>Ga0307444_1000022_pt1 | contig 74246 bp, 78 predicted proteins | sample SalMarSW160340MG_FD_202145 | JGI IMG/M metagenome (GOLD analysis project Ga0307444, IMG submission 202145) | Salt marsh sediment microbial communities from the Plum Island Ecosystem LTER, Massachusetts, United States - SW1603-40 | ecosystem: Environmental > Aquatic > Marine > Intertidal zone >...
TTTTTTTTATTTTAATGGAAATAATATGTGCAAAATATGAGGGGGAGAAATTGGCAAATTAGTGACATAAATTGACAAAATTAAAGTACAAATTTACTGACAAAACTAGAGTGTAACTAACAAAAGAATGAAAAAAAAAAAGTAAAATTAAAATTACATATTTTCTCTTATAAATGGCTATGAGTGGTTGATTTTTGAAGATCTTTCTAATTCTTCTAACTTTTTGTGTTTTTCTCCATGCAATATGAGTATATCTTTTTGCATCTTTTCCCAATATTCTCCTTTTATTGGATATAATTGCAATATTAGAGCTGCTATTATTAATGCAATTCCGGGTATTAATCCAATAAAAAGCCTAATTGCAAAAATTGCTTCTGCGGGTTGTGGAAGAACGGGAAGCTCACCAAGAGCGTGAGGAATAAAGTTGGCTAAATCTAATAACGCAGCGGGAATTATTATAGCTATACTTTGTGCAGGTTTAGTAAAAAGAGCGTTCATACCAAAGAAAGCAGCTTCTCGTCTCACTCCTGTTTTCAATTCATCTTCATCAGATATTTGAGCAAATAATACATTAGTAAAAATTAAAGGGCCTACAAAACCAATTGCTGCAATAGCTAAAGCTAAATAGACTAATCCTATTATATCAGTAGCAGTAATAATAAATAACAGAATTAGTCCAGATCCACCGATTAGTAGTAAGAATTGGTCGCTTCTTACTACACCCCATTTTTTAATTAATTTCGGAGTCATCCAGATACCGGCGAGGAGGGGTATAAATACAAACAATAATAAGATTATTGTAGATTGTTGCAGAACATAATCTGCTAAATAGAAGAGAGATCCAACAATTAATGACTGTATAAGTATTCCCATAAAATTAGCTGCAGCAACGACAAGAAAGGATTTATTTTTAATTGTGACTTTAAAAGCCTCTACAAATCCCAAAGGTTCACCTATTTTAGTGAATTCTGGCCTTTCTGTGAATTTATAAGAAGTATACAAAATTAATGCCATACCTAAAATTCCAACTAAAACCATTGACATCAGAAGTAAGAAACGTGATTGATTACGAAATAAATCTGGGATGATGAAACCGAAAATCGTACCAACCATACTAAAAAATTGCCAATACATATTGAGGCCATTTCGCTCTTGTTCATCTTCGGTCAGCTCAGGTAGAAGTGCAGAATACACAAGAAATATTATTGTATAAGCTGTATCATAAAGGCATGTCGTTATAACCATCCACCAGAATATACTCCAATTTCCTGCACTCTTATCTGGAGCAAACCAGACTAATACAAATGTTAAAGCTAAAAATGGAGCAGTGAATCTTATGAATGGAATTCTCCTTCCTTTTTTGATTTTTGACTTATCTGAATAAAACCCGAATATTGGATCATTTAAAGCATTGACTATTAAATAGATGATTTGGATATAATAGATAATCGCTGCGTTCTCTACAAGGCCTAAATAATCTATATAAAAAATTGGTAATAGTGATGCGTAAATACCTCCAATTATTGATCCACCAAGACTTGCCATACCCCATTGTAATTTACGTGTTTTTGAAAACTTAGGTGGTGTTCTACCGATTGACATTATTGATCAATTTTATTTTTTTTTTATTAGAGTGAATTTTTCTTAATGAAAATATATCGACTATTTTCTTTATTAAAATTTATTTTAAAAAATTATTAATTCATTTAAAATTAGTCTAGTTTTTGGTTTGAAAATTGATTTATATCAAATTTAATTCTTTCGCCGGTATCTACCAATCTTCTCATTGGCTGTTTCTTACTATCTTCTATAGCGATCTGAGTTGGTTGATATTTTTGCGCCGGATTTCCAATATAAATCCAATTAGATTCTAAAATTTGATTAATATGTGTGACTGTCCACACACCTAAAGTCGCTCCTTTCCCAATCATCGTACCTGGTGAAACAATTGAATTTGCTCCTAAAACTACATGATCACCGATAATAACTTTTTTAATTAGAAGATAATCAATATTCTCTATTCTGACAATAGTACTCGAAAAAATTTGAGCTCCTTGTCCTATCATAATATTATTGCCATAGTCAATAAATTCAACATCACTCCAACCATCAAACATAGTACTTTTAAAATCTGCTTTAATATCACACATTTTAAAAGCAAAATTGTTAACCCATGGAAAACAGAAATTATTCCATATCAGAAAAATGAATTTTTTCACAGTTACTCGTAGACAGAAACAAAAGTAGTCTTTATCTTTTCGATCAATTTTAAAAAGTCCCTCTTTTGGCTTATGAATTAATTTAAGTACAATTAAACTCAATTTACCTAAAAGCAAACTAATGAGAATATAGGAACCCCACCACGCCAAAATATCAATAAAAAATAATACAATTCTCCAATGAAAAAGATTTGAATCCATTGCAAAACTAAAAAAAGTTAATATCATTACTGAAGGCATTACGATTGAAAGAAGATGCAAAGATAAATAGAGTAAAGATGAAGTAAAGGTCCATTTAAATCCATTTGTCGTTATAGGGATCTTTTTAATATCAATTAAATTTTCTTTAGATTTGGTGACTGAAATTCCACTATTCCCCGTCGTATTCACCTCCAGTGAATTTCTTAATTTGTTCTCGATTCAATTTTTTTGCAGGAAATCGTCCATATATGCCATTTTTTCCCAACTGATCATACTTTATGGTTGCACACATAGGTAATACTGTAGAATTATCCTCCATCTTCAATCCGGGTAAAGCACCATTTGATAAACTGAAAATACAATTATTACCGATGTCCGCTCCAAAAAAAGTTAGATTTTCTTCTCCGTAAACGCCATCAACTAAATGGTTGGTAATGTGGGAAAAAGTTCCGATATAGCAATTTCTGCCAAAATCAACATGACTATGGAAAAATGTATCTTCAAACACAGTTCCTTTACCAATCTTATTCGAACCTATAAATTTTAGCTCCCAATTAATAAGCCAAGGAAAGGGAGAACGAATAAAAGCAAAGATTGGATATTTAAATAAAAAGGATCTAAAATGATAATAATCTAGAGCTTTAGATGTTTCGTCTAAATTCCTATCAAATAATCCTTGAACATGTCCTCTTTTATCTGTCATTTTGTAAAACCATCTAGTAAAGAGAGCTACAAAAAATAAATGAATTAGGTAAATACAAATAAAAATTAAAGGAGTAAGGAATAGTATTGTAATTATAGTTGTATTTAAAAGTAAGTATAAAGAAAAAGTGGTTGAAAGTAAAGTTGGAACTAATAATCCAAATAGAAATAAGTAAAATAAAAAACCGGGTAAAATATAAGAACACCCAATTATAATTATCCCAGCGATTAAGTAGAAGTGAAAAGGAACTGATAATTCCTTTGCATGCGCTCTTAAATTTTCTGGATCATATTCATCAAAGATCCTCTTATTAAAAATGATGTCTTGGAACTTATTGTCATTTCTAATTGATTCTGTTCCCTCTATCTTTTTAACAGGAGAACCTCGGTATATTGAATTAGGTTCTAATCGTTGATTAAGGGTTGTCATTGCAATCGCATCTAATATTGTATTAGATTCTATTATTGTTCCAGGTAATACAATTGAATGAGCCCCTATAATTACATTATCTTTTATTGATACTTTTTTCAAAATTAACTTGTCTTTGATGATAATATTAGATATAATAAAACTTCCTTTTCCAATTTTGACATTTTTTCCCAATTCAATAAATTCACAATCAATCCATCCCTCATATAACGAGTTTGAAAAAGAAGTTCTTACCCCGAGCATTTTCAAGACTAAAATTTCAAGAAAAGGTAATGATAATTGTCGTGCCAACCAAGTTGGCCATTTTCTTACAACTGCCCTTAAACTCCAATAACAGTAGTCCTTATTACTTTTATTTCTTAAAAAAACACCTTCTTTAGGTTTATGTAGGATATTTATAAAAATCAGGAAGATTTTAGCAACGATAGCAGAACTTATTATCATTAATATTATACTTAAGAAGAAAGCTAATGGAAAAAGTGTATAAAATATTAAATCAAGAATAGGAAAGAATTGCCAAAAATACCATAACCATAATAACGATGGTTGAGTACTTAATATAATTATCAAAAAGTAGATTAGTAGGTAACGTTTTTTAGCAAGAGTATTTGTAGTTCTTGGTCCAACTCTTAATGATGACGGAATCGAAATCTTAAAATCACTTTAATTTATCCTTTTTTAAAGCCAGAATATACGGAATTCAACTATTAAATTTGTATATAAAAGAATAATTATGTCCTATTTATTTATTTTTATCCATTTAAAAAAAATAGCTTAAAAAAGACAATTTGGATGACTAAGAGGGTATTAATCTTCTATTATAAAATTTTTTATCATTGAAATATTTTTATCAATATCAATAGTAATGGCAGTAAGCTTTAATTCTTCATCATCTACGGTTTCTGGATCTATCATCACAAAATAAAATTTACTCCCCTCTGTGTCGAAACCAACTTCCATTTCACCGCAATCCTCTGGAATTATCTCGATAATGTTTTCTGGTGCATTTTTTTTCAAGATCTCGTAGATATCATCTTCAAGCTTTTTCTGACTCTCTCTAATTTTTTTAATGTTTGAGAAATCAAATTGTCCCATTGACTCCTGGGCTTTTAAATTAAGTTCATTCCATTCTGAAAACATTTCTTTTAAATTTTCTTTTGAAGACATAAAATAGCATTATTATTAACTAAATTAAAATTTCTTATTTTCAGAAAAATAAAAAATAAGTAATTAATCTGTAGAATATTATACCCATCTAAATTAAATTAGGTGAGATAATGGATCTTCAACTTCCAAAGCCGATATTAAAAGGTAGTAAAAGTCTGGAAGAATGTATCTACGAACGGGAAAGTGTTAGAAGTTATAAAAGGAAAGAAATTGAGATTGAAAAAATTTCACAGATTTTATGGGCAATCCAAGGGAAAAAAGGGAGTAAAAGAACAGTTCCGTCAGCAGGGGCTACCTATCCTTTAGAGATTTATGTTACAATGAAAGATAAAGGTTATTTCCATTATAATTATACTAAGCATATTTTAGAATATATAACAGATAAAGATTTAACTAACAAGCTTGCTGAAGCTTCATGGAATCAACATTTTATTGCTGAGGCATATATTAATGTAATAATTTGTGCTATTTTTGAACGAACTACTCAAAGATATGGTCAAAGGGGCGTACGATACGTTTATATAGAAGTAGGTCATTGTGCTCAAAATGTTCATTTAGAAGCTGTAGCATTAGGTCTATGTTCAGTACCCCTAGGAGCTTTTGATGATGATAAAGTTAAGGAAGTATTAGAACTTAAAAAAAAAATTGAGCCTCTTTATATAATTCCGATTGGATATTCAACTTGATGTATATGCTTTAATACTCTACTTGAGCTTCAAATTCAGCTTTCTCTATAGAAAAATACATAACTTTAGATGGAATGTCTTTAATTGGTACATGGCCCATATATTTCATTCCTACTCTTTCAGCTACTTTCCACGCTCGTGAGTTTGTAGAATGGATAAATGCCATAATTGTTGTTAAAGTTGGTTCTTCAAACGCATATTCTATAAGTTTTTTCATCGCTTCTATAGCAAAACCATGGTCTCTATAGTTAGGTCGCAGCGAGTAGAAACACTGTGCTTTCCTACCATTTTCTGAAAGTAACAACCCACACAATCCAATATAATTTCCACCCTCTTTATTTATGACTATTAATGCAATTACAGGGTTGATTGAGGTATAAGAATCTATAATATAATTGAATATATGTTGTGTTCTATTATCTATTTTCATCTTCAAAATGAATTTCAAGTCATTTTCAGCACTAGCATCTTTTATAATTTCCGAAAAAACCTCAAAATCATCTCGGTTCATTAACCGTAGAATAAGTCTTTTACTCACAATTTTTTTAGGAAGATTCATCTAACTATTTTATCTTATAAGATATACGTTATTAATTTTTAAAGTTGTATTATTATATATAATTTCCATTAAATCACGAATAATTAAAATTACATTAATGTCATACGACGAGAATCTTGTAAAAAAAAGGATAAAAACCAGTTTAACATATAATTCCATAATTTTCTTGATTTTTGTATTTTGGTTTTTTTACTCTTCGTTTGATAGCATTTTAATTTTATTTCTGATATGTCTCCTAATTTTTTTAATAGTTTTTGTTAAATTTATTACAGAAGTAAGATCTGGATTTACCGTAGAACAAAAAGTTTTATACATACTGCTTTTTTTAATACCATTTGCTTTATTGGGGGATGCTATCTTATATTATAACACTTCAATTACAGTTTTTATCCCATTTAATAAATTAATAGGTATAAAACATAATCATAATATTATTCTATTTTTATTCTATTTCTCGATAATCTTACTAAAATTAGTCGGGATTAAGGTTTATTTCTCAAAAAATGTTAAATTCCTTGAAGAAGGAAGAGGAGATGAAATATTTCAATTTTTTACGAAGAATATTACATATAAAAAAGTAATACTTCTACTGATTTTTTTTCCACTTGTAGCGTTTATTGAGGAATTGATTTATAGAACACTTCTAATTAGTATTTTAACGTATTATCTTAATTTGGACTATACACTAAGTATCATTTTTATTTCAATTATTTTTGGATTAGTGCATTATTCAACTTCGCAAAATTGGGGGCATGCAATTTCCACACTTATATCTTCTATAATTTATTCCCTTGCTTTAATTCAATTAGGTATTATATATCCATGGATATTCCATTTATCAACTAATCTATTTGTTCTACTGTTTTATTATCAAGGAAGAAAAAAACATTATTCAGAAATGATATGAAGATTAATTGAAATAATATGATTGGATCTTGAATAGACTAACAAATTTTTTAAACTAATTATCAGAAGTGATATTATGACTAAAAAAATACTAATATTGACTGGAGATTTTGTTAACGATTATGAATTAATGGTGCCTTATGCTGTCTTTTCTGCCTGTTTGCCGAACTGAGCGATTCCTGGACTTTTGCTTTGCTCTTCTGGTTAACCTCGTTGGTCCTGGCCAGGAAAGAAAACCTATTGATCGATTAAACGCTCTTAAACAAATTTCTGAAGCGGGTATTGAAACATATACATTTATATCACCCTTTTTTCCAGAAATTACTGATTATAAAGCAATTATTGAAGAGAGTATAGAATATTCAAATCGTTTCATGTTTGAAAATTTGAATTTTAGACCTCATAATGTGCCTAGAATAATAAAAGTAATAAAAGAATATTATCCAGAATTGGTTTCTAAATATAAAGAAATCCAAAAAGATCAAAGCTATTGGGATATTCTTGAGAGTGAGATTGAGAATTATTGTGAAAAAAAGAATCTTAATTATGATATTGAATTTCACCATGGAGGATTTTCAAAAAGCTAAAATTATTCTTTATACTATATTTAATTAAGAATCATATATCTCTAAGATAGGTATAATCCTAAATTGCCTGAAGATTACAAAATTACTTTAAACAAATTAAAAAGAATTTTACCATTTGTTAATTCAGTTGCATTAGTGGATGGAAGTGGCGAATTAGTTTATTCAACAGATAATTGGGATATAAAAGAAGATTTTATTAAAATAATATCTCTCTGGTCATCTATGAAACGTCAACCTATTATAATTTCAGGAAATAAATATTTAATACGCACTTGTACAAGCGATAGATTTGTAGCAAGTTCAACTATAGGAGAGGGACATATTGTAGGTGCTAAAGACGATGAAAGGATAATTATTACTCTTATTGAACCAGATGGAATTATACCTTTTGCTACTATGGAGATAACTAGAATTTTAGCAAAATTAAAAGAAAAAAAACCCTATATAGATGAAAGCGTACAATTAGGAAAGAAGATCAAATTAATGAAAGATGGACCCTCTCATAGTGAAAAAGTAAAGCAAAACAAATTTGGTATAGATGTATTACCTTTACAAAAACAAGATAAACCAGAATTAGATCTACCTTTCACAGCTCGCCTCATGGCCTATTATAGAGCTCAAGAGTCTAAACGCGGAGATGCACTTATAATTGATCCTTTCGCAGAACGTCTTGCGGGTGATTTGAGTCTGTACTTGAATGATCATATACGGTTCTCTGAAATGGATTATCCAATAGTACGTTCATATTATATTGAAGAAAAATTATTAACACCATGGTGTAATACTCAAGGAGAATCACAAATAGTAGAGTTAGGAGCGGGGTTGGACACACGCGCGTATCGATTCAAACTCCTTCATAAAAATAAGCACACTATTTTTGAAATCGATTTTCCAAAAGTGATTCAATATAAAAATAAAATTTTAAAAGATGAAAAACCCTATTGTGATGTTGTACGCTTATCTACTGACCTTTCCAAATCTAAATGGATATCAATTTTGTTAAAAAGCGGATTTTCTAAAAATATTCCGACTTTTTGGATATTGGAGGGTCTCGCCTATTATATAGAAAAGCAAGATTTTACCTCTTTACTCTTGAAAATAGCGGAGATAAGTATTGAAACCAGTCAGATTTTCACAGACATCATGCAATTATCAAGATGGTACTCTTTTCCATATACATCAAATGGAATTGTAGGTGATCCTTTTTCTAGGCATTTTAAATGGGGTATTGATATTAAAGTAGTTCAATCATTCTTTTCTGAATTTGGTTGGAATGTATCATGTTCTTTCGCTGACGATCATGATCAAGGTAGAAATGTGGGGCAGAAGGCGATGATTTTTATTCGTGGAGAAAGAGCTTCTAATATGTAGGTTTAGGCAACTTAAGGATTTATTTTGAAATAAAACAATAAGATATAATTCATTTAAACTATTAAATAAAAATCATAAATTTAAAAAGAAAAATTTACATAGATGCCAAGCGGAGTAATTTCTCACCAAGCACCAGGATTATTAATTAAAATTAAATATCCAAGTAAGTTTGATGGAACAGCTCTATGTCTCAGTACATTAGTTCCTGATTTAAATGTACTCATTGACCCCTTTTTATCATTTTCATTTAGAAATTTAACTCATAGTCTATTAGGATTAATAATTTATACGATACCTTTAACGATAATATTAACAATTATTTTTTGCAGAAATATTAGTCCATTTGTGGCTAAGATTGCGAAAAGAGATAATGTAATATATAAACCATTGAAATATTTTGGCGTAGATGAATGGGATAACTTTAAGAAAAAAAAATACAATAAGAGATATTTTATTGTTGCGTCTTACTCTGCACTTATCGGGGGATTAACACATCTTTTACTCGATCTCCCCGCACATGAATATGTAGAATTGTTTTTTCCAATAATATTACAAAATCCCAATTTTTTATTATACTCTATTATAGATTTTGGTCCTATTACTATTGGTTCAATGCAAATTGAACGTAATTTAACAGTCTATCAACTTATATGGATGATCGAAACCTTAATTACATTTGTTATAGCTCTTTCTCTTCTTAGATACATTAAAAAGCGTAATTTAATTAGCAAATGGTATGAAGAAATGTGAATCACCAATGAATTCAACCTTAAAAATAGTTCGAAAGCAGGAAAGCATTGCATTTATATTATTAATCATAACTATGGTCATTTGGGGAGGCACGTGGCCATTAGGTCGATGGTTGGTGTCTGAAGAAGTAGGAGGCGCAACAATCCCACCATTCATGATAGCAGCGATCCGATATTTTTTAGCCATAATTTGTTTTTTTCTCATTCTTAAATTTAAAGAAGGAACGTTAAATTGGCAATTTGCAAAGAAAAATTGGAAGATCTTAGCTATGATGGGGTTTTTATCTGTTACAATTTATCAAGCAGGTTATCTTTTAGGTGAAATCTTCACGGCTGCGAGTGATGCAAGTATAATGGTCGCAACTAATGCTATATGGGTTGTTATTCTTTCCAGCATTTTCTTAAAAACAGAATTTTTTAACTGGAAAAAAGCTGCTGGAGCTTTATTAGCATTTCTAGCGGTTATCCTTGTTGTAGGGTTTTCTCCAAATGTTGATGTTTTGAATCGGATCCTTGGAGATATTTTAATATTGGTAGCAGCATTTGCTTATGCTACATATACTGTCATTTCGCGCTATTTTTTGAACAAGATTAAAAGTGAAGTTGAATCTTATCAACCAAGCTCTATATGGATAATGACATGGGTGTCTTTTTTTGGTTTTTTAGCAACCACTCCAATAGCTTTAATTTTCAGCCCAGAATTCCTTAACCCCCTTGAGTATATTTCAATTCCTCCCCGAGTATGGATAGGAATTCTGTACTTAGCATTTTTATCAACAGTAGGCGCATATACATTTTATTTAGAGGGAGTAAAACGTTTAGATGCCAGCAGAGCTGCAATTTTTCAAACATTAGTTCCTTTATTTGGTATACTATTTTCTGCGATATTTCTTCAAGAAAATTTCGATATTTTCATTTACCCCTTCTCTTTATTATTGGTTGTTTTAGGAATAATTCTTGTAAATATAAAAAAAAATAAGAAAGTGGATTAATTTTCGATCCCTGAGACAAATTCTATTATTGAACTGCAACTACAAAAAAAAAATTCATAATTTCAATATAACATTAACTATATGTTTTTATATCAGAATTTATTTCTAACAAGTAGAAAATGAATGAGAATAAGGATTATTATGAGCTTTTAGGGATTGATAAAGATTCTACAGAAGAGGAAATTAAATTAGCATATAGAAAATTAGCTAAAAAATATCATCCCGATGTTAATAAAACGGACCCTAAAGCGAAAGAGAAATTTATCGAAATAAAGGAAGCTTATGAAACTTTAATTGATCCTATAAAACGTAAAATATATGATCAGCCAAATTATAATCCTCAGAACCCAGATTGGAGTGATCTATTTAGAACTTCTGATTTTAGGACTTTTATCGAAATAATGAGACGAATGAATAGAAATTCAGCTCCATATTATAAACCTCCTCCTGAAGGGATGTATATATAATAGTTCAATTCTCCTTTTAATTGGTTGATATCTAAAAAAGATATTTTGAGTAATTTAGATTAAAAATAATATAAATTTATGACTTCATTATTCTATATAAATATTAGGTCCAATAATTGTGATTTAATTTTAATAAAGATTAAACTATGGATAGTTCTTCAAAATCAGACTCAGCCAAAATGATAAAGTCTGAATATAATAAGAGATTGAAAGAATTAGAATCTAGATTAGCATTAAAACATAAAGAATTGAAACAAATTGAAAATGAGCTTATTCATGACACAAAAAAGATTGATCATTCAAATGTTGGTAAATTAAAATCACAAAAAGCAGAAATAAACGCAGCTATATTATTGTTAAAAAAAGAAATTAAAAAAGTCAGTAAGGAAAGGACTAAAAAACTTAAAAAATTGTAAAGACTCTTTTTTGTTTAATGTTTTATTTTCATGGAATGTTTCTTGATTTTTCAATAAGACTTATAGACTTTAATAATTAAAACATTACTAGATCTTGAATAGACAAAAAAAACAAATTAAACTAAAAAATTTTAATATACCTATGACTGAAGTTAATCAGGAAATGGGAAATTGCAAAGAATGTGGTACGGCAATTAATCTCGCTGAAGCATGGAGAGTAAACGAAAAATATTATTGTCAAAATTGCTTTGAGAAATTAAACCTCTAACTTTGCCGCCTTAAAAAGTTACGTCTTCTATTACATAAGGATTACTTTCAGTTCCATTCCCTTTAGTACACCATGGTTGAGTTCTTGCCCATGTCCAATTGCCAATGTTTGAAGTATTAGTCTTCCAAGTATCAATAATCTATATGTTAACATAAGGGGATGATGTTTTAAGATTATCGATGTTAGGTTTATGGATATTGCTGAAATTAAAGTTATAGTTAAGAATTAAAGGAAAAATGAGTCCTATTACTAGTAAGATCATTAACTTTTTTGTTTTAGTTTTCATATTCTTATTCCTAAATTTTATTTAGATATGAATTTGTAGGATAAATATTTATATTAATCCTTCTTTTATTCGGTCTAACACAATCTCAGTTTTATCTTTCTTAAGATTAGAGAAATAACGTTTATTAATTCCTATAAAATATACTCTTTTCTGTTTATAATACAAAGAAATTTTTCAAAATTTGCATTCCATAGTACTTCATGTTGAGGGATTCGGGATGGAATTGATCAATTTCTTTATATTTTTAACAATCTACTCCCATGAGCAATAACGAGGATTTCCACAATATCTTCATTAATTTCATATACGATTCTATACTTTTTGAAAATTATCTCTCGAATTTTCTCATCATCTCTATCTGGGAATTTACGACCTAAATTAGGAAATTGCCTTAATTGTTCAATTTTATCGACAATCCCTTTAACAATTTCACTTGCTTTTTCAGGATAATCTCGTGAAATATATGTAGAAATAGATTCAATATCATCTATTGCACCTATTGACCATCTTATATCAACCATTTTTTCAGCCGCTTTTTTGCTTCTTCATGAGTTAGATAATTTCCGTCTTTCATTTGCTTCTGCGCTTTATTAATTCTTTCGTCTATATATAACTTATACGCAATTTCTTCCACGGTTAGATTGTCGGGTAATTTTTTAATGAAATCAATTACTGACTCTTTTACAGATGGCATAATCATTATATGGTGATTTACACTTTAAAATTTAACTTTTCAAATCTTAGTTTCTTTTTAACATTCTCCATGACTTGTTCATGAGGAATTACTTTTGCTTGCTCAAGATCTTTAATACCAGTTAGTATCTTTTTTTTAACATATAAATGATACATGATATCATCAATTGTAGCATTTTCTGGCAGTTTTCTTATAAGATCTATAATTTCTTCCTTAAGATTAGAGGTCATATTTTCTCACTATTTAAATAATTATTCTAACTTTTATAATGTCTTATATCTTTTCTACCCATTACATTAAAAAAATTTCAATATTTAGAAAAGTAAGTTGAATACTAAAGTGCAAATTATTCAAGAATAATATTTGCATGATCTTCTTTAATTCGGTCTAAAGCAATCTCAGTTTTAACTTCCTCAACTCCAGGGAGGTTGCGGAGTTTTTCAATAAGCCCCATAGAATCTTGATGGTTGAGACATTTTGCCATTATAAACAAGGGATACTCTCCAGTAAATACATAAACATACTTAATTTTTTCCATCCTCTCAATCTCTTGTTTTAAATATGAAAAATATCCCTAACATTGGAAAGGATATTATTGTTATTAATTGAATCTATTCTTTTAAAAGACTTAATTATGTACTACGTCAGTTAGTCTAACTTTCTTTAAGGTTTAAATTCCCTTTTTTGCAAGGATTATTTAAATTAATGCTTTTTCAGTAAAACATCGATTTTCAGTTTTATTAAGAGTATTAATTAATCTTTTTCACAGATATTACCTAAATAATAAAGATATTCAGTTAGAATTCTTACTACGATTATGAGAGGGAGATTTATAATTTTTACACCATATTATTATAAAAGTGATTAGCTTACATTCCAATAATATATGAATAAAATATGAGAAAAATAATAGCTAAGATGTTAATTCACAAATCTGGGAATAATACGTTTATTTATGTTATTGCGATGGTATCAGGACTAAGCGGAATGTTATTTGGTTATGATACTGGTGTCATTTCTGGGGCTATTCTGTTTATCAAGCAAGAATATACTCTTTTACCATTTATACAGGGATTAGTTATTAGTGCTGTATTAATTGGAGCAATAATCGGAGCATTTATTGGTGGATCGTTAGCTGATCGTTATGGACGAAGAAAAATGATTATTGCAGCTGCAATTATATTTACTGGGGGTGCCATTGGAACCTCATTAACATTAGATATAATTTTCTTGATCATTGGAAGAATAATTGTAGGAATTGCTATAGGGATGGCATCCTTTATTGCTCCACTCTATATTTCTGAAATGTCTCCACCAAAGATTAGAGGATCATTAGTGTCCTTAAATCAATTATTTATTACTATAGGAATTGTTATATCTTACTTGGTGGATTATGCTTTTACTCCTATAAGTGGTTGGCGTTATATGCTTGGTTTAGCGGCTATTCCTTCACTTATATTATTAATTGCAATGATCTTTATGCCAAATAGCCCACGATGGCTAGTTAATAATAGAAAGATCGATAAAGCACGTTCTACCTTGATTGAGATTCGAAGGACTAATAATATCAATAATGAACTCAATGAAATAATGACTAGCCTAGATAAGCAAAAAGGAGGGAGAAAAGCACTGTTTAGTCCTTTAATAAAACCTGCAATGATTGTGGGTATATCATTAGCAATTTTCCAACAAGTTACTGGAATTAATACCGTGATATATTATGCTCCAACCATTTTTGAATTTGCGGGATTTCAATCAGCTGCAGCTGCTATCTTTGCTACAATCATAGTTGGAATTGTGAATGTAGGTTTTACTCTTGTTGCGATATTTTTGTTGGATCGCGTCGGTCGGCGTAAATTATTGTTACTCGGTTTAGCTGGTATGAGTGGGATGCTCATAATGTTAGGGATCGTATTCTTTTTACCTAGTTTATTAAATCAATTAGGAACATTAGCTGCAATTGGTTTAATTTCTTATGTTGCCTTTTTTGCTATAGGGTTAGGACCAGTCTTTTGGTTATTAATCTCCGAAATATATCCTCTAAAAGTTAGAGGTCTTGCGATGAGCATTGTAACAGAGGCTAATTGGGGATCTAATTTAATCATTGCGTTAACTTTTTTAACTCTGATTCAATTATTGGGACGCGCAGGTACATTTTGGCTTTATGCTTTTGTAGGAATATTGGCATTAATCTTTACATATGCTTATGTTCCAGAAACTAAGGGTAGAACCTTAGAAGAAATTGAAGATCATTGGCGTGGAGGAAAACATCCGCGAGAATTAGGGAGATGATATTTTTTGAATCAAAAAGAAGTTTCGTATGATGGTGAGGCACCAGGACATCCTGGAAAAGATCCCAGTTGGACATCAAGTGTAAAAGATGGAGTAGGAACATCTATCTCTCGTGAAAGCTTAATTTGGTTTACACTATCTAATGGTATCGTTGATGAAATATATTATCCTCGTATTGATCAAGCAAATATTCGAGATTTTCAATTTCTTATTTCTAATGGTACTGATCTTTTCGAAGAAGAGAAAATTGACTGTGATCATAAGATTTCAATATTAGAAGAAGGAGTTCCTGCATATAAGATTACAAATACATCGCATAAAAGAAGATATACGATAGAAAAAACAATTCTAACTGATCCTAGAAGGGATGTACTATTGTTAAAAGTAAATTTTACACCCTTAAAAGGAAATTTAGATGATTACCATCTTTATACAATTTTGAATCCTCACATCAAAAACTTCGGTTATGGAAACGATAGCTGGGTGGGTGATTATAAAGGCATTCCCATGCTTTTTGCTCAGAGAGAAGATATTGTTCTAGCATTAGCATGTTCTACACCTTTTATTAACATGAGCTGTGGATTTTATGGTATAAGCGATGGTTGGCAAGATATTAATAAAAATCATACCTTATCGCATCATTATTCCCGTGCTTCAAATGGAAATGTTGTTATAACAGGAGAAATTGATTTAAAAGCAAGTAATGGAAACTTTATTTTAGTCGTCGCATTCGGAAATAATCCGGCAGAAGCAGGTCAACTTGCCCGTACGACTTTGTTTAATGATATTGATCAAGTAATTAAGGCTTATATGTTATCTTGGTTAGAATTTCAACAAAAATGTATGAATTTAGGCCAAGTTGGAGAAAAAGGATTCAATATTTACCGATTGAGTATTGTAGTTTTAAAGACCCATATGGCTAAACGTCTTTCAGGTGGCACAATAGCGAGTTTATCAATTCCTTGGGGATTCGCTAAAGGGGACGATGATTTAGGAGGTTATCACTTAGTGTGGCCTAGGGATCTTGTTGAAACTGCAGGTGGACTTCTTGCTGTTGGAGCTAATATAGAAGCTTTACAAATTATGATTTATTTAATGAGTACTCAAAATGAAGATGGACATTGGCCTCAAAATATGTGGTTAGATGGGACTGAATTTTGGCATGGAATACAAATGGATGAAACTGCTTTTCCAATATTACTTGCGTATGCTCTAAAAAAAAATGGGCACCTTAAAAAGATCAATATTTGGCCTACTATAAAAAAGGCTGTGAGCTTTTTAGCATGTAATGGTCCAGTCTCTCAAGAAGACCGATGGGAAGAAGATCCAGGTTATTCTCCCTTCACTTTAGCAGTAGAAATTGCTGCTCTCCTCATAGCATCAGAATTTGCTAAAGAAGCAGGGGAATCACTAATTGCAAAATATTTAACAGAATTAGCAGACTATTGGAATTCTAATATCGAAAAATGGACTTATGTTGAGAATTCACATCTCACCGAGAGACTGAATGTTGAAGGTTATTATGTTCGAATAAGTCCTCCTGATTTTTCAGATGCACCCTCTCCCAAGGATGGTTATGTCCCTATTAAAAATAGACCTCCTGGTGAAAGTAGAGCTCTTTTTGAATATATTGTTAGTCCTGATGCGTTAGCTTTGGTACGATTTGGATTACGTGCTGCTGCTGATCCAAGAATCGTCAATACAGTAAAAGTTATTGATTCTATGTTAAAAACAGAAACTTCAACTGGTCCTGTATGGCACCGTTATAATAAAGATGGATATGGAGAACATTTAAATGGAGATCCTTTCGATGGTACTGGAATTGGTAGGGGGTGGCCTCTTTTAGCAGGTGAACGTGCCCATTATGAACTAGCGAAAGGAGATATTGATCGAGCAAAAAAGCTTTTAAAAGTAATGGAAGTGCAAGTTGGTTCGGGAGGACTCATTCCCGAACAAATTTGGGATGCAGAAGATATACCTCATAAGAATCTATTTAACGGGCATCCTTCAGGTTCTGCTATGCCCTTAGTCTGGGCTCATTCTGAATATGTAAAATTAGTGCGATCATTAGAAGACAACAATATTTTTGATATGCCGTTTCAAACTAAACACAGATATATAAAAGAAAATCATCCTTCAAATCTAAAAATATGGAAATACAATCATAAATGTTCTCAAATGAATGTAGGAAAGATTTTGAGAATTGAATTAAGAGCTGAAGCCAGTGTTCGATGGTCCATTGATGATTGGAAGACATTTCAAGAATCTGAAACAATTGATACAGGTTTAGGTATCTATTATGTAGATTTACCGACAAAAGATTTAAGCGCACAAATAAAGTTGAGTTTCACATTCCATTGGTTAGCTCGAGATAAGTGGGAAAATATTAATTATGAAATCGAATTGACTTCTAAGAGTTCTGACTAATTGATGAATCAAATTAATCATTAATTATAAGAAAAAAGCTAAAAAATCTTAATATCTATTATTTTGAAGATTCATAATTTATCTTAAGTAAACTGAGTGATCTTTTTTAATTCAGTTTAAAATAATTTCAGTTTTAACTTCCTCAACTTTAGGGAGGTTGCGGAGTTTTTCAAGAAAACCCATAGAATCTTGGTGATATAGACCTTTTCCAATAATAAATAGTGGATATTCTCTAGTAATAAATGATGTATGAGCTAAAGCTATAAATGTAGAAATTGGATATAGTGTATCCTCATAATCTACCGCAGAAATCATACTAATTAAATTTAATTTAACTAATTAAATTTAATTTAAAAAAAGGGTGGAAGTGTCGACATTAGAGTTTTTTCTTCTTTTTAGTGTAAATGATTAATATTGGCAACCCAATCAACAAAAGAAATCCCCCTATACCTCCCAATGTAATCCCCACATAAAACCTAATCAAATTCCCATTGTAAACAATTACACTGTGATAGTAAGCAATATAATCTGGAAAGAGATAAAATAGCATTATTAATTTTACTATCAAGACAACAGTTCCAATTACGGTTAAAACTAATCCAGAAATGTATTTTCTCTTTATACTATACCAACCTAATAATTGATCAATTTCTCTCTCTAAGTCATTCAACTTCAATAGTAAGAAAAATGTAATTTAAATTTATTTTAACCTAACCTAATATTGTATAGACAATATAGTATATAAGAATATTTACTAATTAGATTTTAGGATAGTAAAATTACTCAGGAATTATAATTGAATGATCTTCTTTTATTCGGTCTAATACAATTTCAGTTTTAACTTCTTCAACTCCAGAAAGATTGCGAAGTTTCTCAATAAGACCCATAGAATCTTGATGGTTCAGACATTTTGCCATTATAAACAAGGGATACTCTCCCGTGACTATATAAGCATATTTTATTTTTTCCATCTTCTCAATCTCGTTTTTAGCATCCTCTAATGGATTGGTAGTATTTACTCTCAGTGATGCCATTACCATTTCACGATATTCTAATTGACGACAATCAATCAGTGTAAAGTACTTTTTGATCAATTCTTTCTCAAGTCGTTGAATACACGCTCTTATAGCAGTAGTACTCTAATTTGTTTTATGAGTAATTTCTCGAATCGCTATATGTCAGTTAAAATTTCGCAAATTAAACAAAACTGATTTTTAAATTATTATTGGAATTAATTTTTAGAAAAAATGAGTTCACCAGAGTTTTTTAGCAAAAATTTAATTGAATGTGTTTCTTTTATTATAGTGAAAAAAATGAAGGAATATCATAATCGAATTATTAGCAATCCAAAGATATTATCTGGAAAACCAGTTTTTAAAGGAACTAGGATCCCAATTTCTATTGTTTTAACTATGTTGCGTGATGGCGCTTCATTTCAAAAAATAATCGAAGAATATCCAAGACTAATTGAAGAAGATATTAAAGCAGTTTTAGATTATTCTGTTTTTATTGTTGATCACCCAGAGGAAGAAATAATCGACATTTAGCTCCTGCTTTTTATTTTTATAAGGATATAAGTTATGAAAATTATTATTGATGAATGTATTGCAAAATCAACGAGATCATGCTTAATAGACGCAGGATTTAATATCATTAACGTAGAAGATATATTAAATTCTGGAGTTGATGATGAAAAGATATTTGAATATGCTAAAAAAGAAGGCTTACCTATATTAACACATGATCGAGGATTTGGTGTTCTTTACCATTTTTCTGAGGGAGCTTGTCCAACTATCATTATACTTCAAGTTCTTTCTCCTCATCCTAAAGCAACAAATGAACTTTTGAATAAAACATTATTAAAAATAGATCTAAATCAACCAAAATATCATGGAAAATTAATTATAATTTCAGAAGAGAATATTAGAATAAGGTAAAAATAATCTCTAAAAGTTTCTATGGATTTAACAATGAAATCCTCGTTACATTTGATTTTAATTCTTTTCCTTTCTTAATCTTTTCAATATTTAATTACAAATTATATATTTGACAGGGTATCATAGCATACATAACTTATCAGGTGTAGGAAAAATATAATTTGGATGTGAGATAACTCCAACTTTTTAATTAAGGTATCAGTTTATTTTCTCTTAAAAAAGGTTTTTATTACCCAGGAATTATAATTGAATGATCTTCTTTTATTCGGTCTAACACAATTTCTGTTTTAACCTCCTCAACTCCAGGAAGGTTGCGAAGTTTCTCTATCAGACCCATGGAATCTGAATGATCTAAACATTTTGCCATAATAAATAAAGGATATTCTCCAGTAACCACATAAGCATACTTAATTTTTTCCATTCCTTCAATCTGTGTTTTAACATCCTCTAATGGCTTTGTAGCATTTACTCTTAGAGAGGCCATCACCATTTCTCGATAACCCAACTGACGACAATCAATCAATGCAACATATTTTTTAATCAATTCTTTCTCAAGTCTTTGAATACGCGCTCTTATAGCAGTAGCACTCTTTTTTGTATAATGCGCAATTTCTCTAATAGTTAATTTTGCATCATCTTGTAACAATTCTAGAATTTGTTTATCTATATCATCAAGAGTTCCAATTGTTGATACCATAAAATCAATCCATTATGTAATTTTTCAAGTTCTATTATTACTGTTTATAATTTATTTGTTTCTTACTTTCATTAAAAAGCCATATGATCTATTTTTAATATAGCAGTTTTGATTTATAATTTTTTTTACTACATACTTATGATCATATAGTTTTATTTATTAATAAATGATATGATTATAGAAAGAAAAACTATTATTTAAATAGTATATTATATTTTTGATCTATAATGAATATCATTCATAATCTAAAATGATATCATAACAAAAAAAAATAGAAAAAAAAACTAAAAAAAGTGAAAAAAATGGCTGTTAAAACATATAATTATACAGGCTTAAAATGTCCAATGCCAGTTTTGAAAACAAAAAAGGAATTAAGAAATTTGGCTTCTGGAGAGGTTATAGAAGTAATTGCAGATGATGTAGGGGCTAAAAAGGACATTCCAGCGCTTCTCAATAAAAGTGGTGACGAATTAGTAGAACTTCGAGAAGACAATGGAAATTTAATTTTTGTCATTAAAAAGGCTTAAAACGCATTGCACGGAGTAAGGATATTAATATGTCTAAATATGTTTTCTTTATTAGCACGGAACCTTACAAATATCAAGCTGTAGATTCTCTGATAGAAATAGGCAAAGCTGCAATAAGAAAAGGGCATGAGATAGCGGGTATTTTTTTCTTTGGGACTGGTGTTTATAATCTTAAAAAGGAGATTAGTTGCGGAACTTCAATAAGAAATATCCCAGAGAAAATTGAGAAATTTTCCACGGAGAACAAAATTCCAATATCAGGGTGTAGTACATGGGTTAGTATAACAGGGCTTAAAGAACCAGATTTTATTGAAGGTGCTACTGAAGAGGGTTTAGGGGATTTTTCAGATTGGGTAATTAACGCGGATAAATTAATTGTATTTGGAGCTGGAGGTTAAGAATTATGGTAGAATCTGTGGTAATAATAAGTGATCAATCACCAATTGGTAAAAATTCCGCAGTTGAGGCTATTAGAATTGGATCAGGATTTACTGCTCTTGGAGAATTTGTTGACTGCAAAATTGTATTCATGGGAGATGCTGTGTATCTATTCAATAAAAATTGCGACCCTGAAGCTGTGGGAATGGACCCTTTAGCAGAAGTATTAGAGATGGCTGATTTATCTGATTTAGAGGTATTTATTCTTGAATCTGCTTTAACTGATGCGGGATTAACTAAAGAAGATATGATTGACTACGAAAATTTGAAAATCATTGGATATGATGATTTAACGGATTTAATTGCTAATGCAGATACATGTTTTAGATATTAAGGAGGGATAACAAGAGATGTCAGAAAATCTTGATATAGTTTATTTGTTTGGATTTAGTGGATTAACAGGGATTCAATTACAGAGGTTATTACCTATTTTAAAAAGTCAAGTAAAAAACAATACAAAGCTTGGATTAGTTTTAATTCACGATGGCGTAATAGGTATAACAACAAAAGGAAAGATACCAAAAGAAATGGAAGAACTCCTCAATTTAGATATAGCTGTACTTGCTATGAGATCAGACATGAAAGCTCGAGGTATAGCTCCAGAATATATACATGACAAAATTAAATCTATAGAATATGATGATCTAATAGATGTTATTGATGCTACACCAAAAGTAATATCTTGGATGTAGCAAGAAAAGAAATTCAAAGTCAAAAAATTTTTTGATAAGTTCTGGGTTAAACCAGAAAATTTAAAGTATTAAACAAAAAAAAGGAAATTTCCAAAAAAAAAAACAAAAAAAGGTGGTATATATGGCTGAAACAGAAACAATAAATTTTATTGTAAAGGACAAATCATTCGAAAAGTTCGCAATGATGATGATCCTTGGAACAACAGGTGATGCAATGGATACTAAAATGAATTTTTTCTTTACTTTTTGGGGTTTGAATCTTCTAATAAAGAAGTTTAAACCAAAAGTTGCAGGAATGCCTACTCCTATGAAAGGTATGGGAGCTAAGATATTCTTAAAAAGAATGAAGAAATTCGGAATTGAAGATCCATGGGCAATGATTAAAGAAGCGGTTGATAACGGAAATATGAAATTATATCCATGTCAAATGACAATGGAGTTAATGGGGATTAAGAGAGAAGATTTGCTTGATTGGGTTGAAGAACCTGTTGGTGCTGCTTCATTTTTAGAAATGAGTAATGGTGGTAGAATAGTTTCATTATAATTTAAAAATTAACAAAAAAATTTTTTTTTATATTTTATATTAAAGAAGGTGATGATAAACGTCTGATGTAGAAGAACAAGCAAGGCAATATAAAACAGACGAAGATTTTGATCAAGAATTTTTCAAAAATATTGAAAGAAGATCAAATATTTGGCAGTGCATCCAATGTGGAACTTGTACAGCAAGTTGTGAAAGTGGAAGATGGACTGCTTTAAAGACTCGTTCAATTATTAGAAAAGTTGTATTAGGAGATTTATCGGTATTAAAAGATCCAGATATATGGCTTTGTACGACATGTTATCAATGTTATGAGCGATGTCCGCGTGATATAAGACCTACTGATGTAATTATGGAGTTAAGAAATTACGCTACTAAATTAGGAAATATTTCTCCTAGTCATAGAGCTGTTGTAAGTTATTTAAAAAATTTTGGACATGCTGTACCTATAAATGATGAGATAAGAAAACGACGAATTGAATTAGGATTAGAAGAATTACCCCCTACTGCATTTAAATTTAAGCAAGAGGGGGATGATAAGGATTTAAAGAATATTGAAGAACATATGTTCGAATTACCTCCAGTCAAGGAGGATAAAAAGGAAAAGGAGGAGGCATAAAAATGGTTAAAGAAAACACGTTCGCTTTTTTTTTAGGGTGTATTATGCCTAATCGATACCCTGCGATTGAAAAATCGACGAAATTTGTAATGGATAAACTAGGATATAAACTTTTAGACATGGAAAGAGCAACTTGTTGTCCCGCTCCAGGAGTTTTCCGTTCCTTTAACAAATTTGATTGGATGGTTGCTGCAGCAAGAAATCTATGTATTGCAGAACAGTTAGATGCAGACATTTTAACTGTTTGTAATGGATGTTTTGGAACACTACAAGAAGTAAATAAACATCTTAAACAAAATGAAGAACACCGTGAAATGGTAAATGAGAAACTCAAATTACTAGGAGATTATGAATATAAAGGAACTATTAATGTACGTCATATAGCTGAAGTTTTAGGTTATGAAATTGGACCATGGGGAATTGAAGATCATATAGTAAGAAAAGTAAATGTTAAAGCTGCTATTCATTATGGTTGTCATTTTTTAAAACCAACAAGAATTAGAGAAATTGAAAGTTCTGAAGGTCCAACAATTATTGAAGATTTTGTTGAAGTATTAGGAGTTGAATCGGTACGGTTCAAAGAGCAATTTACTTGTTGTGGTGCGGGTGGTGGTGTAAAAGCTTATTCTGGTGACGCGAGTATGACGATCTTCGGTGAGAAAATGAAAAATATCGATGAAGTAAAACCAGATATAATATTAGACATATGTCCCTTCTGTCATTTACAATTTGAGACAGGGCAAGATTATTTAAATAAAAATAAAAGCTGTAATTATAATTATCCTGTAATTCATATCTCCCAACTTGTAGCCTATTGTATGGGAATGGACCAAGAATTTGTTGGCCTTCAGTATCAGTTAATGGGACAAGATTTTATTTTTGGGGGAGAACAAATTACTGAAAAAGAGGAGGCTGCTTAAATGACCGTAAAAGAGGAAAAAATAACGGAATCAAAAAATATAAGTAAAACAGAAATTGATAAACAAGAGGAGGAGCCTAGAATAGGAGTTTTTATATGTCATTGTGGTCATAATATCGCAGGTACTGTCGATGTTGCTAAAGTAGCAGATTATGCTAAAGATTTGCCCAACGTGGTTAAAGCTGAGCATTATATGTTTATGTGCTCAAAACCCGGAGTTCAAATGCTTAAAGATTCTATTGAAGAATTAGATGTCAATAGAACAGTAGTGGCTTCATGTTCAAAAAATCAGCATGGTAGGACTTTTGCTAAAGCAATTGAAGAAATGGGATTAAACAGACATAAACATCAACAAGTAAATATTAGAGAGTATAATAGTTGGGTGCATCAGAAAGAAAAAGATAAAGCAACTGAAAAAGCAAAGAAGTTAGTAGAAGCTGGAGTAAATAGAGCGAGAAAATTAGAAGATGTTGAGACACGGAGAGTTCCTACAACGAAGGCTGCGTTAGTAATTGGTGCTGGTATCGCAGGGCTTCGTGCGTCATACGATTTAGCGGAGTTAGGGATTCCAGTTTATTTAGTTGAAAAATTATCTACAATTGGAGGTCATATGACACAATTGAATAAGACATTCCCAACATTAGAATGTCCTCAATGTAGTATATCTCCATTGACAAATGGAGTGGCTAATCATCGATTAATAGAACTCTATACTAATGCTCAAATTAAGAGTGTAGAGGGTTCAATGGGTAATTTTGAAGTTGAGGTTGAAATTAAACCTAGATACGTCAAAGATAATTGTACATCTTGCGGTGAGTGTGCCCTACATTGTCCTGTGGAGGTGCCTAGTGAATGGGATAGTGGAATGTCGGTGAGAAATGCAATTTATAAAGCATATCCACAAGCAATTCCCGCTACATATATGAGAGATAAAAAAAGCTGTATTGAGTGTAATACTTGCATTAATGTTTGCCCTGTACAAGCGATAGATTTTTCGATGCAAACCGAAATAAAAACCTTTAAAGTTGGTTCGATTGTAGTCGCTGCTGGTTTTGATGAATATGATCCTTCCGAGATTGAACCATACCATTATGGTCAAGAAGGATATGAAAATGTTATTACACAACTCAAATTAGAAAGGATGTTAGCTCCAGGTTCTCTTACTAACAGTCAAGTATTAAGACCTTCTGATGCAAAAATTCCTAAAAGTATTGTAATGATACAATGTGTAGGAAGTAGAAATGATCAAGTAGGGAATCAATATTGTACAGGAGTTTGTTGTAAGTTCGCAATTAAAAATGCTCGAATAGTGAAAGAAATGTATCCCGATGCAGATGTTACTATTTGCTATATTGATGTGAGAACTCCTGGCTTAAATTTTGAAGAATTATATAAGTCTGCACAAGAGGTAGGAGTAAGATTTATTAGAGGACGTCCATCCGAGATACTCAGAGACCCAATTTCTGGAGAATTGAGAGTTATAGTTGAAGATACTCTTAGTCAAACACCGTTAAAATTAAAAGCGGACATGGTTGTACTTTCAGCAGCGATGGTTCCACCTGAAGGTATCGGACCATTAGGGTCAAAATTACATGTACTTCGCTCAAAAGAAGGTTTCCTAAAGGAGTTCCATATTAAAATGAACCCTACATTAAGTAGCAAAGGAGGTATCTTTTTAGCGGGGGCTATTCAAGGTCCTAAAGACATTTCCGAATCAGTTGCTCAAGCAGGGAGTGCTGCAGCAATCGCAGCTGCCCCATTAGTAAAGGGTTATATCGAAAAGGAAATGTTAGTTCCTTCAGTGGATTACGATTTATGTGTTAGATGTGGACTATGTAAAACTGTATGTTCTCCAGCAGCGATAGAAATTAATGATGATGGGACACCTATGGTAAATGAAGTTGCTTGCAAATCTTGTGGTATGTGCATGCCTGTATGTCCTACGGGAGCCATCCAATTGTTAAATTTTAGTGATGATCAATTATTAGATGAAATAATCGCAATATCAGGTGGAGGTGCTGTATGCGAAAATGAGTGAATGTGAATATATTAAACCAGAAGTACTTGAAAAGATGGAAAATATTGTTATTTTTATGTGTAATGAATGTGGGCAAGGTTCAGCAAACACTGCTGGTGTCGCTCGAATGGCATATAATCCAGCAATTCGAATAGTTCGAGTACAATGTACTGGTCAAGTCGGTCCTATTCAGATTATGGATGCTTTAAGCAACGGGGCTGACGCAGTTGCGTGTGTTGGTTGTTGTTTAGGAGCATGTCATTTCTTTAATGGGAATATTTTATCAATGCATAGAATAAAATTGATGAAGAAGTTATTCAAAGAATTGGGTTATAGTGATCAGTTTGTTAATCAATATACTTCTCGAGCCGCAGAAGGAGAAACAGCTGTCGGAGATTTTGAAGATATTGTAGAACGATTAGCAACTGCAATTAGAGAGAAGAGGACTTTCAAAGATGAATGTTAGAATATTTCAGTTTAACGGATGTAATAAATGCTTTAATGAGACGATTCTCTTAAAGGGAGAATCAAAGTATAAAGTAGAATTTATACAAGATCCTCAAAATTGGAAAGAAGAAAAGACAGATGTATCAGTAATCACCGGTTTTTTACTACCAGATAACAAGGAAGCTCTGAATAAAATTAAAAAAAATTCAGAAAAAGTGATTGCTTATGGAAATTGTGCTACGACTGGAGGTGTTTTTGCTCTTGCTAATCAAAAGGGTCATAAAGTATCTCCTTTAAATAAAATTATTGGAGATTCAATTAATATAAATGGTTGCTTAGGGGAAATTGAGGAACTAAAACTAGAAATTGTGGATAAAGATCTCCCAAACTTAAAAAATCTTTGTATTGTATGCGGAAGGAGAAAAACATGTGATTACTTAGATGACGTAAAACGGCAAATTGATTTAGATGATACTGAGACTTGCTTTAACGACCTTGGCTATCTTTGTAATGGTTTTGTCTCAAGAGAATGTAAAGAACGATGTATTGACTATAATGCTCCATGTAGAGGGTGTAAACCAATTATAGAACGTTCTGGGATCAGAATGCTAGGAATGTTTGGAACTCTTATGGGAAATATTGAAGTTGCAACTGAACATTCTGAAAAGGGAGCAACTGATAAATTAGCAGATAAGGACGATGATGTAACTGAAAATCTACCTGATATAGTAGGGAATTTCTTTAGATTTACTTTACCCACATCAGGATTACCAAAAGGTCGAATTCCTTCAAATGGTAACTTATTAGAAGATGTTTTTACGGGAAGGCTAATTGAAGAATTACCACTTATTTCAGGGTTATTAGGGGGAGATCATTCAATCTCTTTAACACTAAAAATTATTGAAACTTATGAAGAAGCCAATAATATTGAAGTAAGTGAACAAACAAAGAAATATCGACATGATTTATTAAAATTAGAAAATGAACTTAAAAAAGTAATTCACAGCAAGGATCCAGATCAATACAAGAAAATCACCGAAGAGATTCGTAAAATTGCGGGAAACATGAATTTATCCAATGTGTTCTTTGGAGGATTTAGGTCACAAATTGATGGGAACGATAATTTTGAAGATTATAAAACCCACGTTTTTGATGTGGTCGAAGGAACTTATAAGAATGGTTCAGTTGAATTCACAATTGATCCAATTGGTATTGTAAAAGAAATTAAAATTAAAGAGGGATAAAAATGAGTTTTGAATTATTAAGAGAAGAAATAGTAGATGCTGGTTTATGCCAAGGATGTGGATTATGTGCTGGTTCATGTAAACATATTGAAATGGATGTAAGACGTCCAATATTAAAAGACTATTGTATATTAGAAAGAGATGGGCAAGATTGCGGAAAATGCTATCAAAATTGTCCTCAAGTAATCCAAAAGAAATTTAAAGAGAAGCAACCTCTCGCTATTTATTCTTTAAGGAGTAAAGATCCTTTAGTATTAGCTAAAGCTTCAAGTGGAGGATTTGTAACTACTTTTGCTAAAGAATTATTAGAAAACGAGGCACTTAAAGAAATTGTAATGGTCCAAGAAGAAGATGAGAAGCCTACAGCTGAAATAGTTTCAGATCCTAATGAAGTAGTTCAAAAAGCTGGTGTTATTTATGGTAGATCTGGCGTCCTACAAAGATTAGTAGAACTCACTGGTGAAACATTTGATCCAATTGGTATTGTCGGAGTGCCATGTGAAATGCGTGGAGCTGCTGAACTCGAAGAAGATATGAATCGAGAAATCTTAAAAATCGGATTGTTCTGTAGTTCTCAAATGAGAACTAAACAAACAGATAAGGGATTAGTATGTTCTCCATGTTGTAATGGGTGTCCTTCTGGTGTGAATGCTCAAGGATATATTTCACTAATACGTCAAGGGAAATATCAAGATGCTGTAGACTTAATTAGAGAAAACAATCCACTTCCCTCTATTTGTGGAAGAATTTGTACAAATGAATGTGAACATGGTTGTACTTTAATTGGAGATGACCATCCTGTTGCGATTCGTGAATTAAAGAAATTTGTTACAGAATGGGAGATTGAAAGAGCTAAAAAAACATCGAAAACAAAATCTAAATTAAATAAAAATGCCAAAAAAGTGGCAATTATTGGATCCGGACCAGCGGGATTAACAGCAGCATATTTCTTAAGGAGAATGGGTTATGCCCCCACCATTTTTGAGAAGACAGATCAAACTGGAGGAATGCTAAGATTCGGCGTACCACAATTTAGATTACCAAATTATGTATTAGATTATGATGTAGGTAGGATCGTAGATTCTGGTGTCGAAATCATACTCAATAAACCTTTAGGGCCTGAAATGTCAATAGATGATTTAAAAAATGATGGATTTAAAGCCATATTTATCGCAACTGGACAGTATAAACCTCGTACCTTACACTTAGAAGGAGAAGACTTACCGAACGTTTATGTAGCGATTAGTTTCCTAATGGATAGAAAGTATCGATACTGGGAAAATAAAGAAGAATTTAAGGGTAAAACTTTAGGCATAATTGGAGGAGGACCGGTCGCTGTTGATGTTGCACAAACAGCGCTTAGGTTAGGTGCTGAAAAGGTTCACCTCGTTGATATCATGTCAAAAGAACAACTTGAATTGGTTTTAAGAGATATTCCTGAAAATGAAATAGAGTTCATGGAATATCATTTCATAACATCAACTTCGAAAATCACTCAGAGTAAAGCTGAGAAATTAGTTCTTAATTGTTATAATATTGAATGGGGCAATCCTGATGAAAACGGGAGAAGACCATTAAATAAAATTGAAGGTTCAGATTATGAGATACCCATTGATTCTATTGTAATTGCAGTTGGCCAAGCTGTAGATTTCGAACAAATCGATGCTGCTACGAATAATAAATTAGAAAAAGAACGAAATAAAATCAAAGTAAACGAGGTTACATTTGAAACAAATATTCCTGGTGTTTTTGCTGGTGGAGATATTATCAGTAATTCTAAGGCAGTAGCGATTGCAGCAATAGCTCATGGAAAGGAAGCAGCATTTTCAATTGACAGATATTTAAAAGGAGAAAGCTTAATGGAAGGAAGATATAAGATAGAGAAATCATTTTTCACTGGACCTAAGAAACCTCCTAAAGATTATTCTTTAAAACCAGAAACTCTGGATGAAGCAACTGAAGAAATAAGTTGGAATTTTGAAGAAATTGATAAAATATTCAATGAAGATATGGCTTTACAAGAAGCGCGAAGATGTTTGAGCTGTAATCATTTCTGTTCTCATTGTCAAGATTTTCCAGCAATATACTCAGATCTTACTGCGGGTGAAGTAGGTTCAAAAGATGGCTATACTACAGTGGTAGTATGGACAGAGCGAGGCAAGAATCTTGTTGAAGAAGCGATTGAAAAAGGATTATTCGAAAAAGGAAAAGTTAACGAGAAAGAATTGAAAAATGCAATTAATCTAAAATCAAAACGCGAATTGATGAACTTTGAAAAAACACCAAGACAACAGGTATTAAACTATATTTCACTTCAAGGTCCTAGCACCATTACAGATATTGCTAAACAAACCGGTCTTGAACCTAAGAAAGCAAGATATGAGGCACTTCGATTAGTCCAGTTAATGAAATTAGAAATGAAAGCAGATCCTAATATGGAGGAGCCAATATTTTCTATTATATGTAATTAAATGAATATTATAAAGAAAAATTAAATTAAGGAGAATAAAACCATGAAATTTGATCAAGAGCTTAATGTTTGCGGCTTGGTATGTCCTGTTCCAGCCCTAAAAGCAAAAAAAGAACTAATGAAAATGCGACCTGGAACAGTCTTAAAAGTAATTACTGATTACAAGCCAGCATCTGAGAGCGTTCCTAGAGATTTAGCTAAACAAACAAAACATAAGCATTTAGGAACAGAATATCTCGATGGCGAAGAACAGTGGTGGATTTATTTCGAAGCTGTTAAATAAATAAATTAGTTATAATTTTTTACTTTTCTTTTTTTTTTAGAATTCTTTTAATATTGTTAGCCCATTTCTCCATGCCAAATTAACAAAATGACTGTTGCTATTACCAAACCCCCGATACATAAAGGGAAAAACCATCGAATCAATACTTCCCAGTAATTTAAGTAAGTCACGTAATTATCGATAACTCCAGAAATTGCAAAAGCAAAAATTAATGCTATTATAAGAGCAGCTATACAATAATAACAAAATGTAGGTAAACCCTTCTTTTTTGCTGGTTTCTTTTTTTCTTCAAAAAACATATTTTTTCACTTCTTTAAAGATATATCCTTAAGAAAAGCATAGTTGAACTTTATATATAAAGATCACCCCGCTAGTGAGTCTATTCCACGTAATCCAGCAAAAACAAAACATAGAAATTTAAGTACAGACTTCATAGAAGACGATGAACAATGATATATTTATTTTGAAGCTGCAAAGTAAATATTTTAGATGCAAAATCTAACTTCCTTTTTTATTTCTTTTTTTTAACCTAAATAATCTAAATTTTAGGAGATCATAATTTTTTAGGTATCTAAAAAAAATCCAAGAATCCATTTGGAGTTCTAGAGTGTGAACTATTAATAAATTACATCATCATTATTACTTAGCAAAAAACTAAAAAAAGGATATAAAAAATCATGCAAGATGTAGAAAATATATATCAGAAGGCTTTTTACAAATCAAAGAGTCTCAATGGGTTATTCATTCATGATATTTCAAATTTATTCCAGATAATCAGTAATTCTATAGAGCTCTGTGAATCACTACTAAAAGAAAAAGTAAAAATAGAAGAAATTTTGGAGTTTTTCAATATGATTGCAGAACAATTAGACAGAGGTAAGAGGTTAATTAGAAATGTTAGAGATCTTTCAGAATTGGAGGAATATGAGATACCCTTAGCACCTGTGGAAGTGTTTTCTATGTTAAGGAGTGTGATTAATTTTACACGTATTAGTTTTCCTAAAAAAGATATTGATATTAACGTTATCTCTCACTATGGTAACCTATACGTCATGGCAAATGAGCTATTGAGTGAAGTATTTGAAAATATAATTACAAATTCTATTAACTATAATAACAATGAAGTGGTTCAAATTGAAATAATAATATCCATCATTGATGATCAGTATAAAAATTATGTAAAGATCGAGTTCAAGGATAATGGCATAGGTATCGATGATGATAGAAAGGAGAAAATCTTCCAAGACGCTCGATTGAAAAGCAGGTATTCTAAAGGTATGGGAATAGGGCTATCATTAGTTGCTAAATTAATAGAATTATACTGTGGAGATATTTGGGTTGAAAATCGTATAAAGGGTGATTTAACGAAAGGTAGCAATTTCATAATCTTAATTCCGTTAGCAAAAAAAAGAGGGTGGTTTAATGATAAATAGTTATGAAAAGATAAAATCAGGTAAATTGAAGAAGGATATAAAATGGTATACTTATGTAAATTCTTCTCTTGATTCCAAATTAAAAGATTTCATGGAAGAATACAAGTTAAATAACCAAGCGAATATCATAAGAAATTGTGTGAATTATTGTCTTGATTATTTAAAAGCTATATTTCAGAAGAAATCAAATAATGATCCTCAAAGTTATGATGAAATCGAACTTGATAATTTAATTAGAAAGGCAATTAAAGAATACGAAATTGGCAATAGGTTTCACGAAGAATTAAAGGAAAAACTATCGCCTCTTAAATTATCACTCTTAATGTTGAATAATTACATCGATGAGAAAGAAAAACTCCAAGAGGGCATTCAGAATACATTAAGCGCACTAGAAAAGTTAGAAATTTCTGTGAAGCGACATTTTGAAGAGCCAAATATAATAAGATTTGTTAAAAAAATTGATCTTTTATATATTGAAGACAATGAATTAGAACGTAAAACCATTGATCATTTTTTTAAAATAAACAGTTTAGATATTAAATCACTGGAGACTTCTGACGAAGCTTTATACGTTCTTAAGACCTTAACTCCAAGAGCAATTTTACTTGATATTAATTTAAAGACTAGCAATATAAATGGAGACCGCTTCTGCCAAATGCTAAAATCGAGCACTTACTACAATACAATTCCAATAATTTTAATATCCGCTGTTTTCTCCGAAAAAGAAAATTACAGATATTGCTAAACAAACCGGTCTTGAACCTAAGAAAGCAAGATATGAGGCACTTCGATTAGTTCAATTAATGGAATTGGAAATGAAAGCTGAACCTGACATGAACGAGCCACTATTTTCTATAATATGTGATTAGAAAACAATTAAAATAAAGAAATACCAAGAGGTAAAGAAAATGAAATTTGATTTGGAATTAAATGTCTGCGGGTTAGTATGTCCTGTTCCTGCTTTAAAGACTAAAAAACAACTCATGAAAATGAGACCTGGCACTGTTTTAAAAGTTATAACAGATTATAGACCTGCTAGTGAATCTGTTCCACGTGATTTAGCAAAAACAAAACACAAACATTTAGGAACAGACTTCATAGAAGACGATGAACAATGGTATATGTATTTTGAAGCTGTAAAATAAGGTTTTTTAATATAATAAAATTTTTTCTTTTTTATTCTTTTCTCATTTTTTAAATTTGTTTTCCGATTATTTTATCTTAATCTTTTTTTTTTTTTAATTAATATTAAAAGAGGAATATAAAATTGAAAATAATCATCTTAAACGGAAGTCCTAAGGGGATTGAAAGTGCAACAATGCAATATATTTTATATATTCAGAAAAAATTTCCTCAACATGAATTTAAAATCTTAAATGTTGCTCAGCAAATTAAGAAACTCGAAAAATACGAGGAAAAATTTCAGGAAATTATAGAGGATGTGAAGAATTCTGATAGTTTTATTTGGGCTTTCCCTTTATACGTGATGCTTGTTCCCTCTCAATATAAACGATTTATTGAACTTATTACAGAAAGACATAAGGAAGAAGCTTTTAAAAATAAGTATACTGCTGTTTTAGCCACATCAATTCATTTCTATGATCATACTGCCATAAATTATATGAATGCTATTTGTGATGATTTGGAAATGAAATATGTTGGATCTTTTTCTGCAGACATGTTTGACCTTATGATTCCAAAAAAGAGAGAGCAACTAATTTTATTTGCTGAAAATCTGTTTAACGCGATTGAAAATAATCTTCCCACAACCCGAAAGAATTTACCCCTAATTAAACAACCCTTTGAATATGTACCAGAAAAACTTGAAAAAGAAGAAGAAAAAATAGATACAAATGGAAAAAAAATACTTATTATAACAGATTCTGTAGATAAAAGCTCTAATTTAGGGAAAATGATCCAACGTTTTCAAAGTTGTTTTTCTACTATAATTGAGATAATAAATATCTATGATCTAGATATAAAAGGTGGCTGTTTAGGATGTATTCAATGTGGATATGATAATATTTGTGTCTATAAAGATAAGGATGAGTTTACAGAATTTTGGAGTGTGACATTAGAATCTGCGGATATTTTAGTTTTTGCGGGAAACATAGTAGACAGATATTTATCATCAAGATGGAAAATGGTTTTTGACAGAAGTTTTTTCAATGGTCATATTCCTACATTAAGGGAAAAACAATTCGGTTTTCTTATATCTGGACCATTAGGTCAAATTGCTAATTTAAGACAAATCATCGAATCAATACCTGAACTTGAAGAAAGCAACCTTGTAGATATTATAACTGATGAGTACGCAGAATCAAAGATTATAGATTCATTAATTTATAATTTAGCTAAAAATTTAATCATGTTTTCCCAATCTGGATATAAAAAACCACAAACATTCCTTTCAGTAGGAGGAAATAAAATATTCAGAGATGCTGTATATGGTAGAATGAGGTTTGTGTTCCAAGCTGATCATAGATATTATGAAGAACATGGATTTTATGATTTCCCCCATACCGATAAATATGCTAAAAAAATGAATGAAAAATTCATCCCTTTAACTCAAAACGAGAAGTTTAGAAAGATTTTTTATTCTGTGTTAAAAACTGAAATGATAAAACCTTTAAAAAGTGTTGTTGACAATCCAGATAAATAAATAATTATCTTTAGATTTATGGAATTTATGAAAAATAATTTTGAAGAAATCAAAAGAGCCAAAGACCCAGAAATAATAAATAGTTTCTTAATAAAATTAAGTGAAGATCCACAAGAAGAATATCTAAATTATATAGAATATTTCTTGAATAATTTAGACGCACAGATTTTTGATAACGTTAAATTAAATTTGATTTTTTTGATAGGCGAGATTGGTAATCTAATAAAATTAGAAGATAGATATTTGTCTTTCTTAGTAGAGACATATTATACCTCAGATATGTGGGTTAGAAATGAAATTATTCAAGCGATTGGAAAAATTTCTGCAAATTCCGATATCTCTAATGATGTATTAAAATTATTAGGATATGCAGTAAATGATGATTATTTTTCTATTAGAGTTAACACACTTCAAGTAATTTTAAATTTAGAAGACTTCCCACTTAATATGGCACGACATCTTTTTCAAGCATTGAACTCCAAAAGTTCTGAGTTAGAAACACTCTGTGTAAAAATATTAGAAAAATTTCTTCCTGATTATAATCAATTATTTAATTCTTTGAATTATTTAGATAATTACAAAATTTTAAAACAAAATGCAATTAGAACTTTATTACTTGTATATTTTGGATCTGCACTTTATTTGGAATCATTTCGGCAAAAAATATCTAATTCAAATTGGGAAATTGAGTATATGGAGAAATTCCTCAAAGAAATTGACATATTTGAAAAAATAATTTTAAGAAAATTATGAATCGGTATAATTATTGATATTTTTTAAGTATATCTTCTAAATCCTCAGAAGATAATACAATATCATTAAATATCTTTATTAATAACTTTATGATTCCTCTAGGATTGCCATTCGTTTTATTATATATATATTTTAATACATTTTCATTTAGAGGATAAGAAGAATTTGAAAAATCTTTTAAATAATCAAAATAATTGATGTGTCCAAAAAAGAATTCTAAATTCCTTTTATAAAATGAGGTAAGATCTTCTTTAATAAAGTTAGATAAAATAATAGGATCACTTACTATATTTAGTAGAGTACTATCTTTTTCTTTTAATTTATCAATTATTTCTTTGTAAAATTCAGTTGATTTTAAAGTAATAATGATTCTAAGACCTTTAATTTTATTTAAATTGATGATTTTCTTTAAAATTTTATCCGCAGTACGTTTTTCTGGCGATTGCATAGCACCAAAAAGCCAACTTCTGTCAAAAACTTCTTCTGTTTGTTCTTCTATAGGGTTTGCTCTCATCATTGAAAGAATTTTCTCAAAATCGTCAATAAATAGTACACTACTTACCATTGCATTTTCAACTAATACTTTAAGCATTGTGTATGCATTATTCCTCTCTCTTAAATCATGCTGTAAATTTAACCTTGAAAGATCCCTTATATCTATCACTTCCCCCAAAAACCATCTCTCCGTTTCTATTTTTTTATATGGATCTAATTGATGTGTAGTTATAGCAGTTATTATATCCGTTATAGCTTCTTTATTTTCAAAATTCGGAGACCACTTTTCGAAAGCTTCTTTTTTAACTTTTTCTATATCTGCTAAATGAAAAAAGCCAAATTTTCTCTCTAAAGCACCCCATTTATTACATAGTCTTCTTATAGTGTTTCTTAACACTTCAATGCCCATATTTTCTATAAATTCTGAATATGTATTGTTATAAAATTTCTTAATAACGTTTTCTAAAGAAATATAAACGATATTATAATAATATAACTCATGTTTCAAAGCCCAGTATAAGTGTGTTTTACCTGTTCCTATATCACCTATTATTGGTAAGATTACATTTTCATCTTTTTCAAGTACATTTATTATAGAATCTAATAAATCTTGTCTTGATTGGACTAATCCAATGTCTTCTTTAATTTCTCCAGTAGATACAAATTTTTTAAAGGGTGAACCCGTAAATTTTAAGAGATTTAATAATTTTTGTTCCTTATTTTCGAAAAGAAGCATTTCAAATCAGAATTATTTTAAATTTTTAATTCCTCTATACCTAAAATTATAATATACACAATTACTTTATCATCAACATTGACTATTGGTTCATAACTTATATTAAGTTCATCATCTTTATCCCTTCCAACAATTAGACAATCATAAAAAACAGGGTTACCATTATCATCAATAACAACTCTATCTGCAACAATAATACCATTTCTAATCATTGAAACAGGATTTTTTAGAATTTCACCTTTAAAAAAATTTAAATGATTAACACCAAAGTTAAGATCGTTTAATAATAGCCCAGCAGTATGAAGTAAATTTATTGTAAAGGGAAAATCATTTGAAAATTGTCCTTGATCGTACTGTTCCATCGTATCTTCAGGAATTTTAACAGAATATTCTAATGGTATTTCATTTAAATTCCATTTGAAATCAGAGTTTCTCGAAATTGGATCGATGTTATTGCCCTTTTTTTCAAAACCAATAATTAAACCTTCGGTTATAATTATTCCTTCAGAATCTGAAATTTTTATATTATCTGAAAAGATAATTTTATCTTGAAATTTAGAAATAATAGAACCTGTAAATTCTCCATTACTTTTTATATCTTTAAATGAGTCATAAAGTATAAAATTGCGCGAATTTTTCATGGGAACTATTTTTTAATCAATAATTTTTACTTATTTTATTTGAGTATTTCAATTTCATATCATTAATATTATATATATATCCCTTCCATATATTTTTAGATAGAATATATAATATATCCAAGTAGAAAGTATAAAATGGGTACTTCCATGCTTTCTCAAAATCTTTTAGAATTATCGAAGGTTGAATTGTTAGATAGAGCAAGTCAATTCATCTTTTCGACCGGTTTAAATGACGGAACCTCAAAATTATGTAAGGCAAATATGAAATATGGTTTAGCTCAATTCCATTTGATCCAAGAGAAATATGGATTTGAACCAAAAGCAACATTTATTTCTTCTCCAGATGAGACAATTTCACGCAATAAATTTAGGTGGAATTCTGGGATAGGATATGGAGGAAGATTAAATTGGGGGACTGGAAAGGATAAATTAATTTTCTTGAATACTAAACCGAATTGTTGCGGTATTTTAGTAGGTGGTTTGGAGGAATTGCCCGATCCTTATAATTTAATTACAAATATTGATAGAATAAAATCGGAACACCTATACTATGATGATATTTTAATAAATTGGGATTATGGGATATCGAATCATTTTATAAATTGTTTTGAAACAAAAAAGTTATCAGATATCGATCTTCCACCTTATGTTTTTCTTATTCATGGTTCAGCTCCAGAATTTAGAAGTGATCAATATGGAATTGGATTGTATATTGATAAATCAAAATCATTAAAAGATGTTGCGATTGAAGAAAAGAGTAAATTAGGTATACAATATATACTATTAGATTCTGATGCTACTGAATACCTTGAATATAGTAAAAAAGCTTTAAAATTTTCTAATGTAAAAAGGGAAATTGTAGCTAATAATCTTTTTGAATATGGATATGAAATTATATGCAATCAACCCCACCAATTCTTAAAAGATTATAATAATATGTATTTAGGAAGTAATTGCACGGATGCTAATTGTGATCTTATTAATTCAGAGATATTTCCTACTACTCTTAGAGCAGATATTGCCGCGTATTTGTTTAAAGGAAAAAAAAATTTTTCGGAAACAACACTTAAAAATCAAAATCTCATAGAAAGAGCGGCCGATTTGGAACTTTTGGAATTATTAACAAATGCTAATATTCTCCCTCATGGAGGAGGATATGAATTTACTGATATTGAAGATGTATTAGACATACTCGAATACAAAGACCAAAGATATTTTGTCACATCTTTAAAAACAAATATTAGTAGATTAAAAATAATTCGGAATGTAAGTGAATTACAATTTGGATACAGAGGTAGGGATATTGTTCTTAAAAGTATTCAATTAGATCTTGGAGAAATTATTGCTCGTTTAAATCCATTGTTTTCTCTGAAATTATAATTCATTCTATTCTTGCTCCAGGAGGAAGATCTCTATCAAGTATTAAGATTGATACATTATCATTTTCAACAGCGGCAAGAAGCATTCCTTTACTTAAAATTCCTTTTAATTTCCTAGGTTCTAAATTAGTTAACACGACGATTTTTTTTCCTTGTAAGTCTCCGATTTTATAGTGTTCTGCTAATCCAGCCACTAAGGTTCTTTTTTCAGTTCCTAAATCAATAGAAAGTTTATAGAGTTTATCTGCTTTCGGAATTTTTTCAACTTTTTCAACCAAAGCGACTCGAATGTCTAATTTTTTAAACTCATCATAAGAAATCAATTCTTTTTCACCTTCTTTTGGTTTCCCTTCTTTTAATATTTTATATTTTTGTTTAATTTCCTCAATATCTAATTTTTGAAATAGTGGTTCTGGTTTCTTAATAATATGTCCCGCTTTTAGAGAATTTTCATTTATACTATCCCATGATAATTCTGATAATTCTGGAGCATTTAAATAAAATAAAATCTTTTTAGATGTTCCTGGGATAAATGGGCTTAGTAAAATAGCTAAAACATAGGATGCTTGAGCACATAAATTAAAAACATGTCCAGCAGCTTTTTTATTTTTTTTAATTAAATGCCATGGAGCTTTTTCATTTAAATACACATTACCATCTCTACCAAAGCTAACAATTTCTCTCAATGCTTTTCTTAATTCAAAGTTTTCTAATAAATCTCCTATTATTTTTGATATCGAGTTTATTTTTAAAATAAAAGCTTTATCTACTTCATCAGACTCAATTTTTTCTGGTATCTTATTATTAAATTGCTTATTAATAAATGTCATAGAGCGATGAATAAAATTACCAATAACATCATTTAACATTTTATTAGTATTATCAAACTCAGACCATAAAAATGACGCATCACTTTTTTCCATTCTGTTATAAACTAAATTAAAACGCCAATAATCTAAAGGAGCTAGTTCTAACGCCTCATCGATCCAAATACCAATTCCTCTTGATTTTGAAAATTTTTGATTTTCATACATTAACCATTCTGTTGATGATACATTATAGGGTAATACAAGTTTCTCACTTTCTTTCTTGTTATCATTATAAGCTAATAACAATGCAGGAAATACAATTAAATGAAAAATGATATTATCTTTCCCGATGAAAAATACTGTTTTAGTGTTAGGATCGTTCCAGAAGTAATTAAATTTATCTGGATCATTAATTAAGTTCTCAGCCCATTCTTTTACAGCGGTAATATATCCCAATACAGCTTCAAACCACACATAAATGGACTTTCCTTCCGCACCTTCAAATGGTGCTGGAATCCCCCATTCTAAATCTCGTGTAATTGCTCGTTCAGGTAATCCTTCAATAATACTATTTAAACACATTTGTCGCGCGTTAGCAGGTATTATTTCATTTTTATCAATTAGGTTTTTTAATCTATTTTGTAATTTCGGTAGATCTAAATACCAATGTTTTGTTTTTTTAATTGTTGGAGTATGTCCACACACAGCGCATTTAGGTTTAATAAGTTCTAAAGGAGTTAATAATTTCTGACAATTATCACATTGATCTCCTCGTGCATCTTCAAAATTGCAATAGGGACATATTCCTTCCACGAACCTATCGGGCAAAAATAAGTCGTCCTGTTTACAATAGAGTGATTCAATCTCTTTTTCTAAAATATACCCATTTTTCTGTATATCTAAATACATTTTCTTTACAAATTCAATATGAGTAGGATTATGGGTTATTGTATAATTATCAAAAGAAATTTGCCATTTTTCATGTAAATCTTTAATAATATTGTGATATTTAAAGGCTAGTTCTTCAGCTGGGACGTTTAATTTTTTTGCTTCTATCGAAACAGGCGTTCCATGAGAATCTGATCCTGAAACAAACACTACTTCATCTCCTTTCATTCTCAAAAATCTAGCAAATACATCTGCTGATAATGTACTACCGATTAAATTCCCTAAATGTGGTATAGCATTCACATAAGGCCAAGCTGACGTAACAACCCATTTATTTTTATTTTTGGTTTCTAATTTAATCAACCTCTTGATTCAAATTTATTATTAAAAAGAATGCTATGCTTAAATAATTTAAACAAAGTAAGAATAAATAATTAGCTATTATAGAATAATTTTAGCTCCACAATATCGACATGCTTTGATTTCTTTATTCATTTTTTGGAGACACGGTTCATGGTAATATGCATTACAATTTTCACATTGGTATACTTTAAAATCTCCTAAAAAAATGCTATGACAATAAGAACATGATGCGTTGATCTGTTCAATTTTCTCATCAGGTATCAATATCATTTTTGTATCTAATTTTTCATCCTCATCAACAATTATTATACCTTGAGATAGTTCTTCTTTATCTTTGACTAATTTTAAGGCTGCTTTTGGCAATTCTAATAAGAAGAAACATCAAAAATTTGAATATATCCCTTTAAGATTAGGAAGCTCTCTCAATGAATTCGGCATACTCATGATGGGATTATTCCTTAAATCGAAATAACTTAATTTCTCTAAATTATTGAAAATATCTGGAACGACTTTAATTTTATTATTATCTAAGTATAACGACCTAAGATTCTTTAGCTCTTTAAATGACAAAGGTAAAGTGTCTACCTGGTTATAGGATAAATAAATTGACTCTAAATTGCTAAGGCATCCTATATTAGAAGATATATAATCAATCTTATTGTTCATTAAATATAACTTCTTCAGATTACACAAATTATCTAATAAATCTGGTAAAGAAGTTATATTGTTATTATCCAAACTTAAACAAGTAAGATTTGGAAATTTCGTAAGCGCTTTAGGCATACTCAACAATCCACAACTATCTAGATTTATATAATTAATATAATCACACTTTTCTATCTTAATAAGAGATTTCATTTGCTCCACCCCTATTGAAGTATGCTTCAAGTCTTTATCATAATGGATCTTCAAATCTAGCAAAAATGACTTCAAACCTGACTTATAATTTAAAACTTTATTCTTAAAATCTTCTAACTCAATTTTTCTGATCTTAATCGCATAAGGAGACCAATGGTATCTGTTATTGTCGCCAAGCCAATTTAAAGATTTTAAAACCTTTTCCTTCAAATTATTTGGCAATCTAGCACCCACCTGAAGAATCAGAACAACTAACGTTTGAAGAGCGGCATTATCTTTTGATTTGTCTACAAGATACGTTAAATCGTCTAAATGTTTCTCTAAAATACTTCTTTTTAGAACATTTCTGTTATATTCATATTCAGAAAATTGGATATTACACTCTTCTAAAAATAATTCTTCCCAATAATAATACTCCTCTAACATTATTTCTGAAAATTATAAATCTTAAATATATATAAAAAAAAGAGTATTAATAATTATCGAAATCAAAATACCAATTGAACTCAATATCAGTATATTCAGAAGTAAAATAGTCACGTGCTTCTTCAGCAGTTAAACCGCCAAATAATGATCTAAAAATCTTAGTTTTTTCGGCATCATTAGAAAGTGACGAGCCTGAATAGCCTAATGCATTTAGTATATAGTCATCTGTCTTTATTGAAAGAATCATTTCACTCCACTAATTGATATAGGAAGTCAGAAAGAAGCTTTTATAAAATATATTAAGAATAAGTATCCTAACTTTTTTTAAAATTTGTAACCCTTAGGGTATTCTTTTGTAATATTTTTAAAGATTACAAATAATCTGTGGTTTTAAATGTTAATATTTCTTGAACAGTATATTTTTCATCAATTATCTTTCCAAATTTAACCTTCTTAATTTTTTTTGACCTTTTAAGAATTAGATACGGTAAGTAATATCCAAACTCATTTTTTACCAAATTAATAATAGAATCCACCGGAATTTTAAATTCACAATTTTTATCGATGTTTCCTTCATCCACTCGTTTAAAGCATAATTCCCTAAGACACGTAAGCAAGTGTTCTGTACAAGAAAAGCTCACATTTTTATCCATAAATCGAGCCAGTTTATATCCGTTAAAATCATTGCACACAATCTTATAGGTAGGAATATTCCCAACTGTAGCGCTCTGAAACTCCTTGTAATATTTATCATGGCCATAAATACTCGTTTCGGATGGTTTATTTTCAAAATAGGGAGAAAAATGCAAAGCGTATGGTTCGCTTATAACTTCATCTCTAACTACATTCATATAATAAATACGTCCCCCGTATAAATTATGAACTCTCTTTTCTACTCCATGTACTCGAACTTTATCAACGTTATTTGGCTGTTTTTCTTCTGATACAATCGCTCCTGAACCGTTGAATATCCACAGTACATAGATATCTTTCGCAGCATATTTTTTGGTTCTCTCAATTAACTTCTTTTTAGTTATGAGAGAATTTTGGCATTCTATTGCGATTCTTTCTCCTGTTTCTCGTAATTCGAAATACACATCTGCAATCTGATCACCAAGCCAATATTCCTTTTTTCTCACGGTAATAGAATTATATAAGGGAAAATTGTCATACCACCAAGCTTTCATTGTTTTATGCTCAATTGTCTCAGGCTCAAAATCATCAGGTTTTAATCCTCTATGCTTAAAACAATTTTCATATTCGTTATAATAGACTTGCTTTTTACAGTGTTTACAAAGCCATGTATACTTATCTGGATTTTGTGGTCGTCTATAACGAAGATTAAAAATTTGATTAAGCTCTACATTAAGAGCTATTAATACCTCTTTGTCTTCCATTACCCTGGTATTAAAATAGTAATTTATGAAATTAATGAAGTCTTGTATCTTTATTTATTTGGAGAGTGAAGAATTATTGATAGAGTTAATATGAAAAAATTATGTCGTTAGGTGATTTGATACAATTCATTTATAACTGAATGTTTCTTACACAGAAATTAGTAAATATATATATTAACAAATTTATAGTAAATAATGATTTTGGTTGGGCGATTGGATGAACGAATGCAAGAGAAGGTCTAAATTTCTTATTCTTTTAATAGTTTTTATCTATTCCCTACTAGTTTTTAACTATTTCATTTTTGATGTAAAAATTAATATTAAAAATAATGAATCAGAAATTCAAATTTCTAATGGTAGTTTTCCTATAGCGGATTTTACTGCAGATCCTAGAGACGTAGTTGAAGGTGAGATAGTCCAATTTACCTTTACTGGTGAGGAAGGCGATCCTCCAGCAACCTATTATTGGGATTTCGGTGATGGCTCCACTTCACCAATTAAAAATCCAACTCATCAATATGATGTGTGGGGCAGTTATACAATAGATTTAACGGTAACAGATGTTGATGGTGATAATAATACAGTTTCTAAAGAAGATTATATATATGTAATACCAGATTTTACACCCATTGTAACTTTCACAGCTAATACTACTTCAGTTAAAGTAGGGCACTATGTTCAATTTCTTTTTACGGGATCAAGTCCTAATACTCCCAATAAATTTTCATGGTCTTTTGGTGATTTTGGTACTTCAGCAGCAGAAAATCCAAAACATCGATATGATAGAGAGGGTGAATTTACAGTTAGTCTGGGCGTAATGGACAAACAGGGAGATCATGATGAATTAGTTAAAGAAAATTATATTATTGTATATCCTTCTGAACCTAAACCATCTTTTCCAAGTTATAATAGTTTTATCATAATAGGAATGATTATTATTATTTCTTCAGCGATTTATAGTATTCAAAGGAAGCAAGTAAAAGTCAAATATTAAATCCACTTATTTCTATCAAATTGTGAGAGATTAGATATTCATTTAGATTTTGTCCTACTTGTGGAAAAGGTTGTAGATACTAATCAACAATATTGTATTAATTGCGGATTTAATTTTAAAAGTTTTTTAAAGAAATAAAAAACTGATGAAAATTCAAAAATTCTAATTAAATATTTACCCTCTCTACATTCTTCAGTGCCATAATACATTTACTTCAGATGATCCCATGTAGCAACATTATGTGGACGGCTTCTTTGAAATTATAGAATAATTCTTTTTTCTTTAAATATCTCTCGAAAGAATATTTTGTAATAACTGTAATAAAATAGACTAATTTTTTAGTCTTATTAGATTTAAATTATGAATTAGTTTCTAAGAGTTATAAAGATCCATATAAATAGGTGATTAGGAATCAATAAAGAAGTTATGATTGATAAATGCCACTTCTATGAATTATTGCTGGGAGCCATCTTGAAATGTGATAGAAATGACCTTGATACCTTATATACAACTGTCTCCAAATCATGTCAGCTTTTTGGTAAATCCGTTCTTACGAGTGTTAGAGAATATGGGATCGAGTTGGATGTTGAGGGTACAAAACCACTCAATGAAATCGTATCTAGCATTCTTAATAATTATCTTGAAAGTTTCACAAAAGAAGAGGATTTACCGGGATATATTTTTGACGTTTTGTGGGAATTGGGCGGATTAGGGTTTAATTATGTTTTTACTCTCGATTTTTTCAATCCTCTCAATATCAGTATTGATAAAAAACAAGTTATATGTAATAAATTTAATACGCTAATAACCTCACTCAAGAATCCCACATTTAACTCTAAGAGATTTGCAAATGTTTTGATTACTTATTATAACATAGGATATATCTCAAAAAGACTTGTTCGAGAATTGATTGTAGGAATTGAAGATGATATATCCATGTATGAAAGCATAATTAGAAGTAAAATAAAGAATGATACTCTTATTTTAGATATTAATAGCATCGAGAATACACCAAACACAAAACGAGAAGAATTTTCAAAGACATTAGGCGAAGTCTTGATTCATAGTATAAAAGGAGATGGAGAAATCCTTAAATCCAGCCTTTATTATGTTCTTGAGAAGGTCACTTCTTCTTTTTAATTGAAAGAGAGTTTTAATTCTTTTTTATATTGATTTAAGAATAAAAGAATTAGTTGTCTAACATTTAAAAGGTTGAGATTTTACTATAATATAGTAATTGGCAAAAATATAAGATATAATGAGCAGTGAGATCATGTCTAGCAAGTTTAAAGAATTAGTCAATAATTTGCATAATTTACAATTCTTTAAATGAATTTTTACCGACAAATTCTTTTTCTTTATCATGTATATTCATTTTCATATATCAATCAACAGTTTCTTTAATTATTTCGAAAGCATGGTTCAATCTTTGCTTAAGTTGAGTTATATAATTGTAGTTTTCTAGATTTACTTCCTTCTTATTTGGCAATAATAAGATTCTTCTTATTACTTCTAACGTGTATTTAAGAAATTTGGTTAGATATACTTGATTCTGAGCCATTTTTTGTTGTTTTTTAGAGAGTTCTATTTGATTTTCAAGCAACGTGTTTAATATATCTTTAATTGTTGGTTTTGGTGTTTTACAGGCGGTTTTATCAACAGTAGATACTCTTTGGTTTAGCAATAAAGTGAGGTTGTGCATTTCAATTGGAATTATGCGCATCGGTCTTATGAGAGTTAATAATAGTCCAAAGAGGAATATAATCTGAAAGATTAAGAAGATAATACTATATTGGTGGAATAACTGATCATAAAGAATTCCACATATCGCAATACCAATACTTCTTCCACAGATGGCACTAAAATTGCAAAATGAAAATAGAGTTGTTCGAAGTTCAGGGGGGTTAATATCTCCGAGAATAGAATATGCTGTTGATAGTATTGTTGGGGTTATAAATGCAAATATCATTATACACATTACAGATATAATTAGATTTAAGGAAAAAATTGAATACCCAAAGATAGAAAATAATGGGCCTATTATCACAATCAATAATAACAGGGAGATTTTACCATTAGATTTTTTAACAAATCTTTGATCGGCAATCCTACCCCAATATGGAGCTCCTACTAATTGTGGTATATACATTACAATGCAGAGTATCATTGATTGAAGGGGAAGCAATTGCAAATCAGTTTTTAACATCGGAATAATATAGAACGAGATAGTACCGACTGCAAAATCATGAATGAAAAATAACATGAAAAAATTAATATTGGATTTAATTCCTAGTAGCTGAGAGAGTTTAGCTCGATCTAAGTGAAAAAGATATTGTCCATTCTTTTCTTCCATTACTTTCGATGGTACATTCATTTCGCTTGACCTCTATTCATTCCTCCTATCATTAACCTAATATCTAATAAAGTTGGTCTCCTTAAAGGTAGGGCAATCTCGCTGACAAGAGGGGCTATAGTATCTTTTTTATCGGGTGAAAAATAATCTATGCCTTCTTTCACATCTTTTTTCGAAGCGAACGCTTTACCTGCGGAAACTATTGATTTAGTGTCATTAAAATATCCATATTCTCCTCCAGTTTTTTGGGTTATTCTCTTTAAAGAATTTTCTCCATATTCTTGTTTACCTCCTAACTGACAAGCATCTATAAACACACCCAAACCCTTAGCAATTTCGATTATTTTTACTAATTTGTTAGTATCAGTATTTAATTTGTTATCAGTAATTATAAAGATACGTGGTATTTTTCCACTAATTTTTCGCATTTCCTCAACAAGAATTTGTAATGCGAATGCAATCCCTTCATGTAAATATCCCCGTCCCGAAATTTGAACTCTTTTTAATGATTCAATTAACTTATCTCCTTCAAATGCAAAACCTACTAATTTTTTAGTTATATTTCCAAAAGTGATTATTGAGATTCGATCTTTCATATCAGTAGACAATTTTGATTCAATAAAATTCTTAGCGGCTTGTAATTCAACTACTAATCTACTTGGTTTGAAATCTTTTCTCAACATAGACCTAGAAGTGTCTAAGAGAATAACTGTATCTTCTATTTTTAAATTGGGCAAATTCTCTGCATAATTTCTTGTTAATTGAAATTTAATAAAATAATAAGAGTAAAATCTTATAAATTTCTATTAAGAGTTGAAAAATCTCAATTTGTTAAAAAGTTATATGCAAACAAAGTATATACTTTAATAGCATTAATAAAGTCTTTTATTTCAATATGTTCATTAATTGCATGGGCAAGTTGTGTATTTCCTGGTCCAAATAAAATTGTAGGTTGACAATAATTTGTGTTTCTATAGAATTTTGCATCTGCACTCGCTGGTAGTATAAAATAAAAAGGCTTTCTTTGATAAACCTTTTCTACAATCGAATATAAATCCTTCATAAATAGTGAATTTTTCCAATCATTATAGAATGATGCTTCACCAGCTTCCTCTACCTCCAAATATACAAATATTTCTTTAGGAAGTCCTGTGGGTTCATCTTTTACTTGATAACCTAATTTATTAATCAATTTTTTCAAACCATTTAACACGGTTTCAGTATTTTGTCCTGGCAATAATCTAAAGTCAATGACTGCCTCGCATCGATCTGGAACAACGTTTGATTTGATACCTCCCTTAATCATAGTCAGATTTTTAGTAAATTGAGAATTGGCTTTCATAAGATTCTGAAGTATTGGTTGTTCACTTAGGATTTTTTCGAAAATTTCTTTATTTGGAAAAGCTACACTTATCATATCTTTTAATTCTTCTTGGGTTAGTGGTGGCTCAATTTTCGGGATAATTTCATCTAATTTTTCCAAATTTTGAATGATTTCATTCATCATATAAATTGCATTTTTTCCTATAGCAGGAAGAGACGCATGACCAGAAATTCCGTGTGTGATTATTTTTATAGCTATACGTCCTTTTTCTCCAATGATTAATCCCTTTGGTAATGGATCAAAACCCGTAGGCTCACCTATTATAGCAAAATTAACCCTTTTCGATTTTAATATATGTTCTAAACACCATTGAGTCCCTACTCTACCACCAATTTCTTCATCTGCAACAGCATTTAGAATTAAATTGCCTGAATTAATGATATTTAATTTTTTTAAAATTTTCAAAGAAATAACCATAGCTGCTAATCCTCCTTTCATATCTGTTGCACCTCTTCCAAAAAGATATTTCTTTCTTTTGATAGTAGCAGATAAAGGTGAATATTTCCATTCTTCTTCGTTTCCTGGGGGTACTACATCCATATGTCCATTATATAAGAGATTTTTTCCTTTAAAGTTATCATTTAAATAAGCTATTAAGTTGGCACGGTTATCACCAAAAGGAAAAACTTCAGATTTTATATTAACATTTTTTAAATATTTATCAATAATTAAAGCTACATTTTTCTCATTTCCAGGAGGATTATAAGACTCAGCTTGAATTAATTCTTGGAAAAAAGAGATATATTCATCCTGATTTTGTTCAATTTCATGTAAGATCTGATCTTCGCTCATTTCAAATTTCCTTTAAGTTACTTTTTTTATAGATAGTAAGAAAGATATTGGATTTTATAAAATTTTGTTATATTGGCAATTTCCCTAATATCCATAAAAAAATTAGCAAATTTTAATACTTTTAAATTATTTTATTATCAAAAATTAGAGATTACGGTTATTTTATTGATTCGACGAAAAAAAGAGATAAAACGATTGTTCTTTACTACACTTATTATTGCAACAATTTGTTTGTCTAATGTGCAGATCTTACATAATTTTATTGTACTTGACAATGAAAATGTAAATAATAAATATGTCGAAAATTTATTAGAAGAACCTCTTCTTAGTTCTAACCGTAATATAGATGATAATTTTACCGGTTCTGGTGTTGATCAAGATATCAGGATTTATGTAAATAATCAATCGGAAAATTTACAAAATAACGAGGGATATTTTGAAATCCCTTCAGATCCTACAGAAGATATGTTTCTTACATATGGGAATTTTAATTTTACATTTCAAAATAACTTTACCACAAATTACGTTATAGAAAATGATGATGCCCTTTACGCAGATGATTTTATCGCTTTTGATTATAACACTGGTTATTCAAGTTTTAATATCAATTCAAATTACACATATTTGGATGGTGGTTACAGTCGTTTAATAGATAATAATAATGGTTCGTATATTACTGTTGATGCTCCTGATGGAGTCCTGAATTTTACCATATTTGCAAATTTCACAGATACAACATATACCTCTGATGTAATCCATGGTAATGTTGAGTTTAATCGGACTCAAATCTTAGCTTTAATATCGTCTCTAGTCCTCTCAATTGACAGTAGTGAAAATGTAAACTTAACTGTAAGTATTAGAGACTTTTCAGATTCAACTTGGAAAGAATTGATATCTAAGCACCTTTTTAATGGTAGTTTAGGTATACAGAAATTAAAAGACAGATTTATTAATGAAAATCTAAACTTCATTGATCTTGATAATGGATGTGAAATTCAGTTTGTTTTAGAAAGAGGAAATTCATTTGTTGCTCATTTGTATGAATATGATTTACAATCTGTTTACACTTTCGATCTTCCAGTGACTAATCAGTCGTATGTCGCTTTAGAGTTTGATTTGAAAGGAGTAGAATCCGCAGTTAATGGATTTTATGCTTGGATAAGAACTCTCGATCTTAATGAAGTTGCTACTACTAAATTGAATATTACCTTATATAGAGCTAATAGAACTGTTGTAAGAACCGATACTAATTTAAGAACTATTAAACTAGGTCCAAATTATGATGACATGATAGATTCGGTAATAGTAAATGCCTATTCTGGAGATAATCTTTCCTATTTTAAATTTAATAGTGGCAACACGAGTAAATTGAATCTTTCTAATTATTTTATAGTAATAAAATCTAATAATTCCAAAGAAGTCTATAGTTTGGTTACACTCCCTTGGTTTAGTTATGGAGATACGAAAACTGAACATCAATTAAAAACCACTATAGATGATGGAAACACTTGGATAAATGCTAAAAAGGTTGTTGAAACTGACTATCGCACATATACGTCAGGACAGCTAGATGCTAGTTCCTTTATGTTGAATGTCACACGAGGATATATGCCCTCAGATTTCATTGTGAATGATAATTATACTTTGAGAATTCAAGATTTGCCACTTGCAAATTTAGTGATTGACACATTCCCTTTTAATGAAAGTTCCTTTTTAATTTGGGGTTTGGGTCAGTGGAAATACAATTTTTCAACTCCTATTGAAGATAATCCATCAAATAATTTTAAAGTAGACCTTACTTGGAATAAAACATTAATTAAAGGTTTTAAGTTCAATATCACTTATTCTGTAAATGCTTATTGGATTGAAAATGCTACAACCTCCTATACTGCAAAATATAACAATGATCCAGAGTGGTTATATACTTTCGATTTTGATATTGATAACCCATTGTTCAATAATTGGGATTTTTTTGAATTTTGGTTTACTTTTCCTGATTTTCTTATTTCTCATAATGTTACAAATCCAAATGATGAGAAAATCCTCCCTTATAATGCTACACAAACTACTTTAAGCGATAACCCAAGTAAGGATAAAATTGTAATCCCCAGTAATTTAGCAACACAAAGTGGATTGTATATACTTAATTTAACTTCATATAATTTTATCTCTACGATACATAGTTATATTAATTTCAAAGGGTTATTATGGGAATCAAATGGTTTTATGAATGGAGATAATATTTCTATTAGTGCTAATATACAAGACCCTAATTCTAACCCACCATTAAGTGGTGATATGAATGCTATTCTTTTTTATCCTAATGGCACACAATTTCGTGAATTAAATTCTTCTATTGGTTTAATTCAACAATCTGGATTATTTTATAATTTTGATAATCAGACAATTTTAGATTTAACAAATGATCTCACTATTTTTGGAAAATATCATTTAGGATTCTTTTGGTTTAATGGTTCTGCTATTGGATGTAAAAAACTAACAGTCTTTATTGATACTTATGAGATTGTGTTGTATGACTGTAAATATTATTCTCAGATACGTACAAATGTTCTTGATGGAGAAATAAAAAACAAGGTATTTCAAAATTATACTGCATTGATTGCTTCTATAAACGAAACAACGGGTATTTCAATGCCAAATTTTTATCCAATTAATAATTCTGATGTAGATTCACAATTTTCTTATGAAATGGGAGGTCAAGAACTCCCAATATTGTTGACTTCATTTAGACAGAGTGAAAATATCTTAAATCCAAATGAAACTGTTAATATTAACGTAGCGCTCCAAAATTTACATCCATTTATCCCTGTAGATGTGAAAATTGATGTGAAACTGGTATCATACATAAATGAAGATTGGGTTATAGCTGAAAATACATCAGATTCAGCGCTTCTATATTTTTCAGGCCATCCTCAAGAAAGTCATGAATTTAGTGTCGATCTCAAAATTCCAGATTTAGATGCAGCTACTAATATCTGGGCAGGAGCAAATGCTCCAATCAGATTAGGAGGGGCAAAGACAATAGTAACCATATATATCGATGATTTTGTTATTGGAGAGTTTAAAAGTACAGATTACTCATTATTGAGTAATGAAACTTCTAATAATTTTGAAGGATATATTCTTGGACTGAGAGTAGCTGAAGAAACGACAATTAGGTCTATCTTATATGATTTTGAACGAGATGAATGCCTCTACTTTCCTAAAAATTCAACATTTTTAGTTAACATAATCGATCAAAATTACATAAGTAGCTATGAACAATTTATAGGGAAATTTTCTTTAAAACTTAATAGTCAATTCACAAATATATCTATTAACCCTAATAATCCCATTAAAGACCTAAGTTTTAATTTAAGTTCCATTTTAACCACAGAGTTTGGTGAAGAATTGTCAGAGAAGAATATAACTTGTCAATATTTTGATAATAACGATAATTGGATTAACATTGGTTCTGATATTACGAACCCAGATGGATTTACAGCATTTCTTATAAATACTCAGCCTCTTGATTTTAAAGGCGATTTATTACTTAGATTAATATGGGATGGAGATTCTATTAATGGAGTCTCAAAAAATATTACAGTTAATGTTATCCATGAATCAGATAATCTTTCTATATCAATTATCTCATTGGATGTTCTAATCTATCGAGGTAAAGATACAGAGCTCAGAGTTTTTCTTACTAATACAGGAAATTCGACTTTAAGAATAACTAATATCTCTATTGAATTAAATTATGAATTTTATAATTCTATTGTTGAAATTGATTATTTAGTGTTAGAACGGTTTTCACCTGGAGAAAGTACCAATTTCATTGTTGAAATGCTAGTAGGATATATTAGTAACTTTGAAATTTCGATTTCAATAACAGCACAAAATATCATAACTAATAAATCTATAATTTCTTTAAAAGAAGCATCATTTCAAACATATAGTCCTCTAATCTATGATTACTTCATTGAATTCTTTTTTGTTATTATAATAAGTATTTTAGCATTAGTTTGGTTAGTGGCATTTTTCTATGCTCGAAGAATAAAAAAACAAATTGAAACTCCGATTGAAGAACCTATAAGAAGGAAGCCAAGAAAGCAAAGATATGTTCCAGTCTCCGAATTGAAAAAACCTACTCCTATCAAAAAACCCCTAAAGAAAAAAGAAGCTACAAAAGAGGTAGAAGAAGAGAAAGTAGATTTAGATTCTCTGTTAGAAGAACGAGGTTTGATAGATAAAAAGAAAAAACCAAAAGAGTGAAGTTCCTTCACTCAACTTTTTACTCAATCTTTTTTAAAAAAAAAAGATTAGAAAATTATAAATTGGATATTGAAATTAAATTTCTCTTTAAAAGCCCTAAGGAACTCCTACCATCAACTCCCGCTAAAGCAATTAATACACTTTTTTCTGAACCAACTAAAACAGCATAACCTTTTTCAAGTTCAATGGTAGTAGTTTTTAAAGAACCTTTTCCAATGTCTTTGCCTAAATTGTTAGAATCCTTAATAATTGTAGCACACGCTTTTGCAATCTTTGCATGATCCATATCTGTAATCGTTTGACCTACTAATACTGTTCCATTCGCATCAGCAGCTATCAAACCTTCCGTTTCTGGCACAATATCCATAAGTTCTGCTAATTTCTGTTCAAGAACTTTTTTATCAACCATAGTATTTTTCTCATATCATGTAATTTTCAATAGATTTGAATTCTGAAATTGGTAAAGAAATTATCTTAAATAAATATATAGTTAAATATATCGTTTAAGCAATTTAAATTTATATTTTGGAATAAAAAAGGAAAAGGTGAAAAAATAACTAATTATTTAAGAATAATTAAAATTAGATTCTCTTCTAGTGCTATCATTGTTTCTCTTGATTCTCCACCTGCAGATGTTTCTAAACGTATAAAATTAAGTGAACCTTCGTTTAATGCTTCAACGACTTGACGTCCTTTACCGATAAGTGAAGTTACATAAGCAGCAATTTCTTCTGAGAGATTAATTTCCATATTTGAATCTATTGGCAAACCCGATGAATCACAGATGATTACTCCGCGAATTCCTTCTCTTTCTTCGAAGCGTCGAATTATAGCTTTCACTTCCGCTCTATTAATCAAACTTTGCAACACCTTGAGAAATATATTCTAAATTTTTAATATTATAATAGAGTTTAAGGTTTTTAAAAATTTATATTAAAATTTTAAAAAATAAATATTTTTATGAGTATATGTCTAAGCTAAGTATCATTATCCTCTAAAAAATAGTTCTTAAATATATTTAACCGTCTTTCTTCACCAACAGAAGTAATACCCATATGACCTGGAAATATTAAGAAATTGTCATTTATTTCCGGATTATACATAATTTTCTTTTTAATACTTTCAAACAAAAGACGTGAATCTCCTCCTCTGAGGTCTGATCTACCAATACTTCGACGGAAGATTAAATCACCAGTAAAAATTACACCTTCAATTTTCTGACCTTCATATTCCTTAGGATCTTTTGAGTAATAAGACAACGCACCTGGAGAGTGTCCTGGAGTTTCAAGCACATGTATGGTCAATTCTCCAATATGGATAGAATCTCCTTCAGTAAGCCATTTATCTGCCTTTTTTTGAGTAAAGACTCCAGAATCAAACTCTTTTTTACTGTACATAAGAGGAATTTCAAAATATCGTAATATTTTTCCAAGCTTTAAAGTATGATCATAATGCCCATGAGTTAAAAGTAATTTGATTGGTTTTACGTTAAGTTTTTCTATAACATTAATAATTGTCTCAGGTTCTCCACCCACGTCAATAATCACTACTTTATTAGTTTCATTTGAACCAAAAATATAGGTGTTTGTATCGAGAGGTCCTACAATAAGTCTTTTTAATATCAAAAGAATTGCACTTCTTTGTAAATTAAAGGTCGAAAAAAAATAAAGAATTTATTTTTTGACCATATTATTAATTTCATTTAATTTCTCGTAGACATCTAAACCCTTCTTTGTTAGCTTGATAGTTTTTACCTTATTTGTATTGGTAATCTCTATAAGCCCTTTTTTAATTAATTCATCTTTTACCCGAAAGAATGAGTTGTAGTACGAAAATTTATTTAATTCGTTATAAAACGAATGCTTATCAGTTTGGTAGTCTTTTTGATTAATCAATACGGCGAGGGTGTCTTTAAACCCCTTTTTCTTTAACAACGAAATTAAATCTTCAAATATCAAGTTCCCATACCTAATTAAAATGTTTAGAATAGTTAGACTATTTTGTAACTTAAAATTAAAAGCCATTAAAAAACCTTATGATCAGAATTCTTAAATTCATCTATAAATAACTCTATAGAAATTTAATTTAGATCTTTTTCTAAATAAAGTCTAAGAATCCTTCCAATTAGGTTCTTTTGTTATAACTTTTTCAATTATTTTTATAATTTGAAAAATTTTAGAATTTTTTCGATTAAAGAATCTTAATATTGAACAATGTTTATATATTTTTATATTCCCTAGCGTTAAGATTTCTATTATGTATTTGGGAAATAGTGGGAAAAAGATGGGAAAAGTTTAAATAAAATTAATTTCTATAAATCTATAATGAATAGAGAAAAGTTAAATGAACAAATAATTAGAGGTGATAATAAAAACTTAAGTATTAGTTCAATTATAGTTCAAAGTATTGAGGAAAGTGATAGGAAAATCAATGAAATTCCCAAATTAAAATTCTATAAGATCAAAGAGAGAATTTTGGAGAGTTTTATCAATACTATAAAGTAATGAATAAATGGGAAAATTACAAATCCATCATAATTCCAACTTTTTCTTATATCTTGATTTTGTATATTTTTAACAATAATTTCTTAATTATTTGTTTTATTATTATATCTATGAAAAAAGACTACCAAGATATAATAATTTTAGGCCACATCGCACGTGATATCATAGAAATAGATGGTACCAATTATACTTCATTAGGTGGTGCAGTTTATTATGGGGGAATTGCTGGTAGTCATATGGGTCTTAAAATAACCATTATCACAAGATTGAAAAAAGAAGATTTCTCATTATTAAGTATTTTTACAAAAAATGGAGTTAAATATTATGCTTTTCCTTCTGAGGAAACTTCCGGCTTAAAAAATATTTATTCTTCAAACAATATTGAGTTTAGAACCTATAAGCCACTCGGATTTGCAGGAATATTTAAAAAAGAAGAGATTCCAAATGTAAATGCTAAATTTTTTGTTATTGGTCCTATTGTAGCAGGTGAAATCGATTTAAGATTATTAGATTATTTGTATAAGAAATATCCAGAAAAACTCTGTTTGGATATTCAAGGATTTATTAGGTTGAGGGAACAAGGGAAAGTTTTTTACCGAGATCTCTCAGAAAATGATAAGAAGGAAATTTTATCTAAAGTAGTTGTACTAAAACTTGATCAAAAGGAGACAGAAATTATTACTTGTCAAAATGATATTAATATAGCAGCAAAACAATTAGCTGAGTTTGGACCAAAAGAAATTTTAATTACTCATGAGAAGGGAATTTCTGTATATACGTCTAATAATTCGTATTTTTTTCCATGGAAAAACAAAAAATCAGACGGTCGGACGGGGAGGGGAGATACAGCATTCATTAGTTATTTGGGTTCGAGATTAACTAAGAATCCCGAAGAATCTTTAAAGTATGCCGCAGCTCTTACATCTCTTAAATTAGAGCATCCAGGACCTTTCATGTTACCGTTGTATCAGGTAGAAGAATTAATTAAAAAGGAGTATTGATTCTAATATGAGGGTTGGGGGAATAATTGATATCTCAACAAAGGATATTCCTCAAAAATCGGCAATGGTAATTTTTACAGTTGGTTGTAATTTAAGTTGTGGATTTTGTCATAACAAACATTTGCTAAATAGAGATGTTGGGCGTGAAATTGGAATAAAAGAATTAATTGATAATGTTAAAAGTAATTTATTAGTCAGCGGAGTAAGTATCAGTGGAGGAGAACCCACAATTCAAATCGATTTACTAAATTTATGTAAAGAAATTAAAAAGCTTGGAAAATATATAAATATTGATACCAATGGCACAAATCCACAAGTTATAAAGCAACTCTTTCCCTATATTAATAGGATTGCTTTAGATTTAAAAGGACCTTTAAAACCTCAAAGACTTAAACAGATCACTGGGAGTGTGATTGATCCGAAATTAATAGAACGTACTATCAATCTTGTGAACAAGCAAGAAGAGATCGATTTTGAAATACGAACAACATATGTTGGAAATTTAATGAAACCCGAGGATGTTCATAAGATTATTTCCTTCCTCAAAAAATTTAAATTTCGAGGAAATTTTGTTTTGCAGCAATATCAGTATTCAGAAAATATTGGAGAGAAATATAAAGAGATTTATTATATACCAGAACATATAACTTTACTAAAAATTCTTAATCATTATAAAAAATCAAAAATACTTTTTAAAATATTTATTAGGGATAATGTGGTTGGTTATAGTAATATTAATGATATAGAAGTTAACGATTTGTAATTGTTTTGGTTTCGATTTTTGATTTCATTCCATAGAACACAGCAATTCCGCAGAGTACTATTATCGATTGGATTATTATAATTAACCAATCAAAAGTAAATAATAAAGCAATACAAACAATCGCTCCTAATAATGCGATCACAGGCACCCACTTTATACTTGGTTTAAGCTTAAATGGTCTTTCCGCATCTGGTTTATTTTTTCTTAAAGCTATTAGGCTAACATTTACCAAAATAAAATTAATAAGAACCCCAAATACTGTTGCGTGTGCAATAATTGAAATATCAACGAAGAAAATTGGAATTATAGTAAAGAGCATGGTAATTAATATGGATAGCATAGGCGTTCTAAATTTAGGTGAGATCTTACTCAAACCTTCTGGAAGTGCTTTATCCCTTGCCATACCATACATCATACGAGAAGTAACGATTAGCATAATAAGAACTGTGTTGGCAGTTGCAAATAATGCAATAAGTGACATAATAATACCCCCTGCAGGTCCTAATACTTCTGTAGCAACACTATTCAAAGGGGCTTCAGAAGTGGCAACTATATTATAAGGCAAGATGCTAACAACTGAAATAGCTGTAAGGCAATATAGGATTGTGGTTATTATTATTGAATAAACGATAGCCTTAGGTAGATTTTTATGTGGTTCTTTAACTTCCTCAGCAATATTAGCAATATCTTCAAAACCGATGTACGCAAAAAATATTAAAGCAACAGAAGAAAAAATTACAACAGGAGCTGATGCTGGAGGAAGCGTAAAATAATTAACCGAACCGAAATAGGGAATACCAATTATTATTATAAAAATCAAACCCGTAGCTTCGATTAGTGTAAATATAATGTTAGCTCTGGTTGAGGTTTTTATACCGACAAAATTAATTAAACTTAGAATGATAACAAGTAAAACTGCGAATACAATTACCAAAAAGATTGAAGCTATGCCAATTAAGTTGGATAGATAATTAGCAAAACCTAGAGCAACCGTAGCTGCCGACAATATACCTGAAAAAATGATTATCCATCCTAAAATAAATGACAAAATTCGTTTTTTGAATGCTTCTTCTGTATACACAAATTCAGCTGCGCTTTTAGGATACATTGCAGAAAGTTCAGCATAAGACAAACCAGTCAAGGCACCTGTTATTGATGCTAATATAAATGATAACCATGATAGGTTTCCATTTATTCCTACGACTTCACCTATTAATGCATATATCCCAGCTCCTAAAACATTTCCTACACCATATGCAGTAAGCGCAAATAAGGAAACTCTGCGTTTTAATTTGGGTTTCTTCTTTACTTCTTCCATGATTACTCCCTTTTTAAATATAAATAATTATAATATCAATTTTATTAAAAAATATAGTTTTTTAGGTAGTATTTTGGCTCTTTCTTTGAAAAATTAGTTTCATTTATCAAAATTCTACAAGAATTACTTCTCCATGTTTCTATTAATTATGTTTTATTTTGTTATATTCTATATTAAAATATTCTTTAGGATTGTTTAATTATCTTAATCCATATTTAGGATTTCTTTTTCCAAAGAAAGCACTTGCAGCCTCGTTTACATCTTTGGAAGAGAAGGTTAATACAATCGAACTATTTTCAAATTGTAATATATTATTTAAACTTGGAGAATCTAATGATAAATTAAGCGCTTCTTTTGTCATACGTAAACCTAAAGGACTTTTGGTTAATAATTCTTCAGCTAATTTAAGTGTCTCATAAATTAAACGTTCTTTCTTTACAACTTTTAGGACAAATCCAATCTTCTCAGCTTCTTTTCCAGAAACACCTCTCCCACTATAGATAATTTCAGCAGCTCTTGAAAGACTAATAAGGCGAGGAAGGAAGTAACTACTTCCCATATCCGCACCAGTTAAACCAATATTAATGGAAGCATTTATAAAATTAACATCTTCGCTAGCAATTCTAATATCAGAAGCCATTGCAAATCCAAATCCGCCTCCCGCTACTGAACCATGAACAGCAGCTATGATTGGTTGTGGAATTTTTCTCATTTTCATGATGATTTGAGTTATACGCCATTGATGATACATTTTTCTTTTTATTGGCTCTGATATACTCAAGAAATAAAATTTTTCATATCCTTCTGGATTTTTTTTCGAATTCAAGATTAAACCTTCTTGTAAATCTGTTCCTGCTGAAAAAGCTCTTCCTTCCCCTCGCAGAATCAATACTCGACAATCTAAATTCACCATCAATTCATCTAATACTTGATGAAGTTCTTCTTCCATTTGAAATGAGATCGCATTTAATTTTTTAGGTCTATTTAAACTTAAAATGCCTATGCCATTTTCTCGTATTTCAAATTTGAGAGTTTCATATTCCATATTTTTTCACATTTTTTTCAGTTATTCATGACTTTGGATAATGTGGTTTCCTCTTTTCAAAAAACGCATTAATCCCTTCCAAAAGATCAATAGATGTTGAACATAGCATCTGCGAACGATTTTCTATTTGCATTACTGTGTCAAGACTAGGTGAATCAAGTGATATATTAATAGCTTCTTTTGTCATTCTAAGCCCGAGTGGACTTTTCGTAAGTAAATTTTCTGCAATTTCAATTGCTGCTTTTAATAATTTAATCTCATCGCCTTCTACTACTTTTAGAATGAGCCCAATTTCCTCTGCTTCTTTAGCATCTACAAAACGTCCTGTATATAATATTTCAGCGGCTCGAGACATACCAATTAATCGAGGCAAATGATAACTACTTGCTAAATCAGAACCAGAAAATCCAATATTTATAAATGAATTTGCTAATTTTGCATCTTCTCCTGCAATTCTTATATCTGCTGCTAAACATAAAGTAAATCCTGCTCCTGTTGCAGGGCCTTGGATAACGGCAATAATGGGCTGACTAATTTTCCTCATTTTAATAATTAGATGACTAGCTCTGGATTGTGCGTAAATCTTGGCTTTAATAGTATCTTTATCTGGAGCTCTCATGAAGAAAAACTTTTTTTTGAGTTCTTCTGGTTTTTTTTTGGATTGAAGGACTGTAGATTCTCTTAGATCTAATCCCGCACAAAAAGCTTTTCCCTCTGCTCTTAAAATAAGAACACGACAATCTAAATTAATTATTAACCCATCAAAAATGGAATGCAAATCTTCAATCATTTGAAAATTCAATGCATTCAATTTATCTGGACGGTTTAGAGTTAATATACCAATTCCATCTTCTCTCAATTCAAATTTTAAAGTTTCAAAATTCAATTTTCAAACCTCGAAATTATTATAATTATCTTATCTAGATAACTTACATAAGATTAATTAACTTAAAAATCCATAAAAAGTAATATAATATTTAATGATTAAATAAACATATTTAACCTAATATTCTTAATTCAAAATTAAATAATGATTTCAATAACTAATAGCTCATTAGGAAGAATTCAGAAGTTAAAAAATAACCTCCTTGCAAGCAAGTATGAATTATGTGTCGAACGTATGAGATATTTTACTGAGATTTATAAAAAATATCCTAATGATCCAGAAATTATAAAAAGAGCAAAAGCTATAGCTCATACTCTAACGAACATGACGATTTTCATTAGGAATGATGAATTACTAGTAGGGAATGAAACCAGCAAAAATTTAGGAGAAAAAATTAACTTAGATTTACTTAGATATGATAATAGTTTAGATAAACCTAGTATGTACAAAAAATTAGCGAGAAGAAAACTACAAGCTTTTTTTATTGAAGATGATGAACGTGATGAGCTATTAGAGTTGATTCCTTTCTGGAGAGGAAAATCTCTGATTGCTGATAAAATTAATAAAAGACTCTTAAAAGAAGGATTAATTACTGGAACAGGAAAGATTGAATCACTAGCACCTAATATTGCCATACATCAAGGAGCAACTGAAGGCCACATATGCGCGGGATACGAAAAGCTTTTGAAGTTAGGATATAAAGGTATTATAGAAGAAGCAGAATTCTATCAAAAACAACTCAATAAAAAGGACGATAATTTTCAAGACAAATGCAATTTTTATGAAGCCATTAAAATTTACTATAATGCCGTAATAGAATTTTCTAAAAGATATTCGAATCTAGCGTTAAATCTAGCTAAAAATGAAACAGACGATGCTAGAAAAGTTGAACTAGAAGTTATTAGTAAGATAATGCAAAAATTCACTGAAAACCCTCCAAATACTTTCTATGAAGCTATACAACACATATGGCTTTCACAAAATGTAGCAAACATTATATATCAACGTAGTGTTCTTGCTTTAGGTCGATTAGATCAACTTTTGTGGCCATATTATCAAAAAGACATCTCATCAAATAATTTATCACGCAAATTTGCATTAGAATTAATAGAAGAATTAAATTTAAAATTAACTTGGAATTTAACCTTATTACCAACGGATTTTACAATGGTTGCTAATGCTCTCGGTCAAAATACTCAAACAATTACAATATCTGGCATGGATATTAACGGCCGAGATGCTACAAACGAACTCTCTTATCTCTTCCTCGAAGCTTATAATTCCATAAAAGTATTTACCACAGATTTATCAGTTAGAATTCATAAAAATACTCCAAAAGAATTTTTTAAAGAGGCTATAAGAGTTTTCAGATCAACCTCGGGCATCGCATTTTATAACGATAATGTGCATATTCCTGCCTTAGTTAAAGCAGGGTATTCATTAGAGGATGCTCGTAATTATGTTATTATTGGATGTGTAGAACCCACAGGTCAAGGTAACAGCTTTTCTGCTACAGGTAGAATGTTTATGAACTTACCAGGAGTTTTAGAATTAGTCTTAAATAATGGTTATAGTAATTTATCAAAAATGGTAGATGGGTTACAAACTGGTGATCCAGCAACATTTTTGACGTTTGATAAATTGTATGATGCTTTTAAACAACAACTACAATTTAATCTTGAAAAGTCAGTAAAAATAGCACAAATAGGAGATGAGGAAGCAATGAAATTTATGCAACATCCTTTTATTTCAGCAAGTTTGGAAGGATGTATGGAAAACGGAATAGATTATGTATGCGGAGGTGCTAAATATAATTTTTCTTCTATTACTGCATATGGTTTTGCGACATTAGTTGATTCATTATATAACATCAAAAAGGTTGTTTATGAAGAAAATTTAATGACCCTACCAGAGCTTATTGAGATACTAAACTCCAATTTTGAAGGGCAAGAAACACTGCTCCAAAGATTAAAAAATAAGTATGAAAAGTGGGGAAATGATAATGAAGAAATTGATTCTTTTGCGAATGATCTATGGGACTTATTTAGCACTGAAGTTGCAAAATATCAACCAATTAGAGGGGGGCGATATAGTGCTGGAGCTTATTCAATGGGAATCCACGTAATGGAAGGTTTTTTTACCCAACCAACAGCAGACGGTAGAAAAGCTATGGAACCAATCTCAAATAGTTTATCTCCGGTAAATAACGTGGAAAAAAAGGGACTTACAGCAATTCTAAATTCAGTAGCAAAATTAGATTATAATTATGCTACTAATGGCATTGCTTTAAATATTCGAATCCATCCTCAAAATCTTTTGAGTGAGGAAACTTTGGATAAGTTTTATTATCTTTTAAAAGGATATTTTGAGAAGGGAGGGATGCAAGTACAACCAACAGCAGTTTCAACTGAAACTTTAAGGGAGGCTCAAAAGAATCCTAAAAAATTTCCTGATTTAATTGTAAAAGTTGGTGGATATAATGCAACTTTTATCGATCTCGGAACTCCGATTCAAAATGACATCATTGATAGATTAGAACATATTCTATAACTTCTCAGACTAATGAGTTTAAAAAATTTGATGGATTTATTAATTTAAATTATTATTTTAATTAGAAAAGTAAAAAATAATTTATTGGGATATTTTATGACTGAAATTCATGGTTTTTATAATGAAAAATTCAAACTCGTTAGGGAGGCTTTCCTAAAAAATTTTGAGGAAGGTTTAGAAGTTGGTGCTTCATTTTGCGTAACTTTAAATGGTAAATTTGTTATTGATATCTGGGCGGGGTATGCTAATGCTTCCAAAACGCAATCTTGGAAAAAAAATACGATAGTAAATGTATTTTCAACAACTAAAATTATGACAGCAATTTGCACCCTTATGCTTGTGGATCAAGGTCTTTTAGAACTCGATGCACCTGTTTCTAAATACTGGCCAGAATTTGCTCAAGGAGGAAAAGAATTATTACCTGTTCGATACCTTCTTAGCCATACAGCAGGGCTTTCTGGATTCGATAAAACACCCCGCACTAAAGTCCTTTATAACTGGGAGAAAATCACAAACATGCTAGCAGCACAGAAACCATGGTGGGAGCCTGGAACAAAAAGTGGTTACCATCTTGTAACTTTTGGTTATCTCTTGGGTGAAATAATACTTCGCATTACTGGGAAAACTGTTGGTACTTTTTTTAAGGAAAATGTAGCAGAACCTCTGAAAGCCGATTTTCATATTGGTCTTCCTGAAGAATATGATCATCGAGTGGCAGAATTGATACCACCCCCGCAAATTGATATAAATCAACTTGGGGATATCGATCCCAAATCTATTGCTATGAGATCATTAACTAGCGCAGCAGGAGTTAGTGTTGAAGCAACTAAAACTAGAGAGTGGCGAGCTGCTGAAATCCCTGCGGCAAATGGTCATGGAAATGCAAGATCTGTTGCTGGAATAACAGCTGCAATTGCATGCGGAGGGTCACTTGATGATGTACATTTACTTTCGTTAGAAACAATTGAAAAAGCATTGGAAGAACAATCTTATGGAACTGATTTAGTCTTAAATGTTCCGATACGCTTTGGTTTAGGTCTTGGACTTCAAAATAAAGAGCGTCCTATTGGTCCAAATCAACGTATTCTATATTGGGGTGGATGGGGTGGTTCAGTTTGTGTAATGGATCTTGATGCTAAATTGAGCATTGCTTATGTAATGAATAAAATGAACCCCTCACTCACAGAAGATCTGCGAAGTGCTAGGATTATTGAGGCTGTATATAAATCATTGTAAAGAGTTATTCTTTTTCAGGTTTATTTCGATTTGAAAAATAGTAAATTGCATACCCTGTAAACCCACCAAAAAAGGCATTAATTATCATCCAATGTAAACAGAAGTAAGCCACTTTATTCGAGTGTGAGCAATCCACCATAATATTAGAGTAATCATCATTCCTATAATTGAAAAGGAAAGAAATAAGTTTGATACTCCCATTATCTCAGATAAAGGTCCTGTTATTATAGTTGCAATGGGAGTTATCGCTGATGAGAGCGCCCAATCAAGAGAAGAAAGCCGTCCCATTTTATCTGCTGGTACTTTTAATTGCATAATTGTTAAATAAATTGTATTAAGGATTGGAATAGTTATACCTGTAATACCAACTACTATACCCATCATTAGAAATAATCGAAATGGAGTTATGGCAACAATTCCACTATTCATCATTAAGATAAATTCAAGTCCAAAGTAGATGAAAAGAGCATGTTTCCACTCTTTCTTTATAGTAGTTAATAATGCACCTAAAAGCATACCTCCATTCATAAAAGCTAAAATAAATGCTAAATTTGAAGCATCGCCTGAATGGTTATATCTAATGAAATACGGAATTAAGAGATTAAATGGAGTTAATAGAAAGTTAATAAACATTGATATTAAAAGCATCATGAAAACTAAAGGAATTGATTTCAACGTACGGAATCCAATTTTGAAATCTTCTAGAAATGAAATCTTTTCAATAGTTACAACTTCCCTCTTAATTTTAGGGATTTTAATTACTAACAAAGGAATAAGAGCAATGATAAAAGTTAGTGGATCAATCCAAAGTATGGTTTTAAGTGGGATAAATGAGAACATCATAGCACCTATTACTGGCCCCATGATTTGAATGAAACTTCTAAAAAAAAAATTAACCCCATTCATTCTACTTAATTTTCCTTTTGGTACCATAGTAGGAACAATAGCACTTACTGTAGGGATGTGAAAACCTTGAAATATTCCTAGTAAACTCATTATTGCAACTATTAATATTGGATTCATCCATCCAAGATTGAAGATTATTATTACTAGAAGCATTACATAAGCTTGGAGAGAATCTACTACCACAATAATCATCTTTCGATTCCATTTATCAATTACTACACCAGATAAGGCAACTACAATTGTCATCGGTAAGATATAAAGGAAACTTGCTAATGAAAGAAGAATAGTACTTCCTGTTGTGTCAGTTATCCACCAAATAATAGCAAATTGTGAAATTGATGATCCTAACACCGAAAATAACTGCCCTACCCAAAAAACGATATAATTCTTAAAAGTGTGGTTATTTGCTAATTCTTCTGTTATTTTCTTCACCATATTTTATTAGAGTTTTAAAAAAAAAAAGATAAAAATTAGATTGAAATTTTCTCTATATTATCATTAATCTCTTCGAGTGCTCTTCTACTTTCAATATCGATTTTCCTAATACCCGTAAAGCTCCAAAAGCCAACGGTAACTATGACTCCGAGAAATCCACAGTAAAAAAACAAAGATGGAATACCTAATATTACTGCTAATGGCCCCGCTGCTAATGATCCAATAGGTGATATCACTGAAGATAACGCTTGGTCAATTGAGCTTACTCTACCCAATTTATCAGAGGGTACTGTAGTTTGTAAAAAAGTCTGATAAAGGGAATTAATTATCGGTAAATTGAATCCCAGAATAACACCACCCAAAATTATAATGTAATAGTTCCCTATAGGTGCCAATGCGAAAATCATGTATCCAATCAAAGCTATTACAAGACTAATAAAAATGACTTTAAGTTTATTACCCCAATTCTTCTTAATTGTGGTCACTAGAGCTCCAATAATCATACCTCCTGTAAAAGCCATTTCAGTGAGTGCTAAATGCCCTGCTTTCCCTCCATGAACATCTAGGATGAATAAAGGCATTAGTGCATTGACAGGTTGGATTAAGAAATTAAGTAGCATAGATAAAATTACCATTATGACTAAACCCGGAATCATTTTTAATGTTTTAAAACCTAACCTAAACTCTCTAATAAAGGAACTTTCTTCAACATTTCTTTCAGTATGATTAATTTGATTAACAGAAGGAATAGTTATCAATAGTAACGGTACTAAAGCAATGAAGAATGTTATAATATCTATCCAGAAAATCATATACACTGATAAAAATACTAATAACGTTGCCCCTATAAATGGTGCTAAAAGTTGAACTACACCTGTAAATAAAAAGTTAACTCCATTAATTCGTGATAATTTATCTTTAGGAACCATCGTTGGAATTATAGCATTGACAGTGGGTACATGGAACGCTTGAAAAACACTACGCAAACTGATAAAGATATAAACAATCCAAAGATTTGTTATTCCGAACTGAAAGAAAAGTATCAATGCAAACGTAACAAATGCCTGTAACGAATCTGCAGTTATAATCAACATTTTTCGATTAACCCTATCTGCAAAAACCCCTGCTAAAGGCATACAAAGAGTCATCGTTAGCACATATAAAAATGAAGCAAAAGCACTTATCATAGGATCATTGTAAACATCTGCAATCCAAAACGTTATTACAAAAAATACCACCATCGAGCCTAGCAAAGAGAATAATTGACCTGTCCAAAAAAATAAATAACTCCTAAATGTTTCCCTATTCGCATATTCTTCCATTCTATTTCCCCTAATTTCCTAATTTTTTTTTATAATTTACTCATTTAAGTTTTTATTATTACCATTAATTTCTGTATCATAATCCACGTGTCGAAGCCCAGTGAACATATAAGCTGAGATTGATATAATTATTCCTAATATTGCACAATAGAAATACAACCAGGACACACCAAATATTTCACTTAAAGGCCCTGAGATAATTGCTCCTATAGGCGAAGCAACCATGACAAGCGTATTCAGAATAGAAAATACTCTACCCATTTTATCTTGAGGTACGGTACTCTGTACAACTGTTAAAACTATTGTATTTACAACTGGTAAAAATAAACCTATAATAAATGCTCCTGAACCCATCACTGGATAAAAACCAATTGGAGCAATCGCATACATTAAATAACCTATATTTATAATAACAATCCCAATCATCATAGTTCTAACTGAATTATTCCATTTCTTTTTAAATGAAGGAATCAAGGCACCTACAATCATGCCACCTTGCAAAATCATTTCCAATAAGGCTAATATAAAATTATTTCCACTGTTTACAACTTTTATAAAGTAAGGCATAAGCACAATAAAAGGTTGAATTAACATATTTAATAGCATTGCAGTTAACATGATTGTCATAAGCCCTGGGATGGTTCTAATTTCTTTAAACCCCTCTTTCATGTCTCTTATAAATGAATCTCTTTTACTACCGTTCGAATTAACATGAACACTAGGAATTTTGATTAGCAACAATGGAATTAAAGCAATAAAGTAAGTAATTACATCAGCCCACAATACAATTTGTATTGGAAAAAAAAACAATAAAGTCGCTCCAATTGCTGGTCCTATTAATTGAATAAGCCCCGTAAAAAAGTAATTAATACCATTTATTCTTCCTAACTTGTCCTTCGGAACCATAGAAGGCATTATTGCTCCTACTGTTGGGGAATGAAATGATTGAAATACACTCCTGATACCTATAAAAATAAGCACAATCCATACTTTAGCAGCGTTGAATATAAAAATCAAAGTTAAAATAAATGTAAAAAATGCTTGTAATGAGTCCGCGATTAAAATAATAATCTTTCGGCTGTGACGATCTGATACAACCCCCGCAAATGGAGTAATAATTAACATTGGAATCAAAAAAATGAAATTCCCTAAAGCTAGCATTGATGCGCTTCCAGTCACATCTGTTATCCATATAAATATCACAAAAAAGACTACCAATGACCCTAACAAGGAAAACAACTGCCCTGACCAAAAAAACATATAACTTCTAAACGAATTTTCGTTTGCTAATTCTGACATAAAATATCCCCTAATCTCCTAATTATTTTAGTAAAGGCTCTTTTTTTTATTTCGTTTCAGATATTAAATTTTCCATTTTCCTTCTTCATATATTTCATTTTCATCTGCAATTATTTTCGATCCTGGCATTTTCATATCTTTTAGTATGTCCCAGTGAACTGAAGAAACATTCTTAGAGCCAGATTCTTCAAAACCAAGCCCTAAAGCACAATGTAATGTTCCACTGAGTTTTTCATCAAATAACATATTTTTTGTGAATTTGGTAATCCCATAATTCGTCCCAATCGCAAATTCTCCAATTCTATTAGCGTTCTCAACCTTCAATAGCTCTTGAAGAATATCTTCACCCTTTACTGCAATCGCTTTAATTACTTCTCCATCTTTAAATTCTAAATAGATATTTTCGACTTCTTTCCCCATGTATATCCCCGGATATGTAAATCGAATATAACCATTAACAGAATCCTCAACAGGACCAGTAAAAATTTCGCCATCAGGTAAATTTGTTTTACCACAACAATTTATCCATTTTCGTCCTTCCACTGAGAGCGATAAATCTGTATCTTCTCCAATAACCTGAATTTGCTTAAATTTATTTAACTTTTCTATAAGTAAATCTTGTTTTTTCTGCATTTTTCGCCATTCTTCAATTGGGTTTTCGCGATCTAGGAACAAACTCTTGGTTATAAAATCGGAATATGAAAATAAATCCATATTTGCCTCTTGAGCATGAGCATTGCAAGGATAAGGAATTACTATCCACTTTAATTCTCCACTTGAAGATCTCTGCTCCATTATTTTCCTTAACTCAGCCCTTTTGGGAACACCCATATACGTTGAGAATTTCTTAGAATCAATGTTACTATATTTACGTGTATTATAATCTGCCCTTATTTCAATTAAACGATCAAATTCGGTAAATATTAGCTCTTCAGTTTTATCAACATATGACAACTGTTCTTCTGAAGCATATTGAAAATAGGTTTCTCTTATTCCTTCTAAACCTGGAACAATAAGAGGATGAGCACCAGCTTTAATTATCTCCATGTTTAAAGCTTGAAATAATTCTTTCGCAAATGAAGGCCCCGTTATATAAACCGTATGCCCTTTCTCTATCTCAAGTGAATATTCAACTACAATTTTTGCCAGTTTTTCATAAATAGGATTAATCATTTTGATATATCATTCCTTTTTTTATATTTTATCAATTAATTCACTCAGCTTTGAAATAACTTTTTCTGATGGGCTCGTGAATTTGAAAACACCTTCCTCTAAAGTACCCTCAATACCATCCGCTACCATCTCATAAATCATATTCTCAGCATCCTCCTTTGACTTATCTATTGCTTGAGCAAATTTATCAATGGGTAAACTTTTGTGGAGTTTGACTAATCCAATAACCCTCTTCTTAATCCTTACTTTATTTTCAGGTTCCAGATTAATTGCCATTTTCATTTTTGGTTTACCTTTCTTTTTTCCAAACTTTTTTTCAAGTTCTTCACCAATTTCCTGTATACCAGAATCTTTTACTGCTTGTTCTATATCTTCTCCCATTAGCTCCAATTTGCTACCCAACCTTTCTAATTTTCCGATATCACCAATATTATTTTTTACAAATTTCATTGACTTTCGAACTAACTCTGATACTGAAGCACCTAATCCTTCGGCCCAACCTCTCCATTCTTCACTCATATCAGGATCAACAGAAATATTTATCCTAGCTGCTTTCTTTTTTGCTTTTTCCACTTTTTTTCTAACTTTTTCAGAAAATTTCGCTTCATGTTTTTCAATTTTCTCTTTTAATCGTTCAAGTTTCTCTTTTGCATGATTAATTTGCTCCCTTGCATCATCTCCATAATATTCTAAATCTCCCTTTATATTACCGACTTCATCAAGTAAGGATTCTCGTTCTTCCATAAGATCTTCCAATTCATCTCTCAAATCATCCTTTATATCCTCTGCTTCATCTTTTAAATCGTCAATTACATCCTTTAATTCATCATGTAAATCGTCTAACTCGAACATAAGCTCATCTCGAATATCATTTAACTCCCATCTGACCTTACTCCTCTCTTTTTCATCATCTATTTCTTCATTTTCATTCCATTTTTCATTATTCGACATTTTAATTCCTACTTTTTTTTAATGCTTAATATTTATTAATTTCTAATAATGCAAATCCTCTTCTTTAATTTGAATAGGCTTATTCGCTAAAATGGTTTTATCATGAACGTCAATACTATCAACATAGTATATTGTTCCCAAAACCTCCGTACCTTTACTTATTATCACATTTCGACCTTTAACGTCACCATTAACAAGAATCTTCATAAGCTCAATATTATTTCTCGCTAATATGGTGCCAGACACTTTATTAGGATGTTTATATATATTGATACCTAACCCTCGACGACCAATAATCACATCAGTTCCACTAACATTTCCATAAATTGTACTTGATCCTGAAATAATTACACTTTCTAAAGTTAGAAGGTCACCTTGAACTCTTGCTGAACCTGAATTTTTAAACCCATCAAGAGCTTCAACCTTCATTCCTGCTCTAAATGAACCTGAACTATATAGTTTTCCCTTAATTAACACTTCCCCATCAACTGACATTGAGCCAGATGATTTGAGATTACCATCTCCATAAAGGTTTCCTATAAGTCTAAATGACCCAGAGTTCATAATATCACCATGAACTGTCAAATTCCCTGCTCCCCTCATAGAACCAGATGAATGAAACCCATTACATTCAAAATTTCCCTTTATTTTAGCGGAACCTGAAACACGTATCTCATCATTTATTTTTCCTTCAGAAAGGGTTCCTGATCCAGAAATTTTCATATTATTTTTACCTCCTTTTTATTTAAAATATTAGTTTGATATACTCCAATTTTGTATTTATTTTGGCTTTTATGGCTTTAATATTTACATATTCTTTTTCTATATTTTCTGTTTTGTTCATTTTTTTAACCTCCAATTCTTTTTCAAATATTTGGTTTATTATAATTTAATTATTTTAATTATCGTGATAAAAAGTAAAAAAAATTGTATTTAGAAATACAATTTACCAATATCCGTTCTATTCGCGTCAAAATGGGCTTTAACTTTCCTATAAGATTCATAACTATTTTCCATTTTTTTTTCCTCCATTTTTTAATTTTTTTTTTGAGTGTGTATAATTTTTTATTCTTAATCATAAAGTGTGTATTATCATATTTAAATGTTGTGGATCAAAAGTATGTATTGCGTTTAAAAAAAATGCGAATATTGTGAGTAAAAGCGGTTTAGTCATAATCTATTATATTTTTTTTGATTGTGTACTTTGAAAATGAGGAAGAATCAGTGTGTATTATAAAAAAATTTTAGCCTTTCTTGGTCTTTTCTCTAATTTTCTTTTCTCTTATGATTTTTTAATAATAAATCTGGTTATTTCTGTAATCTATAATGTCAAACAAATTTTTGATGATGAAGAGGCCCCATACTCCAATTAAAAGTCCAAATATTCTAAATCTTTAAGATCCGAAAGACGCTTTAATTATTTAAATCAGCAAAAAAGTAATAGATTTATTTAATGAATTTATATAATATAATCAAATTTATTAAAATTTAGAGGAATTTTATTGTTCTTATGAAAAAAATATCTAAAGAAGATCTTTTAAGAAAATCCAAAATTCCAGGAATTAATGCGATTAAAATGCATAAATTCTATAAAGGTAAAATACAGATACTTCCTCGTTGTCAAATTCGAGACTATAATGACTTTGCAATTTGGTATTCTCCCAGTGTGTCTGCACCATCCAGTGAAATTTTTAATGATACACAGAAAGTGTATGATTATACTAATAAATGGAACTCTATAGCAATAGTAAGTGATGGCACAAGAGTATTAGGCCTTGGAGATATTGGTCCTGAAGCAGCTTTACCCGTAATGGAGGGTAAATCTATGTTGTTCAAATATTTAGGTGGAGTTGATACCATTCCTTTATGCATTAGTAAAGATCAATGTTGTGAGGCTAAACAAATTATTGAATTTGTTAAAATGATTCAACCTACATTTGGAGGTATCAATTTAGAAGACATTGAGAAACCTAAATGTTTCTCTGTTTTAGATGGATTACGTGCTGATCCAGAAGTGAAAATACCCGTATGGCATGATGATCAACAAGGAACGGCTTGTGTAGTGCTAGCAGGATTGATAAATTCATTACGAATTATAGGAAAGAAAAAAAATGATGTGAAAATTGTCTTTAATGGAGTGGGTGCAGCAAATTTTGGAATATATCGATTATTAAAAGCAGATGGGTTCAATCTAAAAAAATTCTTATTTGTTGATTCAAAAGGGATTTTATATCAAGGAAGGTCCGATTTAGAAGATTCTAAAGATTATAAGTATGAATTAGTTGGTTCTAGTAATCCAGAACAATCGCAAGGAGATTGTGGTTCAGCAATGGAAGGCGCTGATATTCTTATATCTTCTAGTATTCCTGGTCCTAATGTTATTAAGAAGGAATGGATTTCGAAAATGGCGGATGACGCTATAATCTTCGTATTGGCTAACCCAATTCCTGAAATATTCCCCTGGGACGCATTAGACGCTGGTGCTCGAATTGTAGGAACAGGACGATCAGATTTCCCAAATCAAGTAAATAATTCTCTGTGCTTTCCTGGAGTTTTTAGAGGAACATTAGACGTATGTGCAAAAACTATTACTGATGAGATGTGTATTGCAGCTTCTTATGCTCTAGCAAATTTAGTAGATGAGATTAAAGGTTGTTTAATAGAGACATGTATTCTTCCAACCATGGAATATGAAGAATTATTCATTAGAGAAGCCATTGTTACAGGTTTGAAAGCAATTGAACAAGGAATAGCTCGTTTTAGGCTTTCAGAAGACGAATTATATTCAACAGCAAAGAAATTAATTGAAAATTCTCATTCGGAATTAAAAATATTAATGAAAAAGGGATTTATACCAGAATTCAATGATTATACCAAATAGAATTGGATCTCTAAGAAGAAGAAAATTAAAATAGTATGTAAAGATTATATTCAATAAAAAGTTTAAAAGGAAATTATACTAAATATGGTAAACATAAAGAAATGGGAAAATAACGAACATTGGGTTGAAATTGATTTAGATTTATGTGTAGGAGTGGAAGAATGCATAAATGTATGCCCTGTAGAAGTATATACACTTGTAGATGGTAAAGTTATAGCTGATAATATTGGTGAATGTACAGATTGCATGGCGTGTCAAGATGTATGTCCTACAAATGCAATTTTAGATCATTCTTCTTGGTAAATAATAAAAATTAAATTCATTATTTAAAAAGTAGTTAAGAATCTGAAAAAGTCCTTTTGCTGTAGTGTTTTTTTAACGTGATAATCTCTAATTAGAATTTCAATATGATTAAAATCTGCTGTAAATCCTAGCTATAATGGTCTATTATATATTTGATGTAGGGAATAATATTTAATTAAAATAAGGTTTAAATAATTAACAAGTAGTAATTTACCTATGGCAAAATTTAAAATAGTAATTAAAAGACATTGTTATTTCTGTGACTTATTAATTAAATGGCTATCTGATAAAAAGGTTGATTATCATATTTTAGATTATCAGGATCCCAAAGATTTTAATGATCCATTGATGAAAAATCCAACGTTTAACAGTTTATATTGCGACATGAGTGCTTGTGTTGAAAGTCTTCCCCTAATTGTAAAGAATAATAAGAAATTTTATTATTCAGAAATATGGGATTTAATTAATAACTCTATAATAGAAGAAAAAGCACGAGAGATTTTTGAAATATAATTTTTTTGTTTTTACACAATTCTTTTATAACGTCTTTGAATTTTTTAAATTGGTTAAGTTTATAGTGATTGAAATATTGTCCAAACATCTCCAATAATCTCTCTGCAGTTTCTTCTCCAAATTCTCTTCAAAGGTCAATGGGATCTTCTTGATTACAAAGAATATTGATGTCTTGGAACAATAATACAACTATATCCCCGCTCTCCCTTAGTAGAGATTAAGATAATAGTTCTAATATCAAGCTCTTTATACATAATAGATAGCATCACGTT
>Ga0307444_1000023_pt1 | contig 73716 bp, 62 predicted proteins | sample SalMarSW160340MG_FD_202145 | JGI IMG/M metagenome (GOLD analysis project Ga0307444, IMG submission 202145) | Salt marsh sediment microbial communities from the Plum Island Ecosystem LTER, Massachusetts, United States - SW1603-40 | ecosystem: Environmental > Aquatic > Marine > Intertidal zone >...
AATCGGAAGAAGGTTGTTCCCCGGAGAGCCAACAGGTAGCGAACTGTAGCCGCATAACGTCTCGCAGGAGCTGACCGGGGATGCGGCGCGATTTGCAGGCCATGGAGCGGGTGGGTGGTTTGGGAACGGCAGGCCAGGAACCGAACCCCGGCAGCTCAGCTCGAGGCTGTTAGCACGGCCTAAATATCAATGGGGGATTTGCTGTTATGAGGCGAAAGGCACTAATTTTAGTAGGTGCTTCATTTGCCGGGGCAATCCTTGGCTATCTCCTATTTTATTTCATTCATATCGGTTGGCTTAATTCTCAAGGCTGGAATCGCGTTCCACCTCCACCGGAGGCACTTCAGCAACTATTGGTAGTTGATGCATTTGGTCTCTTAGCTCAAGGTCAATCAGGCTCTCAATACTACTTTACTTACTCACAGGATTGCCCTTCAGGCTGTTGGCTCCAGGCGTCGAATATTGGTCATGATATTTCAGAAGAGACATTTTTACATCCATGGATAGATACTGATCGTGAACCCTGCGCCGCTCCACGACCGCTTCTAGGGATTACGAGCAAGGTGGGCTCTTGTTTCCATGAGGCATTTGTCGACCATAATCTTGTGTACGTCTTACTTTCAAACGGTGATGTTAGAGAATGGGAAGCAAATTTGTATGGTGAATATGCGTTCTTTAGCATGGTTCTATGGGTTTGCAGTGGATTATTAGTATTCTTCATACTCACTTTGCTCTGTCTGCTATTTACATCAACATTATCTAAACTAGAGGATAGTGCTAACTCAAGAGCAAAGGTCGGCTAACGTCTCGCAGGAGCTGACCGGGGATGCGGCGGGATTTGCAGGCCAGATAGCGAGTGCCGAAGATGAGAATTCCAAGCCAGTTAGCGAACCCCGGCAGCTCAACTCGAGGCTGTTAGGTATCAGCCCTGATAACAGGGAGTAACCATGCTAAATGAATATTTCTGCATGCTGGAGGAATGGAAGAAGTTACCTGCCTACAAGCTGGAGACCCGTATTGACTCGTTTGTAGGTTTTGCACTGCCAGGGGTTTTAGAAGAGCTCTTGTATGTCAAAGCTCAGCTGATCATCCCCGAACTCCCGCTGCGAGTTGGTACTATCTACCCGGAGCGCGAAGACACCGCTTCGGCTAACAGGTCCTACAAGGTTGACTTCTATGCTCGATGTGCTGACGGTCAGAACTTGTTCATCGAATTTATATCAGATTCAAGTTCACGTCGGGAAGAGCAAGACGAATACCTTCAAATCGCATCGGAGCTCGGAATGGAGAATATCATTAACGGTATTCTCGCTCTGTTTAGTGCCACTCCTTTCAAGAACAAATACAAATATCTGCTTGACACTCTGGTTAAGGGTGGGGTCCTTGGAATGGATAGAAGGTCTTACATCGGCGACATTGCAATCAAGGTGATATACCTTCAGCCATTACGCCTCCCTACAGACGGCCAAAAGGAAGTCATCGATTTTAACCAAGTGGCGGATGCACTACGCTCTCGGTATGGTAGCTGGGATCTGATGGTTCGATTCGCCGAGTCCTTGGAGACGTGGGTAATGGCTGATGCCTAACGTCTCGCAGGAGCTGACCGGGGATGCGGCGCGATTTGCAGGCGATGGAGCGGGTGCCGTTAATGAGAAATCCGAGCCAGAGAGCGAACCCCGGCAGCTCAGCTCGAGGCTGTTAGGGCGCCGCAAATAGGCAAATTCTTAGGTCATGTTGAGATCACTTGCTTATACAATAGGTCTCTCCGTAATAATGTCCATCATATTCGGGATTATCGTTCCACAACTTGCTTTTGTTGTTATTCTCGCCGTCATATCAGCCATGTCCCTCCAAAACAGCGCGTATCCATATCTATTTGCGTTTCATCTTGCTTTGACCTTCTTAATTGCTCCAATCTTTGCAGCTTTTGTTTCTTATCATCTAGCTCGTAGGCCGTCTTTACTTCTTAAGGTATTTGAAGATGCTAACGACTTGTATACCCCTCGAACTCGACGGAGCTCCATGATTTCTTCCGCACTTTCTTGGCTATTTACTTTCCTTATAGGTAATGTTTGTCTCTCTACATGGTTGCTGCGTGTGCCTTGGTCGATCACTGAGTTGTAAAGAAATACGGTGCGGCGCTTAACGTCTCGTAGTAGGCGACCGGGGATGCGGCGCGATTGGCAAGATTAGATCCGGATTTTGTAGCTTGATCAGGTGGCCAGGGGGAATGCCCCGGCGCCCAAGCTCGAATTGTTAGGGCGCCCTCTGCTCAATTTGCTGGTCGATGCACCGAGCATGTGATACTTTTCAGATTTCTCCGTATGGCCTTATAGAATGACCCAAGAATTGCCCCGCCTCCGAAATCTTTCAAATGTCCGGTCCGAGGATGTCTGGCGCCCCATTTATGACGAGATGCTTCCGAGGGTATATCACTATTTCGCTTATCGAGTTGGAGATCGTCGAACAGCAGAGGATTTGGCCGCCACGACCTTTGAAAAAGCTTGGAAGGCTCGGCGCCAGTTCAAGCGTGAAAAGGGGGCGGTCGATCAATGGCTCTTCGGGATCGCCCAACGTGTTCTGGCAGATCACTATCGTCGTCAGGAGTTATGTGCTCGTGATATTGAATCGCACAGCATCGAAACCGATTTCTCGCTGGAGCAAACTGTCGAGAATGCTAGACGGTACCTAAAACTCAACCGCCTTCTTGACAACCTACCCGATCGATCGCGCGAATTGATCTCTCTGAAATATGGAGGAGGGTTGAATAATCGCGAAATTGCATCTCTCACAGGGCTCACTGAAAGCAACGTTGGCACTATCTTGCATCGCGTGGTAGAAGACCTTCGCAAGCAATGGGAGGATGATAATGAATGACAAGTTTCTTTATGAAGCGCGGCCTACGCTGAGCGATGATTTCGCCGATGAGCTCTATGCACGAATCTCCCGCTCTTCGCGCTCACTTCCTGCTCGAAATGAGCATCCGTTTGCGTCTCCAATAGCGAAGGCATTTGCCATTGCATGCTTCATTCTCCTTGTCCTGTTTGCTTCCTCGACAGAGGTGCGTGCACAGATTGGAATTATGGCGCGAAATCTCGCAAGAAGATTTCAGGCTGGACCGAGCCACCTTGTTGGAAACATCATTGTCGTAGATGTGCCTCCTTCTCGAACACAGATTGCCCCATCACAATCGATCCAACTAACTTCGATCGAGATCCCAGTTTCAAATCTAGACGAGATATTCGCCTCGCATATCGTGATCCCTACATGGGCCCCTGATGGTTGCGATCTCAATCCTCTAGCTCGAACTTATCAAGGGGATCCTCAACCTTCAGCCATGCTGATTTGGAGCTGCGGCATTGAAGAAGAGAACTGGCAGATTTCACTCACCGTCAATAAAGCTGCCATGATTGGCCATTTCCCGACCGACAGCTATGAGCAACGCGATCTTGACATAGGCCAGGTGCTTATCGTTCATGGGAACTGGTATAAGATTGGAGATGATCTTGAGTGGAAGATGGGTAGCACCAGTATCTACTGGGATCGCGAGAATCATCTTTATCAGCTCTATTCACCAAGCGACCGTACCTCGAATAAAGATTTACTCAAGATGGCGAGCAGTGCGGAGTAGCAGCTGCCTGCGAACTCCACCAACAGCAAACCACGAATTCATGGAAAATCGAGAATTGAGGCGCCCTAACGTCTCGCAGGAGCTGATCGGGGATGCGGCGCGATAGGCAAGCTAGGGAGCGGTGGGGCAAAATGAGAAGTCCAAGCCAGAACGCGAACCCCGGCGCCTCAGCTCGAGGCTGTTAGCCCGCCTTCGACTTCGTATGCTCACGGAGGGGGATTGCAAAGTTGACTGAACCTGGGGAGACAGAAGTGATGGCAAGTGCTGCTCCTTGCTCACGGAAGGGACACTGCCCCGTACTTGCAGCGACGCTTCTCATAATAGTAATTCTAAACACCTCATGTGGACCCCTCAGTGGCCTGCCGAATCCCACCTCCAGTCCTATCATCCTTGCCACCAGCGATCTCGGAACGCCAACGGAACATCTGTCGCTAAGTGCCGATGGCTTATCTAGGCAGCAGGAGATAATTCACGAGATTCTACTCCTTGTCTCTGAGTACGACCAAACCATCGAGCATGAGATCCTCACCGGAGAGATTGAGGGCATCACAATTGCCGCTGACGGTACTCAGGCGGTCCACTTCTCCGGCGAGTCTCTCGCCCGCATCTCTGCCGCGTATGACCGGGTGCTTGGGGTGATTGGTAGCTTGAATGGGGAGTACCTAGAGCTGTACAGGCCCTCTCATCAGCCGACACCTTACCCTAGTCTCACAAGCTTTGAGGCCACTCAGCTCCTCTTCGAACAGGCCATGGACGAATATGGTCGCTGGGTAGATGACCAGCGGATCGAAGGTACGGTTGTGCGGCTATTTGAACCCTTCGACGCGGAGTACCAGGTCCTGTTTATCGCGGACACGTATGCCCAGGCTGAAATCTGGTGGCGAGCAATAGTCCAACTTCAGATCGAGTCTTCAGGCGGATCCCCGCAAGAAAAGGAGCTGGACATCCTGGCAATCAAACGCATTGATCCAGCCGAAGTTGCCTACGTGGATGTTGTTCGTTTACCATATCGAATGGATGTCCGCCTTTACCAGTATCAGACTGACACCCGCCGGTACACTGTATTCAGACCCAATCACGAGATCATCGAAATCATCCCCATCGGTTTTCCGTATGGCAGCGAGGGACAACCCCTCACAGACGAGCTTCTCATGCAGATGGCGACTGACTTAATTGCCTCTCTTGTCCCGGCCCTGAACCTTAGCAGCCTCGCTCCAGCCCATGGCGAGAAGTCCGATACCAACGTCTTCTTCCGCTGGGAGGACCTAAGCAAACCCCCCCTCGATGACGGGCGTAGCTATCCGTTCATACAGGTAGGGCTCACTCGATTTGGAGAGTTGCTCAATTACGTCAATACTCTGCCCTTGTCCCGTTGAGCCGCAGCGTTCCCACCGGCGCTAGCTAACGTCTCGCAGGAGCTGACCGGGGATACGGCGCGATTTGCAGGCTTAGGAGTGAGTGCTGGAGATGAGAATTCCAGGCCAGGTAGCGAACCCCGGCAGCTCAGCTCGAGGTTGTTAAGCCGCACTCTAGGAGCAACCGATGCATCGACGCACCCTTTTCCTCATCGCAGCCTGTACCCTCCTCGCCAACTACGTCGCATTCCCTCAGTCCGAAGAACGACAATTCGAGAGAATGGGCGAACAGTTGGTCACTATCGCCCAAAGTGGCCTGGACTGCATGGTGGCGCAGCTCGTCCAATTTCCCGAAATTGAGCACGATGTAATCCGCACAGACTCAGTGCTGAACCCTGTTCAGGGCGTCGTTCGTGTCAGCGCGAAAGACCCCATGGCCTGGGGGCTTGACGGTGCACCAATCGCCTACTTTCCATTGATCTATGAGCTAACATACTATTACGAAGATGGAGAGTGGAAGCTCGCCGACCTGACCACGAGGATTGGGCGCCCCCTCTCAGACACTAGCCCAGTCATGGTATGTTTCCCGTAACCCACATTTGTTCGCATCTGATGGATCTGACTCTGTGGCTTAACGTCTCGCAGTAGGCGACCGGGGATGTGGCGCGATTGGCAAGATTAGATCCGGTATTTGGAATTTGATCAGGTTTCCAGGGTGAATACCCCGACGCCCAAGCTCGAAATGTTAGGCTGCTTCGTTTCATTTCTAATTTGGAGGTCTATACATGGAAGCTAGACAATGTCCATCATGCCATGCAATTAATATATTAGACTCTCGCTATTGTGCATCATGTGGGCTAACTCTTCCTGAGGATACATTAATTTTTATTTCCGAAAGTGTTCTTAATGGCCTTAGTGGGAGTAAGAATGCCGAAGGATCCTCCAGGGAACAAGATAAATCTGCTTCTCTAACTCAAGATATTTCATCGGATTTGTATCAGATGCTTAAGGAGCGAATCCAGGAATTATCTAATGAGTTGAAAAACACTCAGGGTGAGGTGATAAACCTCCGGTCGAGGTTGTCAACTTTTGAAAGAAGGTATGGCAATTTGTCAATCCTAAGCGATGGATTCCTGAGAAGATCATTCAACATATGGTGGCATACTTTTATCGCGCAGTTGATAATCAGTGGTGTCATCTATCTTGTAATTATTTTAGGTGCTGTGCTCATTGGATATTTATCTGCAGCCTAACGTCTCGTAGGACGCGAAAGTGGATGCGGCGCGATTTGCATGAGATGGAGCAGGTGGGGGATGCGGGAACTGCCAGCCAAGTTGAGAACCCTGGGGCCGTAGCTCGAGGTTGTTAGGCGTATGGGGGGAGATGTGAATTGAGTGGGGTTTCCATGCTCGCATATCTGGGGCCAAGGCTTATCAATCAACTCGAGAATCTGTCCACGGAAGCTCTATGGTATCTCCTTGTGACCTATGATTCCGCAAATGGTGCTTTCAACAACATCTTGGAAGAGCTCGGAATGGATTTCCCCGAGAGATTGAAATTCGATTGTCAGATTGCATTCCCCGACCTAGGCATACCGGATCTGGTGGGATCGGATAGTCATGGAAACATACTGGCGCTTGTAGAGGTAAAATTCGGTGCCCCACTAACGCATAATCAGCCAGAGGGATACCTTCACCAGCTTCCATCTGACATTCTTGGGCTCGTCTTGTTCTTGTTCCCGGAGAACAGATCAGGCGACTATTGGGATGCGATCACCACGAAAATCAAGAAATCAGGCTATACCATCTCTTCACCTAGAGGTAATGCACATCTCGGGCTGAGTGTCAAAGTTGGGCCACTAACAAGAATTGGCTACCTCACTTGGGAGCACTTATTAAATAAGGCAGAAGAAATGATGGAACAGAATTCGGATGAGCGAGGACTTGCGGAACTGTGGCAGTTGACCGGATTGGTTCATAGACTCATATCGAAAGAGCCTGCTGATCATGGGTTGCCGGTCTCAGGTATTGAGACCCTCGGTGACAAACTACGCCAGGTTGTTGATGAACTTGCCTCGAAGCTGATCGAAACAGGCGACTTTGATACCAAGGGTTATAGGGCAACGCCAGGTCCAGGTTTCTATCGACGCTATGGATCTGTGGCTGGGCTTATTAATTGGTTCATTGAGTACAACGAAGATAGGGGAAGGCGGTTTGGGCAATCACTTCTGTGGCTTGGATGCCCATATTCAGAAGAGATTCTTGGACGTGTCCGACCTCTCTTCGATGAAGAGCAAATTAAACCTGTGTTCGATGGTGACAATATTTTGTTCCCTTTGACACCCCCCTCGTCAACTGGTGCTCCCTCTATTACAGAACCGTTGGCAGAGATAAGGCAGGTAATAGATCTTCTCTCCGATTGAGCAAATTGCTTAGCACAGCTGTAATTTGCAGCTAATGTCTCGGTGGAGGCGACCAAGGACGCTGCGCGATTGGTCGGAGATGGGGTGGGTGGGCATGTTGGGAATTCTTGGCTTAGGGAGGTGCACCAAGTCACCTCAGCTCGAGGATGATGTTAGGAGCAATCCCTAAAAGAGATCACATGAATAGAGCTGCATGTTTAGCGATGATTTCTGGAGATCTCATAATTCTATCGATCTCTTCCCTGTTTCTAATATTCAGATCCTCCTACACACCTCGACTGTCCTTTGATCTTTATATAGCACTGGCCCCATATTTACTATCCTGGTTTGCCTTGGCTTCGGCCAAGAATGCTTATGATTTAAGTCTTTCGAAACGAGATTTCTTTAAGAGAACCATCTTACTTTGGTTTGCTTCGGTTTCATTTGCTGAGGCATTGAGATTCATGCTCAAGTATCTGGTAACTTCAAATATCCTTAGTATTTCCGGAATTGTGATTGAAATCGGTGGAATATCTTTCATTTATATCTCGTGGAAATTCGGATCCTACGCCGTGTACAAGATTTCATCGCAACCTGAAAACCGAAATGCCAGGCGCAGATTATGGATCAGCATCTCGGCAGCAGCGGTTATCGGTTTGTTAGCAATCTCACCTTTTATCTATTCTGTGATTAGGTATTCGAAAGATATATATTCTCTTGAGGATGCGCCTTATGCGGTTGCCGCATTAGTTCCCGGAGCAGGTGTGTGGTCAGATGGAACGCCATCCATCACGATGATAGAGAGGGTCGAGACGGCAACTAATTTATTTAGAATGGGAAAGATTAGCCATATCATACTAAGCGGATCACAATATGAAACCAAAGTTATGAGGCAATTGGTTGAGGCTTCTGAAATTAACGAAGACTCGCTGCTTCTAGACACCCACGGTCTCAGCACACTTGATAGTTGTATCAACTTGTTCCAAGATCGTGCTTTTTCTAGTGTTGTTGTCGTAACCCAGAAATACCATTTATTTAGAGCATTGTATTTATGCAATTCTATAGGAATTGAAAGCATAGGAGTTTCCGCGGAGTCACAAGCACAATTGCCTGAAACCATCTTACGGAGATATATTCGCGAGATAGGCGCAACAATGGTGGGTTTTATTGAAACCCAAGCAAGGAGAGTGCGGTGAGAATTGCTGAGAGTTCCGCAAAATTGCCGCATCATGTCTTGCGGGATGCGGTCGGGTATGCAACGCGATATCCGATCAATGGATCGAGTGTTGGAGGTGGGAATTCCAGGAGGAAACTTGTTCTACGGCACGTGCACTCCAGGTTGATGTTTATGTGGCGGTTATCTCTATGGCCTCTGCCTGGTGGAGGCTACTGCTGCTTATCTCCAATAGCGGTGATTAGTAGATGCTATTTCTTAATCCTCAATAAAGTTGTCACCTCTAAACTACATCCTTGGCAAATCGATCAGCTTTCTTCTGGTTAATCGGGTGACAATGTCTCTCGGTGTTAACCTGTTGTTTATTAAATGGCGTAGTATAAGCTGAAGCCGTTGCTCAGCCTCTAACTCAAGCGACTCGCTTCGAATTACGCGCAGACATGCCTCAGCCTCTTGGAAGAGGTTCCGTATTTCATTAAGGTGTGCCCAGTAAAGTTCATCTGCGTGTGGTTCCGCGTCCTTATCAAGATGCTCTCGTGGGCACACCACAATTGTTGTTATCTCCGCATTCTGTGTAAAGAAGGGACGCCCCTCCACCCATTCTCTATGCCCTTGTGCTTGCCTGCATGTCCTAACGGAAACGCCTCCTTCAGCCGCCTGATTGCTCTTAGATTCGAAGAGCAGGACGAAGTTGCTACCAAGTCTCCATACACTATCCGGGGATCCTTTTGTCTTTGGTTTTTCTGTATCGAAACCAAGCATCCTTCCCAACTCAGTCAAGGCTCGATCAAATTTATCCGCGTCGGTCTCATTAATGAGCGCGCGATGCTCACTAATAATCCGGTCAAACTTAGCCCCTGAAGTTCCAAGCCTTGTTAGGTACCGATTCATAGAATCCACACCAATCGCGTTTAGGACCGATTCTCTAAGTTCCTCCTCCTTCTGCGGATTAAGCTCTTGAGAAAGCTTAGCAAACCACAGGATAGCTCTGCTTGATTGTGAGGCAAGGTCAAATCGTTCAGCTGCAGTCCGAACCAGCTCATCCCTGCTCGTTGACTGCCCGAGGAAGTAAGCAGCACAGCCTGCAAAATAATTCCACAGAGCCCTATACCCGCTCAACTCTTCTCCCGATAGTTGATCGACGATGCTTGTGGCTTTCTCCAGAGCGGCAGTGTAATCCTCTCTCCAAAGATCGTAATGGTATTGAACTTCCGTACTTACTATGCTCCTTAGGACGTCAACGTATGTCTGTGTACTCTTCACCAACTCGTTGCGTCTTTTAGCGATATCCTCCTCTGCAATACTCCATTCATCTTCACGTCCCAAGAACAAGTTTGCAAGAGTGGTCAGCTTGTCAATCTCATTAGATTCGGAGTTGTCCAAGCCAAACTCCATCTCTGCTCTTAGCTCTGGGTGCATATCCGTTCTGTTTTCGCGTTTTATACAAAAATCAATTAAGTCCTCTCCAACCATTACAACTACCGCATAGTCGGTAGGATTCCGTGTGCATCTACCAACAGCTTGGGTGATTCGGGTACGAATTCGATCTCGTAGAACTGACGTAAGCCCAAGCTTTGACCATAAAAACCTTTCGTGTAAATTCACCGCTGCAGGAAGGCCGAAGACCACCAGAGATCGGCAAGTTTCTCCGGGTAAGTCAATACCGTCATATCGATTTGTTAGTGCAAGAATTGCATTAGTCTTGCTCGTAAAGGCATCTAATGAAGCCTCTACATCAAGAGAACTTAAGATCTCGTGTTCAACATCACACTCACTAAGAATCTCAATAAATGAATTCAGTGCAAACCTGTGCGGAGTTAGCACGAGAGAGCGTTCATTCGATCCAACATGCTCTGCTAGCCAAGGAGAGTACTCTTCTGCAGTAAATGATCTATCTGGAAAGATAAATAGCCGCCTTCCAGTACTCTGTCTATCCCATCCGCGAGGTGCTGGAATGCGGTGTATCTCCGGAATTCCTGTGATCCGTTCTAATTCCCCGCCGGCACCCAATGTGGCCGACATGTAAACTCGTTGTCTTGCCCCTGCAAAAGGTTGGTGGGTAAGGGTCGGAGGAATGCTCGGTCGTATTAAAATTTCCGACCAGGAGAAGAATGCGCAGCATGCAGCAAGTCTTCCCCGAATCATTTGCCAAGGGAAGATGAGTTTGTTTTCTCTGTTCGCATACGAGTCGATTAAATTAGTGAGTGCCCTAGAACGCGACGTAAACTTCGGCGCTGGGAGAAGATCCAAATTGCTCTTTTGGTGGGGGCTTGCATCATCATTTAAGAAATCGGGTACGATATAAGAAGGAAGCTCTGCAGCGTATAAACCTACTATCTGGTCGTACAAATCCCTGTTATTGGCTCTCGAAACTGAAAGTGACCACATGTCGGAAATGTAGTTCTCCCCGGCATGTGCATCGTCAAGAATTATCGTTTCAGGGTCATTAATTCTAGGGCGCGTGTTGAAAAGGCTAGAATAAGTTGTTACAGCAATAGTGGAGGCAGAATTATATGCCGTGAATTCTTCTTGAGAATATTGATCCTGAGGTCCCACGAGAACGCAAGAGGGGATCCCATATTCAGATGCTTTAGCCCCAACCTGGTAAGCTAGCTGCCTCGTTGGGCAAAGATATACTGCCCTCTCACCTAATGTAAGCCTTCTCCATTCAGCTATAAGTAGGCCGACAAGAGTCTTTCCTGTTCCCGTTGGAAGTTCAAGAGCAATGTCTTGATGGTGAATGTCGTTATGATAGGTTCGAAGAATATCGGCTTGATGAGACCATAAATAGGGAATTCCTGGATCTCGATCCTTAAGATCTCTGAACAATGCCTCCGCGTCTGAATATCCCTCGGAAGGATTTTCTGATAATTTAAAGACAAATCCCTCGTCATTATTATTCATTATTATTGCCTACCCTTGGAGGTCGTCGTATTTTGGTCATTTAGCCCCCTTTATAAGAGATTATCCGAAATAAGCATCTTCCTACAATAGATACTCAGTACATGTATTTGAATTCAATGAGTATTTCTAGGAATCATCGGGGTATATTTGTTCGCACATTATCGTGTTTCTGGAGGAGACTAATTGTTGCACGATGACTATAGATTGAGAACTTGTAGCTCTGATAATTCCTGTTAGCGGAAACTCCAACGTCCTCGTGTGTGCATAATGGTGATGTGAATTTACCATTCAATAGTTCTTATTACCTGTCGGTAGTACGTATTGAGTATTTCATTTACAGTCCATTGGTCATACGATGAGTTAGCGGTTGGGGGTCACTTATCTGCATCGTAACAATCTCAACCTCATCTAATGCTGCTCGATACCTATAAAGGAAGGTATTTCTGCAGTTCAACCAACAGATGCGCCAGGAGTAAATTGCTCCATTGATCCGATTGGGGTCCGCAGCCTCTGTTTGGAGAGAATCATTCGGATGTGTTGAAATGAATATTGATGTCAATGCAGGTCAGGTTGTCTCCTACATCTTGAATCTCGTTTTCTTGGCGTGGCCCCTTTTATTACTTTCTCCCTTGCGATTGGAAAGGCACAAACTCAGGGCGGTAGCACTATTATGGGTTCTCATCGCTGTGATCAGGCCTGTTTATGCTGTGAGCAATGTTCCCAAGTTTGATTTCATCATTGGAGAACCACTGTATTCCGTTCTATTCGCGTTAACTGGTTTTGTGATTCTTGTACTCTGGGCAGTCAACAAATGGCCAATGCGTAAAGGTGAAGGAAGACCGACAAACGGCGAAGAGGTCTAACGATTCACGTTAGGCGACTGGGCAGAAGGCTCGATTGCCAAGCGGCGGACAAATAGTGGTCCCGTAAAATATAGGACGATGGGCGTCCTCTGGTCCTCCGTTCTTTGGTGTTTGTTTGCCCGCTTAATTTGTTGTCGAGAGACGTCTGTATTCAGTGAAGGGGGTATTCGATGGCAATAAGAAGCTTCGACCTGAACATCGAAGAGGTGCTCGAGAATTGGGAAGTTGAGCACGCCGTTAGGGAGGTTGTTGCGAATGCCCTTGATGAGCAGCTCCTCACATCAACCAGACCCATAGATATCACCAAGGACGCACAAGGTGATTACCACATTCGTGACTTTGGCCGGGGTCTTCGAATCGAACATTTCACTCTCAAGGAGGATCAGGAGAAGCTCGATTCCGATAGACCTGTGATTGGAAAATTCGGCGTAGGTTTGAAAGACGCCCTGGCCACATTCCACAGGCGGGGGATTGGCGTCCTGATCCGATCGCAGTTCGGAGTTTTCCGCCTCATAGAAGTGTCCAAGCACGGATTTAACGGCATCATTACGCTTCATGTCGAGTTTGACGATACCCCCCAGTCAATCGTAGGCACTGATTTTGTTTTGAAGGGAGCTACTGACAGCCAGATTTCTATGGCGAAGTCGCTGTTCCTTATTTTCTCTGTCGACCAGATCATTGAGACGACAACGTTCGGAGCAATAATACGTAACAAATCCGCCTCCCCTAGGGTATACATTCTTGGTGTCCTTGCGAACGAAGAACCGAACTTTCTCTTTTCCTACAACATTACCAGCCTTACCGAGGCGATGAGGAAGCGGCTGAATCGAGAAAGGCTTAACGTTGGCCGATCAACTTACACCGATAGGATTAAAGCGATTCTCAAATCTGCCACTTCAGATGTGGTTCATGAGGCACTTATTCGCCAGTTGGGACGTAGGGCATTTGGAGATCAGTCCGATGAAATGCAGTGGATTGACGTCAGCCAGCATGCCCTCAATCTAATGCACCAAAGGACAAAGGTCGCCTATGTTACGGAGACAGAGCTTCAAACACGCCCTGACTTGATTGGAGCAGCTAAATCTGACGGCCTTGAGGTAATTGTTGTCACGGAGCAGCAGAAGCAGAAGGCTGAAGCCCAGGTTGCCGCCGGCGGCGTCGAGCTCAGAACGCTTGAAGTCTATGCTCGGGAATTCAACCAGAGCTTTCAATACGAGTTCGTAGAGATACAGCATCTCAATCCACACGAGCGTGCTGTTTTTGAACTTGCTCCTCGGATCCTCCGTCTTGTTGGAGATACTCCATCGCGCACTCCAAAGGTGCTGATCTCCGAAACGATGAGAATCACCGCCTCGGACACTGAAGGTGTGTGGGACCCATCAATTCCGGCAATTGTCGTGAAACGTCCTTGTCTGTCTGCAGTCAGCCGATACGCTGGCACATTGCTTCATGAGAACGCGCACGCCACAACGGGGGCGCCGGACGTAAGTCGAATGTTAGAAGGGGTGCTTACAAAGTATTTAGGGCTTGTAGCGGAAAAAGCTATTAAAAGTGGCGTTTGACATCAAATCACTGCAGCGGCCACGGCTACTTTGCAAGTCTGTTACGGTTGCCTGGTAAATAGAAGCCAGGATGAGAATTTTGATAGCTGTTTCTCTTCGAAATGGGGTGTTTTATGACTCAGCGCCAAATTGAGGGCATGTTTACGTCGAACCGCAAGTTGACTGCGTATATAACTTATGCCCTCCTAGGGTCTTTGGTGCTTGTTCTGGCAGCTGCCGTCGTCGGGAGAGGTGCTGTTAAATGGATAGAGCTCCTGTTTGCCTTGCTTGCGCTCATCCTTGTCCTATTCCTCCTAGCCCGCCTCTACCTGAACTATGGCAGCCTGGAAGTCGTGAGAGAGAAGCGCGTCATCCTCGCCGATCTACGATCCGTTCATTCGAAGATTCGCCAGGTCGAAAGTGATCTGTCGAAGATTAACCTTCACCGCGATCAGATTTACAAAGAGACCGAATCTCAAACCAAAGCCCGACAATCAATCCACGATGCGCTAATCTTACAACTGGATACCCGTCGAGATGGAATCCGGGCAAGTGAGAGAGCCGAGCTTGATTCTGCACTAGCAGCTCTGCAATCCGAGTACTACCAAACAGGCATGATCAGTGCGTCCGTAAAGGATGCCCAAATACTAGGCGTTGGCCCTAAGCTCAAGGAACGCCTTAATCTGTACGGTATTTCGAATGCGCTCGATGTCTCCCCAGCAAAGGTCGAACCGATCAGTGGATTTGGTGAGGCCAAGGTAGCGTCGGTCCTCGATTGGAAACGATCCGTTGAGTATAAACTGGAACAGTCCAAGCCCTTGAAAATCAGCGACGTACAGGAAGACCAGATCCGATCCAAGTACCGTGCGCTGATCGAAACGACGGACAGAGAAGAGGGTGAAGCCTTTGACCAGCTCAGCCAGGACCTTGAGAATATACGGACAGAGTCAAAGCGAAGACACGAGGTCAATGACAGGAAAGAAACCGAGGCTCAATCTCTTCTTCAAGAGCTCACCATCAACAAAGACAAGGTCGAAGAAACCCTGGCAGAGTTTCGTGAGATTACCTTCCGCAACTATCTCCGCCTGTCGTATCCAAGTTTTGGCAACCGGCTATCTAAGAATGTAATTGGCTTGGTCATCCCCATTGTGTTTGTAGGTGGGTTCTGCCTCCAGTCGGTCGCAGCCGCTAGCGCACTGAACGGTATCATTAAAGGTTCGATCCCAACGGCAACTCCAACCCCTACCATTACCCCAACCATTACTCTCACCCCAACCCATACACCTACGCTCACCTCAACGGCAACGAATACGGCCACGATAACAAATACTCCAACGATTACCCTCACTCCAACCATCACCTTGACACCCACGATCACGGCAACGCCGACCATTACGAGCACCCCAACTCCGGGGATTCCCGCTGGGGCAATGATGTCCTGCATTCCTGCGGGAACCTTGAGACAGAATGCTGAGATTGTCGGGATCGTCGATGGAGATACGATATCTGTCAACATCGATGGAACGATCTATCGGCTGCGGTTGATCGGTGTCGATACCCCAGAATATGGACAACCCTTTGGGTATGATGCCAGCGTTCATATGGCGGAGTTGGCGAAAGGGAAACAAGCCATCCTGGTCAAGGATGTCTCGGAGACCGACCAATATAATCGCCTTCTCCGGTATGTGATTATCGATAATGTCTTTCTGAATTATCAGATGGTTCGGGACGGTTTCGCCTATGCCGATACCTATCCGCCGGATGTGGCGTGTTCCGAGATCTTTGTAAACGCGCAACGAACTGCTCAAAGTGGGAAGGTTGGATTGTGGGTTCCTACCCCTACGCCCTGGCCGACCTCAGCTTATGTTCCCCCGGCACAAAGCGGAAACTGTGATCCTTCCTATCCAACAGTCTGTATCGCCCCACCTCCGCCTGATCTGGATTGTAAGGATATACCTTATCGAAGGTTTCAAGTTGTAGGATCTGATCCGCACAACTTTGATGGCGATCATGATGGCATTGCTTGTGAAAGCTAAATTTATTCGCCAAGTTGGTGAAATGAATCATCGCTGAATTTGGCAGGTAAACATGGAAAAGCCAAAGCTTACTGCTCGATTCCGGTATTGGTTTGACAATATGATGTCCAAAGGCCCAATTGTGTTAATTGGCTGGTTGGGCTTGATCACAGCGTTGATGATTTCGTTGATGGCTATCATTGTGTGGCTGATTGGCACGGATAGTCAGGAGACTTTGGTAGAGCAGATCTGGGCATTCCTGATGTTATCGTTAGAGCCAGACGCAATGACGTTCGGTCACTGGTCATATCGAATCGCAACGCTAGTCCTTGTGTTCACAAGTATTTTCGTTCTCAGCACGTTGATCGGGATCCTGACGACGGGAATTGAGGGTAGGCTGGAAGATTTACGTCGAGGTCGCTCACAAGTAATCGAGTCAGGACACACGGTGATTCTTGGCTGGTCACCGCAAATCTTTCCTATTATTGCAGAGCTAATCATCGCGAATAAAAATCAAGTCCGCCCTTGCATCGTTGTTATGGGTGATAAAGATAAGCTCGAGATGGAAACCGAGATAAAAGATCGTGTCGGTGATTTCGAGAATACACGGATTATCTGTCGTCGTGGAAATCCGATGGAGATCAATGATCTCTCGATTGCGAGTCTCAACACGGCAAAATCAATCATCATCTTGGCTTCTCCGATTGGTGATACAGACCCTTCAGTGATCAAGGTCATTCTAGCGATTACGAAGAATCCACAGAGAAAGCCGACGCCCTATCACATCGTGGCTGAAATCCATCAGAAGAGAAATCTTGAGATCGCGACGATCGTTGGTAAAGATGAAGCCGAATTGATTCAGACGAGGGATTTAATTGCCCGTATCACAGCCCAAACCAGTCGGCAATCAGGGCTTTCGATAGTCTATAGCGATTTACTAGATTTCTCGGGGGACGAGATCTATTTCCAGAGAGAGCCAAGACTCATTGGGAAAACATTTGGAGAGGCCTTATTAGCTTATGAGGACTCTGCCGTCATAGGCGTTCTATCGGATGGATGGATCCCCCGAATTAACCCTCCCATGGAAAGGGTAATAGGGGAGCTTGATCAGATCATGGCAATATCGGCAGATGACGATACGGTCATTCTTTCAGATAAACAAGATCTGGAAATTATTCATGACGCCATTGTTGTTGGAGACCATTCAGAGGTAAGGCCAGAACGTATTCTGATTCTTGGTTGGAATGCCTGTGCCACGACGATTCTCGATGAACTAGACCACTATGTCGCGCCTGGTTCAAGCGTAGAAATCATGGCGGATATTGATGATAGTGATTTAGCGTTCAACATCATTTGCGATGAATTGAAGAATGTCGCGTGTAGTTTCATATATGGTGATACAACCGATCGAGAGAAACTCGAACAATTCGATTTCACGGCTATTGACCATATCATTGTGTTGTCCTATTCAGACACATTGGATTCTCAGTCTGCGGATGCGAAAACATTAGTCACGCTACTTCATCTTCGAGACATTGCGAATAGAGAAGGCTATCGATATTCGATCGTGAGTGAAATGCTCGACATGCAAAATAGGGACCTCGCAGAAGCAGCAAGACCTGATGATTTCATCGTGTCTGATCGTTTAATTAGCATGATGCTCACCCAAGTCTCCGAAAGTAAAGCACTAGGCCCTGTCTTGGCATCTCTTTTCGATCCCGAAGGGTCTGAAGTTTACTTAAGACCTGCAAAGGAATATGTGCTTGCGAACCAAGATGTCAATTTCTATACGGTTGTTGAGGCAGCAAAGCAGAAATCAGAAGTTGCTATTGGTTATCGTCTAGGGAAAAAGGCGTTTGATGTGACCGGGAATTACGGTGTGGTATTGAATCCGACCAAATCCGAGCATTTACACTTTTCAAACGAGGATTCCATTATTGTGATCGCGGAACGGTAGTTTGGCTGCAAATTTAGATCATTGACATCGTATACCCTAAACCGGAGGGTGGCCGAAGGTGGATTTACGGTGGTCATGCAATCGGGCTCAATTCTATAAGCATCGGATAATAATGAGATTTACCAGAATCGAGTGTGTTTTTCATATGCCTATATGTATCTGCTAATTGCCATTAACGGCAACGTTCCTGGCAACAAATTCAAAATCTATTTCGGCCTGGAATCTCCAGAGCAGCCCAGACGTTTAGAGCTGGGCATCCAGGATTCTTAATGCAAATTTCGATTGAGAAATCTACCCTTGGTGAAGACAGATGCCCAACTACTTCGACATATTGGTCTTACCAACCACCAAGTTTGACAGAAAGCAGACCACTGTCAGGAATACCCCCGCGTAACTTTCTGTGGCCGTCCTAAGCGAACAAGTCTCTTGTTGCATTTAGGAGCACTTCCGTCAGGTTCGCGGAGTCCTCGAAGTACCTCATTGCGTTGTAGTTGTTTCCGAAATGACCTTCATGACCGACCGCGACCTCGAGATTGTGCTCCAACTCAACCAATCGATTGCCATCAAGGGCACCCCTAATCATCAGATTAGATTCTGAATCTGCATCACCATCCAATTCGTGTAGTACCACAAATGGAATCTCGAATGCATTGAGAAGCTTCATGAATTTGGGCATCTCCTGCTTGGATTGAGTTTCAACAATACTCACCCCGACCTCTTCAGGATACTCCCTGATTATTCCCAAATGTCTTGCTGCTGATAGGATCGCTATAGTGTCTTGCTTTCCCTCTACCAGAATCACTTTTCGTGCAAAAAGCATCATGTTCTGGTCGATTCCGAAGCTGGAGATGAATTGGAATGTCTTTCTCTCAGAAGCAGCATCCAAGATGCCTGGTTCGCATTGGCAGATTTGTGTGCCTAGTTCGGTGTTCAGTTTTCTTACAAGAACTATGGATTCGTACCGTCCGACATCAATGTAAGCTGGTGAGTGCGTGCTGTAGATGACCTGATCTGTCTGAGAAAAGTCCTTCAGAACCGAGAAAATGAGGCGCTCCATCTGCGGGTGAATATAGAGTTCTGGTTCCTCAATCGCAAGGATAATCCTTTGGTCATTGTCCAGTTCATTTATAGCCTGACCTTCAGGTAAGGCTACAAGCTGACCTCTTTGATTCATGATGAGGGCACGTAGTAGGGAAAAAACTAGACACCTCTGGAGACCATGTCCCTTCAAGAGAACTTCTGTCATTTTCCCATCGTCAACGAGAATGGAAACTCCTCTTGAAAACAGATCTCTTGGAGGGTCGAAATCGACACGAATGTTTACACTGCTAACAGATGGCATAATCTGAGCAACTAAGGCAGAGAGTTGCGATTCCACATCACCCATCATAGGGAGACGGTCAAACACCCTTTCCGTCGAATCGCCATCAAGGTCACTATTTAGAAGATCCTCCAAATGCTTAAGACTCTGTTCGATTTCAGCATATCGTGGGTCATGAATCAATATTCGGTCAGCTAGATCTCCCATTAACAAACGGAAGTTGGTGGAGGAAGATCGACGATCGATTTCATCAGAATAATCGGTGATGGCAGGAAGGAGCCGATAGCCAGGAAGTGCTTTGAGGAGAACAGACTGGTATCCAAGTGCCTGAGTATCCCCTAGTTCAGGTTCTTCAAACTCAATGTCCTCCCGCTCAACAAGCAATCGTGATAGGCCAGATTCGTAGCTGCTTTTTAAGACCCGGCCATCGTCTAGTTGGACATACTCGAGTATTCCGTGCTCTTCAGCAATTGATCGCCAATCTGGTCTACTAGTGTCTTCATGTGCGATCACTCCATCCGTCGATAGCCACCATTCTTTTGGGGTTGCACGATATCCATGGTATTCCGCGGTGAATTTAGGCTTCGCTGAAGTATCGGCCGCATCCAGCTCAATTCGTTTCTCAAGGATCAACTCGTCCCCGAGAAGATACCTTCGCAAATTCATTCTTTCATACCGAGTCAGGTCAGAAAAGACAAGCTTTATTCTGATTGGTTCTGAATCGTCGTTAAAGTCATCAATCGTGATACCCCCAGTTCCACCCGAAAGAAATACATCTATAGAGCGTAGTAGATTCGACTTTCCGCTATTGTTTTCTCCAACAAAAGCTTGGAGACGTTCAATCCGGATGTCTCCAGAGTCCACAATTGACCGATAGTTCTGTACATTGATTCTTGAGAGGTACATTGACTTCCCCCTTTCTGTGGCAATCTTCCCAACAGACTTTGGTGGTACTTGCTCTAAACTGTTTTTTGGTTTGGTGGAGACAATTCCTTGATCTCCGTGTCCTGTGCAGCGGTGAGTAACTTGGCCTCAAACCTACTCAATTTCTTCTCTGCATCGGAGAATTTGTTCCGGGCATTCTCGAGGTGTTTCCCCAGTGTGTCGAAGTCATTTCTGAATTTGTCCTGATCGCCCTGGAGGCTTCCTAGGAAATCCATGATCTCGGCAGCCCTCTCCTCGATCCTCATACCTTTCAAGCCCCTGATGATGACCTGGAGATAAGCGTAGAACGAGTTAGGACTTACTGGAATGACTCTTTTCTCCATCGCATATGGAAATAAACCTTCATTAGCCTCGTCTTTGAGGATAGTCTCATAGTAGATGTTCTCTGCAGGGATATACATCAGCGCAAAGTCGAAGGTTCCTTCATCAGGGAGGATGTATTTCTCAGCGATATCATCAATGTGTTTTCTTACTGCTCTGAGGAAACCTTTTCTTTCCTTTGCTGCTTCTTCATCCGATTCGGCTTCGAGAATTCGGCGGAAGGATTCGAGTGGGAATTTGGAGTCAACAGGAACGTACGAATCGCCTAGTTTAATGACTGCATCGACCTTTGCCCCTGTTGAGAATTGGTGTTGGAGTTCGAAATTACTGGGGAGGATTTGCCCCAACAGTTCAGCCAATAAAAGTTCGCCCATTCCCCCTCGCAACTTAGGCGGCTTTAAGAGATCCTCTAACCCGGAAATAGATTTTCCCACCTCCATCATTTGGTCCGTTGCTTTCGACAGCTTCCCAAGGTCTTGTGCGAGTCGTTCAAATGATTTCCTACTTCCCTCATCAACTTCTTGGAGTCGTTTCTGAAGCGATGCGAAGGTTTCGTTGTCAGGCATTCTCGACGCGAATCCATCCAAGCTCGCTTGGGTTTTTGAGTTTAGGTAGAGTGAGGCAAACACGCCAATCGTAAGGAGAATTAAAAGAATGATAAGAGCGATCTCCATGTCAATGCCTCCCAAGAGGGGTGAACATCGGTATTAACAAACTGTTCAAGCTCTGAACCGTACTGATCTGGGGACAGTGTGTGGAGAGGTTGTTGCGAAAGTCCCCCTAAGACTGACATCTATCATTCTAGAACGCTGTCAATCTAGACGTAAATCACCCGATGGTCATCCCTTGAATAATTAAACTCATGCTAAATACATCCAAGGATTGCTATGGACTAGTCCATCTTGATAGACCAGGCTGTGGAAGTGGTGCAAGTAGGACGCGATTTTTCGGTCTTCATGAAATATCAAATCACGCCGACCATTGTTACCAATCAATACAGGAGTAATGATTCAGCATTCTCATTTCCCCCTGGACGAACCACAATCATGCAATTTACAGGAGACGATTGTGTAACTTTGTGCTCTGATACTTCTGCTAATTGCCGTAATCGGCAAGCCTATTAGCTAACTAGCTTTTCCGCTCGTGTGTGAGTACATAAGTGCAATATACACGTAAATGCTCTCGAGCTAGGTAATACCTGATTCAGCTTATACTTAGAGTCCTGACGCGTCGCGGGTGGCGACCGGCAATGTGGTGCGTTTTCCAATCGGGGGAGTGGCTTTTAGCGCCGGCAATCTCAAGTGGACGTTCTCCGACGCCTTCGCGCGTGGTTGTTAAGACCGCTCAGTTTTTGATTTCAACAAAGGAGTCCAACATGGACGAACAATATATCAGAATTCATTCGGTTGAAGGGCGTCATGTTGCCGAGCTCATACAGAAATACTTCCAGGCTGTGGGGATTCCACTCGAGATTTCCCAGGAATCCGCTGGTTCAACGCTCGGACTCACTGTGGCTCCACTAGGGGTTGCGCATCTCATGGTGTCAAGTAGCCGTCTAGAAGAAGCGAAAGATTTACTAGAAGAGTATCTATCAAGGGGGGAAGGTAAAATAATGAATGACTTTTGAACACCCCATTGGATTTTAGGCAGCATAAAGTCTTTCATAAGAAGGCCTAAATTGACAAGGGCCGCCGTGGTGGCCTGACTCTCTGATCCTTCAAAGCCAACAGCATTTCCCCTTGCATACATTCGGTCTCTTTATGGGCTCTTTGATGAATCCGAAGCTTGTTGGTGTTTGTTCAAAGCGGGCGTTGCCATTTTGCAGACAGCCTCTAGCGTGTGCCGAGACCAGACGATTGTCGCGGTCGCTCGAACAAGTCATTGGCTAGTGGAGGAGAAGAACGTTTTTTTATCCACTCTTTGCCATATTGAATCATCTCGATAAGATTCTCCTTTCGTTGATCTTTGTCTAGTTCTCGATTAAGCTACTGGAGATCTAATCTCGGATACCTGGTCAAAGTCTCTGGCACCCCAGGAAGGGTCATTCACTTAACCGGTCTTCCACAGATGGTGAAGTACGATAGCAAGATTTCTGGCGACACTGAATGCGGCCCTTTTTTCGTGTTCTTGCTTCCGCCAGCTTCAACTCCCGGCGTAGTAGATCGTGGTTAAGTCCGAAGGGGCTCCGGATGTACTAAGCTGGCCTGGCGAGCAACCAGCGGAGCCAGGTATCACCAAGCTTTGTGATACCCAACCGGAGGTCTTGACTGCTGGATTGGCCCTGGTGATGGACAAGGCCGGCTGCCGGACCGACTTCGCAGTCTATATGGAAGGAGCAGGGTTATTTGGGGAGAGGAAGTAGGTGAGTGACGTGAGGAGCCCACGCCGTTGATACCACAGAGTAGCTAGATCTCCAGGCAGCATTCACTGGAAGGCTTTTCATCCGTTTAGTCATTGGCTTGGATCTGCTGAGAGAGAGAGAGATGATGATGTCGAGGATGCTGACCAGCGTAGGTCGGAGAGGCTTGGGGAGACCAGACACCATGGGAGCGAAGCTGTTGGCTGAGCAAGTAGGCAACAGGGAACCTGAGGTTTCTTCGAGGTTTTGCGCGTGGTTGATGATAAGGGGGTGATAGCGGATGATGGCATCCCGCGAGCGTGGCACGGCAAAGTCGGTTTACGCCCCGGGAGAGTAGTTGTGGATAAGCAAGAGCAGCTCAGGATTCAGACTTGCCAATCGGGCAAGTTTATCGGCCTCGGCGCGGCTGCTATTATGAAGGAAGTGGTAGATAGCCTGGTTAACGTCGATCGACTATAATATAGTTACGCCGCGTATAAAGGAGCCCTGATCTGGCTTAAGCAGTGCTGAATTTACGAGAAGATTATCCCAGGACGTGGAAGAGAGGTAATTGAAGTCTCTCGCACGCAACGAGATTTGCACATCGATCTCGACCGAGGGGTTGATCCCGAATCGTTGAAAGGCGCATCGCGTGCGTCGAGAGTTGCCTCGTAATGGGATCGCGGCGTGGAAACGTTCACTGGTTCAACCCTCCACCGAATAAATCATAGGGGTATAATGCGGCCCAACTCGCGCATTTTTTCACAGTGGATAAGTATAATTTGTGGACGCCTTGCCATTTGTATTTCGCGCACATAATAATTGTGACATTGATTCACACTGGGCCGTAGATTGGGCTTATCTACGAGCTTCGTTTAGACCTTTGTTATATATTCTAACCCTACTTATAAATTCTATGTGATCCATTAATTTATGAACAACGATCGATGTATCATATTTTGTGGTAAGGATGTTTAGATAGACGGGGGAGCCAATGTTCAAACTGGATTGTACGGCCCGATTTTCTTAACAAGATCGGGCCGCATTGTTTACGGAGGTTAATTAACAATAAAGGGGGCGTAATAGTGAAAGCAAAAGTGCTAATCCAGGAGCCTGACAAGATTCGTAGGCATGGAATCGTTGTATGTCTTCAGGATAATCCGGAGTGCGAGGTAATTGGCTCAGGGACCGATATTTTTGAACTCTTACGGAAATCCTCTTTAAGTTATTCCGATCAAATTATTTTCCTTGTAAATATTGATTGTTCAATCTCAAAAAGCGTACGATACTGGGCTCTTCTGCGATCTCTATATCCATGTGCCAGGATTGTGGCTTTTACGGACGGAAGTGATGAGCGTGTGCTTGAAATGGCACTCGCCAGCAGCTTTAATGCTCTTCATCGGCATGATATCGACCCTGGTGGCCTTCGTGAAATTGTATCCAATGTAATTCATGGGGTGGTAGATTATGATGAGGATTTACTGTGGAAATTGAAACAACTCCTTTTAGAACCTGGATGCAGGACAGGATTATTCATTGATGACAAGAATGCATATTCATCTTTTAAACGCGTAGAATTTATTCAGAGGTTGCATGAACTGACTTGTAGGGAAAAACAAGTACTAGAGAAGCTAAGCAAAGGACTAACTAATCGTCAAATTGGACTTGAGCTGAAGATAGCTGAAAGAACAGTCGAATTCCACGTTACCAATCTTCTCAAGAAGTTAGGTGTGCCCTCAAGATTAGAGGCTGGTCTGATGATGGCCTTGTATCGATATTCATCGTACCCCACCTAATTCTTGACATCCTGCGGATTTCTACAGGTGTATTCTGCGGACTCCCGCTGTATACAAACAATCATCCATCTGCGAATATTCATTAGTGACAGGTACTTTCTCATTATTTTGAGAATACTTGGGATAATCGATTTTACGTTCTCAACCAGAATAATTTAGCGACGCTAGGTGTCATCATTCTTGAAGACTGTTTGGGAGAATCCATAGGCGAAGGGAAACCAAATGTCATGACAGTCACCCAACAGAAGCACCAAGATAGTAACCAATTATTAATCCCTCTCCTTATTCTCCAGGTTCTCCTCTCCATCGTCATAGTGTGGAGAGTAATACGACTTGAAAGCCTTCTAGTTGGCAACCGTGAAAACGTTTCGTATAGATTCGAAGATCTTCCGATCGTTGATGATATTCCTTATGAAGGGCATCCATCTCGAGGTCCAATTGATGCTGGAGTACTTATTGTCGAATTTATTGATTATGAGTGTGTAGGGTGTCGCGAATCACAGAAAATCATCAATGAGCTCTTATCAGCAAATGAAGATAAGATACGATTTATCCATTTTGATTTTCCGCTTCCAATTCACGATCATGCTTTTCTTGCCGCAAAAGCGGCTCGATGTGCCGAACGCCAAGACTCATTCTGGTCTATGAATGATTCGATACTAACCTATAGCAATCCCGTTACTTCGGATGCGCTGCGAACAATGGCAAGTGAAATTGGATTAAATCTATCAAGGTATGACCAGTGTTTGATTGCTAATGACATAGAACTCAAGATCCAAAATGATATTGAAATCGGAGAACAGTACGGAGTATATGGAACACCCACATACTTTATTAATGGGAGAAAAGTCCAAGGCGTAATATCAATCAGGGAATGGCAGGGTTTAGTTGATGGAGCAATCAGGGATGCAAGGGATTGATAATTTCCTCAAATCATATTTAGCGAAACGGAACGATGCCGATTCTTTCAGGACTTGCAATGCTTCGCTTATCTTCAAGAAGGAGGATATCTGATAGCAAATTATCCACTAAATTAATCCAATACCCCCATCTTTTACAGAGACGTGATTTAAGGAGAGTGTAATAATGTCTCGGAAACGAATATTCATCCTGTTGATACTGGCTACTGTAATGAGTCTTCTGCTTATTGCAGCTGGACCCGTCCCTCAAGATTACTACTGTTATTGGAAGAAGATCCAAACATGCGGACAAAGATGCCCGGCCCCGTGTTTCCCCCCCGCTGGAGGTGAACATACTTGGCTGTATCAGAAGTATGAGTGGACTTGCTGCCAGTCAGGCAATTGCTGGGGCATGGGGGAATATGAGATTAGGGCAGAATATCAAGGTTGTGCATATTGTTTTGTTTGGGGTTCAACAACTTGCTAATTCATTCAAACGTCAGTTTCCAGCTATGGACAGGATTGACCACAAACGTTCTAGGTTCCCTCATTAAACTATTAGGATTAGGGCTCATTTTCGGTTTATTGGGGGAACCAATTAATATGTTAACGAGACCGTCAGTATTATTAAGTGTCGAATTAACCTGGACATTCATATGTGTCAAGGGAACAGAGTTACACTGTTCAATTTTGCGTTATCCAATACTCCTTTAATGAACCAATGTTGCACTAACTCTTTATCCAACTGAGCACATCCAACTTCTCAATGTAATACATTTGAGTATTTTGGCAATTTAATTTAAAGAGGTACAGCTTTTTTGTCAATACAAGAATGCCTAAGTTTCTTGTGATAACGACGAAATAGACAAGTGAACGATTACAGGGTTTCCAATTGATTTCGTGACGAACGCGCAATGTTTACTCTACCAATCAAGCAAGTACTTTTTCCAAAGTAAGAAGAGATCTATGATTTCTAACAATGTAGGGCGGAATTCTAAGAACAGAAGAAGACTCCATCATTAGCTGCTAGTGTAGATAAAGGAAAGATATCCTTGCTTCATTTCTTTCAGAATGGATTACCTCTCAATGCAGAATATCAGACTTGCCGTCATAAATCGAATCACGCTATGCATCACGTAACTTCCAATCCTGACCCATATCGAATTGCAAAGGGGTTGTTGCAGCTCTAGCGATCTGAGGAATATGACCTTACCTCGAGAAGCGCAATTCTTTGTAGGACACAATTGTCCTTACATAGGACATAGTCATCTGTTACCTGAGCATAGAAGAGAAATATTTATACTCAAATTGTCTGTTCTTTTCTCAGAATGATATGAATACACATGAAATACGTGACCTATCAGAATTATCGGGAGATCTTTATCGGCATTTCTCTCGACTATACGGATATGCGATATATCATCTGCAAAATCCTAATGACGCAGATGACGTTGTCGCAAAGACGTTTGTAGAGGCATTGGCAAGCTACAAACGCTTCGACCCGGCATTGGGCTCATTAGAAACATGGCTTCTAGCTATCGAGCGCAACATAATTCGAAAACAGATACGTGCAAGAACGATTCAACGATGCATTTCTCTCGAAGCACTCTTAAATCCCCCGGCTACCCCGTTGAGGTGGGTTGAGGATGTTGCGGATAGCAATAACCTTCTCAGAGAGCTGCTCCCATTGATACGAAAATTACCAGAACGTGATCGAGATGTCCTTTCGCTTAAATTCGGAGCTGAGGCTACTAACCGAACAATTGCAGAAATTCTTAATCTAACAGAAAGCAACGTAGGGGTGATTCTGTATCGTACGTTACGCCGTCTTCGGGATCAAATCAAGGAGAGCAGTGATGACGGAAGATGATACCTCTGTGGAAAAAGTGGAACTATTCAACAATCACTTGAATTTAGTAATCGCTAACAGACAACTTCCCCTCGAATATCATGACACTTTCGAGCGAGAGATGCTCGAAATCGCGCAAGCGTTAGCAAACAACGATCTCGATGCCGTCAGTCATTTAGAATCACAATCGGAAAACAACATAATTAATAGCACTAAGATATTCAACAAAAGACATCCATCATGGATTACTATTACGGTGGCGATCCTTGTGCCATTGAGCGCCATAATCGTCGCTTGTGCGACGTCCCCAACACTTAGAGCACGTGCAAATGAGATCTTGTTTCAAGTGGGGCACGTATTATTTACGAACAAGATTACGGATGCTCAGCGAGCTGAGCCCTATCTTGAGACACCACAGCCAACACCTCGAATTTTAGAAACGAGTGAACCAAATCGCTGGCGCGCGCTTTCACAAGACGAAGCCAGTCAGATAGCAGGATTTCAAGTGTTAGTGCCGGGTGATATTCCGGAGCAACCATGGGAGAAAGCATATAGGTCAGAGTGGGACAATCCCAAAAAAATTTCGTGGAAGATATTTGAATCTCCGAGGGGCGGAATCTATATTCAATGCTTTTGCTTCCGATTCCAGGAGGTTTTCATCTCACAACAACTAATCACTGAAGGTGGCCTAGAAGAATTCGCTGTTGCAGACGCTAAGGCTTCTGAAGTCTATATTGGAAAGAATAAGGGATATTTCTTGGATTCTGCTCCAACGGGTATTATTGGAGGTGGAGGTTCTGCATGGGGTTTGACTCAAGATGACGCAATATGGCAAGTCGCAGCGGAAAATATTCTGGTTTGGGAAGAAAATGGTGTTCTTTATTTAGTAAGAGGGAGTGACGAATTGAGTTTGTCAGATATGCTCCTCGTCGCAAATTCACTTACACCCTAAATAGGTCAACAAGCACGCTCCCCGAAATTAATATCGTCTGAGTATTATGCATCAAAGTCTCGATTCTGATTAATCCAATCACCTATGTCAAGCCGTAATTGAATATCCTAAATCTCGAAAATCCTCCTTTGGAAGTACGGCAACCAAGTTCGACATATTAAAATTTAGAACATTGCTTTATGGTTCTTGATTCAACTCCTTACGTATTCAAGTCTATAGTGCTACAGTAGATGGGTACTGAGTTGGTGGTGATTCGTTCGATTCTTGCTCTTCGGGGCGTCAGCGTTCGTTTGCACTAGTAAGAGACCTACAGCATAAATGGTCTCGCTTGGTAAAATTTTATGAATCTCTTCAGGCCAGGCGAGTTCCAAATTGAGAACAACGGGCGATTTCATATCATATTGTGCAGTAATCTGCTTTCATTTCACCATCATTGTATTTTATTAGTGTCACATTGCGACCTAAGTTATCCAAGCAGCGGGATTGGAGCATCGTGGAATATGTGGTTCCGCTGATTAGCGTAATTAGCAACAATGCAAAATGAAGAGAATAGCAGTCCTTTCAGTTTGGAAATCAAACTACTATAGATTCATTCATCGTCTGCGCGATAGTTCATGATGATGGAGTCGCACGCAGTGTTCGGCCCTCATTACCCAAGGTTGAAGCCAAGTATATGAATAACATTCTCTATCGTCTGTGCTACATCAGGGATGACGATACAGAGCTGGTTGATGTCATCTTCCTAGAGGAAATACATTTCCTTTTGGAGAATTGGCATTGTGACCAGTATTTTGATAAATAAGCATTCTCTGCTACATTAAGGTCAAACCTCCAAGTCTCTAGACCTCTAAGCACTCCAAAGCTCAGATAGGGGGATTGTATTGATTAGCCATACTAATATCCTGGCGATCGTCGACCCTACTTGATATCTCCCCGATATTAATGTTTGATCATCCCCGCCGATCTGAGGGTTACTTGGCTGCGAGAACGATTAACAACCCTTGGCAATACAGATCTCTTTATATAAGGGTTGATCCTATGGGCGACACTCAGTTAGTGAGCATGGAGGTGGGCAATGGCCGAAGAAGAGGCGTTTCGTTCGAGAGTTAGCACGGCGCAGCTTTATAGGGCATCTCAGTATCTCTCAAAAGAGGCGCGCAACAATCTCGGGTTGCGTTTCCATGCGCCCATCTACATGCAGGACCCAGAGGTTGCACGCCTAAATTCAAAGCTCGGAATTCATGAACTTGAATTAGATTGGGAACCTAACCTTTCGGATGGCCCTTCTAGCGCACGGGTCGTCGTTGTGGACTACAACGCCGACACCGGAGCGATCGTAACCCCAGCGAAATGGGACCAAGGACGCAGACAGTACGTGGACGCTGAGAATCCAGCCAGCTTCCAGTTCCATCAGGTTAACGTCTGGGCCGTCGTCCAGAACACGTTGGCTTTCTTCGAAGATCCCCATGTGATGGGAAGGCCAATCCCTTGGGGCATTGGCGGAAACCGACTTATCGTCATCCCCCACGCTGGAAACCTCCAGAATGCGTACTATGACCGACGGAGCAAGTCGCTGCAGTTTTACTACTTTGGCGAGCCTGATTCCCTGGTTTACACATGCCTCTCACACGACATTGTTGCCCACGAGACAGGACATGCGGTCCTGGACGGGATCCGCCCTTTGTATAACGAAATCAGTTCGGCCCAGACGAGCGCGTTCCATGAGTTCCTGGCTGATCTAACCGCAATCCTGTCTGCTCTACGGATCAACGAACTCCGCCAGGTAGTGGCGAAGTTATCCAAGGGTGACCTTTCAAAGGACAAGGTCATCTCTGATTTGGCCGAGGAGTTCGCCAAGAAGCAGGTCGAGGCAGTCTATGGCGACGCCCACCGATACTACCTTCGTACAGCCAACAGCCAGAAGGTCATGAAGGATATCGAGGGGGAGTGGGAACCACATTTATGTTCCGAGGTTTTGACAGGAGCGATGTTCGAGATCTTATCTGAGTTGACTAAAAGGTATTTTGAGGAAGGGGAGTCACCAAAAGAATCTCTCCGGAAGGCAACCAGCCATCTCAACCGGATGGCCTTCAGAGCCCTAGACTTCTGTCCTTCCGTCGATGTTCAATTCGCTGATTATGTCAATGCTGTTTTACTTGCCGACGAGCAGGCTTATCCACTAGATTCTCGGAAATACCGGAATATAGTCCGGGAAGTGTTCAAGAAAAGAGGGCTTGAACCCCAGGAGTCTTCGAACGCTCCTAACAGCGTGGATTTCCTTTGGAAGTATGACATCGGCCAGATCTCTCGATCCCGAACTGCCGCATATATATTCCTCAATGACAACCGTAGAGCCCTCGACATCCCTCAAGTGCATGACATTAAAGTGGAAGACCTTTACTTCACGGACAAGCTTGTAGAAGCTGAGAAGCGCCTCCCACAGGAGATCATCCTGACTTACAGTTGGACGGAAGACGTGGATTTGCGCGGGAAGCGCTTCGGCCGGTTTGAAGGACAGCGTGTGCCGCTCTGGTGTGGTGGCACACTTGTCTTCGACGGACGGGGAAACCCGTTGCATTGGAGCAAAAAGCCAGGCGTCGAGGGAAGTGAAGGGAGAGACAAGCAGGAGGGGGAGCAACGGCGAGGTCAAATGCTCGACTATATCGAAAACCTGATCCAAGCGGGCGTGCTGGGCTTTACCAGAGAGGATAGGTTGGACGAATTGGACGTGGGTCAACCCGCTGCAGTGGCCAGGAGCTGGGAGCGCGGACTGCGACTCCAAGCAACGCCTTACTTGCACCATATCAAACGCAGTGGGGGAGTGTAGCGATGAACGAGAACCTTCTCATCCGAGCATACAACGTTGGTTGCGGTGATTGCATTCTCGTGCGGGTTCCAGATAGAGATACCGCGCGCCATATTCTGATCGATTGTGGGAACTTCTTTGGCGATAAGGTAGACGCAGTACGCAGCGCTGCACGGGATGTCGTTCGAATGGTGAACGATCCTGGTCTCCCTGAAGCCCGGCGTGGCCATCTTGATTTGATCGTAGCTACACACCTGCATTGGGATCACTTGAAAGGCTTCGAAGGAGCGTTGAGCATCTTCGAGGAGTTAACAATTGAAAGGATCTGGATAAGCGTTTCGATGAAGGAGGGCCATCCAAACGCAACCGAGTTGCATGCACTTCAAGCGTTTCTAGGGAGGACAGTCGATGCGCTGGAGCTGCGCGGTCTGAACCTCAATGCCGAGCTATATGCCCAATTCATGCTGAGCTTGAGCACGGCCGAGGCAGCCAAAGCCATAACCGTCACCCTGCCACAACATAACGGAATCGAGCCGCTTTATGTCTATCGGGGTGTTGAGGAAGATCTGACCGATGCTCAGAAGAATACCCATCTGGCGATTTTCGATGATTCAACCACAAGCTTGCGGATCCTCGCCCCGGAGGAAGACATCGATGCGGCATACATGGCGCCCGTTCACGGGCTCGTTGAATCAGTCGAAGCGATCTCGCAGATTTTCCTCACTAACCTTCCGGCGGATTCCGTGGCACTCGAGCCAGCAAATATTAGCATAGGAGATTTCCGGCGACTCAAGAGCCAGCTTCTCCATGCATCGCTCTGGGCAGCAAGTCAGGAAAACGGCATCGTAAACAATACGAGCGTTGCCCTCTTGCTTGAGTGGAATGGCAGGCGAATCCTCTTCCCCGGGGATGCTGAACATGAGAGCTGGCGGTTGATGTGGGCCCACGAAAAAAATACATTGAATGCGCCGCTCGACTTTCTCAAGATCTCCCATCACGGCAGCCACAATGGAACCCCGTACCGACTCGACGCCCCGGATGATCCTTTGAATGAGATCCTGGACGCGATTCTTCCCCGCTCAAATGCACAGAACGCTCAGGCTGTCGTGAGTACGCTCGCCGGCAGGATCCACGCCCCATTGAACCCGGTGCCGTTCCCGGACTTGATGAATGAGCTATCAAGTCGTGTGAACAACGCCCAGGAATACCCCCAGGAATCAGGATTACAGCCGATGCGTACGGACATGGAACCGGGTGAATGGATCGATATCCATATCTCGCCGGTGGAAGGATGACTGGGGTAGATCCGATAACCCAAGTCGGAGGTGGTCATGGGCTACCAGGAGGATATTATTCGAGGACTCGGCAAGGCATACAACGAGACATATCTCCTTCCTATTGACATCGCCTCATCACGTTTTGTGATCTTCTCGGATCACCACAAGGGGACAAGAGATGAGGCCGACGATTTCAAACAATGTGAAGCAAGCTATCTGGGCGCTCTCGATTATTACTTGGAACAGAGCTTCACGCTATTCATCCTTGGCGACGGGGAGGAGCTTTGGGAGTGTAGGACCCATCCTGTTCTCGAGGCATATCCAAATGTTCTCACAAGGGAGGCACGCTTCCATGAAGTTGGACGGTACGTGCGCTGTTACGGGAACCACGACGATGAATGGAGCTACCCCAGCGTAGTCAAAGAACACTTGAGCCCTTTCTTTCATGACCTCAACGTTCGACAAGGGATCCGCTTAGTCATTCAGCAGGATGGCACATCCTTGGGAGAGCTGTTGCTGGTTCATGGCCATCAAGGGACAACATTTAGCGATCGATTAGGGTGGATCAGCAAATATGCGATCCGATTTCTGTGGCGGCCGCTTCAAAGGCTGCTCAATATCAGGACAACAACACCGGCAACGGATTGGCAGCTACAACATAAACACGATATTGCGATGTACAACTGGGCGGTGTCGCAGAAGGGGCTCGTGCTCATCGCCGGTCACACCCATCACCCGATCTTCCCTACACAGATGCGGGCGGCTCGCCTCGTAGAGGCTTTCAATGAGCTGCAGAAGTTGTCGGTGTCTCCAGTAGAACTCGAGTACTCTGAGAGGACCCTCGCATTTGCGCAAGCCCAAGCTCAACCCTGCTACATCAACACAGGATGCTGCTGCTTTAGCGATGGCAGCATCACGGGAGTTGAGGTTGCCTCGAAGGAAATACGCCTGGTTCGCTGGAGAATTCTAGAGGACGTACCACAAAGGGAAGTTTTGGATTCAGCTAATCTTCCGAAATTACTAGCTAAAGTGACTGAAGCTGGTTCACTGATGCCGGTCAAGCTTGAGCGTACCTAATTTTTTAGATCCGGGAGGGCGGGTCAGCGCGGACTAACAGGTTGGATCAGTGGCGAATTCTCGGGCTCGTAGCACTCACCTCTACATATTAGCTGGTGAACCATCGGGGTGGAGATCGAGTCTCAGATATTTGTTGAAGTCGGATGATAAGCGATTCAAGCGAATCGCCTCCTCAAGAATCTGCATGACCAATCTTTAAAAAAGTGAATAAATAGGGACGAATGTGAAAGCTTTATAAGCTTGACGCTGGGAATCTGCCGTTTCTTAACAATACAAGGCTCCGTTCAAGGTATTTAAGCTCAGTAATGCTCTCGCCGATGATCCGGCCAAGACATGCCCACGCCAGGACTAATAATTACTCTGAAAGATATAGCCCTGGAAGGAAAAGATAACTCTTCCCTTCTCTAGTCATGAAGGAAAAAGCTCAGTCAATCAATTGGCAACAGAGTGTTGATTGATTCTGAGATGTAGATGTAAGGCGAGTTTCTGCTAATCACCACTACTATGTATTCAATCAGAACTGCAGACCGAGCAGCAATCAAATCGTGTTGCCATAGTGGGGAGATCATGCCTCGAATTCTAATCGTCGACGATGACGTCAATTTGGTTTTGATCCTATCGCTCTCACTCGAAGTGCATGGACATGAGGTTCATAAAGCATACAGTGGAGAGGATGCGCTCGATTTCCTTCGAGTGAATACTGTCGATATCGTGTTTCTTGATCACATGATGCCGGGAATGAACGGGCTGGAAACACTTCAGCAAATAAACATGATGAGCACCAATCCCCCTCCAGTTGTCCTTTACACCGCGTTCGCTAGCACGCAGGTCCGCCAACAGGCGGATGCAATTGGCGCTGCGGCGGTAGTTGAGAAACCAACGAAGGTTGAGTTCTTTCTCGAGCTGATTCAGGAATTGGTGGGAGCTGCAATATTCGAAGGATGATCGGCTAGATTATCTTTCTTTGAGGACAACCCTAACATTTAGGCATTGTCTTCGCGTGATGGCTAAACCCTGTGAAGCTTCAAGTTGGAAAACGCATAACGAAGAGAGCGCAACGAATATTTCTAAGGGGAAGTCCTTTTGGTCCTCTTATAAATGTAGACAACATGAGAATCGGTGGGTAGGTCTTCCGCTTTCCCCTGTGTACCAAGAACTTCTATAAAGTGGGAGACGACTTCCTTTGCAGCTATAGTGGATTCTGCGACAAGATAAATCCAAGCGTCACTGTTTTTTCTCACCTTGTGTGTCTCAAACAATGTGGCCCGGGGATCTGTGCAAGCCCCAACATACCACTCTTCAAATTTGCTACCACGGGCATTGATGAATGATTTCATATCTGCGATAAGTTCGAAATTGCTACCCATTCTTCATTCCATTCATCTTGTTTTGATATCAGGCTGGTCACAGTCCGCCGCACAAGATCCCTTGTTAGTGCATTGGGTTATGAATACTTAAGTGCGAATTACCCGAATTCTCGCGATTCCTGTGTGTCGAAGATGCGAGATGGCTGTCTTGGGTCTGGATGCTTTGATGTAAGCAAGAGGCGATCTTGTGGATGGGAGTAATCCGAGACCCCCGCAAATCGATTGTATCACCTCTCGAAGGACCCTGGTCGGCTTGAAGATCGGTAGACGCACAGTCCAATCAGATTTTCCTCAAGTAACGTACACATAACGCCATAAACGCCTCCGTTTCTCTAGAATGGGATCACCGATCCATTTCCATTGTTAACCAACAAGAATTCGGTGTTCTTCCTATCAATTGGGGATCGAAAGTGATCTTGGGATTTCAAGATGCAGAACCCTTCGGTTCGTTTCTTCAATGCCAGGGAGGCTTATCCCCTCGGCTGAAGCATGAGGGAGGATTTCTTGAAATTGGAGGAATGCGCTCACGGTTCCGCGGACGATCCTGAGCATCGTCTCGGGAAACGGGCCCACGAAGCGGATACCCTCCGCGTGGCGGAATTGTGGCTCCCGTCTCATTGCGATACCGATTGCGAAGTGGCGAATCAATTCATCGCGTCGTTATCGACACCGATTTCCCTCGAGATCTTTGGATCGGGACATGGTCGTTCCATGTTGGTGAGAGCATCTGATCGCACACTATCCGCCATTGCCTCGCGAGTTTGCTCGCTCTGGCCACGCGCTCGCTTACAGATCCTACAAGAGGATCCAGTTGGAGCTGGACCTGATACCGGGGATAAGGAGTTGAATGCATCCATCCTCTACGCCGAACCTCCATACCTGCCACTTCGCATCTGGGATAGCTTCCGTCTCGGCGACCCCATCCACGGTCTGCTCTCGGCAATGCTTGGTCTACGCGAGGATGAACGCCTCTGGCTCCAGATCCTCATCCTGGAGAAAGGGGAACCCGACTGGCTGGGACGGATAAAGCGCAGGCTTAAGACCGAAAGCCAAAGGGGGTTCATCGCCAGCGATAACGGTTCCAACACGTCCGGCGCTTCCATAGTCAGCCGCGCACCCGTAATGGAGGAGTTCAACCCTGCAGGAGGGTTCACCTTCCTGGGCGCAATCCTCATCGCCTTGATCCTGGCTGTGCTCGCAGTGCAAGGATCCTGGTTGCCCGTGGTCATCGGCGCTCCTTTGTTGATTGCAGGTGGTGGATTCGCCTGGCGCTTGCTGGATCGAGGCGACGACCCGTGGCAGGGAGCGGACCTCTCCCTCGTCCGACAGAAAGTCGTCGAGCAGGACACATTCTTTAAAGTGGCCATTCGAGCAGGTGCTTGGGCTGCCTCCTTGGGGCGTCGGAGTGAGCTCCTTCAGCGGTTGGAAGCTCATTTGGGCCAATTCGCGGTCTCGGGAGGGAATCGTCTAATCCTCCGCAATCATGATCCTGGAGGTAACGGAGGTCAGTCAGGGATACCAGATTCCGAGGGTAGTAGCTGGATTTGGCTGGGGAGCAAGGAGCTTGCCGGTTTCTGGCATCCACCGGTTGTGAATGAGCAGGTCTCACCTGGATCGATCCCGATCCGCTCGGTGGAGGTGCGGGCGCCGGATCCGAGAGACGTTCGCGGTATCTACAGGATCGGCAGTTCCTTCCGACCCGATGGCGGCACCGAGCCTGTCCACATCAGCCAGGCCGCACTAAGAAGGAACATCCTGCTCGTCGGGAAGCCGGGAACCGGGAAAACGAACCTGATGACTCACATGGCCCTGGCGGGGTTGCAAGACCCCGATCGACCAGCGGTCGTAGTCGTCGATCCCCACGGGGATATGGCCGAACGGCTGGGAGGCATGATCGATCCAACCGATAAGGAGCGCGTAGTCATCATGGATGTTGGTGATGAGGAATTTGCGCTCACCTACAACCCCCTCGATCCTCACCGATCGGGTTGGGACGTCGAGTCGGTCACGAACTCGATCGTGGACATCGGCCAGGCGCTGTGGACGGATTACTGGGGTCCGAGAATGCAGAACGTGCTCAAGCGGGGCGTGCAGCTGTTGGTCGCTGTCAACGCCGAGAGGATGCCGGAGGATCTACTCGGGCTCTCTATCCTGGCTGCCGTTCTCAATGTCAACCACGAGACCCGCAAACGCTTCATCGAGAATGAGCTGCAGGACAGTCCCCATCACGCGCAGCTCTCCCGCTGGTTCTACCAATACTACAAATCACTTTCTCCCTATACCCGCGAAACCATCATCCAGTCCGTCATGTATAAGGCGCACCGCTTCGAGGAGAAACCGCTGCTTCACCTGTTCAGTGCACCTCGATCGGCACTCGATCTGAGGGACATCCTCGAGGGGAGGAAGCTCCTGATCGTCAACACACGCATGAGCCGCCAGGGACCGGAGCTGAGCAGCTTTGTAGGGTCTTTGATCACCAACATGCTCTTGCGTGAGATCGCACGCCAGGGTGATGCCCAAGAAGCGGATCGCATCCCCGTGCTGCTGGTCATCGATGAGTTCCAGACCTTCACTGGTGTGCCATGGCAGGAGCTCCTGGCCCAGATGCGCAAGTACGGCGGCCGTGTCGTCATTGGCACGCAATCGCTGGCCAGCCTGCGCCAGGATGGGAATGGTAAGCTCCCGGGGATCATAACTAGCGGCGTGCATTCGCTGTTCGCATTTCTGATGAACGGCGAGGACGCGGACTACCTGACGAAATACGAGTTCGGTCGCGACAGGGGCGGTCCGGGCGCCGAGACGCTGACCAACCTCGAACCCTATCGCGCCTATGCCCGCATCGTACGGGAGGACGGCACGATGGCTGCGCCCTTCTATTTCGAGACAGCGCCTCCACCGGAATTCGATGCCGGGTTGGCCGAGGAAGTCCGGATCTTGCGGGCTCGGTACAGCGTCCCCTATGAAACTGCGGAACGCGAAGCGCGAGAGCAGTTGACCTACCTGGAGCGCTATGCAGGTACCCACATGAGCGACGGCGCAGGCAGCATGCGCGCCCGGTCTGTAGGTAGCCCTTTAAATGGAAGCGGTGCCAGAAGCGCCATGCTCGAAGCCGACGAGCCACCGACGAGGGTTGCTTCGGATGTTCGCAAGATGATCGCTTCGCCCTGGGGACCGGATCAGCATCGTGAAGTATTGGGTAATAAAGAGGAGGAGAGCCGGGAAGATACACCCGATGGTGGTGAATCTCTCGTCGAGAACAGGGTGGAAGTAGATTTCGAAGGCCTCGAAGACATGATAGCAACCGATCAAGATGAGGACCTCGGGGTGGATGAGTATCCCGAAGGGGGAGATGGAAGATGACGCATCTCTCCACCCCCCAGCGAATTTCATTCCAGGCCGCACAGAACCATGACAGTAGTTCATTCTGCACATACAGAAACAAGGATGGCTTGCTCTCGGGGTTCCTCCTGCGGCATCCCTTCTCAAGCCGCTCCCTCCTGGAAAGCGTCTTCGGGGAGGGGATCTTGAGAGTCCTCCTGGAGCATGAAGCCGGTCAATTCCGGGAAATCGATATTCCCGATCTGGGACCGTGCTACGCGCTGAAGGACGAGCCCAAAGCCTCACTCCTGGGCGTCCAGCGGCGAGAGCTGGCGCGCAGGTTCGCGCTCACCCGTATAGGATGCGATGCCGTCCGCTCGGGCCTCTCGCCGGGTTTGGAAGCGGATGGAGAGTTCTGCCGGCAGGACGGAGCCGGAATCCAGTGGTGGCGAATCTGGGTGGATATCGGCGGCTGCGCGCCTGAGGCGCTGCCGTTCATCGAAAGGGCTCCCAAGGCGTATGGAGAACAGGTGCGCGATGTAGTGCTGACCTCCGATCCCCAGCGCCTCGACCTGCTGGCGGCGCAGATCGAACACAACTGGAACAGCAAGCAGGACGTCCACCTTTGGGTTTTCGATTCCGAGGCGCAGCGCATCGCCCGTCCGAGGAATGAGAAAACACGAGGAAAGTGGACGCTGCCTTCAGATCAGGATATCGAGATTCATATTCGTCAGAGGAGGCATGGATCCAATCACCGATCCCGACTCGCCGGCATTGCAAAACATCTATCATCGCAAGACTGGAGCATGCTGGTGGAGATGGGTAACAACCCGCTCTTCACAACCTTCGAGCTGGCGTACCTCCGTGATGACGCCTTGCGGACTGTTCGCAGGGAAATGGATCGCGCGCAGCGGTTGGATGCGCTGGGGTTGATCAAGACGGCAGACGCCGCCGGTCCACGGTTCGTGCTCGAGGGACGCAAGATCCTGACCTGGCGCGGCATCGAGCTTCTAGCCGGGTATTGGGGCACGTCCATCGACGTGATGCAGCGATTTCACCCCTGGCCGCAGAATAGGGATGGCAAGGGAAAAGGGCACGTTGAATACGCCACCCGTTGGGCCTCGAAAACGGAGATGCACCAGAGTCTTGCCCGGCAGTTCGTCCTGGCGCTGCTCGATGGCGCACGGCGGGTGAGCGACGGGCGAGGCGAAGTCCGGATTCGCATAGACACCACGATCGCGAGCCGGATCGTATTCAAGATCGAGCCGTCTGCGGGTGAAGCTAGGGTCTCCTGGGTGACGCCAGACGCGCGCGCCCAGGCGGGGTTCTGGAGGTGTGGTTGGGTTGATGGGGAGCGGATGCCACCTCAATTGCTTGACAGGCGTACGCTGTTGATCGAAGTGGATCGTGGGACGGTCTCATTATCGAGACTCACGCATCGATTGGACCGGTACGCAGCGATCTGGCGATCGCTGGAGAGTCAAAGGCCGGCGCTTGTGTGGGTCATCGACGGTTCACCTTTCCGAGAAGAGCAGATCCTGGACAGGATGCGTGAGCGAAATATTCAGGGTTGGACGGCGACTCTTGAAAGACTTGTCCTTCCCCAAGGTGATAAATGGTGGCTCATTCACCCTCCGGTGAATCTCGGCCGGCTTGATTGTCGCGTGGGACTTCGATGGCACGCACTGGGCGGCATTGCTCCCTGGCGGCGCGTCTGGATGTCGACCGAGGATGACGGCTACCAAACCTTCCTGGGGAGGGAACCGTGGCGAGGGGGTATTCAATCGAACGCCAAACGGTGCACCGGATCAGGTGGGAGGTCTGACGTATAGATGCGTATTACCGGGGCTCATCGTAAGGGAGCTGGATGAGGGAACAAGAGAGGTGAAATGCTCATGGGAAACAGGTGGATCGAGGATTTCGAGCAGGGCAGGAAGCAAACCGACGACAGCCGCTTCCTGGATGACGTCTGGCTCGTTCGGAATGAATCTGCTGAGAAGGGAAAGGGTTGGAACCCAGCAGTGCCGCCGCGCGCGCTCGTTTCGGGGGACCGTTTGCAGGGGTTGTTCGCAAGGTACCCCATGCTCTACGCCATCCCGGCGCTGGCGATAGGAACCCTTGCTTTTCTACTTGTAGTTCGCTTGATGGTTCGTTGATCAAGAAAAAGGCAATCTGCAAGTTCATTTGGATAACAGGAAATGGCAGCTTTGCGAGACAAGGTGATCAAACTCGGTTCAGGGGGAGGGATGCAATTGGGTCCCGCAGCGGAATCTTTCCGCGTAATGTGCGATCGCAGCCCAAATCCTGGCGACCATCGAAACGGGAGTCGCGTGCTATCGAGGTCATGGGCAGATGGTGTTACAAGGAGAATGAGAGAAAGTTTCATTCAGAATTTATTGAGTCATTCAATCTATGATAGAGTAGGTACTCGGGTACTAGGGACGTTGTCGGTCATTTCTTTGGACGACTTGGGAGATGACCGGCCTCGACTCATACAGGGGCGACAGGGGGAGCAACGGTACGAGGAAAGAACTGTCGCCGGGGATCCTCCAACACATCGCACTCATCCATCGAGGAACTTCAGGGGGAGGGAAAAGGTGTCCTCGATCTCTTTTGTTTATCGTCCACCTCCCAACATCCACTTCTTCAGCCACTTTCTCACCTCGCGCACGGACGCTTCCACGCAGTTTCATTCTCACTCCATAATTTGCAGCCAGTTCATCACGTTTCTCCGCCCTCGCCTACCGTTCGCGGGTTTCCTCAGTTCTTTTCGGGATAGATATCCAGCTTGCCAACCTGGTATGTGGCTTCGGATCGGTCATGCCCGCCTGGATGGTCGATTAAGCCGCATCCTCGTATACACCCTTCTCAGACCATTTTGTCATCTTACGCGCTTGGAGGTGTGAGGTGGAGATGGTGGCGGTCCTTTCAACCGAACGCGAGAAGCTGCGCGACGGGGTGATCCTCGAGGTCTTTGTTGATGGCATTGCGTTGGCTGATCGAGTGCACGTTTGCGTTTCCTCCAGGGCGCGGCGTCAGGGTCTCTTGGGGAGGAAGGAATTGGGGAGGCGGGAAGGTGCGCTGCTGGTGATGCCCGAGAGACGAAGTCACCGGGCCGGGTTGGTCACATCCATCCATACGATGGGGATGCGGTTTCCCATCACGACTGCATGGTTAGCGGGGGATGGGGAGATCGTACATGTCCTCCTGGCGCGCCCCTGGCGCCCGTACTTCGGTTCGCCTCATCCTGCGAGCTGCGTGCTGGAAGTGCATCCTGAGCTTCGATCCAGGCTCGAGATCGGTTCGATCCTTACCTGGCAGCCAAATGAGATGGCAATGGTGACAGGGTGAGACCGGCTAATGGTGAGGTTTATGGATCAAGGACCGCACAAGGAAGATATCGCATCGTGGGGACGGATCAACAGGATAAGCCTCGAGTTTCCTTCGAGGATTTATGGGATTGGGCGTACTGCCCGCTCCGAGTCTGGTGGCGGAAGAGCGGGTTGAATCCCGATGGCGGGGGCCGTGAGACCAGGCGCACCGGCGAGCAGCTCATGCGCCGGGCCGTGCACGTCGCCCTCGAGACGTATTATCAGGCTGCCCGCAACAGGGGTTCCAGGGATCTCTCGCCTTTAAAAGTGCTGGGTTTCGTCTGGAAGACGTGGCTTCAGGATTGGGCGTACGACCGCACGATATCCAAAGATCTCGTCGAATACCATGAGGGCAGGCGTGCGATCCTTCGCCGTTTCGAAGAGGCAGGTGATGTCCGAAGACCGGACGGCACCCTGTATCGCAGACCGATGTGGACGCGCTGGTGGAAGGAGCTGGCAACCTCGTCTGGGCTGCTTGAGCTGCGCAAGCATATCGACGACCAGGGAGAACGTGCGGGGCTGACTCAGGTTGACCTCGCTCAAGCGGAAGCGGTCCAGTCGCCGATGGGGCTGGCCGACGCCTTCGCCACGTCCTTCGACATCCTGGAAAAGCAGGAAGACCTTCCCTCTCCGACAGATGTGCTTGCGGTAAATGCCCCTCTGCTTGTCGATCTCCTATCCGTCCAGCTCACATGTCGGTCTGCGCTCATCGTGGACGAAGGCGAGGAGGCGGCGCGCGGGCGCCCCCCGAAGGGCAGCGCTGGGCCGCGAACGAAGCGTAAGCTGGGATACGAACTTCACATTTTTGATCGGGATGTGCCCTCGCCCTACGTGCTGGCGCGGGATCTGAGGGTCCTGGCTTTAGGCCAGGCGCTGCCAGAGAAGCTGGAGGTCGACGCAGACGATCTTTCCGTCGATAAGGTCTATGTTCGACACATGTACTCCGGCGAAGTCCAGCCCTTCCATCCCGACTTGAGCGATGGCGCCGATCTGTTGGAAGCCCTCGCTCGCAGCTTCATGATCGGCGCGAGGTCGGGGGGCTATGTCCCGCGCATGGTCTGCGGCTGGACCGCCTGCGGCGATTGCGAGTGCCGCTCGCTCTGCTTTGCGGAATCGGGGGTCATGGCGGCCTTCAATCCGCCTTTGGCAGCACAGATCCGGGCGAGCCAGCGGATGGTCGAACAGGTAACCGAACTCGTAAGGGAGGGGGGAACATGGAAATCGAGAACCGAGGTCCTGCGGGCATTCTTGGGGTGGATGGCAAAGGAACCAGGGTTATCTCCCGAGGGGGCGCTCTGGCTGCTCGATTCCGTGGAGGCTCAGGCGGCATGATCATCGCTCTCCGCGATCGGGTTCGCGCCTGGAGTCGCCCGGAGTACAGGACCCAACAACTAGGCATGGCGTTCCTGGCGCTGAGCGTCGTCTTGATACCCCTTGGGGTGTCCATCACGTACTTTTCAAGGCGCCCGATATCGACGGACTCGGTTGTTCCGATCTGGTCCGCCGGCATCACGTCGGCGCTCCTGGGGATGATCCTCCTTCACACAGCTGGGCGCGAAGGCTACGTGATCCGTGTCATTCGCTGGTTTGCAGGTTTGGAGGATGTGTTGGGCGAGGTCCGGTATCCGCTGAGCAGCGAGACGCTCTTCCCGATCGGTGAATGGTTCGCCGATCTCTTCCCCGGTCAGGGTGGGTGGCTCATGCTCGTTCGTGCGCCCGGGCTGTTGATCCGGGGCGAGGTGATGCGCCAGCGATATTTACGTGTGCTGTCGAGCGAGCTCAGCGGCGCGTGGAATGTGAGTTGGGCGGAAAGCTTCCTGCGGGATTGGCTTGAGAGTACGGAGAAAGGCAACGGCGTGTTCGTTTCGCTGCCCCCTGAATCGAAGGAGCTCAGAAGCCTGATTTGCTGGATGCGGCAATCATCATCGGGTGATCTGGCCATCGGGATTACGGTGGCTCTTCCTTCGGAGGCCGGCCACCGGCAGCGCCTGGTGCCGGATGTGATGAACGCGGCGCTGGACATGGTTGTTCAACGCATGGGCAGTTTGCTGGCGGAGTTGACGCATCACAGGAGTCGGTTGGGAGGGAGGCAGCCGCACGACCCGCTGCTGTTGGTGAGGGCCCTGGTCCACGAGCTGTCCGGGGAACTGCAGGGGACGATTGTCTACCTGGATGGACAGGAGCAGGACCAGAAGGGTAGGGATCCTCCGATCCTGGGGAAGGTCCGGCGCAGCCTGACGCGTTCCGGCTATTGGGTGGACTTGTTGAGGGATGTACCCGTATTCAGGGATGATTTTCTCGTCATCTCCCCGGAACCGGTGGCGCTGAAGCAGCTGATCCCGGAGGTCGTGGAGGAGGTGCGCCCCGCCTGGCCGGAGTGCGTCATCCGGGTGAAGGTTGAAGACGACATCCAGGTGCTGGCGGACCACCATCTCCGCTCCATCGTGCGCAACCTGCTGTACAACGCAGCATCCTTCTCGCCTCCGGATGGGCTGATCGAGGTGCGCGCTCGCCAGGATGGTGAATTCGCCAGGATCTATGTCGACGACGAGGGCCCTGGTGTGGATGTGGATCACATGGAGACGGTATTCGACCCTTATCAGAGCAACTCACGAGAGGGTGTAAGTAAGAACTCTCGTGTCAGGCAGGGGATGGGCATCGGTCTGAGCGTGGCTCGGATCGTTGCCCGCGCCTACGGCGGCGACCTCCGCTGCCATGGAAACCACTCTGCGCCGGGCGGACGCTTCGAGGTCGTGTTGCCGCTGGTGCAGCCTCTTGCAGAGGTACAGGTAGAGGGGGAGGTGGTGGAGCATGCGTGATATGAACCGTCTATTGCTGGTGGAGGATGATCGGGAGCTGGCACATGGCCTGCGGCAAGTCCTGGAAACGGTCGGTGGGTATGAGGTGTGGCTCGCCTGGCTCAAGGCAGACATCATTCGACTGCTGGACAAGACGCGTGCCGCCTGGCTGGTTCTGGATCTGGAGTTGGAGGATGGCTATGGGGGGCGGGTGGTTGAGGAGATCCGTCGCTTGTGGGGAGATGAGATCTATATCGTTGTGCTCTCCGGACACTATGACCGCTATCCGGAGCACGAGCTACTCGGTTTCGGCGCCGATAATTTTCTACGAAAGCCGTACTCGCCCAAATCGCTCATCTCGCAGATTGCACGGGCTAGGGCAAGGCTGGAGGGCATCGATTTCCAGCCCCACGAGGGCGTTATGCTGCGTATCGGGGAGGGGACGCTGGATCTCGGTCGGGGGTCGTATTGCATGGAGCATGAGGAGATTTTTCTAAGCGATTCACAACTGAAGCTCCTGCGCGTGCTGGCTTCGGCGCGCGACGAGAGTGGTTGGATCCACGTCGATCGAGGCACCTTGATGCTCAACCTGTGGGCGGAGGAGTATGCCGAAGACCCGTATGTCTATTCGAACCGGTTGAGGCAGCTCAAGGCGCGCACGAAGAGCCTGCTGGGCCTGGATCCGATCGAGATCCGCAAGGGCGGCCATACATCGAAGTGGCGATTGAACCCCACGGTCGTTGAGCTGGTTTGAGGATGATGGATACGATAGCAGGCGAGGAGTGAAATTGGCGTATGCCTGAACCTGAGAGGAAGTCCGATCTACCGGTGGGTTGCATGGCGCCGCTCAATTTGGAAGAGACGGCGCTGAAGATCGAGGCGATGTTGGTATCTGGCAGTGAGGAGATCTTCAAACCGATCCCGACTGGCTTTGTGCCCTATGACCGAGTGATGGGTGGCGGGATGCATTCCGGGGACCTGCACATCATTGGCGGTGTGCAGAACATCGGCAAGACGGCCATGGTGCTCCAGATGGCCAGCCATATCGCGGCTCAGGGTGTTCTCGCCTTGGTGGTCTGCTACGAACACAGCGTGATGACGCTCTGGGAGCGGTTGCTCTGTCAGAGTTCGTTTGCCTCAGGTGGGAATGGGCACGTCACGACGGATGACCTGCGAGACGCTTATCTCCTCTCCATCCGGGATCGGGATGTTGTGGATAAACGCAATGGGGACAAGCGGCACATGCTGGATGATGTGATCCGGCGGGTGCCCAAGGGTTTGAAAGCCTGGAACAGGTTGAGTGAGATCGCTCAGAACCTCTGGCTGGTCACTGGTGACGGGTTCTACACAACGATCGACGCGCTGGAGCATTATCTCCATCTGGCTTTTCGATACCGGGATCGGGTCGTGCTCTTCGTCGATTATCTGCAGCAGGTGCCCGTGTTGGATACGGAGCGATATCTTGAAGCTGAGGAGCGGATCGAGCGAGCCTTGAAGGGTCTCAAGGCGCTCGCGCTGCGTAATACAAATGTAGGGAAGGTTCTCCCCATCGTGGCCGTGGCGGCCGTCGATGAAGAAGGGCTGCGAAGGGGCAGGGTGCACGTCGAAAACCTGTGGGGGAATGCAGTGATCCAGTATGAACCGGACGTGGTCTGGATCGGGAACCGGGATGGCAGGACGGCGGAAGGCGAACCGATTATCCGCTGGGGTGTCGAGAAAAACCGACGCGGTCCGAGTGACCTGGAATTCAGACACTGGTACAAAGGTGCGGCGTACTCCTTCGACCTGGTGGGGGATCCGGTGCTGGAAGTTGACAGTTGGCAGGTGGAGAGAGCCCGCGTTGAGAACCCAACGCTTACCCCCGGGCGGAGATCGGGCTACAATCCGAGGTGAGGGATGGTAGGAATTACGAATGTGGCATGCTGCATATTGAGTGATCGGGTCCTTCTCAGGATCTGAAGGGCGATGGCTGAATTCACGATTGAGCATATCCTTGCTGTCCTGACCTCGGCGGCGCTCGTGTGGGCTGCCGTCAGAGATGTCCAGACCCGGTTCATCCCTCGAATTGCTGGATATGGTGTTCTGGCGATCGGGCTCGGTTACCTTCTTCTGAATGAGCTTTGGCTCGAGAGCGCGTTCTTCCTGGCGGCGATATGGGGAAGCCGGGGAGGGGTGTGGCGAGTTCCTATTCTTGTGCTGGCGGTATTGTTGTCATCTAATGACCTTGGATCATTGCCGTTTGTTGTGGGCATTCTGTATGTCCTTGCGATCTTCGATCTCGGTTGGTTCGGGGGTGGGGATGCCCAGCTCGCTTTCGGCCTGGTGGCACTGGGAAGGGATTGGTGGATCCTGGTCTATCTCTTTGGAGGCACCATCTTGTTGGGGTTTGCAGTGATGTTCCGAGGGCGTGGACTTGGCGGCGGGCTCAGGCGCTTCCGGTGGGTTCTGAGGCATTTGAACGCGCCGGATGATGAGGCGATCAAGTTCCCTTGGGCAGTATTGGCCTCGGCGGGAGGGCTAGCTTATATTTGGGTGTTCCCGGGATTGATGTGAAAGTGGGAGGAACGATACGCTCCTTATTGTTCGTTTGCCTTTTATCGCTTGCGTTGATGCTCGTTGGATGCGCGGGAGATTTCAACGAGGTCCAAGATCGCGTCGATGTCAATGCGGTACCCACTGGGAGAGTCATATCGGGAGAAGAAGCGTTACATCTCTATGGGATTGATGCGGAAACAGAGGTTGGGTCTGAGGAGTTTAGGGCGACACCTGAGCACTGGTTTCCGATGGAGGTTTGGGTGTCAGCTTCTGTCCTGCCATATGAGGATCCAGATCCGATTTTAGTATTACCGGTATATGCGGATAGTGAATTGGGTGTCCAAAGCACTTGGGTGGGGGATCTAGAGGCTGGCAATACAGTGATGCTGCTTTCAGTCCATCCGAATGGTCGTGCTTGTTTTATTGAAGGGGCCTCATTACAGGGATGGGATGTTGGAGGGTGGGTGGCTTGTAATCGGCTTGTTCTTAGGGATTGAAGAGTGTACATCCCGCTGTGTGGTGGGCGGAAATGACGATAATAATTAGATTACTCGTTCGTTTTATGAGCACAGGTAGAGATAATCAACTTAGCTCATCGCCGTCAAAGTTTGTGGAGACTACTATTCATGAAGGGTGCGCCGGAGAATAAGCGGGTTAAGAATCCTATTGGCCTGATGGAGGTATTCGCCGGAGCGGCAGGTTTGGCTCAAGGATTTTTACGCGCGGGAGGGTTCGAGGTCATTGCTCTTACCGACGCCGATCCCTTCGCGAGAGACACTTTTCTGGAGAACTTTCCCGAAACAACCTATCTTGTTTCCTTAGCTCAAGATATAACGAGCAAAACGCTTCTTGATATCGCCAATGGCCGAAAAATCAGCGGGATTCTTGGAGGCCCTCCTTGCCAGGGCTTCAGTCTAGCAGGAAAACTTGACGACGATCATGATCTAAATAACCTTGTTTGGGATTACTACCGAATCGTCAAGGCAGTTAGCCCCGATTTTATTGTGATGGAGAATGTTCCACAATTCCTTCAAAATGCTAGATTCATTCAATTGAAGAAAAAGATCGAGAGAGAATACCAAATGGTATTCGGAGTTTTAAATGCTGCCTTATTCGGGACACCTCAAACGCGGAATCGATCGATCATGATCGGTTTCAATAAAAGGTTGGGCGTGAAACCAGAATTGCCAAAACCAACTCATACTCCAATCGGTTCCGAACTCTTTGACTACCTCGCTAAACAAACGAAAGAAATTACTGCTACTGAGCATCAAATTACCTTAAACATATTAGGGGCGGATGCTGTCACTAGAAAATGGTTCAAAAATGGAAAGTTTGATATGGACCATTTATCGATAACAAATCTAAAACCTGTTGTTACAGTAGGTCAGGCAATCTCTGATCTCGCATCAGAACAGAATCACTCCAAGTCGAAAGAATATGAATCAATTCCCGAATCTTCATACCAAGAGATGCTTCGACATCAAGGGATTGAGATTCTAAACCATGAACCCCGTGCACATTCTTCTAGGATTAAACGCCTGATGCGATTGATCCCTGAAGGCGGTGATTTACGAGACGTAGATCCTTCATTTTGGCCAAAGAGTCATTTCTCGCAAGCATATGGAAGGCTTCATAGAGCGGGGCTTTCAAGGACAATTACAACATTCTTTTGCAATCCAGGTAGCGGTCGATTTACTCACTATTCTATGGATAGAGCCCTAACGGTGAGGGAAGCCGCTAGACTTCAAGGATTTAGAGATGATTTTATGTTCCTAGGATCGCAAGAAACACAAATGAGGCTCGTGGGAAATGCTGTCCCTGTACCTCTAGCGGAAGCGGTAGCCGAATCCATTTTCAATCAACTCCAAAGCGTAAACACACTTTGAGTAGTGTATCCCATGCGGTTTCGGTGAATGACCCCAAGCGAGAGAACGTCGATATCAGAATGGCTTTGGCTCAATGGGGTAACGCGCACCAAAGGAGCTTCCCTTGGCGGAATGACCCCTCGCCTTTCGAATCCTTCGTTGCTACATTCATGCTTCAGAAGACGCAAGCCGCGAAGGTCTTGCCAGCATTCAAGGAATTGACAAGCGCCTTTCCTTCCTTTTCAGCCTTAATGCAAGCAGATCTCTCTAAAATTGAGCGGATATTCGAACCTCTTGGATTGACCAAACGTGCGAAGTTTCTAATAGAAGCATCAAAGCAAATATGTGAATGCTATCGTGGCGAAGTCCCGAAGGATCGAACCGATCTTCTGAGCCTGAAAGGGGTGGGGGATTATACAGCCAACGCGATTCTTTGTTTCGCATTTGGAGAGCCCCTCGCTATCGTTGATGGGGCTATCGCTAGAATGCTTAGACGGGTATTTGATCTTCCATTCGAGCGAGATGCTTGGGAGGATGAATTAGTCTGGAGCGTTGCCGAGGACCTTCTCGACCTTTCTGATCCTAAAGCCCACAATTATGCTCTCTTGGATCTCGCTACAACTGTGTGCACTGTCCGTAACCCAAACCACGACAGCTGCCCAGTGGAGAAATGGTGTAAGTATGCCCACGAGAGCGTAGCAGAGAACAATTCCGGTCCTTGACAGTTAAACTATAATAGTGTAACCTTTCACCGTGAAAGGTTACACTATGGAGGTTTACCATGTCAGACGCGGAGAGTTCATTGGTGTCCAGCTCGCTGGCGCCAGGCGATAAAGAAGCAATCACAAATGTTGATCGCGCAAATTCTGCAATTGACGTTGCTCAGGATAGCGATGAAATTCGCGCTATTGGATTCGTGATCTCTAATCCAACAGGGCGGACTCCTAGCTTCAACTCAATTGAATTCAGATTAAAGGGTGATCAACCAAGCCCGCAACCCGGTGCGATAGTAGCTATTGAAGCGCGAGCTGAGGATGCAACCGATGCGCTTGTGATCGCTAGGGTGGAAAACGTATTCGAAGTCAATCCACACGAAGATGCTCTTAGCTCCAATCTACGCGAAGTATTACCAATTAGAACAGAATATGCGCCTGAAGGCTCATCTACTGTCATTTACCGCGTGGGACAGGCAGATGCGCTTGAAGAAGCGTTGTTGAATGCTAATGGAGATGTAACGTCTATACGCGAGTTTCGCACGCTGCCGAGAGCTGGGGCAGCTGTTTATGTGGCTCCGGGTGACCTCATTTCCAATGCCTTAGGGTTAGAAACTGAACCGGAACAAGGTATCGATATTGGGAGCGTTGAAGGTTCGTCGAAAGTACGCGCCGTATTAAAAAAGAGTGCAATCCAAAGACATCTTTTTATCTGTGGGGGAATTGGCACTGGGAAGAGTTATACGCGAGGTGTAATTGCCGAAGAGCTTGCCGCATGGGGTGTTCCACAGGTAAATATTGATGTTAATGGTGAGCTTACTCAAGCCACAGATGAGATCGGGGGAATAAACCTTGACCCCGGTACAGATTTCACGCTTCCTCTTAGCGCCTTCACAGCGGAAGATATTCTAAACGCTATCCCGAGTCTTAGCGGCCTTATGATAGAACTCGTGAGACACGCTCATGAGGAGCTACTAAAAGACTCGCTGAAGACAGGGGGGTATTTCCTCCTAAGGGATTTGCTCAAGAAGATGGAAGAGGTCGCTCCGACGTTGGAATTAAAACCGGTAACTGTCAAGCCTGCACTTGGAAGAACGAGTAGTCTAGGCAGGATCAAATATATAGGCGAACCCTATGATTGGAGTAAGGCGCTTGTTCCAGGAGCGTTGATTAACATCAATTGCAAAGGCCTGCTTGTCTCTGATCTTCGGATCATCACCGCAGCGGTAGCACGTGATTTGCAGAGGTTAGGAGCACGTCGCGAGATTCCATTCGTCGTTCTTTCAATTGATGAGTTCCACCTAGTTGCTCCATCACAAGAAGATACTGTTTGCAGACAGGTGCTTCGAGAGCTCGCGCGCGTTGGCAGGCATCATCGGATCGGGTTGATCCTCACCACCCAAAGCCCGTCAGACGTTGATAGATCAATCCTAAAGCGTATGCTAACGCGGTTCTTACATGCCATCGAACCAGATCAATTGGAATCCCTCCGAGGCGTGTTTTCGGACGCGTCCGAGGACCTAATCCGACGTCTACCTAAACTCCCACAAGGCGTATGCGTATTAACAGGCGTCTTTGAAACGGTTCGCCACGCTGCCCTTATCCGAGTTAGAGAACGCCTAACAACCCACGGGGGTGCTACTCCCGACATTTGGTCAGATTTCGAGAAGCGAGGATGGAAGGGTAAGAAACCATTAAACGATATTACTCAAGGTCCACGTCAAGGCAGATTGATTAATGACTAGCGTGATCAATGCGGGACAAATAAGCATTCGAAGAGAGAGGGCGATAATCCGCTTTCTTACTGAACGCGAACCGGAAGGTTCGTCGTTACGAGAGATATTCGATGCGGTTACGAAGAAAATCGGTGATGATGTAAGTCGACCTGCATACTATAAGGTCATGGACAGGCTGGAAGCCGCTGGTCTTGTTGAGACATACGAATTGGAAGGGCGGCCTGAGCGTGTATACCGTGTCACCCCAACCATAAGTTCCGCTAATCCTTTGACGCTCGATGATATCTACGAAATGTTACCTTTCTTTGAGACTTCTGAAGCGATTGCAAGGGTAGCCGATGCGCAAGACTACTTTGAGGAAATGAGAGAGACCACAATAAGAACGGCAGCAAAGGTCTTGATGGAAGAAGATCCTCGAGAGCTGTTCTTTGGAATGATACTTGACATGGCCACAGCGCTTGAGAAACAGCACGAGATCGTTAACGACGAGTCCTTGGCTGATGCTGCTATGCAACAGAGGTTAAAATCAGAGTACTTTCAGCTCGAGAGCGTAGTTTACCGAGCCCTTAGCTTGCCAGAGGAGGCGATTAATCTTCCACCTTACTCACAATATCGCCAAGATCGAAACGCAAGAATTATTATTGACGAATCTGAGCTTCGAAGGGTTTTAAGCCTCAGAGTTTTTGGCGAAACGTTCCTGCGACAAGTCGATATATCTGGGTTTCGTGGATCTCGCACGAGACAAGAGCTAAATGTATCGGGAAGTGACGGTAGCATCCACGCTGGAACTATATCCCTCAAAACAGCTCAAGGTTTCATCGAGGATGAGGGGAATATAGTCACGTTTAATAACGCAATTGTGTTCATGCGACTTTCACCAACGCTTTCAATGCAACATAGGGCTGATGGCATGGTGCATAGCGCTCCTATGACTCGACAGACGCTTGATGACCCAACATATAAGGGAATGGTCTTAGTCCCTTTTATGTATCCGGAACTTAGTGAGGCGGAATATGAACATATGGCAAGATGTGCTACTGATGTTGTTCAACTTAGAGTAGATGAAGCTGTCTTCTCAGGTTCGGCGCGCGATTTAACAACCGGGCAACTACTGCCGGCGCCATCAGTGCATATTAGGGATGGGACTGTCACACCTCAGGAACGATATTTCAACCATTATTACCGTCCCGATTCATATGGAGAGATGGTTCGTGAAGGAATCAGCTTACAGCGACAAGTCCTTCTTCGATCATTAACTGCGAAAAACCCCCCGGTATTCGCAGGTGCGGTAAAAAGCACTCAACTAAAGATCTTTTCACGGGCGTTAAATTGGTTCATCGCCAGAGGTTCAAAGAAACGTTTGGGGAAAGCCTTAGATCCGAATTGGGACGCTAGAAGAGCAGCGTATATCTCTGATAACCATGCAATGACAGTTCTATTAACCTCTCTTCCAGAAAATGCGAATGACGGGAAGTACTACATATCCTGCGTATTGCTGCGCCAATTCCACTCCCTAACTGAATTCTATAGAGCTAGAGGGGATCGCGAATGGCTCGACTTTTTTGAGAAGGAAAAGCAAAATGCAAAAGAGCAACACGAGCGACGGGGATTAGGTCTTCCTCTTCCATACCACGTAATGGTGCCACTAGATGAAGATCCGTATGTGTTCATGTGTAGTCATGCAGATTATTGTTCATTCTACATAGGTTATACAGCGGGTGACCCACCACCTCAATTGCCACGATATGAGTTCCTTACCTCAATAAGAGGAATTGATGGTGAAAAAAAGCTTGATGATGCGAACAAGATCGTTGATCAAGCATTGACCCGTATTGTGGATGCAATAGACGCCACAGGAGTTAGCGCTGATCGAGATCACAATTTCCTTCGAGGCATAACCTTATTGAAACTTATTCCATACGTGGTCATGCGAGCGCACGAATATGCAAAAACCTTAGGAAAGAAGCTCGAGATGGAGCTTAGGTCAGCGGTGATACGCAGGTTGATTGAGGTGAGGCGAATGAGGCTTCCTCCATCAGATGTCGAGGTGAGGCCTGTTAGCGTTCGCAAGTATCTTGAAAGGTTCGTAAGGGCTAAGAAGGCGTTGCCTGGTCCAAGCGCGTCGGATACCGAGGAGGTGAGGTGATTGAATCTTTGTCCTAGCTCATGGAATGCGTTAGCTATCTGGGAGAATTACGCCCAACTCTGTGGAGGATAGAACAATGGGAAAGCAAGACCGGATCGTCTATAAGAATAACGATGGTGAGTGGGTAAACAAGAGAACTGATGCGAATCGCGCAAGTTCTAAGCACGCTACTCAGGCTGACGCTGTCGATACAGCTCACGACATGCTTAGGAAATCTGGTGGTGGCGAATTAATCATTAAGGGCCTCGACGGAAAAATCCGAAGCAAAGACACAATACCCCCTGCGAAGGATCCTTTCCCGCCGAGAGATAAGGAACATTAATTCTACTCAGTTTCACGGTAAACGAACCAAATTGATATACCTTGGATTAACTTCCAAGGCCGACGGACTTGTGAGAATAAAGATCCGTTTGTATCGGTAAGTAAACCGACCAACTTTTCAATCTTTCACTTCTCTTTATCCTCCGGTTTCTTCAGGCCATCGAAGGGTTGAGCTTTAAGGAGTAGATGAATGGATGTCTATCTATGGGGGGAGGATTAACCTCATCGGTTTACCGCAGAATATTGATACAGATAATTGAATTCCAACCAATTTCCCTGTAAGATGAATGCAGTTCCAAGAACTTTTTAAGTGAACAAGCTGCTTAAGTAAAGAATGGGGAAGGGGGTTCTATCGTATAAACCACTGTTCACAAGCCTGGTCTTTCACCGGGCTTGTTTGTTTTCTGCGGAGTGAGAGGATTACGCTTCCCGGCGTTCGGACAGGGATTATTGGCTTTTTTTCGTAGGATGCAATTGGAAGATCAGTCATAAGATCCAGAAATTACGGAGAAACGATTTGTAATAGTTGAACTAGGCAACCAACATCGAGCTACCAAAGCAAAGGGATGTGGACGGCAGGAGGGGCGACATGGATCCGTTCAATACTGCGAACAGCGCACTTATTCTTTCCGGGATCTATCGTTCGATAAAAGGAATACGGGCGAAAGCAACCTTGACCAGGGCGGTTCATGCCTTGGTCGTTTTGTCTATGCTGACTCCGGGAGCCAGCGTTGCTGCAGCTCCCAGCATAAATGAAGGCCTGCCAACCGCTCCAAATGAGGTGCAACCTTCGATCCCTGAACCGGAAGTTCCGCGCTATCAGCCGCCCGTCTTTGAACGCCAACAGCCAAGGATTGGGAGAGCGGCAAGCCTTCCGGATCCAGCGAACCAGGTATTTCCTCTCCTGGATCCCACGCCAACGCCAAGCCCAGACCCTGAAAATCCCTCCTTGCCACCCATGCTGCCCGCTCTCGGAGAACCCGTCGAAGGGCTGGGGATGATGGCCCAGGCATTTGGCGCAGAACCGCTGAACGGTGAACAGGCGCCAGGCCCATGGGATCGGCTGATCAGTGGCGACCCCTCCGACGAGACCTACCCTGTATCGGCATACAACTCGCTCGACGAAGAGTATCTGATCGTCTGGATGGATGATGCCGACCCTGATTATCTTCATGCGTATATCCTTGGGTGGAACGGGCAGGAAGTTTCACCCGAGTTTACGATTGCTGGCGAGGGCGTTGGCGCGCCCACCCGGCCGGAGCTCGTGTACAACCCGACGGACAACTCCTTCATGCTTCTCTGGTCCGAACCCACCGGCAACTTCGTCAGCTACTATGGGTTGATTCAGGAGCTTCACGATCTCTTTGCGCTTCCGCTATCCAGCGATGGCACTCCGCTTAACGCCTCGGCTACGTTGATCACAGACCAGCAGACCTTCTTCGACATCCGCACGGCCTATGACCTCGTATACAACAGCGCAGCCAACGAGTACCTCGTGACCTGGGAGATGCCCCCCGGCATCGTCAGGGGGGTCATCTACCAACCCCATACCGTCTATGGACAGAGAATGGATGCCTCCGGGGTCCTTCAGGGCTCTCCGGTTTTGATCATCGCGGGGGTGGTTGGATCCATTCGATCGGCGTATAGCCCGTCAAGCGATGAGTACATCGTCACCTTCGATATCTCCGTGTACGGGTCTCTTGGGTATGAACTTTACGCACAAAGGCTCGAGCCTGATACCCTTGCAAACCGTGGTGGCATCATCGGAATCAACGGGAACGCCATCGGTTGGCAGTCGAACACGAGGATCGCGTACGCAGAAACAACGGACCGGTACCTGATCACCTTTGAAGATACGCGTCCGGTAATCCCCGGAAACTACATCCCGGATATCTATGGCCAGGTGGTTCAGGCAGGAACCGGTGGGCTCGTGGGCGGCAACTTCCCCATCCTCGAGTCGGATGATCCTGTCGGGCAGGGCGACGTCGAGTACATCTCGAGCGCCGATCAGTTCCTGGTGGTCGGGCTGCCCTCGACGAATCATCTGACGATTCGCCTGCTCGCCGCGGATGGTGAGATCCTTTCCACACCATATCAGGTCACAGACCTGTTCGGCATTCAGGTACTCGCGTCAGCGCGAACGGGAAGCGATAGCGAACTGTTTCCATGGCTTCTCACCTGGAACACGGACGGGGATATCTACGCTCAGATCCCGGAGAAGCTTGTCGTCTCTGACGGCGCCGTCGTCTGTTCGTATCCGGAGTGCTTCACCGCTGAGGAAGCAACACAAAGAACCACAAAGAAGCCCATCAACACGCGCACCGGCGCCTACGACTACATCGTGGAAGACCTCGCTGTCCAGACAACGGCGGGTCCTCTCTCCCTGCGCCGGACCTACGCCTCCTTTACCACGGGCACACAGACCGACCCCCTGGGTTTTGGCTGGACGTACAACCACGCCGCACGCCTGATCTTCCCCGGCGATCCGGGTGGCCAGGAAGGTGTTGTGCTCTTCAAGGCTGAATCGGCCAACCTGTTTCAATACATCGACAATGGTGACGGGACCTACAGCACAGCTCCGGGGGTCTGCGGGGAGCTGATCCAGGTGGACGGCCCTCCCATCCGCTACATCGTGAGCGATAACGCTCAAAATACGTACGTATTTGATGAGTACGGAGTCCTTCTCAACCGCACGGACGCCCAAGACCACTCCTGGAACTATACCTATTGGCCGGAGGGATGGCTGGAGCAGATCACCGACGACACGGGGGACCGCTGGCTCTTCTTCGATTACGACATCCAGGGCAGGCTCGAAACCGTCGAAGACCACATGAACCGGTCTGTGGTTTACAGCTACGACGCCAATGGTGATCTTGTCGGCGTGACCGATGTCCTGGGTCAGCTGTGGACCTACACCTACGACGTAAATCACAACTTGACGGAGGTCATCGACCCCCGTGGGATCACGGTAGAGCGGACCGAGTTTGACGCCGAAGGTCGCGCCGTGCGGCAGTACAACGGCGAGGACGCGCTCGAAGTGGAGATCACCTACAACCCGGATGGCACGAGCACAGTCACGGACGGGCTGGGGAACGCTCGTACGGATTCGTATGATTTCCGCAAGACCCTTACCGAGGGAGCAGACGCGCTCGGTGGAACGACAGATCGAGCCTACGACCTCAACTTCAGGCCTGCGACGCTGACCGACGAAACCGGCGCAGTGACGCAGCTTGATTGGAGCGAGGATGGGGCTAACCTGACGCAGGTCATCGACGCCGAGGGCAACCAGACCGACCTGACCTACGACGGGCTCAACAACCTTACGGACGTGGTGGATCCACGCGGTTTCCTGACGACCTACACCTACGACGGCACGCTGCTCACCAGCTCCACCGATGCGCTCAACAATACAACCAGCTATACCTATACCCCCGAAGGCTACCTTGAATCGGTCACGGACGCCCGCGGCAACACGACCAGCTACACCTACGACGCCTACGGCCAGCGGACGTCCATGACGGATGCGCTCGGCAACACCTGGACCTATGACTATGACGATCTGGGCCGCTTGATCGACACCACCGATCCCTTTTTCCGGGTCACGCACAACGACTATGACGCTGCCGGTCGATTGATCAAGGTGACGCGCAACTACCAGCCTGGATCGCCACAGAACCAGGACAATGAGGAGAATATCGTCACCGAGTACGTGTACGACGAGGCTGGCAACCAGGTCGAGGTGATCGACACCTACGGCAGCAGCACGCAGTACATCTACGACGACGCCAACCGGCTGGTCCAGACGATCGACGCCCTGGGCAACATGTCGACCAACGCCTACGACCTGGCTGGGAACCTTGTTTCAACGACGGATGCGCTCGGCCGCACGACGACCTATGTCTACGACGAGCTGAACCGGCTGGTCGAGACGATCGATCCGCTTGGGAACAGCACCACGACGGCCTACAACCCCGACGGCACCGTCGCCAGCACGGCGGACGCGCTGGGGCGGACGACGAGCTACACATACGACGATCTCAAGCGCGTCGTCGCCACGACCGATCCGCTGGGCAACTCGACCTCAACCGTGTACGACGAAGCGGGCAATGTCGTCTCGACGATCGACGCCGAGGGACGCACAACGACGTTCGAGTACGATGCGCTGGGCCGGCTGATCCTCCAGGTCGACCCGCTGGGAGGCGAGACCGAGCACTTCTACGACGCGGTCGGAAACCGCGTACAGACGATCGATCCCAATGGCCACGCCATGACCTACGCCTACGACGAACTGAACCGGCTGGAGACGGTGACTGATGCGCTGGGGTATGCGACAACCTACGCCTATGACGAGATGGGCAACCGCGAGTCTGTCACGGACGGCAACGGGAACACCACGTACTTCTATTATGATGCCCTCGACCGTCTAGCGGCCGTGCGAGCCCCGCTCAATCATTGGAGCTACACCTATTACGATGCGCTCGGGAACGTGATCGAGCGGGAGAACCCCAACTTCAACCTGACGACCTACGTGTACGATGCGTTGAACCGCCTGATTTCGGTTGAAGATCCGCTGCTCGGCGTGACGACTTACGCCTACGATGTGGCGGGAAATCAGACGAGCGTCACGGACGCCAACGGGCATACGACGACGACCGCCTACGACGAACTCAACCGTCCTGAGATGGTCACCGACGCGCTCGGGCACAGCATGACGACAGCCTTTGACGCTGCGGGAAATACTGCTTCCATCACGGATGCGCTTGGGAACACGACGGGCTTTGCGTACGATGCCCTCAACCGGCAGACCGGCGTCACCGATCCGCTGGGGGAGACGACGTCCTATGCCTACGATGATGTGGGCAACCGCACCGCGATGACGGACGCCAACGAGGTCGAGACGCGCTACGAATACGACGACCTGAACCGGCTGACGGCGGTGGTGGAGAACTATATTGCGGGGGAAGATCCCGATCACGAGACGAATGTCCGCACGGAATACGCCTACGACGCGGTCGGAAACCGACTCACAATCCGGGATGGGAACGGCCACCTGACGTACTTTGTATACGATGCGGTAAACCGCATCATCCAGGAGTCGGATGCGCTCGATCACTCCTGGCACTACGGCTACGACGGTGTGGGGAACCGCACTTCGCTGAGTGATGCCGAAGGATTTATAACGCTCTACAACTACGACGACGCCAACCGCCTGGTGGGGATTATCTATCCCCCACCGGATTCAGCTGTCTCCTTCTCCTACGACGCAGCAGGGAACCGCTTGGCGATGAGCGACGGCGTGGGCACGACGACCTGGGAATACGACGAACTCAACCGCGTGACCGCTGTCACCGATCCCTTCGGGGAGACGGTGAGCTACGACTATGATGCGGTGGGCAACCGGGCCTCGCTCGGATATCCGGACGGGAAGGTCGTGGATTATACGTATGACGCGGCCGATCGCATGACCGAGGTGCTCGATTGGGACGGCCAGACGACCAGCTACGCTTATGACGTCGTGAACCGCCTGCTCACGACCTCTCTCCCGAACGGCGTCGCTTCGAGCTACAGCTACGACGACGCCGGGCAGGTGCTGAACATCACCCACGCTACGGCGACGGATACGCTTTCTTCCTTCAGCTACGTGTACGATCCGATCGGAAATCGAACGCAAGCGGTTGAGTATTACAAGACACCTGGAGGAGGGCCCACGGTCACGGTTGTTGTGGCCGATGAATACGGTTTCCCGATGCCCGACTTGACTGTGTATGTCTTCGATGGTGCAACATACACGGGGCATCGTGAGACCACAGGTTCGAATGGAGGGGCTTCGATCACATTGCCGGAGGGGAGCTACCGCTTCCGCGTCGATGTGAATGGGACCCAGTACTGGAGCGGCGAAACTAATCACTGCGCCATCCCTGGATGCAACAGCGTGCTCATGACCATCCCGAGCGAGGTCTACATTCTCGTGCAGGATACTGAATGGAATCAGCATGCCGATGTGCCCGTATATGCCTTTGACGGAGGCACATATACAGGCTTCAACGGCACAACAGATGATTATGGATATCTCCCCCTTCAGCTTCCCGAAGGGGACTACCGCTTCCGCGCCGACTTCAACGGCACACAATTCTGGTCCGGGGAAGGGAACCACTGTCCGGTGCCGGGTTGCAATTTCCTTATCCTTAAGGTAACGGTTCCCGTGACGGTGAATGTGGAAGACAGCATGGGCATGCCTCAGGCAGGGATCCCCGTCTATGTCTTTGATGGGGCTACTTACACGGGATACAACAGCACGAGTGATGAGAATGGGGAGGTGACCTTCACGCTTCCAGAAGGGAACTACCGCTTCCGCGCCGATTCGGGCGGGACGCAGTTCTGGAGTGATGACGTCAACCACTGCACGATCCCGGGTTGTTTGGATGCGACCGTGGTTGTGCCCGTATCCGTGACCGTGACGATTGAAGATACGAACGGCACCCCGAAGGAGGGGGTACCTGTTTACGGCTTCGACGGCTCGACCTACACCGGGTTCACCGGGACGAGCGATGTCAACGGCGAGGTGACGCTCACGCTGCCGGAGGGCAGCTACCGCTTCCGCGCCGACTACGATGGCACCCAGTTCTGGAGCGGGGAGGCGAACCACTGCGCCGTGCCCGGTTGCTCTACGGCCACCGTACAGGTGACGCTGCCCGTGACGGTGACGGTTGAGGACACGGATAGCACGCCGAAAGAAGGAGTGCTGGTCTATGTCTTTGATGGGTCAACCTATACGTCTTACAACGACACGACCGATGTGAACGGCGAGGTGTCCTTCACACTGCTCCCGGGAAGCTACCGCTTCCGCGCCGACTACAACGGGACGCAGTTCTGGAGCGATAGCGTAAACCACTGCATGATACCTGGTTGTGAAACGGCCACTGTGGTTGTGACGCTACCTATGACCGTAATGGTGGAGGATGGTGGCGGCTCCCCGCTGGATGGGGTTCCCGTGTATGTCTTCGATGGATCGACCTATACCGGGAAAACCGGCGCCACGAATATCGATGGCGAAGTTGAATTCACGCTGGTCCAGGGCTCCTACCGCTTCCGGGCTGATTACGGTGGAGAGCAATATTGGAGCGGAGCGGAGAACCACTGCGACATCCCTGGATGTGAGGCTGTGGCGATCGTCGCCGGCGCAGCCCCGACGGCTACCCCAACTCCAACCGAAACTCCGACGCCCGAGCCTGCGCCCACGGATACGCCAACTCCCGTGCCGACTCCAACGCCAACGGATACCCCAGAGCCCACTGCCACGCCAACCCCCACGGACAGCGCTTACGTGGGGCGGGTGGGTGTCATGGCCATGGTGCGTCCGGCGCCTGCCGGGCAACCACTCCTGGAGCCTGCTGCTGTCACCGTTACGGTGCAGGACACCAACGGTGCGCCTAAAGAGGGCTTACCCATTTATGTCTTCGATGGTTCCTCCTACACTGGCATCAACGGCATAAGTGATGTGAACGGGGAGGTCGTGTTCGATCTTCAGGACGGCAGCTACCGCTTCCGCTCGGACCTGAACGGCACGCAGTTCTGGAGCGGGACGAGCAACCACTGCGATATCCCGGGCTGCTCCGAAGCCACCGTCGAGGTGACAATTCCCGTGACTGTGACGGTCCAGGATACGGATGGAGTGTTGAAAGAGGGTGTGCCGGTCTACGCCTTCGATGGCTCGACCTACACCGGCTACACAGGTACATCGGATGTGAATGGAGAGGTTCTCCTCACGTTACCGCAGGGAGACTACCGCTTCCGCGCTGATTACGATGGCACACAGTTCTGGAGTGGGGAGGCGGATCACTGCGCGGTTCCAGGGTGTGAGGTTGCCACGGTTGAGGTGACTTTACCTGTTGTTGTGACGGTGCTGGACACCGACGCCGTGCCGCAGGTTGGGCTGCCGGTCTACGCCTTCGATGGCTCGACCTACACCGGCTACACAGGTACGTCGGATGTGAATGGAGAGGTCCTTCTCACCTTACCTCAGGGAGACTACCGCTTCCGCGCTGACCTCAACGGCACACAGTTCTGGAGCGATAGCGTGAACCACTGCACCATTCCGGGATGTGAGACCTCGTCGATCACAGTGACGATCCCCGTTACCGTGACGGTGCAGAGCCAGACCGGCTCGCCGTATCCCTACCTGCCCGTGTACGCGTTTGATGGTGAAACTTACACAGGTTTCAACCGGACGAGCAATGAGAACGGGGAGGTGTTCTTCACGTTGCCGGTTGGAGATTACCGCTTCCGATCCGACTACGACGGCGTCCAGTTCTGGAGCGGCGAGGCTAATCACTGCACGATCCCAGGCTGCCTTGAAGCATTGGTGGAGATCCCGGGTGGAGTTGGGGCGGTTACCGTCACAATCGACTATGCTTACGACCCACTGTATCGTTTAACGGAAGCCGACTACTCGACGGGGGAGTACTTCTACTACACCTACGATTCGGTGGGTAATCGCCTGACGCAGGAAACGCACGAGGGGACGAACCTTTACGTCTACGACATTGCCAACCGGTTGATCGATGTGGATGGCACGACCTTCATCTGGGATGACAATGGGAATCTGATCCAGGATGATCGAAGGATCTATCACTACGACCATGCCAACCGCCTGGACTTTGTGTTCTTGGAGGGGGATTCATACAACTTCAGCAATAATGGTCTTGGAAATCGACTGCGCCAGACGCTGAACGGCGTCCCGACGGAGTACACGCTCGACATCAATCGCGGCCTCATGCAGGTGCTTACGGACGGGACCAACGCCTATCTATACGGAGCGAGGAGGATCAGCGAAGAGCAGCCTGAGGGGTGGCAGTATCATCTTGGCGAAGCTCTTGGGTCAATGCGCCAGTTGACTGCATCGACCGGCGTTGTCACTCTGGCTCAGGCCTATGAGCCGTATGGTTCTGTGCTCAAGAGCCTAGGGAATGCGGCTTCTAACTATGGCTTCACCGGGGAATGGACGGATGGAACGGGGTTGGTAAATCTGAGGGCAAGGTATTACGCCTCTTATCTTAACCAGTGGATCCAGCCTGACCCAATTGTACCCGATCCCTACATTCCCGCCGACTGGAACAGGTATGCCTACGTCCGGAACAACCCGATCAACTACACTGACCCGGCCGGGTTGTGCATCCGTGGTGACACAGCATGTCTTGGCGCGGCGCTTGACCTTTACCACCGCTTCAATTGGCGGGTGTTCTGGTCGGGCTATGCAGATGCTTGGACTGTAAGGGAACTCCGCGCAATCCAGGACGCAGGTCATGCGATAGCCGGTTGGCTCGACGCTCACGGCGGGAATGGGGAAGGGCGAATTCGCGCAGAGTTCGGCCCGGCAACCTTCCACCATGCTGGCCTCGGATGGATACTCAAGCAGAGCCATCATGTCCAAGGGGATAACCTCTACATGCTCAGCGGTTTCGCCTCGGTCGACGTGATCCACGAAATGGGGCACATCTTAGACAACCTCCACTCTCCTCACCTTCTTGGATCTATTATCGGAGGAGGGCCTTCGGATGCAATGGTAAGTGCAATGGGAATTGACCCTACGCTTTGCCTGTGGCGTTTCGAGTGTGGCCTTTCTTCAAGGTCGAGGTATAACTTAAGGATGCCCATGAGGAAGACCTATGAGGAAATCTGGCGAGCCGCCCTGGATAGCAACCCGGATGTCGAGGAACCGCCGTTCGGAAGCTATGGTGGGAACTACGCCCGCATCCATGGTCCCAGCGAGGACTTCGCAGCAACATTCGAGATGATCGTGGCTGGAACGCTCCGGAGCCCTGCGCCGCGGAGAGCAGCGTGGTTCTCCGACTACGCAAGGAGCCTGACAAAGTCCGCTACGCGGCTGGAGGGAGATCCATATACATGCTGGACCCTGCCCATCCCCTCGCCGATCCCGACCCCCTAGCCGCTATCACACCAGATACCGGAGACGAGACAGATGGCACTTCGTCGAGCGATCCAGATCACCTCATGCATTATTCTAGGGCTTGCGGCTTGCACGCCCAACGCCGGCGTGGGAATGCTAGACCCTGGTTGCCAGGCTCCTTGCTGGCATGGGATCGCGCCCGGCACGACAACGATAGAGGACGCCCTTGAGATCATCCCGCAGATCCCCGGGGTGTCGGCGAGGTCCATCGCCGTTCGGGACGAGGGTGGCGGTCGCGAATACGTCCATTGGATAATGACGTCAGGCGGGACTGACTTCTTCGTGGAGCTTACGACTGCTGAGGGCAGGGTCTCTGCCATACTTCTCTCTCTTGAGGGAAATGTGAGCCTAAAGGATCTCTTCCTCGCATACAGAGAGCCTGAGGTTGCTGGCGGATTCTACGGCGGAGGCGAGGGCCACTGGAGGAGGGTCTTCCTCCTCTTCGACCAAGGGATGGCCGCTGTCCTTGGGGATGAAGGGTGGCCCACATCCAATACCTGGAGATTGAGGCCAAGCAACGGGGTTCGGTATCTGTACCTCTTCGAGCCTGATTCCCTCCCGCAATTGGTGCAGGATGATTGGCTATTTGTGCCGCTGGCTCCAGACGTTGAATCTCTTATCACTGCCAGCAGCCCTTGGGAAGGGTACTCTACCGTAACTCTCCAGCCTGCTCGCTGGTAGAGATTAATCAATCGGACAAGCCAATACCTTTCGCCATGTGCACCTATCCCCATCACTCCGGTCGGATCCTCCGCCCATTCGGCAGAGTCGCAGCCCAAACCTGACCGCCATTTACACACTGCTGAAAGGTCCCCCATGGCCGGGCATGCATCTCCCAGACACCCAATTGCTGTCGCATTTGAGCGGCAATTACCAGGCGACGCTCAACGCTCAGGTCTCTTTCGGTGAGTTGCACCGCGAGGTAGAGAAGCTTCGGGAGGATAGCCCCACCAAGTGGTGCATCGGCAGCCACCGGAGTACCCACGATCTCCATCCGCTGCTCCAACCGCTCCATCGCCCCGTAATAATCCTCGGCGACGGTTCGGTCATGAACCCGAGCGTACGTCATGGTGGTATTCAACGACTTGTGCCCCAGAAGCGCTTGAATGGATGTCACCCGGCATCCGGCGTTCAGGAGCTGCGTCGCCGCTGTGTGGCGCAGGCGGTGGGGACTGACCTTGACGCCCACCCGTTTCCCAGCGGCCGTGATGCGGGACCGGATCAGGTCCTTGCACACCGGCTGGTTGCGATAGAGGAAGACATGGTCAGTCGGCCCAGGCCCACGCACGACGAGGTACTCCTGGATCGCCCTCACAGTCGTGTCCGTCATGAGCACAGCGCGGTCCTTCATCCCCTTGCCCTGGCGGACGATCAGTTTCCGGCCAGCAAGGTCGAGGTCCTCCATCCGAAGCTCTTCCACCTCGCCCAGCCGGAGGGCACTCTGCCAGAGCAGGTAGAAAGCCGCCCGGTCCAGCAGCGCATCCCGGTGGTGGCGGTAGCCTCTCTCCTCTGCCGCACACTGCTCGAATTCGTCTCGCAGGAGGCCCACTTGCTCATCGGTGAGGAACCTGGGCAGGGGGTCCGGCTGCTGAAGCCCGCGGATGCGCAGGAGCGCCTGGGGCACAGCGTATCCCTGCTCCTGCAGGAAGCCCAGGAACGAATGGAAGGTCCTGAGGTCGCCGTTGATGCCCGAGACCGCATAGCCAGTCGAAAGGCGTTGGTCGACGAAGTCGAGCACATGGCGCCGCCTTACGTCCCCCAGCTCCTTGACCCCATGCCGCTCGCACAGGAAACGCCACACGCGCAGGTGGGTGCCCCAGAACCGGCGGATGCCGTCCTCCAGTCGGGCCGATCTCCAGTTGCGCTGCTGCACGCGCTGATAGCGCTGCAGCTCCTCAACCAACCAAGCGGGCAGGCCTCTCGTGTTCGGCCCAGGATCATAGGGCGTGACTTTGCTCTCCACAATGCCGCGCCGATGGCAGAGGTATCGCCTGAACTTGAGCACTGCGCAGCGGCACACATCCGTCCACTGGGCGCTCATCTGCTTGGCCATGAGGAAGTCAACCCCTCGCTGCAGGTCCGTGTCCAGGTCGAGCTCGGGATGGGGCTTGAGCGCCAATCCAAGGACATGCCCGGCCATCGGGAGGTAGATGGTGCGAATGACAGTCGGGCTGGCGCCGCCGCTTCGCAGCCATTCGCAGAACTCCTCCAGCAAGGCGATGTTCTCCGGAGGCCAATCGCAGGTAGGACGCGGCCTGGGGTGATTGGGCGGAAGGCGCTTATCGCGGGCATGCCGAAGCGCCCAGTCGTACATCTCTGCCACAGTGGCAGGCTTGCGCCGGGCCGTCATCGGGCACCTCCATCCCAGCCGGGACCCAACGTCGCCGGGAGTTCAAGGAGGAAGTATGGCATCTGCCACCCATCGAGCTTCCTGCAGGCGGCGTAGAAGTCTTCGCACACCTGCTTGTCGTTGGCCTGGATGTAGATCTGGGTCGTTTCAAGCCAGCGGTGTCCCAGAAGTTTCTGGATCGTGGTGACGGGAGCATCGGCGTTGAGCAGATCTGTGGCAAAGGAATGGCGAAGACGATGAGCCGTGAGATTGACCCTGGCCCGTTCCCGGCAGCGCATCAGCCGTTTGTGGATCGCAGTAGTGGAGAGGCCCTTGTTCTGGTAGCTCAGGAAGACGAAGTTGCAGGCCGCCGATGGCCGATCAGCCAGGTATGCCCTCAAGGCAACTTCTGCCTGGGGCGAGAGATACACCGAGCGCTGACGCGAGCCTTTGCCATGGGCAACCAGGCGCGGGTAGGTCTCGTCGAGGTACAGGTCCGCCAGTTGCAGGCAGGCCACTTCCGAGATGCGGAGCCCGCAGCGGAGCATCAGGATGAACATGGCGCGGTCGCGGGTGTTGTCGACCGATGCGAAGAACTTCCGGAGGTCCTCATCCCCAACCGGGCGTGGAAGCCGGTGCGGCTCCCGCACGTGATGCCGCCTCGGGATGACCGGACACACGAGTTGGTTGTCCTCGTCGGACAGGAAGGCGTACAGCGAGATGACGGTGGCCAGGCGGCGATTGATCGTAGCGGGCTTGAAGCCCTTTTCGGCCTGCGAGGCTACGAAGCGGTCGATGTCGCGAAATGTGACTTCGTTGAGATTGCGATCGCCCATGAACCGTGCGAAGATGCGCAGGTCATATTGGTAGTCTCTCCATGTGCGGGCGTACGGACTTCGACGTCGGACCCAATGGATGAAGCGTTCGATCTCAGCGGCCATGAGGACACCTCCCAGGAGCAGAATGTTGGACTGGCATCCTCATCCTGCCTGAGGAGGCGTGATATACGCCACCGTCCTCAGAAGGAGGTGGTTAAGATAAGTGATCGAGCATTGGGAGATTCATTAGTGTTGATCTATGGCCAGGTACTGGCAACCGACCTCAGACAATGAATGGGTATTCTTATGTGGAAAACAGTCCAATAAGATATCGTGACCCTCGGGGTCTGATAAGTGAGGGTGACGAAGCGGTCAAAGCAAACCTTATCGTGGCAGGTCTCTATCAATGGTATGGGGTTCGAATTGTCAAGGATTGGGGTTATGTCAGTCGAATCATTCCAAGTTCATATTTGGAAGATAAGATTCGGTACGAATGTGAATGGCAAGAAGGAAACTGGCGGAGCGTTGAAGAGTTAAGATGGGTTAGTGATGCAGTCGCTGATGTTTCCCATGTTATGGGAGGAAATCTGAAATTCAGGTCCGCAATGGAGAATAGATTAGTCACAATCGAACGATCTTCGGAGATCCGACTTCCATTTTTTGATGATCCAGCAGGAATGGCACCGCCATTCGTCGGATGGCTAACTGGTGACATATTATTGGCAGATAGTTTGTTCACAAGCCAAGCTGATGCCAAGTATCTTACCGCTCATGAACTTGGTCATGTTTGGGATTGGCGAACAAATTGGGGTAGCTTACACTATGAAATGTCTATAGAACTAGGAACGATGGTATGTCCAGATACGCCAGAGTCAGCTACAGAAGATGTGTGTTGGTTTGATATAAGAGCAGGAAAAGAGCCACCCCCAGGTAGAGTACTTAACCCGTACGCGGGAACATATGTTTGGGAGGATTGGGCAGAGGCTTTTGCATCCTATGTGTACCCAGAGTATTACCATAGGCCTGGCTTCCTACAACTCGGAACATTGAGGCGGCAATATGTGGAAAGAAAAATCGAAGAGATTCCCTAGCATTAAATGGTTATGTTCATGTGCTCTTGTTATCCTGCTTCCATCTCTACTGATGGGCTGCACACTGAATGACAGGACAAATATAGTTGATGTAGATAGGAGCTTTGTTACGGGGCAACCATGTTTGCCACCATGCTGGCATGGGTTAGAACTAGATAAATCAAGCAAAACAGATGTTCTAGACACTTTGAAGGGGCTACCATTTGTCGATCAATCATCTATCAGAGAGCAATCCACTGTTTGGCTTGACTCGGACGCAGAATTTGTGATCTATTCTTGTCTTTTCCAGAATGATGAGGATTGCGGAAGTGTTTTACTTGTTGAAGATCGAGTCAAGGAGATTACAACTGTTGTTTGGTACGATCTTGCTTTTGAAGACGTGATAATAAAATTAGGGAGTCCCGAATACTTAGAATATAGTTCTTACCATCCTGAAGGCGGTGGCTGCATCATCTCATTATTTTGGCCGAACTCGAACATAATAGTTGAATTTGTAGACACAGATTCCGATGAGAGTTGTCGGTATCTCAAAGAAGATGGATTAGTTCCGCGAGGTCTACAGGTGACGGATCTTATCTATGTCTCATCAGATGGCATCCTTCCAGAGTCAGGTGATTGTTGCAGTCGCATACCATGGTCAGGTTTTAAGGACAAATAAACATTTCCCAAGAACTACCCTTCGCCAGCTATGCCTAACTTGGATTCAAATCTGAAGTGCAACACAGAAGGATATTTGGAAAGGTTAGTGGCATTCTAAACATCTACCCCAATAGTACTTGCTAGGTAGATAATCTATATATAAGATATTTGAAATCCAAGCGCGCCAGGCTCCTAGCTGTTGAATATCGCAAAGCCACCCTTGGAAACCCAGCCTGACGATACAAGGCCCCTATTTCAGGATTCGAACTTCTATGATGATGATTTTGTCAAGTCTCCAGGATCTGGCGTCCTGAACCCTCGGCCTCTATTGGCCGCCCGCTGCATCACACCTTCTACTCATCTCCTTCCTCAAGCCAACTACTGAACAGTTTCTATGCACCAATCGAAATCGGAGCTGCTCTGTTTTTCAGGATGTTCTTCACCTTGAACCAACTTCCCTGGCCTAGTCCGCCAGGACAGGCTATCCGTGCCGGAATGGGTCCACCGGGCACCGTATGCTGCCTTCGCCGCAAGGCGATGGGGAAGGGAGGTGTGAGCGGAGCCATCTCATAATCGGTTTCCCGTCGGAAACCCGTCCGTGTCCCGCCCGCCCACACCATGCAGCCCTACCATCCGATCTGCTGGAGTTAATCCTCATGTCATACTGCGATCGTCTTCATCGCTGCTCCTTCCGGGATCTCGCCCGTCTCCAGGTAGCGCCACAGTGCGATGAGGAGCTTACGGGCGAGGGCGACGATGCCGATCTCCCTGGCACCGCCCGCCAGGGCAGGTGTGCGCACTCGAGGGCTTCCTTTTCCGAATCTCTTTTCATACCAGCGGCTGAGCTCGCTGTCGGGTTTGTGGATTAGCCACTGCCAGGCGAACTCCACCGCCAGGGAGCGGAGGCGAGCATTGCCGCACTTGCTCACACCTGCACTTGCAGCGCAGGTGCAAGTGTTCCCTTTTCTCGGAAGGTCCCTCCACTCTGATGGGGGACAGGTTCCAGCCCTACCAGTGCGCCGATCTCGCGGCTGTTCTGGAATTGACGCCAGGAGAAGAGCTCCATGGCGAGCGGCCAGGCGGTGTGGATGTGGATGCTTTTCAACCGCATCAGGTTCCGGACCATGGCGGTGCTGGGATGCTCTGGTCGACGTATAGCATGTCTCTGTTCCTGCTCGATGGCCTTCATCTGCTGCTCCACTAACAGCAGGCGTTCATGCTCGCGAAGGAGCCGTGTCTTGAGGTGAGGAGATAGCGGTGAGCCATCCCACTTGCGCACTTGGCCGAGCGCTTCGGGAAGATCGCCGTTGACGGATAGGCTGATGCCTTGAGTGGCCAACAGGCCCTTGATGCGGTTGATGTGCTTGTTGCGCTCGCCGGAGAGCGCCCAGCGCTCGCGGTGCAGCTGTCGGCGATCCTCAGCGCCTGCACTCGGCACCCGCACGACGCTCCAGACCTCCTCGTCGCCGGCGTGATAGCGGATGAGCATGCGCAGCATCTTTTCCATGTCGATGCGGTCGGTCTTAGCGCGTCGGCGCTTCTTTCTGGCATTCATGCTGCCGGCGTCGACCACGACGTTGTGAATGCCTGTTTGAATCAAGTAGCGGTGCAGCCACATCGTCCCGATGTCCTTACGGGAGAAGCCCTCTCTGCCAGCCTCGTAGCAGCTCAGCACCCGGCAATCTCCCGGGAGGTGGAAGCGCCGTCTGGCGGATCGGATCTTCCGCTCGAGTGCCGCTGTGTCCCTGGTTGCGATATTCCGCTCACGGGGCCGCTGGCCAAAGCCAGTGGTGAAGCCCAGCTTCCAGCGGTTGTTATCAAGTTCAATGGCCATGTAAAGCAAACGTTCCAATGTATACTCAAAGTTGCAGGTCGCTGCGGTGTCCATTGCTGCCTCCTTTATGGCTGAAGGATTTAGCAGAAGGATACAGTGCAGCGGCTTGCGCGTTCAAGGTGAGACTCCCCATAGCATCTTATAACCTGAAGGTCCTAGGTTCGAATCCCTGCCCCACTACCTTAGACGAATACGCCCGAGAGGGCGCTTTATTAATCGATAAGAAAGAACTATGGCAGGAACCTCTTTGAGAAACTTATGTTCGGTAAATAGGATCTGGCTTTTAAATGTGCATACATACTCCAAATTGGACAGGGGCAGGTGAGTCGCCTTTCCGAGCTTCATGAGCGGTGCAGTTAGGGTGCAGTTAATGCACTAGCCCATGGAATGTATAGATAACCTGGACAATCAGCCCCCCATTTCATGCGGGTTTGTAGACACTATGCAACTATATGTAGGCCATGGATGCCATGGAAGACCGCATAGAATCTCTTACACAGAAGAGGTCGCAGGTTCGAGTCCTGTTCCGCCCACTCTTTAGGGGGCTGCCCATTTGGGACAGCCCCCACGGTGTAACCTGAAGGTCCTCAGTTTCCCACGCTTCGCTCAGGATTCCCTCCACTTCTGTTCCGGTATGTTCCGGGGACTACGGAATCCGAGCCCCGTTACCTGAGAAAGAAGCGCCCACGGGGGCGCTTTCTTCCTTGAATGTGAGCTTCCAAGGTGTGTAGATCAGGATTCGTACTTAGGACCTTGGGGAAAATGACCCATAGGGTTGAATTCTTTACGTTTTTCCAGTTTCTCGGATAATATGAAGGGGTGGAGTGGGAATTTCGGATTCGGGCCAAAAACCTCTGGATCCTTGATTTCCCACGCTTCACTCAGGACAGGCGAATCAGAAAAGCGTCCCCTTAGGAATGGAATTCAGAACAAGTAAGCGGTCAGAACCATTGGAGTGATGCTAATATAATTCGAATCCATAGTTGCACTGGGTAGTTGAATTCAGGCGATATCTTAAGGACGGAACCCCAACAAAAAGGTAGGGATTGAGTCCATCCTCGCTGCGATCGAGAAAGTTGAGCATCCTGCAATCGCCACCACTTTGTTGGATCTGGGAATGCTGCGTGAGGTGGTCATAAGCCCAAAAGGCCATGCCAGTCTGACCCTGGTGCTGCCGTTCCCCAGCATCCCGGAAAACGTGCGCAACTATATGGTGAACAACCTTACGGAGGCTGTCGGGTCCGCAGGGGGAGAATTGGTCAAGGTGAACGTGGCTTTGATGAACGATGTCGAGCGACAAGAGTTCCTGGCGAAAGAACAGCAAAATTGGAGAGGATGAGCGGTGAGAGTCTTACATATCCAACAGGAATGGTTTGATCGACTGCTGCCCGATGGATTGCCCATCCCCAGCTCGACGCTACTGAGCGGACCTGGTGGTTCGGGCAAACCCCTTATTGGAAACGTGATTGCCGCCGCCTGGCTGAGGCAAGGCGGCAGTGTGATCTTCATGTCCTTGCAGTATCCTGACCACAGCTTTATCAAAGCTGGTCTGAGTAAGGTCGCCCATCTGGATTTGGATGAATACAAGGAGAGGGTCGTTTTCATCGAGCTGGATGCGACGATAGACACTATGACCGAACCGGATGACAACCGGTTTCGAGCCAATGTCGTCAAACCTGAGGTTTGGGATCGCGCCATTTAGAAAGCTGGCGGCATGCTGCCGGCAGCTGGGCCTGGGATCCTGCTCTTTGGCTCGGCGCTAAATCTGCTGCTCTTCTCGCCCACCTATGGCGCAGACATATTGGAGAAAATGAAGGCAGCTGCTCAAGGTGTTCAAGGGATCACCTATCTCTTCGCAGCCAGCACCACAGCCAAAGCAGAGGAGATCGCCGAACTGGAAGCAGTGGTGGACAATCTGATTGTGACCCGCAGCACCAAATCGCCCTTCCGTCTTTACATGCAAGTAATCCGGAGCAAAGGGAACGCTCACCTCTCGGCTGAAATCGAGGTCCCATTTTCCGCGGAGCTGCTAGTCGATGTGAAAGAGATTGCCGATCACAGCCGTAAAAAAGTCATCCCGCTTGTCTCGAAATTATGAGCTTCAGGGCTGATCTGAGGGAGTAAAAAAATGTGCCAAGTCGCAGTGTATCTGGATGACGAGAAGATCATGGATAGTGTGATGTTGGTCGAGCCAACCTCCGAGGGGGTGCGATTGACGAAGCTGTTTGAAGAACCCAGGGTGATCCTCGCCTCGATACGGCAGATCGTTTTGATGAAAAATAAACTCATCCTTGAGGTGATCACAAAGGAAGAGAAGAAAGATGAATGAGACAGAAAAGCTGAGTGTGTTGATCCCACACTGGGTTGAACACAATAACGAGCATGCCCAGGAATTTCGTGACTGGGCAGCACGTGCTGGCGAAACCGCACAGGATATCCTGGATGCGGCTGAGGCCATGAACCGGGTAAACACATACTTACTATCTGCCCAGGAGAAGTTGGGTGGTTCGATACCCCATAGGCATGGTTAGGGAGGTGCCCGGAAAGGCTACCTTAAGGTCTTTTCAGGCTCGCGATGACACCTCCCATCCCTGAAAATCAGATGAGAGAGCGTCATCTTGAAGAATGATTATGGACTCCCGCTGGGTCGAACGTCGTTACCACAAAGGATTCGAAGATGGGGCGGAGCACATCGTAACTATGGGACCTGCTGTTGCTGGCACGCAATCCAAAAATCCCGATTCAGATTACCTGCGCAGAATGCTTTGCCTTACTAGAGCACGATGCAGATTTGTTGGCTGCTGGTGTGCCTATGGATAAGCTACGCTTGTCTATTCACCATCACTTATCCTTATGCTCAGGCTGTGAATCGGAATTTGGCCAATGGCTTGAAAGGCTTGAGGGAGAGGCAGATTTATAACCCTGATCCCGATCAGGCTTAAGGAGTGATTAGAAAACATGAAAACGCAAGGGGTGGATGTAGCCGTAACAATCAATAATGTTCCCAGAATGCTCGCTGTTGAGCAAGATGAAAGTTTATTGCTTGCCCTCCGCCGGGCTTCCTACTTCAGTGTTAAATCCGGCTGTGATGATGGAACGTGCGGGGTTTGCACTGTTCTCATCAATGGAAAACCCGAGCGCAGCTGTAAAATAAAGGCGCTTGAAGTAGACGGGGCAGAAATCACAACCTTAGAGGGTCTTGGCGATGCGGAGGGACTGCACCCACTCCAGGAAGCTTTTATGGGGACAGGGGCAATCCAATGCGGGTTTTGCACCCCGGCACAGATCCTTCGCGCCAAAGCTCTGCTTGATGAAAATCCCAACCCAACGGAAGAAGAAATCCGCCAGGCGTTGAATGGTGTTCTCTGCCGCTGCACTGGGTATGTTCGCGGGGTGGATGCTGTCCAGCGTGCGGCTGCAAAGATGCGGGATGAATCTGTCGA
>Ga0307444_1000026_pt1 | contig 71424 bp, 48 predicted proteins | sample SalMarSW160340MG_FD_202145 | JGI IMG/M metagenome (GOLD analysis project Ga0307444, IMG submission 202145) | Salt marsh sediment microbial communities from the Plum Island Ecosystem LTER, Massachusetts, United States - SW1603-40 | ecosystem: Environmental > Aquatic > Marine > Intertidal zone >...
GACGGTCCCGCCGCGGAGGCGGGGCTCGAGGCCGGCGACGTGTTGGTGGCGTGGAACGGGGAGCGTCTGGAGAGCGTCGCCCAGCTGCAGCGGCTCATCCGCGAGACCCCACCGGGCCGCACCGTCGAGCTGACCGTGGTGCGGGAAGGCGGACGGCGGTCCGTGTCGGTGGAGCTCGGGGATCGCGCGGACGCGGCTCGCGAGCTGCGGGTATTCACCATGCCCCGCGAGCGCGAGGCGCTGCGCGGGCGCGTGCGGGAGGACATGCGAGACCGTCTGGTGGCTCCTGCGCAGGTCCACGTGGGGATCCTGGGGGCGCGCCCGCGTCTCGGCGTGTCGATCCAGAGCCTCGGCGAGCAGCTCGCCGAGTATTTCGGGGTAGAGGATGGCGCGCTCGTCGTGTCGGTGAACGAGGACTCGCCGGCGGAGGCCGCGGGGATGCGGGCGGGTGACGTGATCATCGCGATCGACGGCGGCGACGTGGACGACCCGGGGGATGTGGGTCGGCTGCTCTACGACCGCGACGCCGGACCGGTGGAGGTCCGCGTCATGCGGGACGGCAGCGAGCGCACGCTCACGGTGGAGCTCGAGGAGCCCGTCGTCGGGGACAACGGCGGGAACGGCGTGTTCTACTTCGGCGGTGACGGCGACGGGGTGTGGCTGGACGGCGTCGGGTCCGATGCGGTGCACATCGACCCGTTCATCTTCGGGGGGCTCGACATCGGCCCGATCGAGGTCGGGGGGATGGACATCGAGATTCCGGAGATCCAGATCCCGCGCTTCGAGATGCCGTCGATCGAGATCCCCCGCATCGTGGTTCCGCGCCGCGCGGTGAGCGTCGGAGTGGTCGAGGTCTCCGCCTGAGGTCGGGCGCGGCCGGCGGCACACCCCGCCGACCGCGTCCATCCGGGTCGCCCGGCCGAGGGTCGACCGATGACTCTCCGCCGTCCGCGCGGGGGTCGGCGCACCGCGCCCGCGACGGCCTCTCGCGGCGCCCGGTGACGGAGCGGGCTCAGTCGTCGAACAGCCCGAGCTGGGGGCCGAGGCGAGGCCGCCGGAAGGCCTCCGTCGACAGCCGCCGAGGGGAGCGCTCGTAGCCGAGACGCGCGGCGGCCACGTCGAACATGGAGCGGATGTGCTCCGCGTACGCCCCCTCCCCGCGGCCGCGCACCCGGAAGCGTGCGTCGTACAGGCGCCCGCCGCGCGTATCGCGCACGCGCGCCAGCACCCGCTCGCGGCGCTCCGGGAAGTGGCGCGCGAGCCAGGCCTCGAACAGCTCCTTGACCCCGTGCGGAAGCCGGAGGAGGATCAGCCCCGCGCGTGTGGCTCCGGCAGCGGCTCCCGCCTCGAGGATGGCGGGGATCTCGTGATCCGTGAGCCCGGGGATCACCGGCGCGATGTTGATCCCGACCGGGACGCCGGCCTCCGCCAGTCGCCTGACCGCCTCGAGCCGTCTGTGCGGAGCGGCCCCGCGCGGCTCCATGACCCGCTGGAGGGCGCCATCGAGCGTCGTCACCGACACCGTCACGGCCGCGGCGCCGAATCCGGCCAGCTCGCGCAGGAGATCCAGGTCGCGGCGCACGAGGTCGCGCTTGGTCACGATCGCCACCGGGTTCCGCGCCTCGGCGAGCACCTGGAGACAGCCGCGCGTGATGCGGAGCGTGCGCTCCACCGGCTGATAGGGGTCGGTGGCCCCGCTGAGGGCGATCACCTGCGGCTCCCACCCGTCCGAGGCGAGCGCCGCGCGCAGCAGCGCGGGGGCGTCGCGCTTGACGAGGATGCGCGTCTCGTAGTCCAGGCCGGCGGAGAACCCGAGGTACTCGTGGAACTGGCGCGCGTAGCAGTACACGCACCCCACCTCGCAGCCCCGGTACGGGTTCACCGACACGTCGAACCCCACGTCGGGACTGTCGTTGTGGGACAGGATCGAGCGGCTCGAGTCCTCGAGGAACCGCGTGCGCGGCAGGGGGGTGTCGGCCGGGTCCGCCTCCGGATCGGGGATCACCTCGATGGGTCGAAACCGGTTGGGCGGGTTGTCCGGAGCTCCCCGACCGCGGATGGGAAGCGTCCTGTGCGCGTCCACGTCACCGTCCGGCGGAGATTCGGGTTTTGTTCGGTAGCTTCGAACGTGGCCCACCCGGCGCCCGCGGACAAGGGCCGCGGGCTCGTCGCGGACGCTTCGTAGCGGACCGCCTGCCGGGGACCCGACTCGTCGCGCCCCCCGATCGGTCAGAAGCTCACCCCGAGCCGGATCATGAAGGTGTCGAACGAGGAGCTCTGACCGGCCTCGGCCTCGGCCTCGGGGTTGGCGAGCCCCCCCAGCCCTGTGCCGTAGCGGATCTCCGGCCACAGGCGGAGGCCCACATGCCATTCGAGCCCGATCCCGATGTCGAGTCGGAAGCGCGCGCCGGGGAGCCCCTGATCCACGCTCGTTCGCGGGCTGGATGGGAACATCAGCACGGGCCCGGCGAGCAGGTACGGCTTGAGCACGGGGAGCGGGGCGCTGAGGCGGAGGTCGAGCGGGAACTCCACGATCTCGATGTCGGTCGGCGTGCGGTCGACCCCCGAGAAGCCGGCGTTCGGGAGACGCCGGTACACGATCGCGGGCCGCAGCGCGAAGCGCCCGAACCCGAAGTCGAGGAAGATCCCGGCGTGGAAGGCGTCCGCGTCGCCGGCGAGCCCGAACCCCTCCCCGGCCGTGAAGTCGCCGAGCGAGTCCCGGCTGTATCCGCCGAGCACCCCGATCTGCGCCGTGGCGGGCGCCGGACGCGCGCCCAGTGCCGCGATCGGGAGGAGGCACGCCGCCAGGAGCCGGAGTCGCGCTGCGCTCAGGTGGGGCATCCCGGTGTCCGTTCCTCCGCGAGCGGGTGGGTCCCGGGCGGGGCGCCCGAGCTCCGGGGACCGGTCCCACCGGTCCGCCCCGCAACATATCCGCCGGCCGGGGGCGCGAGAAAGGCGCGTCGCCATTGAGGATCTGGTCCCCCCTGCGAGCCCGGCCTATAGTGCCTCGCGACGACCGGCCACCCTGTGTCGCCCGACGATCGGAGGAACTCGATGCTCGCTGTGAATCGCGCTCGCCCACCACAATCCGGATCTCGACGGGTCGCGAGGCGGTGTGTCGGACCGCTCCCGGCGCTGTGCGCGCTGCTGGCGAGCGCCGGTCCGCTCGCCGCCCAACAGACCGCCGACCTCGTGCTGCGAAACGGGAACGTCGTCACCCTCGACGAGGCGATGCCCCGCGCCACGGCGCTCGCCGTGCGCGGCGACCGGATCGCCGGGGTGGGCGGCGAGGCTGAGATCGCCGCGTGGATCGGCGCGGGCACGCGGGTCATCGACCTGGGCGGCCGGCTCGCGATCCCCGGCTTCATCGAAGGGCACGGCCACTTCATGTCGCTGGGCGATTCGAAGCTCATCCTCGACCTGACCACCGCCGACAGGTGGCAGGACATCATCGACATGGTGGCCGACGCGGCCCGGGAGGCGGAGCCCGGCGAGTGGATCCGGGGACGCGGCTGGCACCAGGAGAAGTGGAGCGAGCCCCCGGACCCGATGGTCGAGGGGCTCCCGGTGCACGACGGGCTGAGCGCCGTGAGCCCGGACAACCCGGTCGTCCTCACGCACGCCAGCGGGCATGCCTCGTTCGTGAACGCGAAGGCCATGGAACTCGCCGGGATCACCGCCGCCACCCGTGCGCCCGACGGAGGGGAGATCGTGCACGACGCGTCCGGGGAGCCCACCGGAATGCTGCGCGAGACCGCGCAGGGGCTCGTGGGGCGGGCCGCGGCCGGGGCGGAGGCCGATCGCTCGCCGGCCGACATCGAGCACGACATGCGCGAGCGGGCCCGCCTCGCCAACCAGGAGCTGCTCGAGAACGGAATCACGAGCTTCCAGGACGCGGGCTCGAGCTTCCGGACGATCGACCTGTTCAAGCGGCTCGCCGACGAGGGCGAGCTGCCGGTGCGTCTGTACGTGATGGTCCGTCTCGGCTACGAGCAGCTCGTGGGCCACCTCGACGACTACCGCATGATCGGCTACGGCAACGACCACCTCACGGTGCGGGCGGTCAAGCAGGTCGCCGACGGGGCGCTCGGCTCGCACGGGGCGTGGCTGCTCCAGCCCTACGCCGACATGCCATCCAGCACGGGGCTCGCCACCACCCCGCCCACGGAGATCGAGCGCGTTGCGCGGCTGGCGATCGAGCACGGCTACCAGGTCAACACGCACGCGATCGGCGACCGCGCCAACCGCGAGGTGCTCGATCTGTACGAGCGCACGTTCGACAGCCACCCCGAGCTCGAGGACCTGCGCTGGCGCGTCGAGCACGCGCAGCACCTCGACCCGGCCGACATTCCGCGCTTCGCCCGGCTCGGCGTCATCGCCTCCATGCAGGCGATCCACGCGTGCTCCGACGGTCCGTGGGTGATCCTGCGGCTTGGCGAGGCACGCGCCCGTGCGGGCGCGTACGTGTGGCAGGATCTCATGCACAGCGGGGCGGTGGTCACGCAGGGGACCGACGTGCCGGTCGAGGCCGTCGATCCGATCGCCAACTTCCACTGCGCCGTCACCCGCCAGCTGAAGGACGGCTCCACGTTCTACCCGGAACAGGCTATGACGCGCGAGGAGGCGCTCCGCTCGTACACGATCGAGAACGCCTACGCGGCATTCGAGGAGGACCTCAAGGGGAGCCTCGAGGTCGGGAAGCTGGCCGATGTCACCGTCCTGTCCCGCGACATCCTCACCATCCCGGCCGACGAGATCCTCGACACGCACGTCGTGTACACGATCGTCGGCGGGAAGGTGCTGTACAGCGCGGATCGCTGAGCCGGGACGCCCGCGGGCCCGCCGCGAATGCGCGCGGAGGCCGCGGCCGGTGGGGGGTCAGCGGGGCGGTCGGGTCTCCTTCGAGCGCTGCATGTCCATGTCCATGGCCTCGTGGGTGAGGCTCTCGAGGACCCACGCGTAGTCGGCCGCGTACAGCGGATCGGCCGGGTTGGACGCCGGCCACTCCTCGAGCGGCAGGAACGCCCCCGCCACGCTCCCCATCCCCCCGTCCGGAATCGTCTCGCCCGTGGGGTTGTGGTATTCGGCCGTCACGCGGTACACGTGCGAGGGCTCGATGAGGAGCCCGAGGCCCTTGCCCCGGTACCGGAGCGGCGGGATCGCGGTCATGTGCCCCTCGTCGTCCACGTCCAGCTCGGCCTCGTACAGCACCTCGCCGGTGGTCACGTCCTCGAGCCTGAGCGCGGTCGCGTAGCGGTGCAGGTGCCCGCCGAGCCCGAGGATGAGGCCGCGCACCGCGGGGCTGGCGTCGTAGCTCTTGCGGAGCCCCCCGGGCGGAAGATCGAAGGCCTTGCTCCCGGTGGGGAACATCGTGTCGATGTGCCACGGGACGATCGTGTACAGCGGAAGGTGCTCGCTCCGCTCGTACTGGAGCACGAGCCGGATGCGCACTCCCCGGTAGGTCTCGTCCGTGGGGTTATGGAGCATGGTGAGAGCCAGGAAGCGAGCTCCCTTCCGCATCGGGATCCCGAACAGCCAGCCGGGCACCTCGACGGGCGGCGTCTCGTGGCTCGCCGCCAGCACCCGGAGCGCGATGGGCAGGAAGAGCTCGCGTCGCCCCGGATCGATCAGGTTCAGATGGTGGATCACGATCTGGGGGACGGGGTCTTCGCCCCCGTCGACGGCCTCGACGTGGAAGCCGCGGATCGTGAAGTCGAACGGGATCGTGCCTTCCTGCACCGGGAGCTGATCGAGCTCGTGGTGCGAGATCCCGGCCGGGAGGTCGATGGGGCCGAGCTGGATGGTGAGCGTCTGCTGCGCAGGGTCGTCGATGAGCTCGATCCGGTCGCTCGACGGCGGGGGGGGATCGTGGGACATGGCCGGCATCGGCCGGGCCTGGGCCGCCACGGGAGCGACTGCGGCGAGGGCCCCGACCCCGGCCACGAGGGCTCGGCGAATCGGCGAGCGGCGTCGTGGAGACCGGGGCGGGTCCTCGGGTCGTCCGCGGGTCATGCCAGCTCCTCGGTTCTCATCTCCAGGTCGACCGCACGCACCCCGCGCGTGCGCCGAGCGGACAGGGAGAATGTCGCGGGGAGGGAAGGTTGGGAAGGGTGCGTCGCACCGCGGGGTGCGGCGCACCCGGGGGTGCGCCGCCCGCAGGGGCCCCCGAGTCAGTTGCCGCGGATCCTGATCCGCACCGGAACGTCGGTCGCGCCCGCGTCGCCCAGCCCGTCCAGCTGGATCTCGAGCGCCTCCTGGATCTGCTCCTGGATCCGGGCGGCGAGCTCATCCGCGTCGAACTCGGCGGTCCCCTCGACACGCACGTTCTCGAGCTCGTCATCCAGATCGCGAAGGATGTCGCGCAGGCGCTCCAACCGATCGGCCAGCTTGCGGCGGAGGTCGCCGTTCTGGTCGGCCTGCTCGGCCTGGATGCGCTCGATACGCGAGCGCACTCGCGCCGCGCTGCGCTCGATCCGCTCCCTCTGGCGCGCTTCGACCTCGCGCTGACGGGCTTCCATGGCGCTTCGCCACTCGTGCCGCGCGGCGTCGGAGCGGCTCCGCTCGAGGTCGCGCCGGTGACGCTCGAGCTCGACTCGCGCCCGCGCCATGGCCCGCTCGCGGCTCGCGTCCAGCTCGTCGAGCGGGATCGTGACGGCGCGTCCGTGACGCTCGATGCGGATCGCGTGTCGGTGGAGACCGGCGTGGCGGCCGTGTCGGGCGCCGTGGCCCAGTCGATCCACGAGACGCGCCGCCGCGCGCTCGGGCCCGCGGTGGATGCGCTCGACCGCGCGGGCGGCGTGCCGGATCTGCTGCGCGGCCAGCCGCTGCGGGGCCCCGAGGATCCCGGGGGGATCGACGAAGGTCACGGCGCTCGCCACGAATCGCAGTGACGCGCCGCTGGCCTCGGCCGGCCCGACGAGACCGGTGGCGTGGGAGAGGGCGGCCCAGGCGAAGGTGGTGATGGCCCAGACGAGGAATGCGAGTGCCGAGTACTTGATCAGCTTCCTCAACTTCGTGACTCCCCGCGGTAGAGGTTGCGTCGACCTGGATCCCTACGAGGCCGACCCCGTACAGGTTTCGCCTTCCGTCCGATCTCCGGAGAATACGACAGCGCGACACTCCGAAAGGTTGGTCGGGGCGGCGGGGCTCCTCACGGCGGGACCGAGTCGCGCCACCTCAGGTAGACGTCGCCGCGGGCGCTCTCGATTTGCTCGATGCCGTCGACGGTCCTCAGCATGAGCTGCTCGATGTACACGCGCGCCCCGGCCTCCGGACCCTCGATATCGAGACGCAGCGAGTCGGGCGGGATCCACGGGTCGCCCTCCCCGGCGGGGAAGCGCGTGCGGCGCGCGCGGGCGAGGAGCGAGTCGAGGGGGGCTACGAGGGCGGCGTGTCCGGCCCTCCGGATCCTCAGGATGTGGCTCTCACGCCCGATGGTCACGATCACCTCGTCGCCGGCCACCGTGTGGCTCGAGTTCCGAAGGTCGACTCCCGTCAGCGCCCATTCGAACCCGCCGATGTCGCGCGCGCGCTCCGCGACCGCCGCGGCGAAGTGCTCGTATTCCGATGACCCGGCCCCGGGCTCGAGCGGCCTGACACCCAGGTGGCCCATGATGAGGCCCGCCCGCTGCGCGGCCACGTAGCGGGGCGAGGGGCCGGTTCCGTCGGCGATCGTGTCGATCGACGCGACGCCGCCGTCGAACCACGGGTCGATCGAGCCCGTGCCGTGCACGCGGATCAGGTACTCGAGCGACCCGGTGATCTCGCGCCGGTCGTCGTCCGTGGGCCGCGTGGCGGCCGCCACCGCGCGTCCATCCCGGAGCATGCCGTTGGCCGCCAGGAGCCGCTCGAGCCGCCCCGTCTGGCTGCGCCGCGAAATCGCGTACGCGGACCACGGACCGAGAAACGTCAGGAACGCGACCGCCGCCAGCGAGGTGGGGATCCACTTGATGTTTCGCGAGCGTGTGACGGCGTAGCCGATCGCGATCAGCACCAGCCACACGGCGAGCACGGTGAGCAGGTAGCGGCGCTCCGTCACCCCGTACTGCGCGATCCGCTTCCACACCGCGAGTTGGAGCATGGCCGTCGAGGGCAGGATCGCGATCCAGAAGACGCGCGCATACCGATCCATCCAGCGCGCATCGGGCCGCTCGCGCTCGGGGTGGATGAGCAGGAGCGACAGGATGCCGAGCGTGGCGAGCGCGGACACCAGGTAGCCGATCCAGCCGCTCGGCCACACGCGGGTCACGACGACGCGCACCAGGTAGGCGGTGAGGATCACCAGGTAGACGGTCACCAGCGGGAGAAGGACATACTGGGCGAACGCCCTGAGCCCCGCCGGATAGTCCGTGCGCCGGTCGAGGCCCTCGAAGTCGTCGGGGATCCCGGCGAGGAAGAACCACGGGTGACACACGAACGCGATCAGCACCCACAGCCGCATGTACGTCTCGCCCGGGACGGAGACGCCGAGGAGGTTGTCGATCCCGGCCAGGGCGACTGCCAGCCCCGCGAACAGCACCACGGCGTACACGGCGCCGAGGAGGAAGCGCAGGAAGAGCGCACGGTTGAACTGCCAGAATCCGCGGGGCTCCTCGACGCCGAGGTACGCGATCACGGCGACGGACAGGTGGAGCCCGGCGCTCAGGTGGAAGTAGCGGAGCGCCCGGACGTCGCTCGACCAGGCCGGCCAGCGCCAGAAGAACGCCGCGAGCACGGCCAATCCGAGCCCGCGTACCGCCCACGCGCGGACCGCCGACCACCCGCGGCGCTCGGCGAGCAGGGTGATCGCGATGAACAGCGGCAGCCCGAGGCTCGCCGTGGCCAGCAAGCGGACCCAGGGCTCCTCGTCCCCCCCGTCGATCCCGGCGAAGGCGGCCGCGGCGCTCACGAGCGCGGCGGCCAGCGCGAGGGGGAAGCGCCGGGCGGCGGCCCGGCCGTGGGCGATGAGGTGCTCGATGCTGGGAAGCTTCATGACTCGACCCCCCGACCGGCGGTGCGGAGCGTGCCCCGGCTCAGAGCCGGAAGCGCTGGACGAGCCGCTTCTCGGTCTCGCCCTCGATCACCGCCTCGACGAGCACGTGCTGCTCGAGTCCCGAGCCGCGGAGCTTGCGACCCAGGAGCTCGTCGACCTGGAACACGCCGGCGGAATTGCTCATCTGGATCGAGATGCGGACCGGGTGCGTCTCGCCGGGCTCGATGTGGACTGCCTCGATGGCCGCCGCCGACACGGCGTGGATGCTCGTCGAGCCGGCCGTGAACGGGATGCGCGAGCGGCCCTGGGCCATGTCGAGCGCGTCCGCCACCCGGAGCACGCCGCCCTCGACCGTCAGCGGATGCCCCCCCGAACGGTGCGAGATGATCGCGTGCTGCGTCTCCGAGCGCACGATCGTCGCCACCCCGGGCTCGTAGATCGGGGCGAGCAACTCGTCGAGCAGCGGCTGAGCGACGAACAGCGAGAAGTCCTCGTGCCCCTCGCGGTGGATCGCCATGCCCACGTCGTGGAACAGCGCGGCGAGCGCCACCACCACCTCCGCGTCCTCGGGCTCGAGCCCGTAGTCGGCCACGATGCTGGGCGTGACCCCGCCCGCGACCAGCAGCCGCAGGATGCGGAGCGCCGAATTGGCGACGATGCGCGTGTGCACGGGTCCGTGATCGGACATGTGGAGGCGATCGACGGCCGTGACGTTGGCGGCGATCCACAGGGCGTACAGCCGGTCGTCCTCGTTGACGGCCTCCACGATGCGGCCGAGACGCGGGTTGTGCCGCGTGGGGAGCGCGATCGCCACCCGGTCGGCGAAGCGCTCCTCGAGCGTGAGGCGCGACTCGGCGACGAGGGTCTCCCCGGGATCCGGGCGCTCCGGGGTCACACCCGGGCCCGGATCCGTAGGAGCCGCTCTGCCGCCTGCTCGAGCAGCTCCTCCGTCTTGCAGAAGGCGAAGCGCACCAGGTGCCGTCCGTCCGCCGGATCGCGGAAGAAGCTCGACCCCGGCACCGGGGCGACGCCGATCTCGCGCGTGAGCCATTCGGAGAACTCGTCGTCCGGCCGATCCGACAGCCCGGAGAAGTCGGCCAGGATGTAGTACGCCCCCGCCGGCTTCTCGCACCGGAAGCCCGCTTCGACGAGGACGGGGTGGAACAGGTCGCGCTTCGCCTCGTACAGCGCCCCGAGCTCCCGGTAGTAGGAGTCGGGGAGCATCTCGAGCCCCGCCGCCACGCCCTCCTGGAGCGGGGCCGCGGCGCCCACGGTGAGGAAGTCGTGCACCTTGCGGATCGCGTCGGTGACGTCCGGGTGCGCCACGATGGTCCCGATCCGCCACCCCGTGACCGCGAACGTCTTCGAGGCGCCGCTCACGGTGATCGTGCGGTCGCGCATGTCCGGCAGCGTCGCCATCGGGATGTGCTCGGCCCCCTCGTACACGATGTGCTCGTACACCTCGTCGGTGACTGCGTATGCGTCGAACTCGCGGCACAGCGCCGCGATGCCCTCCATCTCCGTGCGCGTGAGCACGCGGCCGGTGGGGTTGTTGGGGGTGTTGACGACGATCGCCCGGGTGTTCGGGGTGAACGCGGCCCCCAGGCGCTCGAGGTCGAGCGAGAAGTCCTCCGCCAGCGGCACGAACACCGGGGTGGCCGCGCACAGGACCGTGTCGGGGCCGTAGTTCTCGTAGAACGGCTCGAGGACGATCACCTCGTCGCCCGGGTCCACGATGGCCAGCAGGGCGCACACCACGGCCTCGGTGGCTCCGCAGGTGACCGTGAGCTCCGTCTCCGGGTCGACGTCGAGTCCGTACCACGCCGCGTACTTGGAGGCCAGCGCCTCCCGGTATCGCCGCGCTCCCCACGTGATCGCGTACTGGTTCACATCGTCGTAGATGGCGCGCGCCGCGCCGATCTTGAGCGTGTCCGGCGCGGGGAAGTTCGGGAACCCCTGCGACAGGTTGATGGCCTCGTGGTCGTTCGCGATCCGCGTCATGCGGCGGATGACGGACTCGGTGTAGCCGTGTGTGCGGGTCGCCGTATGCAGCTTCATGCCCGGAATCTGTCGCGCCGCTCCGGCCGCCAACAGGGCGGTGGCGCGACGGCGTGCAACCCTGGGCGGGGACCCGACGTCCAATCGGTGATGGCGGAGTCGAACGCGCGAACCGGTCGCGGGACGCGGACCGGTCGACGGCCCGGCGCGACGGGGGCGCGGACGGTCACAGGGGGGAATCCGGCGAGCACCGCAGTCACCGCTCGAGGGAGGACCCGAGAATGATACGAGAGGGAGTCAGGGACGTGAGCGCTCGAAGGGATGGGGAGGGACGCACGAGCGAGCCGCAATCCGGGCTCGGGAGCCGCGAGGAGCCCGAGGCTCCTCGCGAGGAGCTGCCCGAATGGCTGGCGAAGGAGCTGTTCCGGATCTTCGTCTGAGCTGACGCATCCGGCGGTCCCCGGAGGGTTCTCGGTCTTCGGTCGAGCGTCTTCCGCAGGGCACTTCGGGGCCGCCGACTTCCACGGGCGGGGTGGCCAGACCGACCACACGAACCGCACGACCTGGTCACTTTCGCCCGCTTCACGAGAGCCCGGAGGCTTCCTCCGGGCTCTCTTCGCTCCACCCTCCCGCCTCGAGCGCCTCCCGCACGAGCCCCTCGTCGCTGGTGAACCACGCGAACCACACCGTGTCGTCGGGGCGCAGGTCCATGCCGTCGTGCACGGGGTCGCCCCACTTGCCCCGTCTGCGGACGAGGGCGAGGACGGGCGTGCGGGGGTCGGCGAGCGCCGGCACCTCGGTGATCTTCGTGCCCGCCTCGCCCTCGAACCGCCACCCGCCGATCTCGATCCGGTCCTGGCGGAGCTCGTGGGACCAGCGCTCGAAGTCGACCCCCGACCCGAACAGGACGCGCGCCCCCGTGTCGCGCACCTGTTCGGGGCGCACGCCCGGATCGTCGCGGCTGACGCCCACCAGCCGGGGTACCTCCCGGGCGCCCTCCCGCGTGCGGGTGGCGAGCAGGAGGTTCACGCCCTCGTTCGGGGTGAGCGCGATGAACGCCCGCCGCGACTCGATGGCCGCCTGGCGGAGCGTGCGCTCGTCGCTGGCGTTGCCGTAGATCACCCGGAATCCCGCCTCCTCGGCGTGGCGCGCCTCGGCGGGGTTCGTGTCGATGAGCACGATCGGCGTGCCGGGTGGGTTGGCCTCGCCCAGTGCGCGGGCGAGCGCCCGGCCGAGCGCGTTCGCGCCCGCGATCGTGAACCCGTCGTTGGACGGCATGCTCAATCCGAGCCAGCGGGCGACAAGCCCGGCCGTCCCGCCCTGCACGACGACCGTGATCGCGATGACCAGGAATACCATGGCGCGCAGCTGGTGGCCTTCGTCGACCATCCCGCGCAGCGCGAGCTCCTCGGCGAACAGCGAGGAGATCGCGAACGCGACGATGCCGCGCGGCGCCAGCCACGCGAGGAAGGCGCGCTCGCGGCCCGTGAGCGTCGTGCGGAACGAGCACAGCGCGACGTCCAGGGGGCGGACGAGGACGATGAGGCCCGCCACGGTAGCCACCCCGCGCCACCCCAGCGCCCGGACGTCCCCCAGCGACACGGCGGCGGACAGGAGCACGAACAGGAGCCCCACGAGCAGGGTGGTGAGCTGCTCCTTGAACTCCGCCAGCTCGCGCGTCACCGAGGTCCGGACGTTGCCGACCACCAGCCCCGCGATGGCCACCGTCATGATGCCGCTCTCGGGGAGGATGGCGTTGGACGCCTGGAAGAGCGCCAGCACGGAGGCGAGCGTGAAGATGTTGTGGTAGCCGCTCGGCACGACGTCGCGCAGACGCAGGAGGCCGGCGATCGCGAGCCCGCCCGCCACCCCGATCACGAGCCCGAGCCCCAGGATGTACGGGACGCCGAGCAGACCCCGCGCCGCCCCCTGGGTGGTGTTGGCGAGGATCATCTCGAGCACCACGACGGCGAGCACGGCGCCGATGGGGTCGATGAGCACCCCCTCGGCTTCGAGGATGGTGCGCAGGTTGGGGCGCAGCCGGATGCGGCGCGTGAGCGGGTTGATCACCGTGGGGCCGGTGACCACCACCAGCGCGCCCAGCAGGAGGGCCATCTGCCAGTCCCAGGCGAGGACCGTGTGCCCCAGCAGCGTGCCTCCCAGGAAGGTGAACAGCGCGCCGATGGTGATCAGTCGACGGATCGAGACCGCGTCGCTCCTCAGCCGCGTCAGGTTGAGCTGCAGCCCCCCTTCGAACAGGATCACGGCCACCGAGAGACCCACGATGGGCTGCAGGCCCGTGCCGAGGACCTCCGGGCGGATCAGGTCCGCGACCTCGGGCCCGAGCAGGATCCCGGTCGCGAGGAGCAAGATGATGCCCGGGACGCGCAGGTGGCGTCCGATCGCCTGGGCGAGCACCCCGGCCACGAGGGCGAGGGCGAACGTGAGGGCCGGATCCTGGAGGTTCATGCCGGCAAGCTCGGCGGGGGCACGCCGCCGGACAACCCGCCCCGCCGCGGGAGCCGCGGCTTGAGGTCCGGGGGGCGGAGCGCCACGTTCAGGGCCCGCCGGCGGAAGGCCCGTCGGACCGAACCCGAATCGCCCGCATCGAGCGACCGATGAGAGAAGCCGTCCTGTCGGGCCCGTCCCTGTCGGATGGGTCGGCCACGCCAACCAGCCGCTACCGCGCCGTGCGCCGCTTCACGGAGGCGCTGTGCGAGCCGCTCGCCACCGAGGACTACGTCGTGCAGACGATGCGCGACGTGAGCCCCACCAAGTGGCACCTCGCGCACGTGACGTGGTTCTTCGAGACCTTCGTCCTGCGCGAGCACTATCCCGGCTACGCGCCGCTCGATCCGGCGTACGCCTACCTGTTCAACTCCTACTACCTGCAGGCCGGGGAGCGGCACTGCCGCGACCAGCGGGGCTACATCTCGCGCCCCACGGTGGCGGAGGTGTACCGCTACCGCGCGCACGTGGACGAGCACATGACCCGGCTGCTCGACGGCGCGTCGAGCGCCGAGGCCGAGACGCTCGCGCCGCTCGTCGAGATCGGGCTCCACCACGAGCAGCAGCACCAGGAGCTCCTGCTCACCGACATCAAGCACGTGCTGTCGGTAAACCCCCTGAGGCCCGTCTACCGGCCCGCTCGCGGCCGCGAGCCCGGCGCGGAGCCCGAACCCCCGCGCTGGGTCGGGTTCGACGAGGGGCTCCACCGCGTCGGCCACCCGGGTCTCGACACCGGCTTCTGCTACGACAACGAGACGCCGCGGCACCGGCACTTCGTGGAGGCCTTCGAGTTGGCGGACCGCCCGGCCACCAACGCCGAGTATCTGGAGTTCATGCGGGAGGGCGGGTACGAACGTGGCGAGCTGTGGCTGTCGGAGGGGTGGGCCGTGGCCCGCGAGCGGGAGTGGAGCGAGCCGTTCTACTGGGAGCGTCGCGATGGAGAGTGGCACGTGTTCACGCTGCACGGGCTCGAGCCCGTGCGTCCCGAGGAGCCGGTGTGTCACCTGAGCTACTTCGAGGCAGATGCGTTCGCGCGCTGGGCCGGGGCGCGGCTTCCCACCGAGCAGGAGTGGGAGGTGGCGGCGAAGGACCTGCCGATCGAGGGGGGGTTCGTCGAGACGGGTCGCTTCCACCCGGCGCCGGCGAGCGGAGCGGGGGGCGAGGCGGGGACCGCGACCCACGGGCCGCGGCAGATGTTCGGGGATGTGTGGGAGTGGACGCGGAGCCAGTACTCCCCGTACCCGGGCTACGCGCCTCTTCCCGGCGCGCTGGGCGAGTACAACGGCAAGTTCATGAGCAATCAGTTCGTGCTGCGCGGGGGCTCGTGCGCGACGTCCCTGACCCACATCCGGCCGACGTACCGTAACTTCTTCCCGGCCGACGCGACCTGGCAGTTCATGGGGGTGAGGCTGGCGCGGGACGCACGCTGAGCGCGCCGTCTACTCCGGGAAGGCCCACCCGCCTGAGGATCGCGGCGAAGCGGATCTCGGGCTGCCGCGTCGAGAAACCTGGGGGTGCGTGACCTCCGCATCCGGCGCCCGCGCCGTGTCACACCGAAGGTAGCTAGCGCTGCGCCTCTGATCTGCCCACGCCGGGGCCAGCGACACCCGCTCGCCCGCACACAGGGTGCCGCGGTGGGGGCCCGGGTCCGGAGGGGGGGAGGCTAGAACGCCCAGCCCACGGCGAGCGCGATCTGGTAGTAGCGGTAGTCGGCGCCCGCGGTCGAGAAGCTCTGGAGCCCCGCGCTCGAGAAGCCGGTGTGCAGCCATACGATCCTGCCGGGGCCGAACTCCCGTCCGAACGACAGCCGCGCGCGGGCGCTGCCGCTCACATCGCCGGGACCCGAGCCCACCTTCTGCATGCCCGGCGAGAGCTCGAACGACAGGTGCCAGTCGCCGAGCCGGTCGTCGCGCGACACCCGCACCTCGGTCAGGCTGTAGAACGAGGGATCGAAGTATCCCTCGTTCAGGTCCCGGTCGAACCCGAACAGCCGCGTGGCGAGCCCCAGCGTCCAACCCGATCCGAGCCTGCGCGACAGCGCCAGACCGGCGGCCCTGCGTCGGTTGGTCTCCGCGCCCGCGAACGTCGCGTCGGACAGCGTGAGCTCGCCGCGCGCGCCGGACAGCGTGCCGCGCACGCCGATCGAGCGCTCGCGGATCTCGACCCCGCTGCGCATCAGCGGGGCCGTCTCGTCGAGCGCCCGGTGCCACACCCGGGCCCACAACTGCGCCGGGAGACGCCCGGGCGTCGCGACCCTCACCCGCCACTGCGGCGCGGCACCCTCGCCGGCAAGGGTGTTGTGGGTGGCCCCCGCGCCGGTATCGACCTCCCACTCGCCCCCGATGCGGAGACGGAGCTCGGCCAGGCCGCCGTACGCCCCGCCCGACTCGCCGCTCGCCGCCACTCGGGCGTGCCGCACGTACCCGTTGGCGTGGAGCGCCACATCCCGCCCCGGCCACACCGTGTGGTCCAGCCACAGGGTGGTCATCCGGTTTCCGTCCGAATCGCTCTCGTAGACGAGCGAGGGCCCGACGCGGGGCGCCACGGAAAGACGGGCGAGGCGATATTCGCGGCGGGCCTCCGCGTCGTCGGGGGCCACCTCCACGGCACGCGACAGGACGCCGAGCGCGGCAGACGAGCGTCCCTGCCAGCGCAGCGTGCGTCCGAGTCCCGTGAGCAGCACGGGGTGGTCCGGGTGGTGCTCGAGCGCCGCCCGCCAGCGCGCTTCGGACTCCTCCAGCCGTCCCGCCCACGCCGACACGCGCGCGCGCCCGGCGAGCGCCTCGACATCGCGCGGGTCGCGCTCGAGCAGCTCGGCGTACGTCGCCTCGGCGGCCTCGAGGTCCCCCTTCCAGGCGCGCACGCGCGCCAGGCCGAGACGCGCCTCGCGGCTGTCGTCGTGCTCGCCGAGCACGGCGAGGTAGGCCGCGGCCGCGTCGTCGAGGTCGTTCCGCCACGACAGGACGCGGGCCCGGTCGAGCGCGGCTTCGACGTTGCTCGGGTCGAGGGCGAGCAGTCGGTCGAACAGCGCGAGGCTCGCATCGTAGTCCTCCGCCCACGCCCGGATGAGCGCCAGCCGGTGGAGCGCGCGCGGCATCGAGTCGGCGCGCGCGAGCTCGGCCGCGTACAGGCTCTCGGCGCGCGGGATGTCGCCCGCCACCCACGCCGAGTCGGCCGCCCGCGCCTCGGCCGCGGTCCACGTCCCGGTCGGCGTCCGCGTCGCGGCCGACGTCTGCGCAGTGGCCGCGGAGCTCGCGAGCAGCGCCGCCAGCGGGAGGAGAGTAGCCCACCCGGGGCGTCTCATCGGCCTCCCCCGTGCTCCTCGGCGATCCGGCCCCGGGTCACGGCGGGATCGAGGGTCGCGAACGCGCGCTCGAGCGCCTCGTACAGGGGACGCGTCCGGGCACGCCACGACGGTGTGTCCCACCGCTCCCACGTGAAGCGCGCCACGCCTTCCCCGCGCGCGGGCCAGGCGCGCCGCCGGCCGTCGCGCTCCACCGCCGCCACGATCCCGATGTCGGGCACCGTCACGGTGCCGAAGGCGCCGGCCGCAGCGGCGTCCGACGGCCCCGCCCGCTCGGCGCCGATCGAGGCCCGGGTGGTGCCTTCGGGCAGCTCCTGGAGCACCCGCCGCTCGCTCGGGTCGGTGAACCCGAGCAGCATCCACGGAATCCGCACCTCGATCAGCCCCCGCGTCGCATCCGTCTCCCACAGGCCGTCCGGGGCCGGGCCGCCGGGGAGCACGCCCCGGTCGTACCCGAGCGCGAGGTACTCGGTCGAGTCGCGCCCGAAGCGCGGCCGGTTGGTGATCACCCGAAGCGAGTCGAACCGCCCGTCGGCGTTGGGCCTCGATCAGAACGGCCGCTGGAAGCGCTGCTCACGCCGGGCCGCGAACGTCCGCTGCGGGACCGGCGCGGAGACCGCTCCCTGCGTGGCCCGCGCCGGCGGGACGGGCGGGGTCTCGAGGTCGTCGCGCGGGAGCGAGCCGCGCACGGGGTCGAGCCGGAATGGGCTCGACGGCCGATCGACGAGCAGCCGGGCCGACGTCGGGGTGACGTCGAGCGCGAACTCGATCCCCAGCGGAAGCGTGTCGCCGATCGCGCCGGGCCAGCGACGATCGCCGGCGTCCGGGTCCACCGTGTCGAACCCGATGCGCAGGTGGTCGGGCAGCCCCGGGCCCCCGCCGGGGCCGGCGTCGTAGAACAGCGTCAGGTACGCCTCGTCGGCCACCGCCCTGAGCGTGGAGCCGTCGGACCCCGTGTACAGCGCCGGCCGGGCGCGCCACCCGGCGGCGCGCTCCGCCGGCGTCTCCCCCGGAATGCGGCGCTCCGGCTCCATGGCGATCACCCCGTAGTGCTGCTCGGCGTCGAGCCGGTTGAGCCACAGCCGGTTGCGCTCGAGCGGGATCTCGAACTCGATCACGATCCAGTTCTTCTTGAACCACTCGTCGATCCACGCGAACAGGATGCCGCCGGCGAGGCCCGCCTCGGCGATCTCGCGCGTCAGCCGGACATCGATGTCGGCCATCGAGGCCTCCGTGTGTCCGCCGTGGTGCCAGCCCTGCGGCTGCAGGTGCGCCACGCCGATGCTGGCCGGCACGCCGTACTCGGCGACGATCACGGGCACGTCCGGGTGCCGGCGCTTGAGGTCCCGGAGGTAGCCGAAGTAGTTCGAGGCACCCCACGGCGAACGGGCCTTCGCGTACTCCGGGTCGAGGATCATGAAGTCCGGGTAGTAGGGGTACGCGTGGTACGACGCGAAGTAGCCCGCCGGGAACGCGGCGGTCGGACGCACCGCGCCGGTCTCGAGCCCCGTCGCGTCGTTGTCGTACTCGAGCGGCGCCCGCCCCACCTCCTCCCCGAGCCCCTCGCGGATCGCGACCTCCTCGTCCACCGTGGTCTCGGTCGGGTGCCGCATGGGGTCGAGCGTGGGCCAGTTGGTGTACGCGATCGGCCGCTGTGCCCGATAGGTGGACGTCTCGTACGCGATCAGCTCCTCGCACGCCCGCGCCAGCCACACCTCCATCGGCGTTCCGGCGGCGAGCGTCAGGTAGCGACCCTTCCAGCTCGAGAGCTCGGGTCGCATCGCGTTGAACTCGACCACCGAGTACGGCTCCCACTCGCGCCCGATGATGTAGGCCAGCGTCCACGGCGAGACGTCGGCGGTGTACGAGCCGGACGCGTGCCCCGGACGTGCCTCGAGATCGGCCCGCCCGTGCACGAGTTCGACGACCCGTCGCATCTCGGCGAAGAATGCCCCCTCCCACTCCGGATCCTCGTAGTCGTCATCGGGGGGGAGCTCGGTCCACACGCCGTGCACCAGCCACAGCGGGTGCTCGGGGTGGGCGATGTTGTGCGCGCGGAGGGCGTCGTAGAAGACCGGCGGATGGATGGTGTAGGTCCGCACGACGTTCGCCCCCATGGCGCTCATCCCGTCGATCCAGCGCGCGTAGGTGGCGGAATCCGGGAACTGGCTCGGGTGCCGGCCCGGAAGCGCCGCGCCCAGGTTGACGCCCTTGATGTAGAAGGGGGCCCAGCCGTCGGGCGTCCGGATCTCGAATCGGTCCCCGTGTGTGCGGGCCGGGTACTCGAGCGTGTCGGGGAGGACCAGCGGCGGCCGCTCGACCACGCGGGCGGGTCGCCAGCCGGAGGCCTCGACGCGCTCGAGGAGCGAGCGGGCATCCCCGTTGGAGGGCGCCAGCGCAAGCGCGCGCCTCGCCAGCGCGGCGGCCAGACCGGGATCGGCGTCCCGCCACGCGAGCAGCCCACGGCCCACGAGGGCATCCACCGACGCCGCGTCGCGCGCCAGCACCCCGTCGAACAGGGCGCGCGCGTCTTCCCCGCGGTCCTCGCGGAGCGCGATGTATCCGAGCCCGGTGTTCGCCGCCGGATCGCTGTTCTCGCAGGCCGCGGCCCGCGAGAACAGGGTCCCGGCAGCCCCGAGCCGCCCGGCCCGGTACTCGCGCCACGCGGCATCGATGAGCCGACCCGCGACGGCACACCCCGCCGGCTCGTGTGCCGACGGCTCCTGCGCCGCGGGCGCCTGGGCGCCCGCCGGACGCGCCGGGAGCCAGGCCCCGAGCGTCAGGAGCGCCGCGCGGGCGGCCCGCGATGGCGAGGCGCGGACCGCGCTCGGCGCGCGGAGCACGACCGCCGGCGGTCGGGTGCCCACCGCTCACCCACCTGCGGCGGCCGTCAGGCTCCCGCCGCCCAGGAGCCGCTCCAGCTTCGCCAGCACGATGGGGAGCCGCAGCGGCCGGGTCAGATGATCGAGCGCGCCGGGGCGCACCCCCGGCGCCCCGAGGGCCCGGCCCGGGTGCGCGGTACACAGGATCACCCGATACTCGCCCGGCCGCGCGTCGCCCAGCTCGCGGAGGATGCGTTGGCCATCCAGCCCGGGCGCATCGACGTCGAACAGGACCACCGGTCGCCGGCCGGCCGTGTCGAGCGCGCGCAGGACCTGGAGCGCCTCCCGGCCGTCGGAGAAGCCGAGCGTCGCGTAGCCCCGGTTGACGAGCTGCGAGCGGAGCATGTCGAGCAGGGCGGGATCGGCCTCCACCACGACCACGTCGGGCACCGTCCCGGGCGCGCCCGGGGCGCCGGCAGGGGCGGGCGCCCCGGCACCGGACGGCGGCGAGCCGCGGTACTCCGGGCCCAGACCGTTGAATCCGGCCCCGGCGGTCAGGCCGATTCCCGACGCTTCGGACGTGGACCCGTTCGTGCTCGGCTGGGTGGCCTCCCCGGGTTCGCGGGCGGTCGCGCACAGGGCGATCGCGGCGTCGGCGACGCTCTTCGCGGTGCCGCGGCGCTCCCGCGACCGGAGGCCGGCGCGTCCCAGCAGCCGGGCCGCGAGCTCCGGGGCGGCCCCGCCGCGTTCGAGCACCGCGTCGGCGCCCCGCGCGTACGCGGTGAGCGTCAGCGCACGCGGGATGCGGTCGCCGACCAGGAACACCGCCTGCCGCGCCTGGTCGGGTCGGGCGCGGAGCTGTCGGAGGAGCTCCACGGGATCGCCGCCGGGCAGGTCGGCGCTCAGGATCACGGCGATCGGGTCGTGTTCGTCGACGGCTCCGCTCAGCCCCAGCACGCGGGCCCTCCACACCAGCTCGATCCCGAAACGGCCGAGCGCCCCCGCGAGCTCCTTGCGGAACCCGACATCGGTGTCGACGAGGATCACCTTGTGCGCGCGGCACGAGGCGCAAGGCTCCCCCGCGTGGGGCGTGAGCGTCGCGCGCCGCCCTTCCGGCGTCTCCGCCGCGTCGCGCGCCGCGGTCACTCGGAGTCCCCGTTCTGAGCCATCGCGCGCGTGCCCGCGTCCGCCTCGCCGGCGGCGCTCGTCGCGAGGGCGGAGGGCCCCACGGGGCGCGGGGGCCCGGGTGAGTCGGTGGCTGGATCCCCGCAGGCGTCCTCCACCGGATCCGGCGACGCTCCGACCGTCGCGCGCGGCGGGACCGCGGAGGGCTCGACGGGGGTGTGGGGGAGGCTGAACACGAACGTCGCGCCCCGGTCGGGGCTCGGCTCGACCCAGATCCGACCCCCGTGACGCTCGACGATCCGCTTGCAGATCGCGAGCCCAATCCCCGTACCCTCGTATGCCTCGCGCGTATGGAGGCGCTGGAAGATGTCGAAGATCCGGACCCGGTGCTCGGTGTCGATCCCGATGCCGTTGTCCCTCACGAAGATGTGCCACTCGCCCGGCCGCCGGCGGACTCCGACGTGGATCCCGAGGGGCTCGTCGGAGCGGAACTTGACCGCGTTGGTGAACAGGTTCTGAAACAGCTGTCCCATCTGGGTCGGGTCCGCGTCCACCACCGGGAGCGAGTCGACCGTGAACTTGCCCCCGGCCTCGTCGAGGGCGGACTCCACGTTGGAGCGAGCCCATTCGACGGCGAGGTCGAGCGGCAGCCGCTCGAATCGGCGGCCGTGGGTCTGCACGCGCGCGTAGTCGAGCAGGTCCCGGATCAGCGCCTGCATCCGCGTCACGCCCTCGACGCAGTAGCCGATGAACAGGTCGGCGTCTTCGTCCAGCCGACCCTCGTAGCGTCGCGCGAGGAGCTGCGTGTAGCCCGCGATCAGGCGGAGTGGCTCCTGGAGGTCGTGCGACGCGACGTAGGCGAACTGGCGTAGCTCCTCGTTGGAGCGGATGAGCTCCCGCGACTTGGATTCGAGCCGTTCCTCGGCGGTGCGACGGGCCGTGACGTCGCGCACGATGCCCCGGAAGCCCACGATCTCGTCCCCCTCGCCGCGCACGGGGCCCGCCGAGGCCTCGGCGTACCGGCGGCTCCCGTCGGAGCGCACGAGCTCCCAGCCGAACGAATCGACCGGCTGCCCGGTCCGATACACCTCGCTCAGCGTGTCGAACACGTCGGTGGCCTGCGCCTCGCGCGTATACGCCCGGTAGTTGAGGCCCAGCAACCGCTCGCTCGGGTACCCGAGCAGGTCGGCCAGCGAGTGGTTCCAGAACACGAAATTCCCGGCCAGATCGACCTCGAAATACCCCTCCTGGATGGTCTCGAGGATGGTGCGGTACTTGTCCTCGCTCTGGCGGGCGGCCGCCTCGGCGGAGCGCCGCACCTCGATCTCGGCGCGCAGGGCCGTGTTGCTGTGCTGGATGAGGAGCGCGGAGCGCTCGACCCTCCGATACAGCCCATACATGCTGGCCACGAGCCCGACGAAGATGAAGCCGTAGCTCAGCAGCTTGAGCACGTGCGACGCGATCGCCCACGCGTCGACCGTCGATGCGCTGAACGGCATGAACAGCCACTGGATGGCGGTCGCCACGATCAGTGAGGGCACGAGCCACACCTCGAACGGCCGCGTGCGCCAGTTTCCCTTCGCCAGGTATCCGACCGCCGCGGCCGCGAAGAACCCCCCCGGCAGGAGCTCCCAGGGACGGGCGAGCACGGCGTCGAGCCGGACCGCCTCGGGCAGGTCGACGAGGCCGAACAGCGCGATCGCCAGCACGGTGAGCGCCGACACCTCGAGGTAGATCCGGAGCTGTGACAGGTCGGAGTGATCGGACCGGTGCTCGTGGCGCCACGCGGTCCAGCTCCAGCACAGGAGGAGCGACAGGAACATCCTCGACCCGAACCAGGCCCACCCGCCCGAGGCATGGCCCGTCGGCGGCCACCCGGGCCCGCGCCCGATGACCAGGAACTGGTACGCGTCGAGCGCCGCGGTGCCGAGCATCCCGGCCCCGATGAGAAGCAGGGTGTCGTTCTTCCGCGAATAGTAACGCACGAGGGCGAGCGTGCCGACGATCAGCGCGACGATCGACGCGGCCAGCTCGAGCATCGCCGGGACGACCGGCGAGGTGCTCCAGTGGACTTCGCGCACCGCGAGGAAGGACAGCAGGAGCCCCGCCGCCAGGGCGCAGTAGGCCGCGGCCCGCGCCCCCACCCGGTCCCGGCCGACGCCGCTCGTATGTGGCCGAATGCTGGCTAGTGTGGTGTCCTGCACGGAGTTCAGCGCCTCGCGTCGCGTTTGAACGGTTCCTTCGCCGATCGGGCAAGATCCGGGCTCGATTCGCGGGGCTCGCGGTCGAGCCCGGAGGCTCTTCGTCGCCCGGCGGACGGGATCGGCGATCAGCCGGTGTCCACTCCCCCGGGTGCGGCTCGCCCGCTCCGGGCCCGCTCCCGGTCGCGAACCGTTCCACCGTACACGCAAGCCGTGTGTCGACAGGATGATGGAACACGCTACCGCATGTATCACCCGAGACTGTCAGGCGGGGGATGTGCAGGGGTCGGGCAGGGCGTGCGGGACGATCGGATCGCGTGGTGAACGCGGTCGCGGGGGAAGGTCGCGGGCCCGGGAGCGTTGCGTGGGCGGCGACCGCGCGCGGTCGCCGCGACGCTCAGCTCCGGCGCTCGATGGCGAGCAGGAAGTTCGTGAAGCCCTCGTCGTAGTCGGACAGGCCGTTCTGCCCGGTGATCTTCATACGCGCGTCGTACAGCCCCTTCATGAGCGGCGACACGAGCCGCGCGTAGGTGGCCTCGTCCGGGTGCCGGGCCTCGAACCCGACGGCGAGTTCTGGCCTCAGGTCGGTCGCCTCGAGGAGCTCGTTGTAGCGATCCGCGTTCCGCCCGGAGAGCACCCACAGCTGGCGCTCGAGCCGTTCGCAGAACGCGGACTGCTCGAGGATGGGGTCGCCCGATCCCGCCAGCGCCAGGTAGGCGATGATCTGCGCCTCCACCTCCTTGAGGTAGCCCTTGCGGTGACAGAACTCGTGCGCGATCACGTGCGGCTCGAACACCCCGACGCTGCGGAAGATGGCCACGTCGCCGGTGAGCGGATCCGCGGCGCCGAGCGCGAACGGGAACACGATCTGGGCGAGCATGAACTGTCGCACCTGGGCGCTCGTCTCGAGCCACTGCCCCGTGAGCTCGGCGAGGAACTCCGTCAGGTGCCGGTCCACCTCGGCGGCCAGCTCGCGGCGGGGGATCCGCATGGGCCGATACGAGCCGTTGAGGATGTCGACCAGCCGCTCCACGTCGGCCCGCCGACGCGCGTCCGAGGCGGCCGGCGGCCGTAGCGGATCGACGCCGAACACGCCCTCGAGGTCGATGCGCTTCGCGTCGGCCCGCACCGCCCAGTCGAGCGCCGCGCTCCCCGCGTAGATCCCGAACGCGGCGGCTTGGAGCGCGCGTCCCGCCGGGGTGGCGCCGAGCAGCACGCGGGCCGCGATCGGCGCGGTGACAAGCATGTCGGACGGTGCGATCGGGAGATAGGTGGCCAGGTTCGGGATTCGAAGTCGTTCCATCAGATGCACGCCGCGCTGGGGTCGTCCGGTCCTGCGCCTACGGTGAATACGGTGCACGGGGTGGTTTGGTTCTCTCCCCGTTGCGCGCGCTCCGGCGCCGTCACCTGGCCACCGTCCACGGACGCATCCCCCGCCGGGACGCGAACCGTTCGAGCCTGGCGACGAAGCCGCCGGCCGTTCAGGACGCCTCCCCGAACGTATCGCACCGGTCGGGGTCGCCGCCCTCGAGGCCGCGGGACAGCCAGCGCTGGCGCTCGGCCGAGGAGCCGTGCGTGAACGACTCCGGCGACACGCGCCGGCCCGCGTTGCGCTGCAGGCGGTCGTCGCCGATCGCGGCCGCGGCCGCCAGGCCCTCCTCCACGTCCCCGGGCTCGAGGATCCCCCGTGTCTGGTCGGCATGATAGGCCCACACCCCGGCGAAGCAGTCCGCCTGGAGCTCCATGCGGACCTGGAGCGCGTTCACGTCCGCCTGGCTTCGGCTGGCGGACTGGCGGCGCCGCACCCGGTCCTCGATCCCGGTGAGCTTCTGCACGTGGTGGCCCACCTCGTGTCCGATCACGTAGGCGGCCGCGAAGTCCCCCGGGCCTCCGAGGCGGGCCAGCTCGCGGAAGAAGCCGAGGTCGATGTACACCCTCTCGTCCCCGGGGCAGTAGAACGGTCCCGTGGCCGCCGTGCTGAACCCGCACGCCGACTCCACCGCGTCCTGATACAGGACCAGCGAGGGCTCGCGGTAGGTGGTGCCGGAGCGCTGGAAGAGCGCGCCCCACACGTCCTCGGTCGAGGCCAGCATGGCCGACACGAACTGCGCCGACTCGTCGTCGGCCGGCGGGGCCGGGGCCGTCCCGCCGGGTGCGCCCGCACCAGCGCCGGTCTCCTCGATGAGCGCGCCGGGGTCGCCACCGAGGAGCAGGACGATGACGAGGATGACCACGCCGCCCACGCCCCCTCCGATCTTGAGTGGCGTGCCGATGCGCGGGGTCATGCCGCGGCGGTCCTCCACGTTGGTGCTGCGACGCTCCGATCTCCACTGGACCATGGTCATCCATCTCCGCGTGCCGGGGGTCGTCCACCTCGAACCTACCACGTCCGGGGCCGTTTCGGGCGTGGCGGCGCCAGTCCCCGGTCCTTATCTCTACGGGACATCCCCGAAACCCGAGCAGGAGGATCCGATGGAGCACACCCGGCGCGACTTCCTGACCACCGGCGCCTCGGGACTCGGCGTGGCCTGGCTGGCCACGCGGATGCCCCTGTTCGAGGCGACGGCGCGTCTGGCTCACGACAGCCGCGCGAGCGGAGCGTTCACCGTCCTCACCCCCGAGGAGGCCGCGGAGCTCGAGGCGGTCGCCGAGACCATCATCCCCGCCGTCGACGACCTGCCGGGGGCGAAGGACGCCGGCGTCATCCACTTCATCGACCGCGCGTTCGAGACCTTCCAGGCCGGCGGCCTGGGCGCGGCCCGCGAGGGTCTCGCGGGGTTACAGGAGAGGGTGGAGGCGCGCTTCCCGGGAGCGGGGCCGTTCTCCCGCCTGTCCGGGCCGCGCCGCGCCGAGGTGCTGCGCGAGGTGGAGAACGGGGGCTTCTTCGGCACGATGCGTTTCCTCACCGTGGCGGGGATGTTCAGCATGCCCTCCTACGGCGGCAACGAGGGCAAGCTCGGCTGGAAGCTCCTCGGGTTCGAGGACCGCTTCGCGTGGCAGCCGCCGTTCGGCTACTACGACGCGCAGGTGAACCGTGGCTAGCCGGCGCGCGCTCGTGAAGCGGGCTCTCGGGATCCAGCGCACGGGCGCGGCTCCCCCGACGCGCTTCGCGGAGCGGCAGGAGGTCGACTTCGTGATCGTCGGCTGCGGCACCGCCGGCGGTATCCTCGCCAAGCAGCTCTCGACGCGCGGCTTCTCGGTCGTGGTGCTCGAGCAGGGACCCTACCTGCGCGCGGCCGACTTCGGCCACGACGAGCTGTCGACGTTCGTGACCGATACGCCGCTCACCGGCTCGCCGCAGGACTTCCCGCAGACCTTCCGGACGACCGAGGATGAAGAGCCCCGGCCGGGTGGCGGGTTCGCGGGCGGGGTGTTCTACGCCCGCATGGTGGGTGGCTCGAGCGCCCACTTCACGGGCAACATGTGGCGCTTCCGACCCATCGACTTCCACGAGCGGAGCTTGTTCGGCGCGGTCCCGGGCGCCAACCTGGCCGACTGGCCGGTCACCTACGAGGAGCTCGAGCCGTACTACACACAGGCGGAATGGGAGATGGGGATCTCGGGCGCGCCGGGCCCGAACGACCCGCCGCGCTCGCGCGGCTACCCGATGCCGCCCCTGCCGATCAAGTCCTCGGGCGTGCTCCTCGAGCGCGGCGCGCGCGCCGCCGGGTTCACCTCCCAGCCGGCGCCCATGGCGATCCTGTCGCGCGCCTATCGGGACCGCCCGCCCTGCCAGCACTGCGGGTTCTGTCTCGCTTTCCCGTGCGAGTACAACGCCAAGTCGTCCACGCTGGTGGCCATGGTGCCGCTCGCCGAGGCGACCGGGCGCTGCGAGATCCGCCCGCACAGCACCGTGTTCCGGGTGGAGCTCGACGACGCGGGCCGCGCGAAGCAGGTCGTCTACTACGACGCCGAAGGGGTGGAGCACGCGCAGGCGGCGAGGGCGGTCATCCTGTCGGCGAACGGGGCGGAGACGTCCCGGCTCCTCCTCATGTCGGAGTCGAGCCGTTTCCCGGACGGGCTCGCCAACTCGAGCGGCTACGTCGGCAAGCACCTCATGTTCAACGCCATCTCGGCCTGTCACGCGCTGTTCGACGAGCCGCTCAACGAGTTCAAGAGCGTCCAGGTCACCCGGATCGTGATGGATTTCTACGACTCCGACCCGGCGCGCGGATTCTACGGGGGCGGCGGGATCGACGCGCGCTGGCTCCACTTCCCGATCATGTTCGGGCTGGGAGGGCTTCCGTCCGATGCGCCATCCTGGGGGCCCGAGTACGCGCGCATGCTGTCGGAGTACTTCAACCGCACGATGGACATCAACGGGCACTGCACGTCGCTGCCGCTCGAGCGGAACAACATCACGCTCGATCCGACGGTCAAGGACAAGTGGGGGCTCCCGGCGATCCGCACAACGTATCTGGACCACCCCGACGACATGGCCATGAAGACCTTCCTCCAGGACCGCGGGATGGAGATCCTCGAGGGCGCCGGCGCGCGGCGGGCGTGGCGCGATCCCGTCGTCCCCGAGACTCTGGGGGCGCACCTGCTCGGCACCGCCCGCATGGGGAAGGACCCGGCGACCTCGGTGGTGGACGAGCACCACCGCACGCACGACGTCCCCAACCTCTTCCTGTGCGACGGGTCGAGCTTCGTGACGTCCGGGCGCGGGCAGCCGACGCTCACGATCATGGCGCTGGCCTTCCGGGCCGGGGAGCACATCGCGGGGTTCGCCGAGCGCGGCGAGATCTAGGGGATTCAGGAGGGGAGGGCGGGAGATGAAGGCTTCGACGGTGGCGCGCATCGTGGGAGCCTGTCTGGCGCTGGGGGCGATTCCGGCGGCCGGGCAGGGGGCGAAGGCGGGTCCCGAGGTGAGCAACTCGCAGGACACGGACTTCGGCGTGGGCCTGCGCGCCGTGCTCGACCTGGGCCCGCTCGACTTCGGGTTCCGCGTCATGGGGTCCTTCGACCTCTTCTTCCCGAGCGACTACGAGTTCGACCAGGGGGGCGTGACGATCATGGGTGACGCCGACTACTGGGAGGCGAACCTCGACCTCGCCTACGAGCTGGGGCTGCCGCTCATCCCGATCAAGCCGTACGTGGGCGGGGGTCTCAACATCGCCCACATCGAGGTCAAGAACACGCCCGACGACCAGACGTTCGGGCGCGACCAGACCGACAAGGGAGTCAACGTGCTCGGGGGTGTCGAGTTCGACTTCGGGGGCTTCGCGCCCTTCCTCGAGCTCCGCTACGAGATCCTCGGCGGCGAGCAGTGGGTGGTGACCGGAGGGATCCTGTTCGGCTGACGCGGGCCGGCGGCGCAACTCTCTCGACCTCCCGTACATCCAAACGAGCGGCGTGGAGCCCGGAGGTTCCGATCCGGCCCAGCGGCCCGTAGGATACGGTCGCGCGGGGGCGAGCCGCGCCGCTCGGGGTGGACGACATACGGTTCGTGAAACGGGAGGGGACATGAGGATGGGAACGCGCGTGGCAATGGCCGCCGCCGTCCTGGGCGCGCTCGGCGCCGGGACGCTCGAGGCGCAGGATGTGAAGCTCGGGGCTCAGGCGAGCCTCGCGCAGGACACGAACTTCGGGATCGGGCCGCGGGTCGAGTTCGGCCTCGGGCGGGCGATCCCCGGGCTCGGGGTGACGGGGAGCTTCGACTACTTCTTCCCGGACGATTTCCGGCTCACGACGATCGAGGGCCAGATGTTCACCGCCAGCGTCAACTACTGGGAGATCAACGCGAACCTGATCTACGGGTTCTCGATCGCCAACACGCCGGGGGTCGATCCGTACGTCGGGGCGGGGATCAACTTCTCGCACATCTCGGGCAACTTCACCGGGCCGGGCGCCGCGGGCGACAACTCCGAGACCGACGCCGGCATCAACCTGGTCGGGGGCGCGAAGTTCCCGCTCACCGGCGTGACCCCGTTCCTCGAGGCCCGGCTGGAGCTCAAGGGCAGCGACCCGCTGGGCGTCGAGGACCAGTTCGTCCTCACGGGTGGAATCCTGTTCCCCTGACGACCCGCTCGACGGAGCCGCGACGCGGGCCGGCCTCTCCTGCGGGGGAGCCGGCCCGTCGCGCATCGGGCCCCCGGGGTCGCGCCCCGCGGGATCCCCGCGTCGGCCCTCCGCGCTGCCGCCCCCCGGGATGACCTCCGGCATCGCGGTGGCCGGCGCCGTGGCCGACGCGCTCGCCCGGGGCGAGGCCGTCGTGGCCCTCGAGTCCACGGTCATCGCGCATGGGCTCCCGTACCCGCGGGGCGCGGAGGTGGCCGGTCGTCTGGAGGCCATCGTGCGCGAGGAGGGCGGCTGCCCCGCCACGATCGGGATCGTGGACGGGCAGGCGACGGTGGGGCTCGGCGAGCACGAGATCGAGCGCTTCGCGCGCGGCGACGACGTCCTGAAAGCCAGCGTCCGCGACCTGGGCCCGCTGATCGCCGCGGGACGCACGGCCGCCACGACCGTGGCCGCGACCGCCGTCCTCGCGGCGCGCGCCGGGCTCGACGTGTTTGCCACCGGCGGCATCGGCGGCGTGCACCGCGGCGGCGAGGCGTCGCTCGACATCTCGGCCGACCTCGTCACGCTCGCACGCACGCCGGTGGCCGTGGTGAGCGCCGGGGCCAAGGCGATCCTCGACCTGCCGCGCACGCTCGAGGTCCTCGAGACGCTGGGCGTGCCGCTCGTCGGGCTGAGGACCGACGAGTTCCCGGCGTTTTACACGCGCGACAGCGGGCTCGAGCTCGAGCACGCGGTGGCCGACGAGCGCGAGGCCGCCCGGGTGGTCCGGGCGCATCGGGCGCTCGGTCTGCGGACGGCGATCCTCGTGTGCAATCCCCCGCCCGAGGACCCGGCGTGGACCCCTGCGGCGGTCGCCGATCTCGTCGGGGGGGCCGAGCGCGATGCGGCCGAGGCGGGGATCCGTGGCAAGGAGCTCACGCCGTGGCTGCTCGCGCGGCTGGCGGAGCGGAGCGCCGGGCGCACGGTGGAGCGCAACGTGGCCCTCCTCGAATCGAACGTGCGCGTGGCCACGCGGCTGGCACGGGCGCTCCGCTCGGATGGTGGACCGAAGCCCACGTCGGGCGCGCCCGGGGCGATGCGCTAGAAGATGATCCCCGAGCCGAGGCTCACCGCCCAGCGGCTGGAGTCCGTGTGCTGGATCCCGCCGCCGAACCGGTAGCCGCCGCTCAGGTGGACGATCTGGGCGAGCGACCCGAGGGGCGAACCGAAGAACATCGACACGCCCGCGTTGCCGCCGTACCGCGAGTCCTGACCCGCGTACCACGCCCCCCCGTAGTCGACGAAGGCGGCGAACCCGCCGCCCACGAGGTTCAGGATGTCGTCCCACACGAACACGCGGTGCTCCAGCGTCGCCCGTACGCTGCGCGTGCCCACGAACGCGTGCGGACCCCACAGGCGGGGCAGGACCTCGAAGCCGAGGTCGAACTCGCTGCCCGGCGGCGGTCGCTCGAGGACCCCGCCGCTCACCTGGAGGAAGGTCGCCTGCCGGTCGGCCGACTGCACCGCGATCGTGCCGGTGGCCGTGACGCGGCCCGAGTCGAGCCCGGCGCTGTTCCACAGCGCGTTCGCATCGATCGAGCCCTTGAAGATGGCCGGACCCGCCCGTACGCCCGAGCCGACCAGGACGCGCCCGCCCACGCCGGTCGAGCGGTATCCGAGCCCGGCGGGCGCCAGCTTCGCGGCCAGGAACAGCCTGTCGCTCAGGTCCTGGTCCTCCTCGGTGAACCCGTTGAACCGCGTGACGCTCCGGAATCGGGCCCGCCGGTACTCGAGGAACACGCCCGCCATCCCGTACACCGTGTCGGGCACCATCCGGAACGCGCTGTCGGGGTCGAGGGCCCGGGTCTCGAGCCGGAGGAACTCCTCGCGCCGGACCTCGAGCGTGATGCCGACCCGCACGTAGCGCTCTGGCGTCGCCAGGGGCGCGTAGGTCAGGAACACACGGTTCGTCAGCGCCCGACGCCGCCATTCCGTCGTGTCCCGGACGCCGGGCGCCTGCGTGTTGTACTGGAACACGCGGCCGTAGAACGACTCGCCACCGTAGAACACGGACCAGCGGTCCGAGAACGAGCGAAACGGGGCGGCCAGCGACCAGTTGCCCGAATCGAGGTCGGAGAGCGTGGCCCACGACATGTAGGCCCCGACCCGGCTCGTGCCGAAGCGCGGGACCGAGCCGGAGAGCACGAATCCGTCGCGGTCGGCCTCGCGCACGTACCACACGCGCACCCGGTTGCCCGTGCCCGCCAGGTTGGTCTCGGTGAGCCCCACGGATCCCGTGAGCGTGCCATCGGACGCGATGCGGGCGTTGGCCCTCGGGAGCAGGCTCCACGCGTCCCGGGTCACGACGCGCGCCGCCAGCCGGCCGTCCACGACGGCCGTGTCGAGACGGACCGCGCGGAACAGCCCCAGGGCCCTCAGGTTGCGCTCGCTCTCGGCGACGAGCGCCGAGTCGAAGGGTGATCCGGGCTCGAACAGTAGCTCGCGGCGGATGACGAACGGCCGCGTGGTGGCGTGCAGCTGGTTGAACAGCGACAGGAAGGGGCTCCGCCCGGCGGCCGAGTCCGCGAACAGGTCCTGGCGCTCGATGATGATCGTGTCGATCACGGCCGCTCCCCGTCCGGTCGCGGGGGTGTCGCTCTGGGCGCGCCCGGCATGCGGCGCGAGGAGCGCGGAGGTCAGGGCCAGACCGAGCGTCCGGCTCACCCGGCCCGCGGCGGCCGGGAAGGGGCTCATCGGTTACAGGGGGCGTCGTGCCGGGCTCATGGGGCCGAAGCTACGGATGCTCACGAAGCGGGGCCAGCCGCGGCGGCGCGCAGGTCGAAAGTCTCGAGTCGGCGCACGCCCGGGTCCTCCCGGTGACGCTCGGCGAGCTCGCCGAGGGGCGTTCCGAACGCCGGGTGAACGAGCTCCGGAGCCAGCTCGGCGAGCGGGAGCGCCAGGTGCGCCCGGCGAGGGATGTCCGGATCGGGTACCACGATCCCTGCCGCCGCGTCCTCCAGCGTGAGGTCCTCGACGAGCGCGATGTCGATGTCGATCGTGCGCGGCGCGTTCGGGTCGGCGCTGCGCACCCGACCCAGCCGCGCCTCGAGCGGTCGCAGCACCTCGTGCTTCAGCCGGGCCGGGGGCAGGTCGGTCCGGATGCGGACGGCCGCGTTGAGGAACGTCGGGGTGCGGGGCGCGCCGACGGGGTCGGCCTCGTAGGCGTGCGACACGGCCTCGACGTCCAGCAGCCGCTCGAGCTCGCGGACCGCGAGCGGCAGGTGCCGACGGGGATCGACGTTCGAGCCCAACGCCAGGTACACCGCCCTGGCTCGATCAGCCGAAATCGGCCGCCGTCCTCTCGATCTCGATCCCGACCGACTCCGCGAAGCGCAGGGCCCCCGGCTTCTCGACCCGCACCTTGACCCGCTCGGCGCCGTGCTCCACGACGACGATGCGGGCGATCCCCGTGGCCAGCGCCTCGACGAGGCAGTGGGCCGAGGACTCGGCGTAGGCGATCACGTCCTTCGCAACCGTCCGGTAGTTGAGCGAGTCGCGCATGTCGTCGGTGATCCCCGCCCGCCGCGCGTCGATCCGGATGTCGAGCGAGATGACGATGTCCTGCGCGACCTCCCGCTCCCAGTCGTTCAGACCGATGATGCCGCGCACGAGCAGCTTCCGGATCAGGATCCGGTCATCGGCCGCCATGCACGCCCTCCTCGGCGGGGGAACGCATCACGATCGGCCGCCCGGTAGCAGGTGCTCGCCGCCGTCGACGAACAGCCGCTCCCCTGTCACGTAGTCGTTGTCGGCCAGGAAGACGACCGTGCGCGCCACGTGGCGCGGATCCCCCGTGCGTCGGAGCGGCACACGCTCGCCCCTGGCGCGCCACGCGTCGGAGTCCTCGTCCTCGCCGGGCGGGGGGAGGATCGGTCCGGGCACGATCGCGTTGACCCGCACATCGGGGCCCAGCTCGCGGGCGGTCGCGTTCGTGAGGTGGAGGAGGGCGGCCTTGCTGACCCCGTGGTGGACATAGCCCGACCAGGTGGTGATCCCCGCCATGTCGGCCATATTGACCACCAGCCCGGGCGCGTGCGGCTCGCCGAGGGAGCCGGGCCGCGCCGGCCCCTCGCGCATGAGACACGCGGCATGCTGCGTACACAGGAAGGGGGCCCTGAGGTTGACGGCCTGCACCGCGTCCCAGTCCTCCACGGTGATCTCCTCGAACGGGGCGCGCCGGAACGAGGCCGCGGAGTTCACCAGCACGTCCAGCCTCCCGAGCCGCTCCCGCGCCACACAGAACAGGGCCTCGATCTCCTCGGGCCGCGTGAGATCGGCCGGCAGGGCGGCCGCCTCGCGCCCGAGGGCGCGGATCCGCTCCGCGGTCTCCTCGGCCGCCTCGCGCGATCGGCCGTAATGGACGACGAGGTTCGACCCCGCGGCGGCCAGCTCGAGCGCGATGGCCCGCCCGAGACGTCTGCCGGCGCCGGTGACGAGCGCCACGGTGTCGGTGAGCTTCAAGGTCGTCGGATCCGGAGAGGGCGGGGAACGGGTCGCGGTCCGCCCGAAAGGTAGGGGCCCGGGTGTGGCCCCGGAAGGCGATCGCCGGCCGGGACTTGTGGCCCGAACTATTCATTTGTATAAGAAATGGGCTCGCCCCGTTCACCTCGCGGGTCGGGTCGCTCCGTCATCGCTCGCACGGGATCGCACCGTCGGGCAGCTTCACGACGCGGGAGGCAGCGTTGCCGAAGGGACGATTCCTGGCCGAGTTCGAGCTGTACGTGATGCTCGGCGTCGCCGGGCTCGGCGAGGGGGCGTACGGAGCCGCCATCCGGCGGGCCATCCGCGGTCGCACCGGCCGTCCGGTGTCGATCGGCGCCGTGTACGCGACCGTGTCGCGTCTGGAGGAGAAGGGCCTCCTCTCGCATGCAGTCTCCGAGCCGCGCCCCGTCCCGGGCGGGCGCGCGCGGAAGATCTACGCGCTCACCCCGGCCGGCGAGGCTGCCGTGGCCCACTCGACAAACATGATCCGCCGCATGGTGGAGGGCGTCGAGCTCGACGGGCTCGAGGCGTGGGCCCCGTGAGCGCCTCGTCCCCGGCCGGCCGCCGGGCCCGCACGCGCCCCCCCCGGCTGGCCCGCGCGCTGATCGCCCGCCTGGTGTGGTCCGAGGACCGGGCGTTCCTGCTCGCCGATCTGGACGAGGAGCTCGAGCAGATGGCCGCCGAGCGCGGTCCACGTGCGGCGCGCCGCTGGTACCGTGCGCAGACCCTGCGCTCCGTGCTTCCCCTCGCGCGACGCCGGCTGTCCGCACCCGGTCGACGGCCCCGCGCGGCGGCTCGCGACGCGGCCCCGCACCGATCGGAGGACTCGATGAGCTGGCTGCAGCGTTTCTCACAGGATGTCCGCCACGCCGCCCGCGCCGTCCGGCGCAGCCCGAGGTACGCGGCGGCCGTGATCGTCACCTTCGCGCTCGCCAGCGGAGCGAATATCGCCGTGTTCAGCGTCGTGAACAGCGTGCTCCTCCGGCCGCTCCCCTACGCGGCCCCCGACGAGCTCGTGATGGTGCACAGGGTCACCGACTACGGGATCGAGTCGGGCGTCTCGCTGCCGGACTTCCGCGACTGGCGCGCGGCGTCGACGTCGTTCGCGCGCTGGGCGGGGTACAGCGGATCGGGGCGCACGTATCTCGGGCCCGACGGAGCCGAGCGCTGGCGTGGCGTGGAGGCGACCGGAGAGCTGTTCGAGGTGCTCGGCGTCCCACCCCTCGCCGGTCGCGCACTCCAGTCCGGGTCGGACCACGTCGGCGATCCGGTCATCGTCCTCGGCCACGGGTTGTGGACCCGACGTTTCGGGGCGGACCCGGACATCGTCGGCCGCTCCATCCGGTTCGAGGACGGCACCGCCACGGTGATCGGAGTGATGCCGGCGGGCTTCTACTTCCCGACGCCGGACGAGGAATACTGGATGCCGATCGCCGAGTCGCCGTACATCGACCAGCGCGGCGCCTGGCTCCTGCAGACGATCGGTCGCCTGGCCCCCGGTGTGACCCTCGAGGCGGCGCAGACGGAGGTCGGCACGGTGGCGCGCCGGGTGGCCGAAGCGGCCGATGGAACCGCCGAGAGCCCCTGCCGTACCACGTGCACCGAGGTCTCGGTGGAGTCGCGACACGAGGCGTACGTGGGCGACACCCGTCGCCTGTTCGCCATCCTGCTCGGGGCGGTGGGGCTCGTGCTCGCCATCGCGTGCGCGAACATCGCGAACCTCGGTCTGACGCACGCCACCGGGCGGAGTCGGGAGCTGGCCGTGCGTGCGGCGCTCGGGGCCGGACGCGGGCGTCTGAGCCGCCAGCTCATCGCCGAGCACGTGCTCCTCGCGCTCGGTGGCGCCCTCGTCGGGCTCCTGCTGTCGTTCGCCGTGCTGCGCGGGCTCGTGGCGCTCGGGCCGGACGACCTGCCGCGGCTCGGGGAGGTCGGGATCGACTGGACGGCGCTCGGCTACGCCATGCTCGTCGCGCTCGTGTGCGGCGTCGTGTTCGGCGCCGTTCCGGCCCTCAGCGCCTCGCGGGCCTCGATCGGGCCGGCGCTCAAGGATGCCGACCGCGGATCGGTGGGACGCACGGGGCGTCGCACGCTCCGCCTGCTCATCACCACGCAGGTGTCGCTCGCGGTCCTCCTCGTGCTGGGGGCGGGGCTCCTCGTCCAGAGCTTCCTGCACCTCTCCGAGGTGCGCCCCGGGTTCGACACGCGGCACGTGCTCGCCGTGCACATCGATCTGCCCGAAAGCCGGTACGGGACCCCGGAGGCAACCGAGGGCTTCTACGGGTCGGCCCGCGGCCGGCTCGTCGGCCGGTCGGGGATCGAGGCGGTCGGCTTCACCACGCACCTGCCGTTCTCCGGCAGCCGCATCCAGGCGTCGTACACGACCGAGAGCGCCACCGGGGAGCGGACTCCGGGATCCGACCTGGAGCTCGAGGTCGTGGGCGAGGGGTATTTCGAGAGCGTCGGCATCCCACGGCTCGCGGGGCGCGACATCTCGCGTGAGGACGGCCCCGACGCACCGCTGGTGGCGGTCGTCAACCAGCGCTTCGCGGAGCTCCGCTGGCCCGGCCGGAACCCGATCGGACGCCGGTTCGCGCTCGACGATTCGGCCGATGCGGACACCCCGTGGCACGAGATCGTCGGGGTCGTGGGCACGACGCTCAAGCGGGGCATGGACGACGAGCCGCGTCCCGTCGCGTACTTCCCGCGTCGTCAGTTCCAGCCCACCTACGGGCTCATGTCGGGCCGCTCGGGCTACCTGACGCTCCGCACGACGGGGGCGCCGGCGCGCGTCATCTCGACGGTCCGCTCGGAGCTGGCGGCCATCGATCCGGCGCTCCCGCTGCCCCGCATCGAGACCTCCGCCGAGCTCGTGTCCCGCTCGATGGCCGAGCCGCGCTTCCGCACGATCCTCCTCGGCTCGTTCGCCGGGTTGGCCCTGCTGGTCGCGCTGCTGGGGGTGTACGGCGTGATGGCCTTCGCGGTGGCCCGCCGCACGCGCGAGATCGGGATCCGCATGGCGCTCGGGGCGAGCGCCCGGCGCATCCGGGGAGGCGTCCTGCGCTCCGGGGCGTCGCTCCTCGTGGCGGGGCTCGCGATCGGGCTGGGCGGAGGGCTGGCGGCCACCCGCCTCCTCCGCTCGATGCTGTTCGGCGTGTCGCCGTCCGATCCGGGAACGTACGCCGCGGCCGGCGCGCTGGTCGTCCTCGCGGGAGTGGCCGCCTGCTGGCTCCCGGCCCGACGCGCCAGCCGCGTCGAGCCGATCACCGCCCTCCGGGAGGAGTAGACCGGGCTCCGGCCCCCGGAGCGCCGATCCCGCCGGCGGGGCTGGCCCCGGAGCCGTCCCCCTGCTGCTTCTCGGTCACCGGGTACCGGAACGCGCGGTTCGGGTACGGAGGCGGCTGTGGAACGCCTCGCGGATCCTGCTCGATCTCGTGCAGGAGGTAGCCGATCGCCGCGTCGAGCTGCGCGTCCTCGCCCTCGAAGGTGGCGTGCGGAAGGTTGTCGACCTCGACGTCCGGGATCACGCCCACCTGCTCGACCAGCCACGCTCCCTCGGGCCCGTACACCCCCATCATGGGCGCCCGGGCCAGCCCCCCGTCCGACAGCCGGTTGACCGCGCTCAGCCAGATCTCGCCCCCCCACGTACGGGTGCCGATGAGCTCGCCGAGCCCCAGCCGCCGGAACCCCTCCGCGAACGCCTCCCCGTCGGAGGCGGTGTTCTGGTCCACCAGCACGACCATGTGGCCCCGGAAGGCGTACTGCATGTTCCAGGTGGGCCGACCCGAGCGCGATTTCCAGTACATCCAGGCCCGCCGCATGAGCTTCTCGAGGATGAAGCTGTCGATGTTGCCGCCGTTGTTGTCGCGCACGTCGATGATGAGCCCCTGGCGGTCGAACACGGGATAGAAGTCGCGGTACCAGCGGTCGACATCGCTCGACCCCATGGCCCGCAGGTGGATGTAGCCGATCTTCCCGCCGCCGGCCTCCTCGACCGCCAGCCGACGCGTGTACTCCCAGTCCTGATAGCGGAGGTCGAAGTCGTTCCCCTTCGGGACGACGATCACATCGCGCGTGGCGCCCGTGTCGGCGTCGCGGATGGCCAGACGGACCTGCTTTGCGATCTGGTTGCGGAGCAGGGCCCCGATGTGGGGCGCCTCGAGCGTGCGCACGCCGTTCACCGCTTCGATCACGTCCCCGGCCTCCACTCCGAGCGCCGGGTCGGCGAGCGGGCCGGCGTCGTCGGGGAAGTCGGGCTCCGAGCGGTAGATGTAGTCGATCAGGTCACCCCCGAGATCGGGTCGCCGGACGAGCCGCGCGCCCAGCGTGGCGACCGGCACGTCGTGCTCGTCCGAGCGGAGGTCGCCGCCGCGCACGCTCGTGTGGAGCGCCGACAGCTCGCCCACCACGCGACCGATCACGTCGGACAGCTCGTCGCGGGTCGTCACCCGGTCGACGAGCGGGAGGTACTTGTCGCGCACGCCCTCCCAGTCGACGCCGTGCATGCCGGGGTCGTAGAAGTAGTCGCGCTCCAGCCGCCAGGCGTCGATGAAGATCTGGCGCCAGTCCTCACGCACGTCGATGGGGAACGCCCAGCCCGACAGGTCGAGGCGCGTGTCGTCGAGGTCCGCTTTCGCCGCCTTCGCGTCGACGACATGGAAGGCGTCGCCCTTCCGGACCAGGAGCTTGGTTCGGTCGGCGGACAGCTCGCTCGAGCGCACGTCCTCCACCACCGTCACCGGCTCGGGATGGTCGTCGTCGATCGCGAGGCCCACGAGGTCGGTGTCGGCCCCCGGGCCCGAGCCGCGGGACTGGAAGAACAGCGCGTCCTTCGAGACCGCGAGCCCGAAGTAGTTGCCGGGCGCGACGGGGACGCGGCGGATGCGCCGCTCGATGCCGTCGAGGTCGATCTGCACGGGAGAGGCCGCGGCCTCGGCCCCCGACCCGCCGGCCGCCGGCTCGTCCCCGCCCCGCGCACCCTGCCCACCCTTCGCGTCCTCGTCCGGCGCGAGCTCGTCGTCGGGTCGGAAGGGCGAGCGCAGCCCATCGCGCAGGGCGAGCTCGTAGATCTCGATCTGGCGCTCGAAGTAGGGCTCCGGCTGGCGCGGCCCCCACGGTCCTCCGACCGAGGTGCGCAGGTTGCGGTCCGACAGGAAGTACAGGAACCCGCCCTCCGGGTGCCACGCGATCGAGAAGCTGTTTACCCGGTCGCTGGTGAGCGGCGTGGAGGCGCCCGTCCGCGTGTCGTACAGCCGGATGTGGACGAAGGTGTTCTTCGCCAGCTTGGCGTACGCGAGCCAGCGGCCATCCGGCGACCACGCGAAGTCCGCCACTCCCTCGTCGTCCTCCGACACGCGGCGCTGCTCGCCGGTCGTCGTATCGAGGATCCAGAACAGCCCATCGTTGTCGGTGTAGGCGATGCGCCGGCCGTCGGGCGAGGGGTGCCCCGCGAAGCGGAGCACCGTGCCGTCGTCGGTGAGGGCCGTCTCCTCGCCCACCCCGTCGGCGGGCAGGGTGACGAACTCGAGCTCGCCGCTCGCGTCGGACAGCCCCAGCAGCCGCTCCCCGTCCGGCATGAACACGACGTCGCGGTAGCGCACCCCGGGCCGCCGGGACGCCCGGACCAGCCGTCCGCTCCCCACGGGGGCCACGAACACGCGACCGCGCGCGGTCAGCACGACGTGCTCGCCCTCGGGGTCGATGTGCGCCGACGTCAGGTACTCGAGCGGCGCGTCCACCCAGCGCTCGCGGAGCTGATCGAAGTCCGAGGCGAGCCGGATGTCGATCCTGTGCGTCGCGTCGGTCGCGATGTCGTACAGCCACAGGTCGCCCGCCAGGTGGTAGACGATGCGCCCGGCGTCGAGCGCGGGCTGCTTGACGTCCCAGCCGGCGTGGCGCGTGTGCTGGCGGAGGTCCGAGCCGTCCTCGGCCATCGACCACAGGTTCATCGTCCCGTCCCGGTCGGACACGAAGTACACGCGGCCCTCCCACCACATGGGCGAGTGGCTCTCCCCCTCGTAGCTCCCGGTGAGCTCGACCGCCTCCCGGTCGTCGCGCGCGAAGCGCCACACGTCGCGCGCGGTCCCGCCCGTGTAGCGCCGCGTCACGTTGCCGTGGAAGGCCGGGCGGGCGAAGTAGAGCGTGGTCCCCGTGCGGTCGAAGGCTCCCTCGGTGGCGCCGAACAGCGGCAGAGGCTCCGCGGCCCCGGTCTCCGGATCGAGCGCCACCATCATCGGCTTGGGCAGCCCCGAGAGCGCCCGCGTGGTGTACACGAGCTTTCCGTCGGGCGTCCAGGTGGTCGCGATCGAGGCGTCGGCCTCGTATGTGCGCCGCACGGGCACGCCGCCCTCGAGCGGCATCGTGTACACCTCGGCCGGCCCCTCGTAGCGCGCCGTGAAGGCGAGCGTCGAGCCATCCGGCGAGATCGCCGGGTCGGTCTCCTCCTCGGCGTGTGTGGTCAGCCTGCGCGCGAGCCCGCCCGTGACTGGCACGGTCCACAGGTCGCCCTCGGCCGCGAACACGATCGTCTGGCCCGAGAGCGCGGGGTCGCGGTAGAAGCCGAGCCGGCCCGATGCGGCCTGTTGAGCCGCGAGCGGCGGTGCGGGGAGCAGGGAGAGGGCGACAGCGAGAACCGAAGTCGGTGCGGAGACGCGGGGGCGACGCATGGAAGCTCCTCCTGAGGGATCCGACGGTCGAGAATCCCGCACGCTAGAATCTCCCGAGGGTTCCGACAACGGTCCCCCGAAGCGGCGGAGCGCTACCGATGCCCGGAGTGGACGCCGTGATCTGGGTACGACACGATTCGTAGATACGACGGGAGACCGAACGTAGCACCGCATACGGGCCGAGGGAGGGTTGCGCGGCGCGCCCGCGCGGCTCTTTCTCATGCGATGCCCGAACGACCGATCGCCCCCGTCGCGGGGCCGACGACGATGCGCGCCGCGTGGTACGAGCGGACCGGGCCGGCCGCCGAGGTCCTCGAGCTCGGGGCGCTCCCGATTCCGGAGCCGGGTCCGGGCGAGGTCCGCGTCCGTATCCACGCCTCGGGCGTCAACCCGTCGGACACGAAGCGGCGCGCCGGGTGGATCGGTCTCGAGATGCGGCACCGGCGCGTGGTTCCCCACTCCGACGGCGCCGGGGTGATCGAGGCCGTGGGGAAGGGGGTCGGGACCGAGCGGATCGGAGAGCGGGTGTGGGTGTGGAACGCGCAGGGCGGCGAGCGCGCCTTCGGGACTGCGGCGGAACGGGTGACCATCCCGGCGGGGCAGGCCGTCGCACTTCCCGAGGGGGTGCCGTTCGAGACGGGCGCCGGTCTCGGGGTACCGGGTTGCACGGCGCACTACGCCGTGCTGGGCGACGGCCCGGTGGGCGACCGGACCGTCCTCGTGCACGGCGGGGCCGGCGCGGTCGGCCATCTGGCGGTCCAGCTCGCCGCGCTGGGCGGCGCACGGGTCATCGCCACCACGAGCTCGGAGGCGAAGGCCGCTGTCGCGCGCGGGGGCGGCGCCGGCACCGTCATCGACTACCGGCGGGAGGACGTGGTGGCCCGTGTGCTCGCCCTCACCGGCGCCGCGGGCGTCGATCGGATCATCGAGGTCGACCTGGCGGCGAACCTGCAGACGGACCTCGCGATCCTGCGGGAGGGCGGGACGATCGCGTCGTACTCGTCCACGTCCGACCCGACCCCGGAGCTCCCGTACTACTCGCTCGCGTTCCGCGACGCGCGCATCCACTTCGTGCAGGGCTTCCTGCTGCCGCCCGCCGCTCGGCGCGCGGCCGCCCGCGACCTGACGATGTGGCTCGCGGCCGGCCAGCTCGAGGTACGGATCGACGGGTCGTTTCCGCTCGAGCGGATCGCCGCGGCGCACGAGCGGCTCGAGTCGGGGGCCACCGTTGGAAAGGTGGTCGTGATACCATAACCGACCATCCGACAGTCGATTACGTGGTCACGACTCGTGTCAGTTCTCGCGGCGCAGGACCTCCGCCGGGTCGACGCGCGTGGCCCGCGCGGCCGGGCCGTACGTCGCGACCAGCACGACGACGAGCAGGAACAGCGCGAGCCCGCCGTACACCACCGGATCGACCGGGCTCACCCCGTACAGGAAGCCTCTGAGGATCCGGGTGAGCACGGCCGCCGCCGCCAGACCGATCGTCACCCCGACCCCGCCGAGCACGAGCCCATCGCGCGCCACCCAGCGACGCACGGACGACGCGTCGGCGCCCAGCGCCATGCGGATCCCGATCTCGCGGCGGCGGCGCGCGACCGTGTAGCTCAACACCCCGAAGATCCCGATCCCGGCGAGCAGGAGCGCGAGCCCGCTGAAGGTGGCGAGGATGCGACCCAGCGTGCGGTCGCCCCGGACCGCGTCGTCCACGTACGACCCGAGCGCCCGGACGCTGAACAGCGGGACATCGGGATCGAGCCCGGCGACCTCCGCCCGCAGCGGAGCCACGAGCTCCTCGGGGGGCACCGAGGTCGCGAGGACCACGTACATGTCCATCCCCCACTGGGTCCCGCTCTGCCGGTAGGGAATGTAGGCCTGGATGCGGGACGGTTCCTCGAGCTCGTAGTGCCGGACGTTGCGCGCCACGCCGACGATCGTGCGGTACACGGGGACCGGCTCCTCGTGCGTCCCCGTGAACTCGAACGTGACCCGCTTGCCGAGGGGGTTCTCGCCCGGCCAGAAACGCTCGGCCATCGTCTCGTCGATGATCGTCACCGGGTCGACCCCCTCGCGGTCCGCGTCCGTGAACGCCCGCCCGCGCAGGATCGGGATGCCGAGCGCCTCGAAGTAGTCGTTCGACACGACCCCGTACAAGAACGAGTCTCCGTCTCCCTCCACAGGCACCCCCTCGGGGAAGATGCGGCGCTCCCACGAGCGGTCGGAGAGGGGAAGAAGCAGGGTGAGCGCCGCCGCCCGCACGCCGGGCAGCGCGCTCGCACGCCGCTCGAGGTCGCCGAGGAATCCCCGCCACGCCTCGGCGGTGGGGTGGTCCTCGCGGCCGACCGACACGCGCCCCGTCAGCCGCCCGCCCGCCTCGAAGCCCTTGTCGACGTGCCGGAGCTCGCCGAGGCTCCGGATCATCAGGCCCGCGCCCACGAGGAGCACCATCGAGAGCGCCACCTCGGCCACCACGAGCGCGCTCCGCAGGCCACGGTCGCCACGCGTGGCGCCGCGGGCCCCCTGCTTGAGATCGGCGGTCAGATCGGTGCGCGAGGCCCGCAGGGCGGGAATGGCGCCGAACAGGAGCCCCGAGGCGAGCGCGACCCCGAACGTGAACGCGAGCACCGTTCCGTCGAGCCCGATGCGACCGCCGGCGGTCGCCGTGACCTCGGGGAGCAGGGGCGTGACGAGCCTCAGCCCGATCAGCGCGAGCAGCGCCCCCACCGCGCCGCCGGCGAGGGACAGCAGGAGGCTCTCGAGCAGCAGCCCGCGCACGACGGTCCCCCGGCCGGCGCCGAGCGCGGTGCGCACGGCGACCTCCTGTCTCCGGTCCTCCCCGCGCGCCAGCGTGAGGTTGGCCACGTTCGCGGTCGCGATCAGGAGGACGAACAGGACGGCCCCGAACAGGATCCACAGTGACGGGCCCAGGTCGCCCACCACGTACTCGCGTAGCGACCGGATCTCCGGCGTGGCCATCTCGAGGCCTTCCTCGGCCGTCACGGAGGCCGAGATGCGGGTCAGGTCCTCGAGCGCGGCGTCCGGCGACGTCCCGCTCGCCAGCCGCGCGAACACCCGGGTGCCGAACGAGCTCTCGCGGTCGTCGAACGGCAGGTCCGGGATCGAGCCCATCGGCACGTAGCCGTCGACGCCGGGGCTCGGGAACGAGAACCCGGGCGGCGCGACGCCGATGATCGTGTGCGGGCGGTCGTCGAGGACGATCGTCTGTCCGATCACGCGGCGGTCGGCGGCGAAGTGCGTGGACCAGAAGTCGTGCCCGAGGACGATGACCGGCGGGGCGCCCGGCTCGGTCTCGGCCGGATCGAACAGCCTCCCCAGAAACGCCGTCGTGCCCAGCGTGCCCCACAGGTCTCCGATCACGGCGCCCAGCGACACGACCTCGGCGGGACCGTCCCCCGTGAGCGTCATGCCCCAGTCGGCGCCGGCGGCCACCCGATCGAACGCCTCGCTGCGCGCCCAGTCCCGGTAGTTCGGGATCGAGGTCGAGATGTAGAATCCCTGCCTCGACACGACGTCGAGGGTGACCAGCCGGTCGCTCGCGCCGTAGGGAAGGGGCTCGAGCAGCGTGCCGCGGAGCACCGTGAAGATCGTGGTGAGCCCTCCCATGGCGAGCGCGATGGTGACGAGCGCCACGGCGGCGAACCCCGGACGGCGGACGAGCGAGCGGGCGGCGATGCGGACGTCCTGCAGGAGATCGAGCACGGGACCTTCCGGGCGAGGGACGCGACACGTGAACCCTGGACGCCCGTAGGACGCGTAGTGTGGGCCGTCGGGTTGGAATCCCGCGATCCGGCCTTCGAGGCGGGGCCGGACGACCGGGCGCTTGGGGCGCCGGGCCGGGTGGCGATATGTTGTCGCGCCGTGGTGGGGACGGGTGAGGGCGTCGAGACGGGAATCCGGAGGGAGTGGATCCATGTCGTCCGATCGCAACGCTCGCGAAGAGCCGGAGACCGGCGGTTCCGGTCGGTTCATCGTTCCGCCGACGGGGGCGCACGCGCCCCCCGACGACCTCGTGACGGATCGACTGCGCGGGGTGTTCCGCCGGCTCATTCGCCCGCAGCTCGAGCCGAACCCGCGCGAGCCCCGGCGCCACATCCGCGGTCCGGGCCCCGTGCACCGGATCGTCGTGCTCGCGGCCGCGGCCTTCGGTCTGGCGAGCGGCGGCTGCGGCGGGGGCGACGCGGGCCGAGGCGAGTTCGCCTCGGCAGCGGTCGAGGTCGGCGACCCGCCCCCCACGCGGACCGACGACGTCGTCGACGACCTGCACGGCGCGGAGATCGCCGATCCGTATCGCTGGCTCGAGGACCAGCAGGCGCCCGAGACGCGCGAGTGGATCGACACCCAGAACGCGTACACGGACGCGATCTTCGCCCAGCTTCCGGGCCGCGAGCGGCTCACCGACCTCGTGACGCGGCTCCTCAAGATCGACACCCAGAGCACCCCCACCGAGCGGGGCGGGCGGTACTTCTTCACCCGGCGCGGGGCGAACGACGACCTCGGCGTCCTCTACTACCGGGAGGACTACACCGGCGAGGACCAGGTGCTCATCGATCCTCAGGGGATGAGCCCGGACCACACGACCAGCGTCGGGTACGAGGACATCTCGGACGACGGGACGCTGGTCGCCTACTGGGTGCGCGAGGGCGGCATGGACGAGACGTCGATCCGCATCCGGAACGTCGATGCGGGCGAGGACCTCGAGGAAGTCCTCCCGACCGCGCGCTACGGCTCGGTGGAGCTCGCGCCGGACGCCAGCGGGCTGTTCTACGTCAAGTTCGGCTCGCAGGAGCCCCGCATCTACCACCACCGCATGGGGACGGACCCCGCCGAGGACATCGAGATCTTCGGCGAGGGCTACACGCGGACCGACATCCCGAGGGGGGACCTGTCCCCCGATGGCTCGCGCATGCTGGTCACCGTGAGCCGGGGCTCGTCCGGACCGACAGAGCTCTACCTGCTCGACATCGGAGAGGACGGGAAGCCGAGCGGCGACCCGGTCGAGGTGATCGCGGACGGGAGCTCGCGCACGTTCGGCGGGTTCGCGGGCGACCGGCTGCTGCTGACGACCGATCTCGACGCGCCCAACGGCCGCGTCGTGGCGGCCGATCTCGATGATCCGTCCGTCGAGCACTGGACGGAGATCGTCCCCGAGCGGCCGGATCGGGTCATCCAGGGCGCCAACGCGATCGGGGGCCAGTACTTCGTGTCGGTGCTCGAGGACGTGCAGCCGAGGGTGATCCAGTTCGCCCCCGACGGGCACCGGGTCCAGCAGCTCGAGTTCGAGACGATCGGCTCGACCTCGCTCCCGCGGGGCGAGTGGGACAAGTCGGAGGCCTTCGTGTCGTTCACCTCGTTCACCGTCCCGACCACCAGCTACCGGCTGGATGTCGATACCGGAAAGACCGAGCTGTGGTTCAGGACCGAGATCCCCATCGACACGCAGGACATGGAGGTCGGACAGGTTCGATATCCGTCCCGGGACGGGACCGAGATCCCGATGTTCGTCGTCCACCGGAGGGGGATCGAGCTCGACGGCAGCCACCCGACGTACCTGACCGGCTACGGAGGGTTCGACATCTCGCTCACGCCGAGCTTCTCGGCCACGGCGGCGGCCTGGGTGAGCCTCGGCGGCGTGTACGCCGTGGCGAACCTCCGCGGCGGAGGCGAGTTCGGCGAGTCGTGGCACGAGGCCGGGATGCTCGACAACAAGCAGAACGTGTTCGACGACTTCATCGCGGCGGCCGAGTACCTCATCGATCAGGGCTACACCAGCCCCGAGCACCTGGCGATCGCCGGCGGCTCGAACGGCGGCCTCCTCGTGGGGGCCGCGATGACGCAGCGTCCCGACCTGTTCGGCGCCGTCGTGTGCAGCTATCCGCTGCTCGACATGCTGCGCTACGACAAGTTCCTCGTGGCGCGCTTCTGGGTCCCCGAGTACGGCTCCGCGGACGACGCCGAGCAGTTCGAGTACCTGCGCGAGTACTCCCCGTATCAGAACGTCGAGGCGGGGACGGAGTACCCCGCCACGCTGTTCATCACCGGCGATGGGGACACGCGCGTGGATCCGCTCCACGGCCGCAAGATGGCGGCGCGGGTCCAGGCCGCGCAGGCGGGCGACGAGCCGATCCTCCTGCGGTACCACACCAAGGCCGGCCACTCCGGGGGCCAGCCCGTCTCGGAGCGGATCGGGGAGATGGTGGACACGATGAGCTTCCTCCTCTGGCAGGTGGGCGGCGGGTGACCGCGGACCCGGCACAGCGGCGGCGCGAATCCGCCGCGGCGTGATGGCGCGCGTCCGCACGGAGTCGCTCAGGAAGGTGTTCGTGGTGCCCCCTCCCCGGGCGCGACGCGGTCCTCGCGGCGGCCCCGCGCCCGCCCCCTCCAGACCCGCGAGCCCCACGGCGGCCTCGCCACAGCCCCCGGGTGCCGTGGCGACCGCTCCGCCCGCGGAGGGCCCGGCCGGCGCCCGCCCGACCGCGGCCCCGGAGCCGGACGCGGAGGAGCCCGAGCCCGCGCGCCGCCGCCGTCGCGCGCGGGCGCGCGAGGCGACCCGGGTGGTGGCGCTCGACGGCGTGTCGCTGGACGTTCCGTCGGGCGAGATCTTCGGGCTCCTCGGACCCAACGGGGCCGGCAAGACGACCATGGTCGGGATCCTCACCACGCGCGTGCGTCCCACCGAGGGCCGCGCGTGGATCGGCGAGGACGACGTGTGGCGCGACCCGGTACGCGTGAAGCGCCACATCGGCGTCGTGCCACAGCGTCCGAACCTCGACTTCCAGCTCACCGCGCGGGAGATCCTCCTGTTCCACGGGGCCTACTTCGGGATGTCGGGGAAGGACCGCGCGCGGCGCGCCGATGAGCTGCTCGAGCGCTTCCAGCTCACCGGGCGAGGGGGCGACCTGGTGACCGGGTACTCCGGCGGGATGCAGCAGCGGCTGTCGCTGGCGCGCGCCATCATGCACGAGCCCGAGGTGCTGTTCCTCGACGAGCCGAGCGCAGGGCTCGATCCGCAGACCCGGCTCCTCCTGTGGGAGATCGTCCGGGAGTACAACGCCGCCGCGCGCACCGTGATCCTCACCACGCACTACATGGACGAGGCCGACACGCTGTGCGACCGGATCGCGATCATCGACCACGGCCGCGTGATCCAGCAGGGAACGCCCGGGCCCTCAAGGCCACCATCCCCGGCGGCTACCTCCTCCAGCTCCGCTTCGACGGGGATCCGTCCGGGCTGTCGGCGGTGCTCTCGGCGCTCGCCGGCGTGAGCGAGCTCCGCCTCGACCGCGACGGCGGCGAGGTCCGCGTGTCGCTGTACGCCGACCGCGGCGGGTCGCTGATCGCCGATGTGGCCCGCGTGGCGGCCGGCTCGTCGCTGTCGCTCACCGACGTCCACCTCTCCGAGCCCAGCCTCGAGACCCTCTTCCTGCACCACACCGGCCGCAGCCTGCGCGAGTGAACGCGCGCACCTTCCTCGCGCTCCTGTCGCGCGACGCCCACGTGGCACGACGGAACCTGTTCGTGCTTCTCGTCCAGAACCTCGTCCAGCCGATGATGTTCGTGTTCATCTTCGGCCGGGTCATGGTCGAGTCCGGCTTCCTGCCCGTCGACTACCAGGCGCTACTGCTCCCGGGCATCGTCGCGGTGAGCATGGTGATCTCGGGCGTCCAGGCCGTGGCGCTCCCGCTCATCACAGACTTCCAGTACACGAAGGAGATCGAGGACCGCCTGCTGGCCCCCATCCGGATCGAGTGGGTGGCGATCGAGAAGGTGGTGGCCGGGATGGCGCAGGCCCTCGTGGCGGGGCTCGTGGTGATCCCCCTCGCGTGGCTGCTCATGGGATCGGGCGTGGACGCGACGGCGGGCGGCTGGGCCACGTTCGGGGTGCTCGCCCTGCTCGTGGCCGGCTTCGCCGCGGCGGGCGGCATGCTCCTCGGGTGCTCGGGCGACCAGCGGCAGATCGGGCTCATGTTCACCATCATCGTCGCACCGCTGATGTTCTTCGGGTGCGTGTACTACCCGTGGAGCGCGCTCGAACCGTTCCCGATCCTCCAGCACGTGGTGCTCGTGAACCCGCTCGTGTACGCCAGCGAGGGCTTCCGCGCGGCGCTCGTGCCGCGCGTCCCGCACCTGTCGCTCACGGCCGTCGTGGTCGTCCTCCTGGTCGCCGATGTCGGGCTCGCGTGGCTCGGCCTGCGCAGGTTCCGCTCGAGGGCGATCGGCTGATCGGCTCGGCTCGAACGCCGGGCGCGGCTCCGCGGCCGCCGTCCCCCCTCACCGAACGCCTCCGATCCCGTACGGCGGCCGGTCGGGGTCCAGCAGGCAGCTCAGTCGCCGCCGCCCCGTTGCGCGCTGGGCGGCAGCATGCCGTTCAGGCGCATGTAGTTGGCCACCTGGCCGTAGTGGTCCGCGAGGTCCTCGATGTAGATGAACATGGCGAGGGCCCGCGTGGCGTCCATGAAGCCCAGCGACACCTCTTCCCCGAGCTGCGAGTCGTCGGTGTTCTGGAGGGCCCCGTCACAGAAGTCGAAGGACGCTTCGAGGGTCTCGACCAGCGCCTCCTTCGGCTCGGTGCCGTCACGCTCGGGTAGCTCGGGGGCTTCCATGCCGCCGATCCCGGCGCAGATGCCGTAGTTGGCCTCCGCCAGGTGCGCCCAGATCTTTCCGAACGACATCTGGGCCTCGGTCGGCTTGTACGACAGCATGTCGGCGGGAACCTGGTCGGCCGCGGCGGTGAGGAATCCCCCGAAGCGGGATCCCATCATGCGGGCGGCTTCGGTGACCGGGTTGGCGGATGCGGTGGCGGGCTGCTGGGCGGTCAGCACGCCGGGGATCAGCAGGGTGGCGAGGATGAAGAGACGAATGTGCCTCATGGGGAGTCTCCGGTCGCGGGTGGGCAGGGCGAACCGCCGATGATCCTGGCGCGTCGGTGCGCCGTTGGCAACGCCGCGCCCCGAGCGGTGCGTGGCGATCAAGGTGAGGGCGAAGGGAGTGCTGCTGGGCGTGGCCCCGGGTCCCCCCGCCGCGGCGGCGCGGCCGCCTACGCCTCGAGCAGCCGGGTCGCGTTCCCGCCCAGGATGGCCGCCTCGTCGGCGGCCGGAAGGCCGAGCGACCGGATCGAAGCCAGCATCCGCTCGAGGCTCCCGATCATGTGCGGGTAATCGCTGCCGGCGAGGATGTGGTCGGCGCCCGCGAACCCGATCGCCAGCCGCAGACACGCCGGGTCGAAGTTCACCGTGTCGTAGTAGAACTCCTTCAGGATGTCGCTCGGCGGGCGCGAGATGTGCTCGCGGCAGGATCGGAACGCCTCGTACCCGCGGTCGAAGCGCTCGGCCAGGTAGGGGACCGCGCCGCCGAGGTGCCCGAGGACCCAGCGGATGTCCGGGTAGCGCTCGGGGACGCCGGCGAACACGAGATGGGCGGCAGCCAGCGTCGTGTCCATCAGGAACCCGACGAGCGGCATGAGCATGTAGCTCTCCATCGCCTCCACCCCGAGGGGATACGTGGGGTGGATGCAGAGCACGGCTCCGTGCCGGTTCGCGGTCTCGTACAACGGCTCGAACCGGGGGTCGGCGAGCGCCACGCCGTTGGCGTTCGAGAACAGCATGACGCCCGGGAAGCCGAGCCCGGTCAGGCAACGCTCGAGCTCATCCACCGCAGCCTCGGGGTAGTGGAGCGGCAGGTGTCCGAGCGTCAGGTATCGGCCCTCGCCGCGCTCCACGGCCGCCGCCAGCCCGTCGTTGACGATGCGGGCGAGCTCCGCGCCGCGCTCCGGCGACTCGATGAGCGTGCCCGGAGCGGTGAGCGTGATCACCTGACGGTCCACCCCGGCGGCGTCGAGATCCGCGGCCCGGCGGTCGAGGTCCCGGTGCCCCGGCACGAGGACGTTGTAGTCGCCCGGCGAGTGGAGCACCGGGTTCCCGTGCGCATCCTCGGTGATGCGGAACTCGCTCGGGCCGTCACGCAGGGCCGCGACGTACTCCGGCGGGAAATAGTGGTCGTGGAAGTCGATGATCATTCGGTCGAGCCTCGGGCGCGGGTTCGGGTGCGGGCGGACACGATGAGATACACGGGCGCTCCGATGAGCACGAGCCCCAGCCCGATGGCGCTGTCCCGGGGCTCCGCGCGAAGCTGGTTGGCCACGATGGCGAACGCACAGGCGGCGAACAGGAGCGCGACCCACGGATGCGCCCAGCGCATGCGGGGGGCGTCGCGGGCCGCGCGCCTCAGCCGGAGCAGCCCCAGCGCCATGAGCCCGAAGAAGATCCACTCCGTGTACACGACGCGTGTGAACAGGACGCGGTAGGACTCGGTCCACACGAGGGCCGAGGCCCACACGGCCTGGAGGGCGATCGCCCGGTGCGGCGTGCGGCGCCGCGGGTGGACCGCCGCGACCCAGCGGAACAGGAGGCCGTCGCGGGCCATCGCGTGGTACACGCGCGGACCGGCGAGCACGATCCCCGCCAGCCCGCCGAAGGTCGAGAACGCCACGAGCCCCGACATCACCGCGCCGCCGCCGCTCCCGAGCACCGCGTTCGCCGCGTCGGCCGCGATCCGCTCGGACGAGATGACCGTGTGCAGGGGGAGGATCCGGAAGTACACGTAGTTGAGCGCCAGATAGGCGGCCGTGACGACCGCCACCCCGAGCAGGAGCGAGCGCGGGATGGTGCGCCCGGGATCCACCGTCTCCTCGGCCGAGTAGGTCACCATGTGCCAGCCCCCGAACGCGAACAGCCCGGCGACCAGGGCGAGGAGGAAATCGCTCGCCGTGCCGCCCCCGGTCCCCATGCCGGCCGCCGCGGCGGAGCGGGCCGCGTCGAGGGCCTCCCCCGGAGCGCCACCCGCCGGGCCCGCCGCCGGGGCGAGCGCCAGCCCCACGAATACGATCACGACGACCGCCGCCACCTTGACGGCCGTGAACGCGGTCTGGAGCGCGCTCCCCTGCCGGACCCCGAGGTAGTTCACCACCGACAGCGACACGATGGCCCCCACGGCCACGAGCCGGGTTCCGGTGTCGCCGAGCGGCACGAACCACCCCAGGTAGCGGGCGAACACGACCGCGATCGCCGCCAGGATCCCGGAGTGCATGGTCCAGAACATGGCCCACCCCCACAGGAACCCGAGCAGCGGAGACCACGCGTCGCGCAGAAAGGCGTACACGCCCCCGCTCTCGGGTCGGAGGACGGTGAGCTCCGCCGTCACGACGCAGCCGAAGAAGGTGAGGATCCCGGCCACCAGCCACACGAGGAGCGCGCCCTCGAGCGACGGCACGCGACCCGTGACCTCGGAGGGCTGGACGAAGATCGAGGCCCCGATGATCGTCCCCACCACCAGCGCGGTGGCCTGAGGCAGCCGGATGGCCCTGGCCAGGCCGGGGCCGCGCGGTGCCCGGCTCGGAGGCTGTCTCGTCATGTGGTATCCCGGGCTCTCGGTGGGGCCGGCGGTCGGTCGCGCACACCATACGCCCACGCTTGAGCCTCCGGAACCGGGCGCCTACTGTCAGGCGCATGCGAAGCCTGCCGCGCCCGACCCTCCCCGCGCTGGTCCTCGCCGGTGTCGCCGGCTCCATGGTGCTCGTGGCCGGCTGCGGCCCGCGTGACGCCGGCGAGGCGGCGACCGATGCGGCCGCCCCGTCCGCGGCCGCGGACTCCGGCGCCCGTCGACCGGCGCGTGACGCGGCCCCGTCCGTCGATTCGGGCACGGGGGCGGGAGACGCGCTCGCGATCATCGACGCGCACCTCCACACCCGGTTCAGCGGCCAGCCCTATCCGCTGAGCGGCATCCCCGACACGCGTGAGGAGCTCCTGCGCGAGATGCGCGAGGCGGGGGTGGTGGGCGGCGTGTCCCACACCGACTCCGCGGGTCTCGGCTGGTGGCCGGATCTGGCCGCCGAGGGGATCATCCACTGCCGCGGCGTGGGAACGACCGTGGACGCGGCGGCGATCGAGGAGGCGCTCGCCTCGGGCCGCTACCGGTGCATCAAGATCTACCTGGGGTACGTGCCCCGGTATCCCACCGACCCCGCGTACGAGCCCGTGTACCGGCTCGCCGCGCGCTTCGGGGTCCCGGTCGTGTTCCACACGGGCGACACGAGCACCGCGGACGCGCTGGTCAAGTACGCCCACCCGCTCGACATCGACGAGGTGGCCGTCCGCCACCGCGACGTCACGTTCGTGATCGCGCACGCCGGGAACCCGTGGTTCGAGTCGGCGGCCGAGGTGACCTACAAGAACCCGAACGTGGCGCTGGAGGCGTCCGCCATCCTGGCCGGTGATCTGGACTCGCTCGATCCGGAGGTGGTGGAGACGCTCATGGTGGAGCCGCTCCATCGGCTGTTCCTGTACGTCGAGGATCCGTCCAGGATCCTGTTCGGGTCGGATTGGCCCGTGACCGACATCCCGTCCTACGTGGCGGCCTATCGACGCGCGATCCCGCGCGAGCACTGGCAGGCGGTGTTCCACGACAACGCGGTGCGCGTGTTCGGCCTCTCCGACCCCTGAGCGTGCGCGAACCGTCGGCGCCCCCTCCTATGTTGATCGCATGACCGCATCGCTGTTCGTCTCGCCACGCGCCGGAGCGCGTCTCGACGTGGCGCGCCGCTGGCTCGAGGCCAGAGGGACCATCGAGGAGGCGCTCGTCCTCGGCCACACGCTCGCGGGGCCCCACGAGCTCTTGCTCGCCGGCGCCGCCGCGCGTGGCGCGTCGTTGGGCTGGCGACGCACGACCCTCCCGCTGCTCGCCCGGGAGCTGGCCGCGTCCCGGCTCGCCGGGCGCGGTCTGGCCCCGGGCGGCGCCGGCACGCGCGACGCGATCGTGGCCCGGGCGACCGTCCGTCTCGGCTCCGCGGCGCTGGGACGGTTCGCGCCGGTGTCCGACACGCCGGGCTTCGTGCGCGCCCTGGGAGGCACGCTCGAGGAGCTCCGGATGGCGGGCCTCGACGCGGCGCGGCTGGCCGTGTACGACCCCGAGTTGGCGAGCATCCTGACGGCCGTCGAGGACGAGTGGGAAGCCGCCGGGCTGGCCGACGGGGCGCTGGTGTTCGAGACGGCGACCGAAGCCGTCGCCGACCCCGGCGTGCACCACCTGTGGCTCGACCTGCCGCTTCTCGTTCTGGACCTCCAGGTGCGGCACGTCCGCGAGGCGGAGCTGCTCGCCGTGCTCGTGGCCCGCGCCCCGGAATCCCGCTTCACCGTGCCGGCCGGGGATGCGCGCACGCTCGCGCTCCTGGGTCGGCGGGGGATCCGCCCGCCGGCGGACGCCGGGCCGCTCGCGCCCGAGGATGCATCGGTGCCGCTCGCGCCCGATGACGCGTCCGTGTCGCCCGCCTCCCCCGACGCCGCACACCCCGGCAGCGCGCTGGCGCGGCTCCAGGATCGTCTGTTCAGCGGACCGGGAGAACCCGCCGACGCGACCGGGGAGGACACCACTCTCACGATCTTCTCGGCGCCCGGCGAGAGCCGCGAATGCGTCGAGATCGCGCGTCGCCTCACCGAGCTCGCGGCGCGCGGCACGCCGTTCGACCGTTGCGCCATCCTCCTGCGTCAGCCGGCCGACTACCGACCGCACCTGGAGGAAGCGCTGGGGCGCGCCGGGATCCCCGCCTGCTTCGCGCGCGGCGTGCGGCGGCCGGACCCTGCGGGGCGGGCGTTCGTCGCCCTCCTGCGTTGCCGGGCGGAGGACTACTCGGCCCGTCGGTTCGCGGAGTACCTGTCCATCGGCCAGGTGCCCGGTCCGGCCGACGAGGGAGGGCCGCCGCCCGCGGCCGAAGAGGAGGCGCGCTGGGTGGCTCCGGAAGAGTGGGCCGCCGCCGACCCCGAGGCGCCGGCGCCGGCCGTGGAGGCCGAGGCCGCCGTGGACGAGGTCCGCGTCCCGCGCCGCTGGGAGCGGCTCCTGGTGGAAGCCGCGGTGGTGGGCGGTCTCGAGCGCTGGGAGCGGCGGCTCGCCGGGCTGGCAGCCGAGCTCGAGCTCCAGCTCGACGGGCTCGCCATCGAGGACGCCGATGCGCCCCGCGGCCGGGCCCTGCGCCGTGATCTCGACGACCTCGCGCACCTGTCGGACTACGCGCTCCCGCTCCTGCAGGATCTCGCGCGGCTCCCGGAGGGCGCCCCATGGGGCGAGTGGCTCGAACGGCTGGGCGCCCTCGCCTCGCGCGCCCTCGCCCGGCCGGATCGGGTGGTGGCCCTGCTCGAGGGGCTCGCGCCCATGAAGCCGATCGGCCCCGTGACGCTTGCCGAGGTGCTCCGCGTCCTGGCTCCGCGGCTCGTCGAGGTCACCGAGCCCCCGGCCTCGACGCGCTTCGGGCGCGTGTTCGTGGGCGCGGTGGACGAGGCCCGCGGGCTCGCGTTCGAGGTCGTGTTCGTCCCCGGCTTGGCCGAGCGCGTGTTCCCGCCCAAGATCGCCGAGGATCCCATCCTGCTCGATGCCGTGCGCGAATGCCTCAACCAGGATGCGCCGGGATCCGGGGAGGGCCATGCCTCCGCCCTGGCCACCAACGAGAGCCGTGTGACCGACGAGCGCCTCGCGCTCCGGCTGGCGGTCGGAGCGGCGCGTGGGCGCATCGTCCTCTCCTACCCGCGCATCGAGACGGTCAAGGCGCGTCCCCGCGTGCCGTCCTTCTACGCGCTGGAGGCCGTGCGCGCCGCCGAGGGGACCCTGCCGCCGTTCGAGGAGCTGGGGAAGCGGGCGGAGAGGGTGTCGGACGCCCGCATCGGGTGGCCCGCGCCACGTGATGCGGCCCGCGCGATCGACCAGGCCGAGTACGACCTCGCCGTGCTCGACGACCTCGGCCTCAGGGGAGAGGGGGCGGTGCGCGCCGCGGGGCACCTGCTGCACGGCAACCCGCACCTGGCGAGGGCCCTGCGCTTCCGTGCCTACCGGTGGGCCGTCCCGAAGTGGACCGGCGCGGACGGGCTCGTGAGCCCCTCCGAGCGCGCGCGGGCCGCGCTGGCGGCGCACGCCCCCGACGAGCGGCCGTTCTCCGCCACGGCGCTCCAGCACTTCGCGGCCTGTCCGTACCGCTTCTTCCTGTACGCGATCCACCGCCTCGAGCCCCGCCGCGAGCCGGTGGGGATCGAGGAGCTCGACCCGCTCGAGCGCGGCTCGCTGGTCCACCGGGTCCAGTTCGAGCTCCTCACGAGGCTCCAGAAGGAGGATGGGCCCGACACGCCGCGGCTCCCCGTGCGTCCCGCCACCCTCGAGGCGGCGCTCGACGCGCTCGACGAGGTGCTCGACCGCGTGGCCGCCGCGTTCGCCGATCGGCTCGTGCCCGCCATCGAGCGCGTGTGGGTCGATGGGATCGAGGCGATCCGCCAGGACCTGCGCGAGTGGCTCCACCGGGAGAGCCTGTCGGAAAGCCCGTTCGAGCCGTGGCGCTTCGAGCTCTCCTTCGGGCTGCCGCGCGACCCGAACCGCGACGAGCGCTCGGTCCCGGAGCCCGTCGAGCTCGGGAACGGGCTCCGCCTGCGCGGCGCGATCGACCTCGTGGAGCGCACACCGCGCGGCGTCCTCCGGGTGACCGACCACAAGACGGGCCGCGCCCGCGCGAAGCGGGACGCGGTGGTGCAGGGGGGCGAGCTCCTGCAGCCCGTGCTGTACGGGCTCGCCGCCCGGCGGCTGTTCCCGGACCACCGCATCGAATCGGGTCGCCTGTACTACTGCACGTCGGACGGGGGCTTCACGACGCACGAGGTGCCGCTCGACGGGGCGGCCGAGCAGGCGGCCGCCACGCTGGGCCGCACCGTGGAGTGGGCGTTCGAGGAAGGGCTCCTCCCCGCGGCGCCGCGCCCGGATGCGTGCCGCTGGTGCGACTACCTGTCGGTGTGCGGCCCCGACGAGGAGCGCCGCACGCGCCGCAAGCCGACGATCGAGCCGCTCGAGCGTCTGCGCGGGCTGCCATGAGGGCCGAGGCGGGACCCCCGCGGGTGCCGGCGGACGCGACGCTCCCCGACCGGATCCCGGGCGACGCCACGCTCCCCGACCGGGCGGCGCGCGAGGCGATCCGCGTGGAGCTCGACGAGACCCTGTTCGTCGAGGCGGCGGCCGGTACGGGCAAGACGACGGCGCTCGTCGGCCGCATCGTCGAAGTGCTGCGCCGCGGCGAGGGCACGCTCGAGGATCTCGTCGCCGTGACGTTCACCGAGAAAGCCGCGGGCGAGATGAAGCTCCGGCTGAGGGCGGAGATCGAGACGGCGCGGGCGGCACCGGACGCGAGCGCGAGCGAGCGCGCGAATCTCGAGCTGGCGCTCGAGCAGCTCGAACTGGCCCACATCGGCACCATCCACGGGTTCTGCGCCGACCTGTTGCGCGAGCGTCCGATCGAGGCGGGCGTGGACCCCGCCTTCCAGGTGGCGGCCGAGGACGAGGCGGCCCGGCTGCTCGACGCCGCGTTCGACGACTGGTTCGAGGCGGTCCTCGCCGACCCGCCGCCGGGGGTGCGGCGCGCGCTCCGGCGTGGATACGCCCGAAACAGCGGGGGGCCCAGGGGCGCGCTGCGCGCCGCCGCGGGGCGTCTCGTCGAGCACCGGGACTTCGACGCCGCGTGGACGCGGCCGGAGTACGATCGCGAGGCCGCCCTCGACGCGGCCGTCGACCGGCTGCGCGGGCTGGCGGAGCTGGCGCGCGTCGCCCTCAAGCCGAACGACTATCTGGCCCGCCACTTCGAGATCCTCGCCCGCCGGGTGCGCGAGCTCGACCTGCACGAGGAGGTGCACGGGCGCGACTACGACGGGCTCGAGGCCCGTCTGGCGCGCATCGTCCGCTCACGCTACACGCGCTGGACGTGGCGCGGGTTCGACGACGAGTGGTACGCCGAGGGCATGAGGAAGACCGACGTGCTCGCCCGGCGCGACGCGGTCCGGGCGGAGCTCGAGGAGATCCTCGGCACCGCGGGTGCCGATGTGGCCGCCCTGCTGCGCGACGAGCTCCGTCCGGTCATCGCGGCCTACGAGGAGCTCAAGCGCCGCGAGGGCCGACTCGACTTCGTCGACCTCCTCCTCCGCACCCGCGACCTGCTGGTCTCGAACGACGACATCCGGACGCACTACCAGCATCGCTTCACGCGCTTCTTCGTGGACGAGTTCCAGGACACCGATCCGTTGCAGGCCGAGATCCTGCTCCTCCTGAGCGCCGACGATCCTGCCCAGACCGAGTTCGAACGCGTGCGCCCCGTGGCCGGGAAGCTCTTTCTGGTAGGCGACCCCAAGCAGTCCATCTACCGGTTCCGCCGCGCCGACGTGATGCTGTACGAGCACACCAAGCGCCGGCTCGAGGCCGCCGGGGCCCGGGTGCTGCGGCTCACGACGAGCTTCCGCGGCCAGCCCCGCATCCAGGCGGCCGTGAACGGGGCGTTCGGGTCCCGCATGACGGGAAGCGAGGACGGCAGCCAGGCGGACTACGTGCCGCTCTCCCCCTACCGGCCCGACCGAGAGGGCCAGCCAGCCGTCGTGGCCCTCCCCGTCCCCCGTCCGTACGGCCGCTATGGGACCGTGTACAAGAACGCGGTCGAGGCCTCGCTCCCCGACGCTGTGGGCGCGTTCGTCGACTGGCTCGTCAACGAGTCGGGCTGGACGGTCACCGAGCGCGAGCGCCCCCGGGAGCGGGTCGGCGTGGAGCCGCGTCACGTGTGTCTCCTGTTCCGCCGCTTCCAGAGCTGGGGCGGCGACGCGACCCGCCCCTATGTCCGCGAGCTCGAGGCGCGCGAGATCCCGCACGTGCTGGTGGGAGGACGCTCGTACTACGACCGCGAGGAGGTGCTCGCCGTCCGCAACGCGCTCACCGCGATCGAGTGGCCGGACGACACCCTGTCCGTGTACGGCGCGCTGCGCGGCCCGCTGTTCTCGCTCGGGGACGGGCCGTTGCTCGCCTACACGCGCGACGTCGGACCCCTCCACCCGCTGCGCCCGTTCGGCGACCGGGGTGCCCTCGGCGGCGGGACGGACGCCGGGCTCGCCCAGGCGACCGCGGCCGCCCTGGAGGCCATGCGCGCGGCCGAGGTGCCACCCGAGCTGCGCGCCATCTCGGAGGCGCTCGCCATCCTCGGGCGGCTGCACCGGCTCCGGAACCGCCGTCCCATCCCCGACACGATCCTCCGGCTCCTGGGCGCCGTGCGCGCCCACGCCGGGATCGCGATCTGGCCGACGGGCGAGCAGGCGCTCGCGAACGTGCTCAGGCTCGTCGACCGCGGCCGCGCGTTCGAGCGCCACGGCTCGCCGTCGTTCCGGGCCTTTCTCGACCGCCTCGAGGACGAGGCCGAGCGCGGCCAGGCGGAAGAGGCGCCGATCGTCGAGGAGGGCACCGAGGGCGTCCGCATGATGACCGTCCACAAGGCCAAGGGGCTCGAGTTCCCGGTCGTGATCCTCGCCGACATGACGTGCGACGCGACCTTCGATACCCCGTCTCGTCACGTCGATCCGCGGCGCGGCCTGTGGGCCGAGGCACTGTGCGGTGCGGCTCCGCTCGACCTCCTCGAGCACCTCGACGTCGAGCGCCGGCGCGAAACGGCCGAGTCGGATCGCATCGCGTACGTCGCGGCGACCCGCGCCCGCGATCTCCTCGTCGTCCCCGCGCTCGGCGATGGACGCGATGGCGAGGGAGGGCCGCCGGACGAGGAGGACGAATGGTGGCTCGATGCGCTGACGCCCGCGGTCTATCCGGTGGACGAGGAGCGGCGCGACCCCGCCGATGCCTCGCGGCTCGGGTGCCCGCCGTTCGCGCGCGAGTCGGTGCTCGAGCGTCTCGACCGGGACGGCCAGCCGCGCCCGACCCCGGCGCGATCCGTGGCCCCCGGCGTGCACGTGTCCGCCTCCGGGACCGAGATCGTGTGGTGGGATCCCGCGGCGCTCGAGCTCGATCGCGATGCGCCCACCGGCGAGCGACAGAAGCGGCTGCTCGAGGTGGACGAGGAGGTCCAGCCCACCTTCTCCGTGGAGGAGGGGATCGCCGCCTACGAGGCGTGGCGCGCCCAGCGCGTCGAACGGCTCGAGACCGGGTCGGAGCCCTCCCGCCGGGTGGTGACCGTGAAGCACCGCGCCGCCGAGGATGCTGGGGCCCACATCCCTCGCGAGCCCTCGCTCCGCCCGGTGGAGTGGGTCGAGGTGCCGCGTCCGGACGGCGAGACGCGGCCCGGGGGAGACCGGTTCGGAGCGCTGGTCCATGCCGCGCTGGCCATCGTCCCGTTCACCGCCGTCGAGGGGAGCGAGGGCCCGGACGGCGTAGAGGTGATCGCCCGCGCCCGCACGGCCGTCACGGCCTACTCCCGCGCCCTCGGAGCGACCCCCGCGGAGGTCGATTCCGCCACGACGCTCGTCGCCCGCGCGCTGTCCCACCCGCTCGTGGCCCGGGCGGCCTCGGCGGCCGAGGTGGCCGGCGCCTCCGAGCATCACGCGGTCCGCCGCGAAGTCCCCGTCTTCATGCTGGAGCCCGACGGCACGCTGGTGGAGGGGGTGGCCGATCTCAGCTTCCGGGAAACCGGCACGGGCGCCCCGCGCTGGATCGTGGTCGACTACAAGACCGACCGCTCGATCGAGCGCTCGCGCCTCGCGTACGAGGCGCAGGTGGCGCGCTACGCCGCGGCGATCGAGGCCGCGACAGGCGTGCCGGCATACGGAGTGGTGCTGGCGCTCTGACGCGTGGTGCCGGCGCCCGCTGGGTGGTGCTGGCGCCCGATGGGTGGTGCTGGCAACCCGTGCGTGACGCCGGCGCCCTGACACCGTCCGCGCGGTTCGCACGTGGCGCATCCAGATCTCGCGCCGATCCGCTCTCGCCCGTCCCCGGGAACCCCGCGGGCCGGATTTCCGAGCACGCTCCGCGAACCGTACCCGGCCCGGAGCCCGCTCCCGGCCGGACCCACGGCAGAGCTGTCGCCCACCGGTCCCCCGACATCCGCCGCGCGGGGGGATCGCGATGACGTGCACCTCGCAAGTTTGCGATTCGTAAGGTCCGGATCGGGAGGAGGAGGCCCGCAGCGCTCGCCTGATCGCCGGCCGTCTGCAATCACGTATTCCATTGAGACACAATGAGATGACTCTCCATTTATGCAGTGATTTCGACACCATCGTGCATTCCTGGCCCCGCCGCCCCGAGGTGTACGAATCGCAACGTCGCGACAGGGGAGTGAGGCGGGACCTGCCCTGAACGGCCCGCCGGGCTCGGCGGCCCCCGTCGCGCGGCCGCGCTCGCGGGAGCGTAGCTTGGAGCGTCCGCGCGAATGGAGGAGTCGTGTCCCAAGCGAAGACGCGGTTCGGGATCAAGCGCCGCTACATCTGGGCGTCGATCGTAGCTGGAATCGCGGCTCTCGCGACCCTCGCCCTGGTCGTCACCGAGTTGCGCGCTCCGAAGCGGATTCCCGTGGAACAGCGGATCCTCGAGGCGGAGCGAGACGCCCTGGTGGGGTACATTTCGGCGGTGGACTCGGCGCCCGTGGCCCCGGCCCCGAGAGTGGACTCGGCCCCGGCGGTGGACTCGACATCCCGGGCGCTCGACTCGAAGTCCCCGGACCGTGCGGTTCCAGCGACCGGTTCGGCCTCCACCCGCGTCCTCCCGTTCGCCGACATCCTGGTGACCATCCGGGGCCCGATCATCACCGAGCTGATCGACGCGACGCTTCCCATCGAGCGCGAGATCGGGGGGCGCTTCCTGATTCGTGTCGACAGCGCCAGGGTCACGCTTCGTCCGGGGCTGGCGCTCGTCGAGATGTCCGGGCGCGCCCGGCTGTTGGCCAGCCAGGACGTGTTCGCCGACATCTGGCTCATGGGGTCGCTCGAGCTGGGGAGCGCGCTCGATGAAGGGTCGCTCGCCGCCGACATCTCCATCCTCGGAGTGCAGACCCGGGATGTGGGGCTCGGACCGCTGTCGCCGCCGGCCGAGGGGCTCGTGGACGAGCTGGCCAGACTCCGTCTGAGCGAACTCGACCGCGTCCTCGGCGAGATCCCGATCCCGGTGCGGCTTGACGAATTCGTCGAGCTGCCCCGGGTCGAAGAGCAAGAGGTGACGATTCCGGCCGCGCGGCTCGCCATTGGCTTCCGGCTCGACGCCGTCCGCGTCCTGGAGCAGGGGATCTTCGTATCCGTCGGCATCGACCGCCACCCCGGCCCGGGCCCGGCCACACCCGATGCGGCGGCGCCGGTCGCTCCCGTCGTGAAGGACGCGCCGTGAGCGCCCCGGGACGGGACACGGGCCGGGTCCTGCTCCTCGCAGTGGCCCTCGTGGCGGTGGCGGCGCTCGTCGACTGCACGACGTCGGACCGCCCGGGTCCGCTCGGCGACGACGATCTCGCCCGACTCCGGGCCGAGGTCGACTCGCTGCGCGAGCGATTCGAGGCGCGCGTGGCCGGTGATCCGCTGGTGACGCACCTGTCGGCCGCCGAGGGCGACATCCTGGTGGGGCTCCGCATCCCCTTCGTGCAGGACATCGCGAGCTGGGCGGCCCGCAGCTACCTGGACGACGTGGAGCTCCACCTCGCGCCGGACGTCACCGTGTACGAGGGCGACGATGTCAGGGTGAAGATCGGTCCGATCTCGGTCCACGCCGGCGAGTGGCGCGTCGAGGTGACCATCAACTCGGTGCGGGCACGGCTGCGGGCGGACTCGATCCGTCTGGCGGTCACCGACACGAGCAGCCTGTCGGCCGTGGTCGTGGTGGGCGTGTCGGAGGCCACCGGCGATGCCAGCATCCGCTTCACGTGGGACGCCTCCACCGTGGCCAGCATCGTGTGCCGCGACTTCCAGGTCGACCAGACGTTCGGGGGCGTCGTCGAGCCGTTCACCTATCGCGTGTCCGGACAGTACGAGTTCGAAGCCACCTCGGCCGGGATCCGCCTGCTCCCCAGCTTCGAGCGCCCCCGCCTCCGCGTGAGCCCGATCCCGACCCCGGAGTCGTGGGCCCGCGCGAGAGGCTTTCTCGACGAGCAGAACAACATCTTCCGCTGCGGGCTCGCGCTCAAGCCCGATGACATGGTGCAGAAGCTGGACCGCCTGCTGAGGAAGGGGTTCGAGTTCCAGCTCCCGGAGGTCCTGTTCCAGTCCGTGGGCCTGCCGGCCCGGATCGAGGATCGCGTGGATCTGGGATCGCGGGTCGTCGAGATCCGGAACGCCCCCGTGTGGCTTCGGATGACGCCCGAAGCCATCTGGTACGGCTCCGATCTGGATGTGGACGCGACCTCGCGACCGGATCGTCCGGCGTCGACCGCCGAGGGGTCCGGGAACCCCTGATCCGCCGCCGCCGCCGGGGGCTCCGGCCCCGCCGATCCCCGATCCCGACCCCCCCACGGCGTCCCGATGGGGCCGGAGGGTGCGGCCCCGGAGAGTCGGATCGCCCCGTAGGGCGTGCAGAAACGGCATCCGGCGCCCGGATCGCGAAATCCCGGATGTTAGATTCGGGCGACTGATGTCATCTATATTTGTGAGGGACTGACGGGGCGCGGAGAACGAACTCCTGGAGACACCGTTCGGCTGCACCCGACGACAAGCGCGACAGGACGGTCGCGGTTCGGTGATCGCCTTCACGGCACTTCTACATCACCAGTCGCTGACCGACTCCACAGGCTGCGCACCGCCTGAGCTCCGTCGGCCCTCACCCTCCTGGTGCGACGCCTGCCGCGCGTCGTGCATCGACCTCGTCCCCGGCGGCGCGTCACGTCGTGCATCCATTCTCGCTTCCAGCGCATCCATGAGGTGGTCGACGAGCCCCACGGGGTCCGAACGAGTCGACCCGCCACCGGCCGCCACGGCCCCCACGAGTTGACCGGCCGCCGGCCACCCGCTATCCTGTCGGAAGCAATAGTCACACTGTAGTTATTGTCCGAGCCATCCACGGAGAGACGATTCGATGTCCCTTCACGTGGGCGAATTCGAGCAGCTCATCCTGTTCGCGCTCCTGCGGCTGCGGGACGACGCGTACGGCGTCACGGTCCGCCGGGAGATCGAGGCGCGCACCGGCCGCGATGTCTCGCAGGGCGCGGTGTACACGGCGCTCAATCGGCTGGAGGAACGCGGCTTCGTGTCGTCGCGCACGGCAGACGCCACCCCCGAGCGGGGCGGTCGGCGCCGCAAGTACTACGCGCTCGAGCCCCTGGGGGCGCGGGCGCTCCACCGGGCCTACACGGAGGTCCAGGTGATGGCGAGCGGGGTCGTGCCCCGGCTCGCCGAGCTCGCGGAGAGCGCATGAGCCGCTTCGCGCCGGGGACCTCTCGTATGGCCCGCGCCCTGTTCACGGTGCTCGTGCGCGGCGCCGACGCAGAGTTCGTCCTCGGGGACCTCGAGGAGGAGGCGGCCGTCCGTGTGCGCGCCGGCGAGCCGGTGCGTGACGTGCGCCGCTGGTACGTCGGACAGCTCGTCCGATCCGCCCCGCCGCTGTGGGGCGAGGCCGTTCACCACCGCCGCTCCGATCCCGCGCGCGACGCCCGGGCCGGACGCGGGAACCGGGGGTCATCGATGGAGGCTCACACCGAATCGCGCACCGCATCCCCCTCACGCACGACGCCCGCCTCGCGCTGGAAGGGCTGGGCCCGCACCTGGGGGTGCGCCGCGTCGGACGCGGTCCGCACCCTGGGCCGCTCGCCCGCCCGCGCCGTGGCGGTCATCGCGATCATGGCCCTCGGGGTGGGCGCCAACGCGACCATGTTCGGGGCGCTCGACCGCCTCTTCCTCCGGCCCCCCGCGCAGGTCCGGTCGCCGGATCGCATGAAACGGATCTTCGTCCACCTGCGCCGTCAGAGCTCGGGCGAGATGGGGACCCAGAGCACCCACACCTACCCGGACTTCGCCGACTGGCGCCAGCTCGATGTGTTCGCCGGCACGGCCGCGTACTCGAGCCGGCAGCTCACCATCGGCAGCGGCTCCGGGGCGGAGCGCCTCCCCGTCACGCTCGCCACGGCGAGCTTGTTCCCGACCCTGGGCGTGCGGCCCGCGCTGGGACGCTTCTTCGGGCCCGATGACGACACGTTCGGCGCCGAGCCCGTTGCCGTGCTCGGCTACTCGTACTGGCAGCGCCACTTCGGCGGCGAGCCCGAGGTGGTCGGCCGGGTCCTGGAGGTCGGGGACCTGTCCTACACGGTGATCGGGGTGGCGCCGCCGGCGTTCACGGGGGTCGACCTCGACCGGGTGGACGTGTGGCTCCCGCTGCACCGTGCCGCGGTGGTGGAGGAGGGCGGGACCGAGTGGCAGGACAGCCGGGGCTGGTACTGGGTCGACGTCGTCGCGCGGCTCGCGCCGGGCGTGACGCCGGAGGCGGCCGGGGCGGCCGCCACCCGGGTGCACCGGAACGGCCGGGCCGACAACCCGAACTACGACCCGCAGGCCACCGTCGAGATGGCCTCGCTCAACCTGGCGCGCACCGGCGAGGCGAGCCGCGAGGCGCGGGTGGTGCCGTGGCTGATGGGCGTGGCGCTCATGGTGCTCCTGCTCACGTGCGCCAACGTGGCGAACCTGCTCCTCGCGCGGGCCATGCGGCGGCGGCGCGAGACGGCCGTCCGGCGGGCGCTCGGCGCCAGCCGTGCGCGCGTCATCCTGACCGGCGTGATCGAAGCGGTGCTGCTGTCGCTCGCCGGGGGCGCGGCCGCCGTGGCGGTGGCGCTGTGGGGGGGCGACCTGTTCCAGGCGATCCTGCTCGGAGGCGCCGAATGGGAGCGCGGGGTGGACACGCTCCGCGTCATCGGGTTCAGCGCCGGTCTCGCCGTCCTCGCGGGCGTGTTCGCCGGGCTCGTCCCCGCCTTGCGCGCCAGCCGCCAGGACACCGCCGGCGCGCTCAAGGGATCCGGGCGGGGCACCACCCGCGGGCGCTCCCGTCTGCGCTCGGGTCTCCTCGTCATCCAGGCCGCGATCTCCGTGGTGCTGCTCATCGGGACGGGTCTGTTCGTCCTCAGCCTCAGGGCCGCGCGCGGCGTGGACCTCGGGTTCGATCCCGACGGCGTCCTCATCGTCCGGCTGCAGCCGGAGGGGGGCTACCCGGGCGGCGAGGCGATGACCGTCCTGTACCGCGAGGGCCGACGGGCGCTCGAGGGTCTCCCGGGGATCGAGTCGACCGCCATCACCACCACCGTGCCGTTCCGGAACGCGCGCGGGATCGGGGACGACCTGCGCGTGCCCGGTCTCGACAGCCTCCCCCGGACCGCGGCGGGGGGCGCCTACATCCACGCCGTCACGGGCGACTACTTCGAGACGCTGGGGCTCGACATCCTGCGCGGCCGGGGGATCACCGAGTCCGACGACGCCGAGTCGGCGCCGCGCGTCGCGGTGGTCAACGAGACGATGGCGCGGCTCGTATGGCCCGATGGGGATGCGCTCGGGGGCTGCCTCATCCTGGCCGACGCCCCGTGCGCGACGGTGGTGGGGATCGCCGAGGACAGCCACCGCTTCGAGCTCGAGGAGACCGAGAGCATGGCGTACTACGTGCCGCTCGCGCACGCGCCCTACCCGTGGCCGCCGAGCGGGCTCATGGTGCGCGGCCCATCGCCGCGCACGCTGACGGCTCCCGTGCAGCGGCGCTTGAACGAGGCGCTCTCCGGGGTGCGCCTCGTGGGCACCGAGCCATTCCGAAACAGCATCGACCCCTCGTACGGCTCGTGGCGGCTCGGGGCCACGCTGTTCATGGCCTTCGGTCTGCTCGCCCTCCTCGTCGCCTCGATGGGTCTGTACAGCATGCTCGCCTTCGAGGTGGCCGAGCGGCGCCCCGAGATGGGCGTGCGCTCCGCGCTCGGCGCGACCCGCGGGCGCCTGGTGCGGCTGGTGCTGAGCGATGGACTCCGCCTGGCCGGGCTGGGGGTCGTGCTCGGCATCGGCGTGGGTCTGTGGGCCGCCGCTCGTGCCCGCGACCTCCTGTTCGGCGTGTCGCCCCACGATCCACGCGTGCTGGCTGTCGTGGCGGCCGCCATGCTCCTCGTGTCGGTCGCCGCCAGCGGGGTCCCCGCGTGGCGTGCCGCCCGCGTGGATCCGAACGAGACCCTGCGGGCGGAGTAGGCGGCCGTCGTGTACTCCGGCCCGCTCCCCGACCCGCCGCGCCTGTCGCGGTGGCTGTTCGCGCGTCTCGTCCGCCGCCCTGAGGCGGAGTATGTGCTCGGCGACCTGGAAGAGGAGTTCCGGGCGCGACACGCCGCCGGCGAGCCGCCCGTGACGCTGCGGCGCTGGTACCGCCACCAGCTGCTGCGCTCGCTCGGTCCGCTGTGGTCGGCGCCCGCCTCGCCCCGGCCGCCGGCGGTGTCCCGGAGCCAATTGGCCGCTCCCTCGTCCCGGGCGTCCACCCATCGGAGTCAACGCATGCTGTCGTCCCTGTGGCACGACGTGCGCTACACGCTGCGCTCCTTCCTCCGCCAGCCGGGGATCGCGCTCACGGCCCTCGCGACCCTGGCGCTCGGGATCGGCGCAAACACCGCCGTCTTCTCGGTCGTCAACGGGGTGCTCCTCCGGCCGCTCCCGTACCCGGACCCCGGCGAGCTGGTGACCGTATCGACCCTCGACACGCGGACCGGGGATACCGATACGGTTTCGGGGCTCAACTTCCTCGACTGGTCGGCGCGCAACGACGTGCTGGATGGCATCTACGCGTGGGGCGGGAGCACCAACACGCTGACCGACGGGGACCGCCGCGAGCAGATCGAGATCGGTGTCGTGACGCCCGAGTTCCTCGATGTGCTCGGCGTGACACCGCGGCTCGGCCGCGGGTTCGCGGCCGACGAGGTCGGGCCGGGGCGCCCGCGCGTCGCCCTCCTGTCCGACCGGTTCTGGCGCCGCCGATACGGCGGTGACCCAGAGGTACCGGGCCGCACGCTGTCGCTCGACGGGGAGTCGTACGAGATCATCGGGGTGACCCCGCCCGGCTTCCAGATGCCCCTGAACGGCGGGGTGGAGGAGCTGTGGATCACGTCGTCCCGCGACTTCGCGGCCGAGCCCCGGGACGCGGTGTACCTGAGCCTCGTGGGCCGGCTCGCGGACGGCGTCCCCCTCGATCGCGCCCGGCAGGCGATGGACGCGGTGCACGCCGGGATCCGGGCCGAGGATCCCGTCCACAGCGTGAACACGGGGGTGGCGCTCACGCCGCTCAAGTCCGAGCTCGTGGCGGACGTCCGCTGGGCGCTCGCCATCCTCCTCGGCGCCGTCGGGTTTCTGCTCCTCCTGGCGTGCGCCAACGTGGCGAACCTGTTCCTTGCGCGGGCCGCCGGCCGCGGCACCGAGTTCGGCGTCCGCACCGCCCTCGGAGCCGGCAGCGGGCGGCTGACCCGCCAGCTCCTCACCGAGAGCGCCGTGGTGGCGGCGGCGGCAGGTGCGCTGGGGATCCTCGCCGCGCTTGCCGGGGTCCGTCTGCTCACCGGGCTCGCGCCCGACGACCTGCCGCGCATCCGGGAGGTGTCGGTGGACGGCACGGTGCTCGGCTTCAGCCTGCTGGCCACGGCGCTCACGGGCCTCCTGTTCGGCGCCGTGCCCGCCCTGTGGGCCACGCGACGGGACCCCATGCGGCTGCTCCGCGGCGCGGGGCGCGGACAGGTCGGGGATGGGGGACTGCGCCGCATCCGCGAGCTGATCGTGATCGCCGAGATCGCGGCGGCCGCCGTGCTGGTGGTCGGGGCCGGCCTCCTGGCGCGGAGCTTCGCCGCCATGCTGGCCGTGGATCCGGGATTCGACGCCTCGCACGTGGTGACCGCCGAGGTGCTGGTGCCGCGGGATCGATACCCGGACGCCGAGCGCCGGGCCGTCTTCTTCCAAGGCCTGATGCGCCGGCTCGAGGCCGTCCCCGGCGTGGAAGCGGTGGGCGGGGTGTGGAACGCCCCCATGGGCGACGCCGTCGCGAACACCACGCTCACCGTCGAGGGCCGCCCCCGTGCGGCGCCCGGCGACGAGATCCTCGGCGAGTTCCGGCTCGCCACCGGCGGCTACTTCGACGCCCTCCGCATCCCCGTCCTGAGCGGACGCGTGTTCGACGAGACCGACACCCGGGAGACGACGCCGAAGGTGGTGATCAGCCGACTCCTCGCCGAGCAGCTGTGGCCGGGAGAGAGCCCGGTCGGGCGCCGCTTCGGGATCGACATCTTCGAGACTGACGACGGCACTCCCGTGTGGTACGAGGTGATCGGCGTCGTCGGAGACACGCGGCTCAACGGGCTCGACGATCCGGAGCGCCCGCTCCTGTACATCGCGTACTCGCAGCGCCCCCAGAACTGGATCACGGTGACCGCCCGCACTCGCGCGCCGGCGGCCTCCTCCGCCCCGCTCGTGCGGGACGCCATCCTGGACTTCGAGCCCCTGGTGCCCGATCCGGCTCTCGGCACCATGGAGGGGCGGGTGGGCCACACCCTCGCGGCGCGCCGCTTCTACCTCAGCCTGCTCGTCGCGTTCGCGGTGGTCGCGATCGCGCTCGCCTCGGTGGGCATCTACGGTGTCCTCGCCTACGCCGTGAGTCGTCGCACCAACGAGATCGGAGTGCGCGTCGCGTTCGGAGCCAGCCGCGGGCAGATCCTGCGGCAGGTCGTGCTCGAGGGCATGCGGGTCGCCGCCCTCGGGATCGCGCTCGGACTCCTGGGGGCGTGGGCGCTCAGCCGGACCCTCGCGAGCCTCGTGTACGGCATCTCGCTCACCGACCCGGTGACCTACGGGCTCGTGGTCGCCTTCCTCGGTGGCGTGGCCCTCCTCGCCTGCGTGATCCCGGCCCGCCGGGCCGCGACCGTGGACCCGATCGAGGCGCTGCGGTACGAATAGCTCCCCCCGGGGCCCCCGTCTCCCCGGGTCGCTGCGGACGACTTGGGGAGCGGCCCTCCGATCCCTAGAATGTCCGTTCGAGCGAACCAGCCTTTCTCCCGGAAGACGGGCCATGAGCGTGATGCGGGACCGGACCGGCGTCCCCCGCGGCCACGAGGTCGTCCAGTGGATGCGGCGAAAATGCGTCGAGTGCGGAACTGCGTTCGAGCTTCCGTTCCGCGCTATCGATCGTCGACGGGCCGCCCGGCCTCGCCGCGGCCGGCCCCCGGTCCAGCGCTACGACATCCACGCCCGCCGCTGCTGGTACTGCCGGCGCGGCTACGAAGCCCCGGGAGCCACCCCTCACGTGCGCGACACCCAGCGCTCGGCGCTGTATCGCTGGGAGTACGGGCTGCGACACGACTGGAGCGGGAGCGGCGTGCAGCGGGCCCTCCGCGAGCGGCTCGCCGAGGACGTGTGCGTCGCATTCGCCGAGGAGGTGTGGGCGTTCCTGTACCCGCGCGACCGGTACGGGCCGCCCGAAGTGACCGTGACCGCACGCCGCCGGGTCGAGTCGGGCGCCGATACGGAAGAGATCCACCTCGCCCCGCGCATGGCCAACCGGCTCATCCTGCTGCACGAGATCGGTCACTCCTACCTGGGCCGCGTGCTCCCCAACGGCTCACACGCGGCCCACGGAGCCGAGTTCGCCGCCCTGTACCTGCACCTCCTGGGCGAGTTCCTCGGAGTGGATGACAGCTCCGGCCGTGAGCGCGGGCAGCGGCAGCGGCCCTCGGTGCGGTTCGTCGAGCCCCACGATCTGGCCCGCGTCCTGGCGTCCGGTCAGAGACGGGACGGGCAGCGCCGGCGCCGACGGATGCGGTTTCGACAGCTGGAGCTCGCGCTGGCCGGCTGAGGCCGCGACCGCGATCCCGCGTCCCGCCCAGGGACCCGAACGTCCCGCCGGTAAACCGATCCCGCCGGCAAATCGATCCCGCCGGCAAATCGATCCTCACCGCCCGATCGGGAACCGATACCCCCGTCCCGCTCCGTATCGCGACCTTTCGAATCGCAAACTCCCCGTCGAGGATTCGACCGCGCCTCCCGCCCCGCCGCGGGACCGACCTTATCGCAGAAAAGCTGTAGATGGGACGTGGTGATTCCCCCGGTGGCGCGATCGGTTCACCCCGGGCCGTCGATCCGGGGTTGGCGTGTGCGAATCGAAAGGTTGCAAGACGGAGCCGGGAGGAGCCCCCCGCGTCTACCCGTATCGGGGTGGGTCCGGGTGGCGCGTTGAGGCTCCGATGAGGGGCAGAGGCTGATGAGGCAGATGCCGACACGAGGGGGTTGGATGGGAGATCGTACGCGGCTGGAATACTCGCTGCTCGCGCTGCTCGCGAGGGCGCCACGGACGGGGAGCGGTCTGTGCCGGCGCCTCGCGGAGCTTCCGCTCGGGGGGCGTGGCACGAGCTCGGGAGCCGTGTATCCCGCCCTGAAACGGCTCGAAGCGGCGGGTCTCGTCGAGACGAGCGCCAAGCCACGTCGGGCGGACATCGCCTGGTACCGGTACGGCGACCGATACGGAAGCGCATGGTACATGGATCGGAGACCGATCCATGTCGGGCGCTACCGGCTCTACCACCTGACGCGGCAGGGGTGGCTCGTGGTCCGGGGGTGGGCCCTCGAGGCCATCGCGAGAAGGGACATGCTGGCGTGTCCGGAGACGCTCCTCCTCAAGTTCATGGTGCTCGCGACGGTCGACCGCGTGCCGGTCCTGCGCGAGCCGGCCGACGCGAGCCAGCCGGCCTCGTTCCTGTCGGAGTACGCCCGTGTCGCGGAAGGGATCGGGGTCGATCTGCGCGCCCGGACGCGAGACCGCCCGTGGCGCTTCCGGATCGGATCGCGGGACCCGACCGGCAGGGGTCCCCCCGCGTACGAGGAACGACTCGCGGCGGAGCTCCTGGCGCGGCTGTTCGAGACGCGATCGGCGTGGGCCCGCCGGGCGGCGCGCGGCTTCGCTCGCGCGTCGCCGCCGGGTCGGTCGACCCTCGACCTCGACGGGTGATCGGGGTGGCCATGGTGCCGTGGCTCGTTCGGCGTTGAAGGGCGGGGGCGGCGACGGGGCGATGCGGGCCGGCGCACCCGACCACGCTCAGTTGCCGTTCGTCACCCAGCTCTGCGCGAGCATGCCCGTCCACAGCGCCTCCGGGAAGCGGAGTCTCTCATCCATTGCCCGTCGATGTATCGGTCACTATACTTTGTTCATCGATGTATCGCGCGGGGACGGGGCGTCTCCGCGGACTTCGCGCCCCGGGAGTCGCGAGCCCGGTGACTGCAGCTGGAGGGGGTCGCCATGCCCGGCAGCGATCTGTACACCGGGACGCTCGACCTGCTCGTGCTCAAGGCGCTCAGCTGGGGGCCGATGCACGGCTACGCGATCAACAAGTGGATCGGCGAGCGGACGAACGAGGTGGTGAACGTCACCGAGGGGTCGCTGTACCCCGCGCTCCACCGCATGCAGAAGCGGGGGCTGCTCGACGCCGAGTGGGGCATCACCGAGCAGAACCGCGAGGCCAGGTACTACTCGCTGACCCCCGAGGGGCGCGAGCACCTGCGCA
>Ga0307444_1000027_pt1 | contig 69696 bp, 46 predicted proteins | sample SalMarSW160340MG_FD_202145 | JGI IMG/M metagenome (GOLD analysis project Ga0307444, IMG submission 202145) | Salt marsh sediment microbial communities from the Plum Island Ecosystem LTER, Massachusetts, United States - SW1603-40 | ecosystem: Environmental > Aquatic > Marine > Intertidal zone >...
GTAGGGCGGGAGCGGGACGTGCCCGTGACGCTCGATGAGCGTCCACGGATCCGCCTCCCCCGTCAGACGCACCACCCGAGATCCGTCCGGTCTCGAGTCGAGGATCTCGACCTCGAAGCCCTCCCCCACCTCGACGCGACGACCCGGCTTGAGCTTTCCACCGGGGCGCACGATGGCCTCCCACACCCGGGGGGCCCGGCTCCGGAAGGCGGCCAGGGGATCGTGATCGCTCGCGGGCGTCCCCTCCGACCCGGGGGCATCGTCCGACGGGACGAACGGTCTCGTGAGGAGGATCTCGGCCCTCGCGCCCGTCGGCTTGCGACCCAGCAGCCGGGCCGGGAAGACGCGTGTGTCGTTGAGCACCAGGGCGTCCCCGGGAGACAGCAGGCACGGGAGGTCGGCGAAGCGGGCGTCTTCAATGTCGCCCGTGGCGCGCGACAGGACCAGCAGCCGGCTCGCGTCCCGCCGCTCGGCGGGTCGGGAGGCGATCAGGTGGGATGGGAGCTCGTAGTCGAACCCGACCGTGAGGCCGGGTGCGGCATCAATCGCCATCGTCGAACAGGGCGGCCTGCGGATCGCCGCCCGTCGGCGGCGTGTAGCCGAAGCGCTCGTAGGCCCTTCGGGTCACGGCCCGGCCGCGCGACGTGCGCTGCAGGTACCCGTTCTGGATCAGGTAGGGCTCGTACACCTCCTCCAGGGTCCCCGCGTCCTCGCCCACGGCCACCGCGAGCGAGTTGAGACCCACGGGCCCGCCGTCGAAGTGCTCGATGATGACGGTGAGCACGCGGGCGTCCATCTCGTCGAGGCCGTACTCGTCGACGTTGAGCAGCGTGAGGCCGCGGACCGCGGTGTCCGCGTCGATCGTGCCGTCGCTCCGCACCTCGGCGTAGTCGCGCACGCGCCGGAGCAGCCGGTTGGCGATGCGCGGGGTGCCTCGCGAGCGCCGCGCGATCTCCTGCGCACCCTCCTCCGTGATCCGGATGTCGAGCACGCCCGCCGAGCGACGGACGATCTCGGCCAGCTCCCCGGTCGGGTAGAACCCCAGCCGCTCGATCACGCCGAAGCGTGCCCGCATGGGGGCCGTCAGGAGCCCGAACCGGGTGGTCGCGCCCACCAGTGTGAAGCGCTCGAGCTTCATGGAGATCGTCTCGACCCGCGGCCCGTCGCCGAGCCGGATCTCGATCCGGTAGTCCTCCATCGCCGGATACAGGAACTCCTCGATCACGGGCCTGAGCCTGTGGATCTCGTCGATGAACAGGATGTCGCGCGCGTCGAGGTTCGTGAGCAGCCCGGCGAGATCGCCGGGCTTCTCGAGCACCGGTCCCGAGGTGAGCTTGATGTGCACGTCGAGCTCGCGCGCCAGGAGGTGTGCGAGCGTCGTCTTGCCGAGCCCCGGGGGGCCGTAGAACAGGGTGTGGTCGAGCGCGTCTCCCCTGGCCCTGGCGGCCTCGACGAACACGGCGAGGCTCTCCTTCACCTTGTCCTGACCCACGAACTCCTCGAGCCGCTGGGGTCGGAGCGAGCGCTCGGCCGGCGCCTCTTCATCGGCGGCTTCCGGCGTCGTGATGTGGGGACGTCCCGTCGTGTCGGTCATGCGTGGATCCGGCTCATACGAAGCGGAGCGCCTGTTTCACGAGCTCCTCGGCGCCGACCGAGCGGCCGTCGAGCGACTGCATCGCCCGGCGCACCGCATCGTCGGCCTCGAGCTGCCCGTAGCCGAGCCCCCGCAGCGCCTGGATGGCGGCCGCCGTGTGCCCGGTGCCGGGGATGTCCGGGACACCCTCCCGCAGGTCGTCGAGCTTGTCGGCGAGCTCGATCGTGATGCGCTCGGCCGTCTTGCGGCCCACGCCGCTCACGGTCTGGAGCGCCGCGTGGTCCTTCCCGCGGATCGCGGCCACGATCCGCTGGCCGGGGAGCGCTCCGAGGATCGCGAGCGCCAGACGCGGGCCGACGCCGGTCGCGGTCCGCAGGCGCCTGAACAGCTCGCGATCGCGCGCCGACCCGAACCCGTACAGCTCGAGCGCATCGTCGCGAACCACGAGGGTCGTGTGCAGCTCCACCTCCTCGCCCACGTCCGGAAGCCGATCGAGGAGCGCGAGGGGCACCTGGACGTCGTAGCCGAGACCGGAGGAGGTCATGATCTCGACCGAGTCGGTTCCGCGCTCGATGAGGCGCCCCCGGATGCGGCGGATCAACGCAGTACCCGGGCACCCGAGGCCGCGAGCTCGCCCCGGAGCAGGTGGCAGAGCGCGACCGCGCACCCGTCGGCCGCGTCCGCGGGCTCGGGCACGTCCTTGAGCCGGAGATGCTGCCGCACCATGTAGCCCACCTGCTCCTTGCTGGCGGCGCCCGTCCCGACGACGCGCTTCTTGACCTCTCGCGGAGGGTACGAGTGGACGGGCAGATCGCGGAGCGCCGCGGCGAGCACGAGCACGCCGCGGGCGTGACCGAGCACCATCGCCGTACGGGCGTTCCGGCCGGTGAACACGCCCTCGATCGCCAGGCAGGTGGGCTGGTGCCGCTCGATCAGCTCGGCCAGCCCGCGGTGGATCTCGACCAGTCGGCACGCGAGATCGGCGTCCCGCGTGGTGCGGATCACGCCACACTCGACGAGGCGTGGACGTCCATCTTCCCTGTGGATGAGCGCGTAGCCGGTCACGCGCGTGCCCGGATCCACCCCGAGCACACGGGTCGCCGCGACGGAGTCGGGACCGGCCGGGACCCGGCCCGTCAGGAGCTCCCCAGGACGGCCCAGTCCGCCTCCTCGAGATCGGCGTTCGAGTACACGCGCTGCACGTCGTCGTGTTCGTCGAGGGCCTCGAAGATGTCGAGCACCTTCTCGGCGTCCCGCCCGGTGACCTTGATGGTGCTGTTGGGCACCATCGCGAGCTCGGCCTCCTCGATCGGAAGACCGGCGGCCCGCAGGGAGTCCTGTACGGCGTGGAATTCGCCCGCCGCCGTCGTGACCACGAACGCGTCCCCGTCCCGCTCGAGGTTCTCGGCGCCCGCCACGAGGGCCGCCTCGAGGGCGGCCTCCTCGTCGCAGCACCCCGCGTCGAGGTAGATCTGGCCCTTGCGCTCGAACATCCAGGCCACCGAGCCGCTCTGGCCCAGATTGCCGCCCTTCTTGTCGAGCAGGTGTCGCAGCTCGGCCACCGTACGGTTGGCGTTGTCGGTCAGACACTCGACATACAGGGCCACGCCGCCCGGCGCGTAGCCCTCGTACGCGATCTCCTCGAAGCTGGCGCCGGGGAGGTCGCCCGTGCCGCGCTTGATGGCCCGGTCGATGTTGTCGTTGGGCATGTTCTGCGCCTTGGCGTTGTCGACCGCCAGGCGCAGGCGCGGATTGAAGTTCGGATCGCCGCCCGCCACGCGCGCGGCCACCGCGATCTCGCGTCCGAGCTTCGCGAACAGCCTGCCGCGTGCCTTGTCGTTCACCGCCTTCTGGCGCTTGATCTGCGCCCACTTGCTGTGGCCGGCCACTTCTGATCACTCCCGCTGTCGGAGTACCGTGCCCTGCTGGAAGCCTGCTCTAACTGCCGCGGGTCTCGGCTCCTACTCCTCCTCCCGCTTCGTGTCGGCGATCACCCTCTCCGCCACATGGGGAGGGGCGGGCTCGTACCCCGCCAGCCGTCTCGTGTGCACCGCCTTGCCGTGCGTGAGCGAGCGGAGCGCGGCCGAGTACTTGTACAGCTCGGCCTGCGGGACGTACGCCTTCACGACCTGGCGATGGCCCCGCGACTCCATGCCGAGCACCCGCCCGCGGCGCTGGTTGAGATCCCCCATCACCTCGCCCATGTAGTCCTCGGGCGTCTCGACCTCGACCTCCATGATCGGCTCGAGGATCACCGGGCTCGCCGTCTGCGCGACCTTCTTGAAGGCCAGCGATCCCGCCACCTGGAAGGCCAGATCGGAACTGTCCACCGAGTGGTGCGATCCGTCGTATACCTCGGCCTTGAAATCCACCAGCGGGTATCCGGCCAGCACGCCCTTCCGCGAGGCGTCCTGGATCCCCTTGTCGACCGCGGGGACGAACTTGGTGGGGATCACGCCGCCCTTGATCGAATCGACGAACTCGTACCCCTCGCCGCGCGGCAGCGGGCTCAGCCGCACCCAGCAGTCCCCGAACTGACCGCGTCCTCCGGACTGCTTCTTGTACCGTCCCTGGCCCTCCGACTGCCGGGTGATCGTCTCGCGATACGGGATCCTGGGCGCCTCGGTCTCCACGTTGACCCCGTACTTCCGGGTGAGCCGCTCGAGGCTGATGTTGAGGTGGAGCTCGCCGAGCCCCCGGATGATCGTCTGTCCGCGCTCTCCATCGTACCCGGATGTGAACGTCGGGTCCTCCTCGTGGAGCTTCGTGAGGCCGTTCCCGAGCTTGTCCTCGTCCCCGCGCGTGGCCGCCTGGACGGCGAGGGAGATGTCGGGGTGCGGCCAGTCGATCCCCTCCAGCACGAGCGGCTTCGATGGAGAGCACAGCGTGTCGCCCGTGTGCGTGTCCTTGAGCTTCGCCACCACGCCGATGTCTCCGGCGTGCAGCCGCTCCAGTTCGTGCCGGTGCGCGCCGTGCGGGATGGCGAGGTGTGCGATGCGCTCGTTGGCGGCGTGGACGGGGTTCCACATGGCGAGCCCGTTGGTGACCCGACCACCGAACACCCGGAAGTAGCTCAGGTCGCCCACGTGCGGCTCGGAGGTGGTCTTGAACACGAGCGCCGCCAGCGGCGCCCCGTCGGAGGCCTCGACCTCGATCTCGTCCCCCTCGCTCTCGGCGATCTCCGGGGTGGCCTCGGCGGGGGACGGCATCAGCTCGACGATCTTGTTCAACACGGCGCGCACCCCGCGCCCCGAGGCCCCCGCCCCACAGAACACCGGCACGACCTCGCCCCGGCGCATGGCGGCCGCCAGAACCGCGAGCACCCGGTCGCGGTCGAGCTCCTCGCCCTCCAGGTAGGCCTCGAGGAGCTCGTCATCGGCCGCCGCGATCGTCTCGATGAGCTCCTCGCGGAACTCGTCCACACCCGACTCGAGCCCCTCGGGGATGTCCGTCTCCTCGTACTCGCCCCGGTCCCCGCCCTCGTAGATGTGCGCCTTGAGCGAGAACAGGTTCACGATCCCGCGGAAGTCGGGGCCCGCCCCGATGGGCACTTCGACCGGGATGGCCGCCGGCGTGAGGACGCTCTGCACCTGCCGGAAGGTCTTCCGGAACGACGCGTTGTCGCGGTCCATCATCGTGATGAAGATCATGCGCGGGATCCCGCGCCGCTCGCACTCCGCCCACGTGCGCTCGGTTCCCACCTCGACCCCCGACGCCGCGTCGACCACGCACAGGCCGGCGTCGGCGACGCGCACCCCCGCGGCCACCTCGCCGAAGAAGTCCAGGTACCCGGGCGTGTCGATCAGGTTGATCTTGGCGCCCTTCCACTTCGCGTAGGCGACCGAGAGGTTGATCGAGATCTTGTGCTCCGTCTCCTCGGGCGTGAAGTCGGTGATCGCGCTCCCCTTCTCCACATCGCCCTTGCGGGTCGTCGTGCCGCCGATGTGGCACATCGAATCGGCCAGCGTGGTCTTCCCCGAGCCCCCGTGACCGAAGAGGACCACGTTGCGTATGGCGGACGTTTCGAACTCGGTGGCGGCAGACGCCATCTACTCCTCCTCGAGGCGGTGAACTCGATCAGGATGCGCGGGGCGCGGGCCACCGTACGGCGATCCGTCGTGATGCCTCGACGGCCTTCCAGGAGGGCCCGCGCGGGGGAGTCATTCTAGCAGGTCGCGGAAAAAACTCCAGTCCGCCGCCGGGTGGCGCGAGGCGTCGCGGCGAGCGGTCGAAGGCCGTCCCGGAGGGCCTCCGTCAGTGGGTGCGGGTCTTCTGGTACCGCCGGCTCATCTCGTCCAGGAACGCGCGCTCTTCCATCGACAGCGAGTCCATCCCGCTCTCGCGGATCTTGTCGAGGATGCGATCGACCTCGTCGAGCGCGTCACCGTCCACGCCCCGCTTGCCCCTCCGCGCCGCGCGGCGCTCCTTCTCGCCCCCGACCGCCCGGGCGCCTCCCCCGCGCTCGACCCGCACGCGCGTGGGCTTCTCCTTGAAGAACGCACGCTGGACGCCCCGGGAGAGTCGCTCGCCGAAGCGCAGATAGACGAAGCCCGTCACCAGCCCGCCCAGATGCGCCCAGTGCGCCACGCCGCCCCCGCCCTGGATGGTGGCGAACAGGGTGAAGACCCCGAGGATGGCCACGAACCATTTCGCGGGGATCGGGAACAGGAAGTACAGATAGATCCTGGCGTCCGGCCAGTTCATGGCGAACGCGAGCAGGAGGCCGAAGATCGCCCCGGACGCCCCGATCATCGGAACGGGTCCGATCATCGAGGAGAGGAGGAGGTGGAACGCGGCGCCGCCCAGCCCGCACGCGACGTAGAACTTGATGAAGAAGCGGCTGCCCCAGTGGCTCTCGAGCGGCGGTCCGAAGAAGAACAGGACCAGCATGTTCGTGAACAGGTGTCCGAAGCTCACGTGCACGAACATGTAGGTGAGGGCCGTCCATGGACGGAGCAACGAGCCCGGGATCGAGAACCCCAGCCACTCGATCGCCCGCACCGGGAGGATCCCGAGCGCGAACGATCCCCACACCGCCACGTTCGCGATGAGCAGACGCTTGACCCACGGGGTCATGGGGAACCCGTGACCGAACTGGAACCCCCCGCTGCGGGGGACGGCGAATCTCCGGCTCACGCCCCCTCCTCGGCCGCGGGTCCGCCGACACGCGCCATCCCCGCCTCTACATCGAGCTCGATCGCGGACCGCAGACCGCGTTGCCGCTCCGCGCGCTCGAGGGCCAGCCGTAGCAGCTCGTCGACGAGCTCCGGGTACGGGAGGCCGGTCGCCGCCCACAGCTTCGGATACATGCTGATGCGCGTGAACCCGGGGATCGTGTTGATCTCGTTCACCACGAGCTCGTCGTCGGGCGTCAGGAAGAAGTCGACGCGCGCCATGCCCTCGCAGCACAGCGTGCGGAACGTCCGCACCGCCAGCTCCCGAACCCGCTCCGTGGTGGCGGGATCCAGGTCGGCGGGGACCCGGAGGTCGGCGCCCTCGTCGTCCAGGTACTTCGCTTCGTAGGAGTAGAACTCGTGCCGCGGGACGATCTCTCCCGGAAGCGAGGCCCTCGGGTCCTCGTTGCCAAGCACCGCGCACTCGAGCTCGCGCCCCCGGATGAAGCTCTCGAGCAGCACCTTCCGATCGAAGCCGAACGCCGTGTCGACGGCATGCCTGAGCTCGTCGGGAGTCGTGACCTTGGTCACTCCCACCGAAGAGCCCATGTTCGCCGGCTTCACGAACAGGGGGTGTCCGAGCTCGGCCGCGAGCGTCTCCCAGTCGGGGACGGGATCGCGTGGCGCGAGGGTGACGAACGGAGCGACCGGGATGCCCGCATCCCGGAGGAGGCGCTTGCTCACGTCCTTGTCCATCCCGATCGAGGAGCCCAGCACATCCGGGCCCACGAAGGGCATGTGCGCCAGCCGCAGGAGACCCTGCACGGTGCCATCCTCGCCCATCGGGCCGTGCAGCACGGGGAACACGACGTCGAGCCGCTCGAGCGGCTCACCCGCATCGAGCGGAACGAGATCCGCCCGGGTTCCCGGCACGAGCGCCACATCGCGGTTCGCCGGACCGAGGCGGATGCGCCGCGGATCGGAGCCGTCGAGGAGGAAGCGGGAGCTCTCGGCCAGGTGCCAGTGCCCCGACCGGTCGATGCCGATCAGCACGACCTCGTAGCGCTCCGGATCGATGGCTTCGATGACGTTGCGCGCGGACTGGAGGGACACCTCGTGCTCGGCGGACTCGCCCCCGAACAGCACTCCCACACGCACGCGTCGCTCACCGCCCACGAATCACCCCCGTCCGCCGTCGTCTACCGTTGCAGCAGATGCTGCAGCAGGTCGTACCTCGTGAGCACCCCGAGGATCCCACCCTCGTCCTCCACGAGCACGGCGGCGACCTCCCGGCCCAGCTCGCGGGTCAGCCTGGTGGGCTCGGCGTCCGGCGGCACCGATGGGAAGGGCGAGCCGGCCAGCGAGCGGATCGGATCGGCGGCCCGGTCGGGGTGGCGGATGACGGCCGCCATGAGCTTGGATTCGGTCACCGAGCCGATGGCGCGGCCGTTCTCGATCACCGGGAGCTGCGACACGTGGTACTCGTCCACGAGCTCGAGCCCGTGCTCGATCGTGTCATCGGGCGATACGCAGACGAGCGCGGGAAGACCCGTGGCGCGCTTCCGGTCGAGCAGGGTGGCCGCCGTCGCGGGCCCCGCGGGCAGGAGCTGGTTCTCGCGCATCCACTCGTCGTTGTAGAGCTTCGACAAATAGCGTTCGCCGGTGTCGGTGAGCATCGACACGACGCACGCCTCGGGATCGTCGAGCTCGCGCGCCACCTCGAGGGCGACGTGTGTGATGAGCCCCGACGAGCCGCCGGCGAACAGGCCCTCCTCGCGGGTCAGGCGACGCGCCACCTCGAACGCCTGCACGTCCGAGACCTTCCGGAACTCGTCGACGAGCCCGAAGTCGAGCGTCCCCGGGATCTTGTCGTTCCCCACACCCTCGACCTTGTACGGTGCGCCCGCGGTCTTCTCGCCGGTGGCGAAGTAGCGCGCGAAGATCGAGCCTTCGGGGTCGCCCGCGATGATGCGGATGCGGGGGTTCTTCTCCTTCAGGTAGCGCGCGACGCCGGTGATTGTCCCCCCGGTGGCAGGCGAGGCCACGAAGTGCGTGACGCGTCCCTCGGTCTGCTCCCAGATCTCCGGCCCGGTGGTCCGGTAGTGTGCGTCCGGGTTGACGGGGTTGAAGAACTGGTCGGCGAGGATGGCGCCGGGGGTCTCCGCCACGATGCGCTTCGCCACGTTGCCGTAGTAGTCGGGGTGGTCGGGCGACACCGCGGTGGGCGTCACGATCACCTCGGCGCCGAACGCCTTCACCATGCGGATCTTCTCGGCGCTCATCTTGTCGGGGATCGCGAACACGCAGCGGTATCCCTTCACGGCGGCGGCGATCGCCAGCCCCACCCCGGTGTTCCCGGCCGTCCCCTCGACGACGGTGCCGCCCGGCGCGAGGCGGCCCTCGCGCTCCGCCGCCTCGATGATGGCGAGCCCGATCCGGTCCTTGACGGAGCCGCCCGGGTTGAAGGACTCCACCTTGATCCACACCGGCGTCCGTATCCGGCCCACCACCCGGTTGAGCCGGATGAGCGGCGTCGACCCGATCGTCCCGAGAACGCTCTCGAACCGACCGCGGGCCCGATTCTCTCTCAGCTGGGCGTTCATCTCGGGCTCCCGTCCTTCGGCTTCGCGACCTCGGGCATGGGATACTGGACCGGGAGGAGGCCCCACACCGCCACCGCCTCCTCGCCCTGTCGCGCCGGACGATAGCGGAGTCGACGCGCCCCGGCGACCGCGGCCGAGTCGAGCACGCCGTCGCCCGAGGAGCGCGCGACGTACACGGAGTCCACGTGGCCGATGGTGGAGATGTGAATCTTGAGCAGCGTCTCGCCACCCACTCCACGCGACCAGGCGTCCGCCGGATACTCGAACGGGAGCTGCTCGCTCAGGAGCATCGGATACGTGAACGGGCCCGCCGCGGCCGGGCCGATCTTGAGCCCCCCGAGGACCGGACGGACGGTGTCGGCACACCCGGCCAGCGACAGCGCCGCCGCGATGGCGAGCCCGACCCTCGGCGACACCGGCGGCCCCTCAGGCATCGAGGTCCGCCTTGAGCTCGGCGAGTGCGCGCAGCGCCTCGAGGGGGGTCAGGTGGTCCGGATCCAGCTCACGGAGGCGCTCGAGCGCCGCCGTGAGCCCCGGGTGCAGACGATCGCCTTCCTCCGCATCGCGCGCGGAGGGAGCCTCGAACAGCGACAGCTGCCCGCGGGCTCGCTCGGCGAGGGCGGCGCCCCGGCCGCCGACTCCCCACGGGCCGCTCTCGAGCTCCCGGAGGATGCGCGCCGCGCGGCCCACGACCGCGGGTGGGAGACCGGCGAGCCTCCCCACGTGCACGCCGTAGGAGCGATCCGATCCACCCGGCCGGAGACGGTGCAGGAACACGATGTCGCGCCCGCGCTCCTTCACCGCGACGTTGAACGCGGCCGCCCGCGCGAGGGTGTCGGCGAGACCGACGAGCTCGTGGTAGTGGGTCGCGAACACGGTTCGGGCCCCCAGCTCGTGCAGGTGCTCGGTCACCGCCCAGGCGATCGACACGCCATCGTAGGTCGAGGTGCCCCGCCCGATCTCGTCCAGCAGCACGAGGCTGCGCTCGGTCGCCCCGTTGAGGATGGTGGCCGTCTCCGTCATCTCGACCATGAATGTGCTCATCCCCGCCGCCAGGTTGTCGCTCGCGCCCACCCGGGTGAACACGCGGTCGCACACGCCCACCAGCGCCCGCGAGGCGGGGACGAAGGAGCCGATCTGTGCCATGAGACAGATCAGTCCGACCTGACGCAGTACGGTCGATTTCCCGGCCATGTTGGGACCGGTCACGATCATCACCCGCAGTCCCGCGTCGAGCGTGACGTCGTTGGGGACGAAGCGCTCGCGCGCGACGGTCGACTCCACGACCGGATGCCGACCCTCGACGATCGACAGCACGGGCTCGTCGGACAGCTCGGGCCGCACGTAGCGCTCGCGCTCCGCGACCTCCGCCAGGGCCGCGAACAGGTCGATCTCCGCCACGCGACGCGCCGTCGCCTGGACGCGCGGGACCTCGGCGGCCACGGCGTCGCGCAGCTCCTGGAACAGACGGGTCTCCAGACGGACGATCCCGTCCTCGGCCCCCAGGACCCTGGCCTCCCACTCCTTGAGCTCCGGCGTCAGGTAGCGCTCGGCGTTGGTGAGCGTCTGCTTGCGCACGTAGTCGTCGGGCACGCGGTCGAGCTTCGCCTTGCTCACCTCGATGTAGTACCCGAACACCCTGTTGAACCCCACCTTGAGGCTGTCGATCCCGGTACGCTCGCGCTCGCGCGCCTGCAGGCCCGCGATCACGTCGACCGCGTTCGTCCGTGTGGCGCGCAGCCCGTCCAGCTCCTCCGAGTGCCCGGCGCGGATCACGCCGCCGTCCTTGAGCGTCGGGGGGGCGTCCGGATCGAGCGCGCCTTCGATGCGCGAGCGCACGTCCTCGAGCGCATCGAACCCGTCCCGCAGGGCGACGAGCGCGGGCGAGCCGACATCGTCCAGCTCCTCCTGCACGCCGGGCAGGACCTCCACCGAGCGGCCCAGACCGAGCAGGTCGCGCGGCCCGGCGCGACCCGTGGCGATCCGCGCCGCCAGGCGCTCGAGGTCGCGTACTCCCGCCAGCCGCCGGCGGATCTCGGCCCGCCTCGCCCGCGCCTCGAACAGCTCGGCCACCGCCGACAGGCGTCGCTCGATGGCGGCGCGGTCGACCAGCGGACGGAGGACGCGGCGGCGCAAGAGACGCGCGCCCATCGGGGTGCGCGTGCGATCCAGCAGATCGAGCAGCGAGCTCCCCTCCCCGACGCGGAGCGGCTCGACGAGCTCGAGGTTGCGACGGGTCATTCCGTCGAGGTACATGATCCCGCCCTCGCGGTCGACCCGTGGCGGGCGCAGGTGGTCGACCCCCGCCGGGCGCACTTCATCCAGATACGCGAGCGCGGCGGCGGCGGCCGACAGCAGGTGCGCATCCGCATCGCTCCGCAACCCGAAACCGGCGCTCGACGCGACCCCGAACCGCTCCCGGAGTCGCTCTTCGCCCAGCGCGGGCTCGAAGCGCCACGCCGGTCGGGCGGTCACGAGCCACGGACCGGTGAACGGCTCGCTCCCCTCGGGAACCACGATCTCGGCCGGCTCCAACCGGCCCAGCTCGTCGAGCAACGCCTCCGTCGTGGGGATCGAACGCAGCTCGAACTCGCCGGTCGACAGGTCCGCCGCCGCGACGCCGAACGGCCCGGTGCCCGACACGGCGACCACGTAGTTGTTGCGGTCGTCGGCGAGCAGCGTGTCCTCGAGCACCGTGCCGGGAGTGATCACCTCGACCACGTCCCGCCGCACGATGCCGTCGGCCTCGGCCGCCTCCTCGAGCTGCTCGCAGATCGCCACCCGACGACCCGCCCTGAGGAGCCGGGACACGTACTCGGCCGCCGCCTTCACCGGAACGCCGGCCAGCGGGACATCGGCGCTCGCCCCGTTGTTCCGCGAGGTGAGCGTCAGCCCGAGCAGACCGCTTCCCTCCTCGGCGTCCTCGAAGAACATCTCGTAGAAGTCGCCCACGCGGAAGAAGAGGAGCGCATCGGGGTGCCGCGACTTGATGTCGAGGTACTGGGCGATCAACGGGGTATGCCCCGCCGCGCGTCCCTCACCGCCCGGCGGGCTCATGGCTCCCCGGCGACGACCGCCACGCTGTATCCCGCGCTCCGGAGCCTGCGCTCGAGAGCTCGCGCCGCCTCGGCGCTGGAGAATCGACCGACGCGCACCTTCTCCAGCCCTTCGTCGCTCACCACCCGTGCGTCGAACCCGGCTCGACGGACCTCCTCCGCGAGGGTCTGGGCGGCGCTCCGGCGTGAGAACGCCCCGAGCTGGAGGGTGAAGCGCAGACCCCCGGGCGTACACCCGCGCGACGCGGTCACCGCGCGCTCGAGGAGATCGGTGTCGCCGGCGGAGCGCGCCTCCAGGACGGCCCGGTCGAACGCGTCGCACGCCGTCTCGAGCTCCCCACCCGCCTCTAGGGCCCGGGCGCTCCAGAACCACGACGAGGGGATCTCATCGCTCCCCGGGTAGTCGGCCCGCAGCCGTTCGAGGTCCTCGACCGCCCGGGCGGGCTCGCCCCGGGCCACGTCGAGCTGCGCGAGCCGGATCCACGCCCGCGCCCCGTACGCCGAGCGGCCATCGAGCGCGATCGCCAGGAACTCGTCGCGGGCCGAGTCGGCGTGCGTCATCAGGCGGGCGCGCAGGTAGCGCGCACGCGTGGCCTCGGCGGCGGGCGCCCCGTCGGTGTCCGCGAGCCACGCCTCGAGCGCGTCTCTCATCCCCGCGATCCGTCCTTCGTCGATCGCCGCCTCCAGCTCGTCGAGCCGGCCGGCTGGAGCGGGGGACTGCGCCTCGAGGCCCCCGGCCGAGGCGCACCCGAGGGTCAGGACCGGAACCGCGATCACGGCCCGGAGCTTCATGCCCGGGCCCGGCGCTCGCCCTCGAGCACGAGAAGCAGCTCCGCCAGCACCGCCCGATCCTTGCCCCCGGACTTGAGCAGCCGGTCGGCGCGGTACAGCCGTTCGAGCGCTCCGTCGATCTCCCCCGGACGCCAGGCACGCGCCTGTCGGGCGTAGCTGTTCGCCTTCCACGAAAGGTACCCCCGCCCCGTCTCGGACAGCGTCTGCTTCACTCTCGCCACCCCTCCCTCGACGGCCACACCGACCAGCAGGTGTTGATCCACCAGTCCGGCCACCAGCCCCACGCCGCTCTCCGATGTGAGAAGGTCGTCGAGCTCGCGCAAGGCGGCGCCGTACTTCCGCTCGGCCACCAGATCGAGCCAGGTCCAACGGTCGATGCGCCGCGTGCGGGGAACCAGCTCCCGGACGCGATCGGCGGTCGGTCGCCGGTCGCCCGCAGCACTCAGCTTCTCGAGCTCCGCGTCGAGCCGGGACGGGTCTCCGCCCACCGCGGCGGCGAGCGCCTGGGCGGCCTCCGGCCCCAGCTCCAGGCCCCAGCGCCCCCGCCCCCGCTCGACGATCCAACCCGGAATCTCCGCGTCACGCGGCGCGCTCCAGTCGAGCGTTCGGCAGCGCTTGCCGAGCTCCCGGTAGAAGGAGGCCCGCGAGCCCTTCGGGATCGTACCGGTCAGGATGAGCACCACGTCGCCCGGCAGGGTCCCGAGCGCGCCCACGAGGACCTTCCGGATCGCGGGCGACAGCTTCTGTACCTCGCGCAGCACGATCACCCGCCGCTCGGCCATCAGCGGAGGCATGGCGAGCGTGGCCGCGAGCTCCTCGGCCGACACGTCCTCGGAGCGGTATTCGTCGTAGTTGAAGTCGCGCGTGGAGGGGTCGAGCGCCGCATCAGCCAGCATCCGGGCCGCCTCGTCGCGCAGGCGATCGGCGTCGCCGTGCAGGAACCAGGCGCCCGTCGGGGGGCCGCGGGACAGAAACTGCTGGAGGCGGGTCTCGGCGGCGACGGTCACCGGGCGTCGGGCGCCGGGCGCCGCGTGGCGGTTCGCCCGCTATGCCCCTTCAGCGCGATTCGTCGAGCTGTCCGGTTCGGGTCACCCCGGGCTCGGGGCTCACCGATACCGGCAGAGAGAACGTCGTGAACAGGCTCGCCGGCTCATCGAGGGTCGGGTAGATCGGTACGAGAAAGCGTCGGGACGTGGAGACGTACGGTCCTTCTTCGAACAGGCTCGGCGGTCGGACGGCCATCGGCGCGGCCGGGAGCCGCACGGCCACCGGGGGCAGTTCGACCTCCAACGTCATGCGGGTCGCGAACGGGAGCCAGGTCACGGCCAGCAGGCCGACCGATGCGACCGCCACCAGCGCGGCGCTCCCGAGGGCGCGCCTGGAGGTGAGCCGGGCCGCATCGTCGATGTGGTACAGCCGGTGCTGGAGACGGGGCAGGAAGTCCGGCGATGGCTCGGCGCCCGGCAGCTCGCACCACAGCCCCACCCCGCGCTCCACCACCGAATGATACCGAGCGCAGCGATCGCACCCGGCGAGATGCCCATCGAAACGGACCTTCACCTCATCGGGGAGGATCCCGTCCCGGTACTCCGAGTAGCCCTGGATGAATTCGTCGCACGACATCGCGCTCGTCCATCGTCTCCGGCGAGCCTCGCCGGGTTCCTCATCCGCCCCGTTCGGGGGCGCGTCGACCGGCTGACTATACTCGTCCTCCGACGAAGGGTTCCGCGTCCTCGGAGGTCGGGCAAGGGGGGGGACGAAAGAAAAGGGGGGCCGGAGCCGGCCCCCCCGCGTCACAGCAGTCGCACGCCGTCCGGAACGCTCAATCGAGCATGGGCGCGATGATCTGGGCAAACCGATTGCGCGCCCGATTGAGACGGGATTTCACCGTGCCGAGCGTGACGCCCGTGATCTCGGAGATCTCCTCGTACGTCTTGCCCTCCATCTCGCGCAGCACGAACACGACCCTGTGGTGCTCCGGGAGCTCCTCTACGGCCGCTTCCACCTTGTCCCGCAAGTGTCGCTTGCGGAACAGATCGTCCGGAGAATAGGTCGTGTCCTCCCACTCGAGCGGCCGGTGGTCCGCCTCCCAGTTCTTCTTGATCGCCTGGAAGAGGACGAGCGGATTGCGGGACCGGTTCCGGAGCTCGTTCTTCGCCAGGTTGCTCGCGATCGTGTAGATCCAGGTCGAGAACTTCTTGGTCTGGTCGAACCGGTGCAGGTGCCGGTAGACCCGGACGAACGTCTCCTGGACGAGATCCTCGGCACGGTCCCGGTCCCCGATCGTCCGGTAGATGAAATTGAGCAGCCGTTCCTGGTAACGCCCCACGAGCTCGTGGAACGCGAAGCGCTCACCCTCGAGGTAACGACCCACGAGCTGGGAATCGTCCAGCGACCGCAGTCGCGCACGCTCGTCGGCCCGGCGCTCCGGCGCTCCCGCGACCTCGGATCGGGTCCCGGCGTGTTCGAGGGTCTGCTGCCTGTCCATGTCGACTCCTTCCAGGCGGTGCCCCGATCCATGCCGTCATCGGACGGATCGTCGCCCGCATACGCTTCTAAGACGTTCGAACGACCGCGATCGTCACACCCCCCGTCCGCTCCGGCCGGAGACGAGCGCTCGGTCCGCGAGCAGCAGCGCGCAGATCGTCTTGGCGTCCTCGATCTCCCCGCGGTCGATCATGTCGAGCGCTCGCGCCAGGGGCATGTCGTGTCGTTCGATGAACTCGTTCCGTTCGAGCTCCGCGCTTCCCGGCGTCAGGTCTCTTGCGAGAAACACATGAATCACCTCGTCCGTGAAACCGGGCGTCGTGAAGATCTTCGTCAGCGGCTCGAGTCGTCCGGCCCGCAGACCGGTCTCCTCTTCGAGCTCGCGCAGGGCACACGCCTCCGGCGCCTCCCCGGCGTCGAGCTTGCCGGCCGGGACCTCCCACACGAATCCGCCCGCCGCGTATCTGTATTGACGAAGCAGGGTCACGCGGGGTTGCCCGGCGCCCGACTCCGTGCCCGGCGGATCGAGCGGAACCACCGCGGCAGCCCCCGGGTGCCGGATCATCTCGAGCTCGCCGGTCGATCCGTCGGGAAACGCCACCTGATCGAGATCGACATCGAGAACCCGCCCCGAGTATACCCTGCGACCGCTCACCCGGTCGTCGGACATCGCACCCATCCACTCCGCCCCTTCCCGGGCTTCGGATCCGTCCGATCGCCCGCAAACATATCCCGAAAACAACCCGAAAGTCAAGCCACGGGACGAATCTGGACGTCGCCGAGGGCCGCCACGCGGGCGGCCGCGGCCTCGGCGTCGGCCACGGCGAGCAATACGAGCCGGTCCGCCGGGAGGTATCGCCGGCACACCTCTCGCACCTCCTCGGGTCCGACGGCCTCGAGCCGGGCGCGGAAGGACTCCCAGTAATTCCCGGGGAGACCGTAGATGCGCTGTCGGCTCACCTTGCTGGTGATCTGGCCCGCGGTCTCGAACTGGAGGGGAAGCGACAGGGTGAGGGCGTGACGAGCCAGCTCGAGCTCCGCGTCGGACACGTACTCGCTCCGCATGCGCTCGATCTCGCCCAAGATCTCCTCGAACGCGGGCGCCAGGACCCCGGTCTCGACCGCCGTCCGGACCACGAACGGGCCCGGGCCGCGCCGAAAGCGGAACGACGAGCGGGCCCCGTACGTCCAGCCCTTGTCCTCGCGCAGGTTCATGTTGATGCGCGAGTTGAACAGCCCGCCGAGGACCGCGTTCGCCAGGACGATCGCGTGGTGGTCGCCGGTGCCGTACGGGACCCCCACGGTCCCCACCCGGATCTCTGCCTGGGCGCTGTCGGGCCGGTCCAGGAGGATGACGCGTCGGCAGGTCTCCTCCGGCGCCCCGGGGACCGCGGGGGCCGGTGCCTCGCCGCTCCAGTCGCCGAAGCGCGCCGCCATCCCCGCGGCGACACGGTCCGCCCCGATGTCGCCGCACACCAGCGCGAAGGCCCGGTCGGGCCGATAGTGACGGGCGTGGAACGCCCGCACGGCGCGCGCGTCGAGCGTGGCCACCGTGTCCTTCGTGCCGCCCACCGGGCGCCCGTAAAGGCCGTGCGCGTACAGCTCCGCGATCAGCGCGTGGTTGGCGACGATCGCGGGCTCGTCGCGCTGGCGCTCGATCTCGTCCAGCCGCTCGCCACGGACGCGAGCCACCTCGGTTTCGGGGAACGACGGATACCGGACGACCGTCGCCAGGAACTCCAGCGCATCCTCGAACACATCGGTCAGCGCGTCGAGCGAAACGACCGTCACGGCGTAGCCGGCGGAGGCATCGAACCCGACGCCGAGCCGGTCTACCCAGCGGGCCATCGACTGCGCGTCCCGATCGGCGGTGCCCTCCGTCAGGAGCCGGGCCGCGAGCGCGGCCAGACCGGCCCGCCCCGCCGGCTCCTGCGACGCACCCGCCTCGAGCACCAGTCGGAGGGACACCTCGGGGACGCCGGGCCGCGGCGCGAACGACACCGGGAGATCGCCCGCATCGGGCAGCCGCGTGAAGTCCGGCAGGACGAGCGGACGAGACGGGCCCGCCGGCGGTCGGATCGTGCGGTCGACGGCAGCCGGGCTCATCCAGCCCCTCCCCCTCCGGAGGCCGCGGCCGGGACCACGTGGATGGCCGTGAGCCGCTCGGGGAGGAGCACCGTGGCGGCGACCGCCTCGACGGCCGGCCGGTCGAGCTCCTCGTACAGCGTGAACGATTCGTTCACGTACGAGGGATTCCCGCGCAGCACGGCCGCGTGCGCGAGCGAGTCCGCCCGGTCGCCGAACGCGGCCAGCTGGTTCACGAGGCTCCGACGGGCGCGGTTGCGGGCCCCTTCCAGCTCTTCGTCCGTGGCACCTCCGTCGCGGAGCTCGTCGAGCACCTCTCGCATGGCCGCCTCGAGCGCATCCGCATCCACGCCGGGACGGGCGGTCGCCACGGCGAACACCATCCCGACCTTCTCCGTCGGCCACGTGAACGCCGACACCTCGGCGGCGATCTGTCGCTCGTACACCAGTGCCTTGCGCAGCCGCGACGAGTTTCCGTCGGCGAGCAGGAACGTCAGGACGTCGGTCGCCTCGAACCCCGGATCGTTGAACGACGGGGAGTGGAACATGAGATACACGCGCGGCACCTGGACGCGATCCGGAAGGACCTCCCGCGTCTCGCCACGGCCGAGCGGCGAAGGGACCACGATGCGCTCCGGGACCGGGCGGGACGGAATGTCGCCGAACCAACGCTTCACGCGCTCGAGCGCCGTGGCCGGCTCCACATCGCCGACCAGCACCAGCGTCGCGTTGTTCGGCCCGTAATGGAGGTCGAAGAACTCGTGCACATCCTCGAGCGAGGCGGCATCGATGTCCTCCATGTACCCGATCGTCGGGTGTCGGTAGGGGTGCCCTTCGGGGTAGGCGTTGCGGAGCACGGTCTCGAAGGCGAGGCCGTACGGTCGGTTCTCGTACGACTGGCGCCGCTCGTTCTTCACGACCTCGCGCTGGTTGTCGAGCTTCTCCTGCGTGATCCCCGGCTTGAAGTAGCCCATCCGGTCGGATTCCAGCCACAGGGCCAGGTCGAGCTCGTTCGCGGGCAGCGTCTCGAAGTAGTTGGTGCGATCGAACCATGTGGTCCCGTTGAGGGTGCCACCGGCGTCCTGGATGTACTTGAAGTGACCCTCGCGCGGGACGTGCTCGGAGCCCTGGAACAGGAGGTGCTCGAACAGGTGGGCGAACCCGGTCCGGCCGCGGCGCTCGTCCTTCGAGCCCACATGGTACATCACGTGGGTGGTTACGAGCGGGGCGCCCTGGTCGGGCTGCAGGATGACCTGGAGCCCGTTGTCGAGCAGGTGGGTCTCGAACTCGAAGTGCACGGATTCGCCGCTGGTCATCCGCCTCGTTCCGGTGGCTCGATTCGCGGGGTCGGCCCGTAGGTGGGCCAGGCGCGGACGGCCGCGAATGTACGCGCGGCTCACGGGCGGATAAAGACGAGACGGTTCCCGCCCGACCCGGTCGGGCCGTTGGAACGCGGTCCGGGCGGGCCTGCGGAACGCGTTCCGGGCGGGCCCGGCCGTGCCATCGAGTGAGCGGGCACGCGACCTGCGGCTCGCCGCCCCCGGTTGTATTCTGCGGGCATGAGCTCCTCATCCATATCCATGCGTCGGATCGCGGTGGGCGTGCTGTTCGCCGCCGCCTTCGCGGCGGTCGCGTTCCTGGGACGGCCGGCCGGCTCCTCCGAGGTCGAGGCCGCGGACCTCGGCTTCCATCTCGACGAGGTCGCGGCCCGGCGCGGGGTCGACTTCCGGCACCACAAGACGACGCTCGATCCCCGTCTCGAGAACGTGGCGCCGCACGTGGCCGGCGTCGGCGCCTCGGTCGCGGTCACCGACTTCGACGGCGACGGCTGGAACGACCTGTATTTCACCTCGAGCCGCTTCGGGACGCCCAACGGGCTGTTCCACAACCGGGGGGACGGGAGGTTCGAGAGCGTCGCCGCCGACGTGGGGCTCGCCGATCTCAACCGCGAGGGCATCGGCGTGTCGATGGGCTCGGTGTGGGCCGACTACGACGGGGACGGCCGCGAGGACGCGTTCGTGTACGGGTGGGGCTTCCAGCGGCTGTTCCGCAACGTCGACGGAACGGCCTTCGAGGACGTGTCGGAGCGCGCCGGCGTCCGCGTGTGGATGAACAGCAACGCGGCGATCTGGCTCGACTACGACCGCGACGGGCGGCTCGACCTGTACGTGGCCGGCTACTTCCGCGACGACGTGGACATGTGGCACCTCGAGTCGACCAGGATCATGCAGAACAGCTTCGAGTTCGCCACCAATGGCGGCGCGAACCGGCTGTTCCACGGGCTGCCCGACGGCACCTTCGAGGACGTCACCGGGCGCGCCGGGGTCGGCAGCACTCGCTGGACGCTCGCGGTGGCCTCCGCGGACTTCGACGGCGACGGATGGCCGGATCTCTATCTGGCGAACGACTACGGCCCCGAGGAGCTCTACCTGAACCGGGGGGACGGCACGTTCGAGCTGGCCGGCGACGTTGGCCTCGCGGACGATTCGAAGAGCGGGATGTCGGTGTCGCTCGGCGATGTGCACAATCGCGGGCGCCTCGACGTGTTCGTGACCAACATCTCCGAACGGGGCTACCTGTTCCAGGGCAACAACCTGCGTCTCAACTTCCTCGCCGAGTCGGACGGGTTCCAGAACGTCGCACGCGGCATCGTGGCCGACGCCGGCTGGGCGTGGGGCGCCCAGTTCGGCGATCTGGACAACGACGGGTTCCAGGACCTGTTCGTGACCAACGGGTTCATCTCGGCGGACCGCCAACGCGACTACTGGTACGGGATGTCCAAGGTGGCCGGTGCGCACGGCGCGATCTTCGAGGACGCCGGCAACTGGCCTCCGATCGGAGAGGCCAGCCTGTCGGGATTCGAGCGCTCGCGGCTGCTCCTCCGTCGCGGCGAGTTCGTCGACGTCGCCCAGGCGGCCGGCGTGGAGGACGAGCTCGACGGCCGTGGCGTCGCGTTCGCCGACCTCGAGAACCGCGGCGTCCTCGACGTGATCGTGGCGAACCAGGACGGACCGGCGCTCGTGTACCGGAACGAGGTCGGCTCCGGCGGGCACTGGATCCAGCTCGCGCTCGAGGGCCGGGCCGCCAACCGGAGCGCGATCGGCGCGGAGGCGGTCGTCGAGTTCGGGGAGGCGCGCCAGCGTCAGGTGGTGTCGGGCGGCATGGGGTTCGCCTCCCAGAGCCAGCGGCGGCTCCACTTCGGTCTGGGGGCGGCGACGCGCGTCGACCGCGTCACGATCCGGTGGCCGTCCGGGACCGAGCAGGTGATCGAGTCTCCAGCGATCGACCGCCTGCACCGGGTCGTGGAGCCCGCGGCGGACACGCCGTGAGCCAGGCGGCCGTGGCGGAGTCGGCCGGCCCGAGGACCCGGTTCCACTGGTCCCGCATCAACCCCAAGCACCTGATCATCTTCCTCATCACGCTCATCCTGGTGCTGGGAGAATGGCGCTACGCGATCCTCGGCGGCTACGAGCGCCTCGTGGCCACGCTCGGGTCGTGCATGCTGACCGAGGCCGCCCTGTCGCGCCTCCTGCGGGGGCGGCGGGCCAGCCTGTCCTCCGCCTACATCAGCGGGATCTCGCTCGCGCTGCTCCTCAAGCCGCAGTCCGGGCTCCTGTGGCCGTTCTGGCTCGGCGGGTTTCTGGCGATCGCCTCCAAGTACGTGATCGTGTACCGCGGCCGTCATCTGTGGAACCCGTCGAACTTCGCGATCGGCGTGCTGGTGCTCCTCGCGCCCGGGACGGTGGCCATCCTCAGCCATCAATGGGGAAACGAGATCGCGACCAACGCGGTGATCTGGGGTGTGGGGCTCGTCGTCGCCGGACGGGCGCGGGTCCTGCACGTGACGCTCGCCTACCTCGCGGCCTTCGTGGTGCTGTCCGCCCTCCGCAGCGCGATCACGGGGGCACCGCTCATGGCCGAGATCGCGCCGGTCACGGGCCCGATGTACCAGCTGTTCATCTTCTTCATGATCACCGATCCACGGACCACGGTGAGCACGCGTCGCGGGCGGATGCTGGTGGCCGTGCTCGTGGCGCTCGTCGAGACGGCGATCCGTCTGGCCGGCGACGCCGGGATCGCGTGGCTCACGCCGCTCTACTACTCGCCCCCCATCCTGGCGCTGTTCTTCGTCGGCCCGGTGGCCATGTGGTGGGATCTGCGGCGGCGCGCGCGACGGGAAGCCGCGCCGGCGTGACGCCATGCGGCCGATCCGGCCGCGGGCGTCCGCGGCGCCCGGAGCGGACAGGGGCTCGCGCGCGCGGTCGCGCGTGAAGGAGAAGGAGAAGCGCGGAGGGAGATAAGCCGGGTTCTGTCGCCGGCGACGAATCGCCGGTCGAGGTCATCTGTCTGGGACCGTCGGTCACCCGAGGTCTCTAGCGGCCTACCCGGAGCTCGACGTGACGGGCCGCCACATCGCTCCTGCTTGGCCTTGCTCCCGGTGGGGTTTGCCGTGCCGTCCCTGTCACCAGGAGACGCGGTGGGCTCTTACCCCACCCTTTCACCCTTGCCTGTGCGACCGAAGCCGCCATCGGCGGTCTGCTCTCTGTGGCACTTTCCATCGCCTCGCGACGCCCGGGAGTTACCCGGCACCGTGCCCTGTGGAGCCCGGACTTTCCTCGAGCGGCACGCCGAGGCGCCCGCCCGCGACCTCTTCTCCCTCCGCGCTCCAGGACCGAATCTAAGGCTTCGGTGACCGCCCCGCCCATTGCGGGACCGATCTTGCACCCGCGACGCGGAAAGGCCGGTCCGGGCCCGGCCCGCTCGAGCCCGCGGTGGGAGTTTGCATGAAGGCTCGCACGATCCTGTACGTCGCGTTCCTGTGCTCCGGGGCCGCCGGCCTCGTGTACGAGGTCGTATGGAGCCGCTACCTGGCGCTCTTCCTGGGGCACAGCGCCGAGGCCCAAGTGCTGGTGATCGCCATGTTCCTCGGGGGCGTGTCGGTGGGGGCGTTCCTCGTCGGCAGGCGGTCCGCGCGGCTCGAGCGGCCCCTGCGCGCGTACGCGCGCGTCGAGCTCGGGCTCGCGGGGGTCGGGCTCACCTTCCACTTCGTGTTCGTGCACGTCACCCGGGCCGCGTACACCGACTGGTTCCCGGCGCTCGGGTCGGTCCTGCTCGTGTCGGGCCTCGAGTGGGTGGTGGCGGCGATCCTCGTGTTCGCTCCCTCCATCCTGCTCGGGGCCACCTTTCCGCTCATGGCGGCGGGTCTCACCCGCGCCGACCCGCAGCGGCCCGGGCGGGAGCTGGGCGGTCTCTACTTCGTCAACAGCCTCGGGGGCGCCATCGCGGTCCCCGTCGCGGGCTTCGTGCTCGTTCCGGCTTTCGGTCTGCCCGGCACCCTCGCCGCCGCGGCGTTCCTCAACGCGACCGCCGCGGCGTCGACCTGGCTCGCGACCCGGCGGTACACTGCCCCGGCGGCGCCGCCGGCCGACCCGGATGGCGGCTCGACCCATACCTCTTCCCGTGGCATATGGCGCCTCCTCCTGGCCACCAGCGCGCTCACGGCGGTGGCATCGTTCGCGTACGAGATCGGCTGGATCCGCATGCTGTCGCTCGTGCTGGGGAGCGCCACGCATTCGTTCGAGATCATGCTCTCCTCGTTCATCCTCGGGCTGGCGCTCGGCGCGTGGCTCATCCGGACGGTGGCGGACCGCGCCCGCGATCCGGTCCGGGTGCTCGGGTGGATCCAGTGGTCGATGGGGCTCCTGGCCCTCGCGACGCTCCCCGTGTACGTGGCCTCCTTCGGGTGGACGGGGGACCTGGTGGGGCGCATGTCGGGGACGCCGCACGGCTACGAGACGTTCACCGCGGCGCGCTACGCGGTCGCCCTCGCCGTCATGCTGCCCTCCACGCTGCTCGCCGGGATGACCCTGCCGCTCATCACGGCCACGCTGCTCCGGGCGGGCGCCGGAGAGCGTGCCATCGGGCTCGTGTACGGCACCAATACCGCGGGGGCGATCGCCGGCGTGATGCTCGCGGGGCTCGTGGCGCTCCCCGCGCTGGGGCTCAAGGGGATGCTGGTGGCCGGCGCGCTCCTCGACATGGGCGTCGGCGTAGCGCTGATGGCGGTGGGCCGGCTCCGCGTGGCGATCGGCGCGGCGGCCGGCGCGGCGCTCGCGGCCGGGGTGGCACTCGTTGGGCTCCCGTTCGACCGGGCGCTCCTGACGAGCGGCATGTTCCGCTTCGGGCGCATCGACCCGCACGCCTCCGAGATCCTCTACTACGCCGACGGACGCACGGCCACGGTCGGCGTGCACCGCACCGGGGCGGACGGGCTCGTCGTGCTCACCGTGAACGGGAAGCCGGACGCCTCGCTCACGACGCGCTGGCTGGTCGCCTCGCAGACCCCGCTCCCACCCGCGCCGATCCGCCAGCAGGACGAATCCACCCAGATGCTCCTGGCGGTGGTGGCCTCGGCATACGCGCCCGGCGCTCGACGGGCCGCGGTCATCGGGCACGGATCCGGCATTTCGGCGCATTTCCTGCTCACCGACCCCGACCTCGATTCGCTGGTGACTGTGGAGATCGAGCCCCGCGTGGTGGACGCGTCGGCCGCGTACTATCCCGCCAACCGCAACGTATTCGACGACCCGCGCTCCCGGATCGCGATCGCGGATGCGAAGTCCTACTTCGCGCGCGGCCGCGAGCGCTACGACCTCATCCTGTCGGAGCCCTCCAACCCGTGGGTCAGCGGAACGGCCAGCCTGTTCAGCGTCGAGTTCTACCGCCAGGTCCGCTCGTACCTGACCGATCGGGGAGTGTTCGCGCAGTGGTTCCACATGTACGAGACGAACGACGCCCTCGTGCTGAGCGTGCTCGCGGCCATCGACGCCGCCTTCCCCTCGTACCGCGGGTATCTGGTGGGAGACACCGATGTGATGATCGTCGCCGGGCTCGCCGATGAGCTTCCGCCTCCCGACTGGGGGCTCCTGTCGGAGCCCTCCTTCCGGGCCGCCACCCGGCACCTGCCGAGACTCCGCGCGGACCACCTGGCGGGGCTCCTCCTGTTCACCGACCGCGAGATGGGACCGCTCGTGCGCGGCGTGCGACCGAACTCGGACTACCGGCCGCTCCTCGACGTGCGCTCGGAACGGGCGCGGTTCGACGACGCGTTCGCGTACGGAGCGGAAGGGCTGGCGACGGACCGCTTCCTGATCGCGGCGGCGCTCGGAGGGTGGCGCCTCGAACCCGCCTCGACGGCGACCCTCCCCATCCCCGGCCTGGCCCCCATGCGCGACCGGGCGGGGGCGTTCGGGGCCCGGGGCTGGCTCGCCGACCCCGATCGGCCGCTCCCGGCGTCGGCCCGCAGGGCCGTAACGCGTGTCGAGAACGGGTTCGCGGCCATCCTCGTGCCCCCCGGGAGCCCGGAGGATGGGGGCTGGCGCGACTGGGTAGAAGGCTTCCTCGTCGCGGAGCGGGTGCTCCATCGGGGCACGGCCGGGTTCGCCGACACGGCGTTCTTCGCGCGCGTCCGGGCGGCCCTGGCACGTGGCCGACCGCCACCGGAGGTGACCGCCCTGGTCGACTTCGTGGAGGGGGCGGCGGGCTGGCGCTTCGAGCTCGCCGCGAATGCCTCGGAGTCCCTCATCGAGGCGATCACCTCTACGGGCGGCCCGTCGCCGGTCCTCGCCGCTCTCGACCGGGGCTTTCTGCTGGACGCATCGGTCGTGTCGCGGCTGGCGGTCGGAGACCGATCGGGAGCCGAACGGGCGTATCGGATCCTCGCCCCGCTCGCCGACCGCGCCCCCGGCGATCTCCGTAACGCGCTGCTCGAAGCCCACCTGCGGCTCGCGACGCCGCCGTGAGCCGTCGCCCCGGCCTCGCGTTCGGGTAGGGCCGGCCGCCCGGAGCGTCTCGTCACGCGTTCAACGCTCCTCGCCCGAAAGTTGTCCAACTCATGCAGTCGCCTCTATTCTTCGGGGCCATCCGGCGGTCGGGACGTGGGCCGGGGACCACGTCGGGAACGGAGGATACGCCAGCGTAGACAAACCTCGTATGAAACCGATTCGACGCAGGACCGGCCGGGTCGCCACGATTCGGCCGTCGGGGGTGCTGCTGCTCACGCTCTCGCCCGCAGCGGGCGCGCGACGGGGGGTGGCGCCCATGGAGGAGCGGACGTGTCGTGTCCATCGCGGCGCGGATTCGAGGACCGGATCGGTCCCGTGCCCGCGCGCGCACGGGTGGCGCACACCATGTGTCCCCGGCTCCCACGTCCGGATCGACCGGGGGGCGGGAACGCCGTGAGATCGGGACCCCACCCGACCCCGCGCGGGCTGCTGGCGGTCGCCCGGGTCGCGCTGGTCCCGATCGCCGCGCTCCTCGCGGCATGCGGCGACGGTGGAAGCACCCAGCTCGGATCGCCGCCGGCCACGCTGGTCCAGATCTCGATGCCCGTCGACACCGTCGTCACGGGCGAGCAGACGGACCCGCCTCTCTCGGTGCGGGTGGAGGACGCGCTCGGCAACCCCGTCGAGGGCACGCCGGTGCGCTTCGTGGTGGCGGGGGGCGAGGGACGCATGTTCCCCGGGGTGGCGGTCTCCGGGGTCGACGGGGTGGCGGAGTCCTCCTACCAGGCCGGCGGCACCCCGGGGGAGGCCTCGATCCGCGCCGATGTGCCGAGCGCGACGAACGTGCCCGCGCTCCAGTTCCGGATCCTGGCGGTGGCCGCCGACTCGGTCGCGCTGTCGGCCGCCGACGGGGATGGCCAGCGGGCCGAGGCCGGCAGCCAGCTCCCGATGCCGTTCGAGATCGAGGCCCGCACGCCCGGAGGCGCTCCGGCAGGCGGTGTGTCCGTGGTATGGCGCATCGTCGCGGGGAGCGATGCGTCGGCCGTCCTCACGGTCGACTCCATGTTGACCGGCTCGGACGGACGCGTTCGCACGGTCCTGACCCTCGGCCGCACGGCGGGTGAGTACACGGTGGAGGCGTTCGCGGCGCGCGGCGTCCTGTCCGACACGGTCCGCTTCGTCGCGACGGCCACTGACGGCTTCGAAGGCGATGTCACCCTGGATTCGGTGGGGACCGGTGGTCTGGTCACCGCCGGGCAGGCGACCCTCCACGGACAGGGCTTCAGCACCGTCGCGGCCGACAACGACGTGCGCATCGAGGGGGCGCGGGCCCAGGTGCTCGCTGCGACGGGTGGCGAGCTCACGATCCAGGTGCCGGACTTCTCCGGAGAGTGCCTCCCCGAGCGCGACGTCGGCGTCCGCGTGCTGGTCCGCGGAGACGCGAGCAATGGCCGCATGATCCCGCTCCGGCCGCAGGAGGCGCAGATCGAGCTCGAGGTCGGCGAGACGATGACCCTGCGCGGCGTCGACGCCGTCCGCTGCCTGCAGCTCGGCGAGACCTCCTCGCCGCGTGAGTATCGCGTGGCGATCGGCAGCATCGATCGCGAGAGCGGCGACCGCCTGGACCTGCGCCTGGTGACGCGGGCCCCGTCGCAGCTCGCCCGCCGCGGTGCCGCCGGTGCGATCGCGCCCCGTCAGCTCACGGCGAGCGTCCAGGAGGGCGTGCGGGAGAGAGCGCTCGCGGAGATCCAGCTCCGGGAGCGGGCGCTCCAGAGCCTGCGGCGCTCGCGCGTCGCCACCGTCGTGCCGCGCCCGCGGGCCAACGTGACCGCGGTGGCCCCACCGGCGACCGGCGATACCCTCGTGCAGTTCTTCGCCCCGCAGCCGAACCTGGTCGCGACCTGTACGGACACCACGACGCGGGTGCGAGCGGTCGTGCGTGGCGTCGGACAACACGTGGTGCTCGCCGAGGACATCGAGGCCCCCGCCGGGGGCCCGTCCGCGGAGGAGTGGGCGGGTCTCCTCGCGGAGCTCGACGAGGTCATCGTCCCCACGGACACCGCGTACTTCGGTCCCTACGACGACATCGACGGAAACGCGCGCGTGACCGTGCTGTTCACCCCGCGTGTCAACGCCCTCGCCGCCGGGCCGTCCGGCGGGATCGGCGGCTTCTTCCTGCCGCTCGACCTCGCGGCCTCGGGACGGGGCGGCGGGGGCCTCCCCGGTCCGAGCGGCGAGGTCTGCCCGGCCAGCAACGAGGCGGAGATCCTCTACCTGGTCGCCGCCGATCCCGAGGGCGAGGCCGGTCCGACCGTCTCGAAGGCTCGCGCCATCCGCAACGCTCGCGGGCTCATCCCGCACGAGCTCCAGCACCTCATCAACGCCGAACGTCGCGTCCTGCACGGCGAGGGCGGGTTCACGGCGACCGAGGAAGTGTGGCTCGACGAAGGGCTCGCCACCCTGGCCGAGGAGGTGGCGGGGCTGGCGGTGATCCAGCGGGCGGTCGGAGGCAACTACACCTTCGATCAGGTGGCAAACACGCGCGCCGAGCTGGACGCATTCAACGCGTTCCAGATCAACAACTTCTTCAATCTCAGCCTGTACATGTTCGATCCGGCGAACGCGCCGACGATCTCGACCTCCGATCCCGGCGGCGGCGCGAGCCTCCAGATGCGCGGGTTCGCCTGGTTCTTCCTGCGCTGGCTGGCGGACCACACCGGCGGCAACGAGCGGGCGCTGTTTCGCCAGCTCGTGAGCGGCGGCCAGCAGAAGGCCCGCGGCATCGAGAACATCGAGCTCGCCACGGGTCGCCGGTGGGAAGACCTGTTGTCGGAGTTCGCGATCGCGGTGGCGGCGGACGACGCCGGGATCACCGAGCTGGCGGACACCTTCCGGGTGACCACGTGGGACTTTCGCGACGTGTTCGGGGCGCTCAACCGCAATCCGACGGCCGGGGCGCTGTTCCCGCTCTCGTTCCCGCTCCGGGCGTCTGTGCTCCAGTTTGAAACCGGGGCGACCGACTTCGACGTAGGGGCCTCGACGGTTGCCTACTTCTCGCTCGTGTCCGGACTCGACGCGCCCGCTCTTTCCCTGGCCCTGTCGACGCCTGGTGGCGGCGAGCTGTCGGAGACGGCGGAGCCACAGATCACCATCGTGAGGACTCGATGACCCGAAACGGCGGGATCGCACATAGATCCGCTCGCGAGTACGCGAACGCGCTCGCCGGCGGCCTCCTGGCCCTCTCGCTAGCCCTCCCCCGTCCGGCCGTGGCGCAGATGACCGATGAGGACGCCATGGACGGACGCAGGGAGACCGTGGACGTGTCGGGGTTCATCGGGATGCTCACGCCCGTGGCGAACCTCACGGAGGACCCGGAGTCGTTCGCGACGGTCATCGATCCGTATGTGGCGCTCGGCGTGGACATGACCTACTGGCTGTCCGACCGCTTCGGCCTCGACGTCACCGGCGTGTACTCCCCCTCCCAGCTCGCGGCGAAAAGCACGCAGTTCCAGGGCGCGGTACCCAACGACCTGGGCGGCGCGACCTTTCTGGCCGGGGCGGTGAGCGCGGTGTACCGCTTCCCCTCTTCGGGGTCGGGCAGCGCGCTCGAGCCGTACTTCGCGGGGGGATTCGGGCTCAAGCACGTCGATGTGGACGCGATCGCGGCGCCGGAGGTGGCGTCCACGACCGATCCCGCCGCGAGCCTCGCGGCCGGCATCAGGACGCGACTGATCTCGAATCTGGTCATGCGGCTCGAGGTGCGGGACTTCGCGTCCTACTTCGAGTCGCCCACCACCGGCGACAGCAAGCTCCAGAACGATGTGGTCGTCACGTTCGGCGTGGGGGCGGGATTCCCCTGACCCGCGCTGTCCGGGCCTCGAGCCCGTCTCCGGCGCTCGCTGGGGGGCGCTGATAGCCGGGCCCGATCCGCGAGCCGGATGTGAAAGAGGGGCGGCCGTGAGGTCCGCCCCTCTTTTCCGCGAGGAGTCACCGCGTGGGCCCCGATCCTGAGAGCCGCGGTGGCGCTCGCCCCGTGACGAACACAGGACCCTCGATCAGAAGATCTCCATCCAGGTGTGCGGCTCCTCCACGGGCCACCCGATCCCCTTGAGGGCGTTGAGCACGTTGCACGAATGGTACGCGTAGTCCCAGTTGCCGTTCCCGAGACTCGCACCGGGATTCTGGCCCAGGTACAGGTTCAAGCCCGCGACGACGGCTCCGCTGATGTGCTGGATTCCGTTGGACGTCAGTTGCCCGCCGACGAGGATGAGTCCATCCCAATCGAAGCTCCCGTTCAACGTGGCGTCTCCCTGGAACACCAGCGTCCCACGACCGCTTTCGGGGTTGCCCACCGAATAGCTGTTGCTGTCGATCAGAATCAGGGGCCATTCGTCGGTCGCCACGTCGGATGAGAAGTTCGGGTACCCGTCCTGCGAGACGATGAAGTCGGCCTGGGCGAACGAGCCATCCAGCATGCCCTGCCAGTCGATGCCCAGACCGAGCAGGATATCGGCAGCCGACTGGGTGTCGTCGATCGGCGGATTCCCCGAGAAGCCGGGTGGCGTGCCGCCGCCCTTGCCCTTCCCGCCGTTCTGGGAGAAGCCACCGGGTGGCACCTGCAGTCCCGCGACATCCTCCGTACCACCCACGGGACAGTCGGCGATCGTCGCCTGATCGTCTCCGTCCACCCCCCCGGCGTTGCCGTTCTTCAGGAGACCCGCGGGCGCCGTGATGGCCGCGTTGACCGAGAACCCCACCGCCTTGTGGATGACCACCGAGGAGGTCCGGCGGCTGGAGGATCCGCCCTCCGGCGCGGCGTGCGTCCCCGACGACACGATGCGGTACAGGGTGGATGAGTCGTCGACGGCGATGAGCGGCTCGGTCCACACATCCGCGGCACCGTCCGAATACGAATATGTAACCGTGTCGGTGCGCAGCTTGCCGCGACCCAGGTATTCCGACCGGGCGGCATCGGCGACGTTGAAGGCATGGATCGACGCGCGATGGTTCTGCGTGATCCGATAGTCGGTATTGGATCTCAGGAAGCCCGCCATCGCCAGCGTCGTCATCCCGACGAGCGCCAGCACGACGAGCGCGAGCGCGAACCCCCCGTCCTCCGAGCGCGTCGAGTCCGACCTGTTTCCGTGGACCGGCGCGCCGTCACGGCGAATCGCGGTGCTCCCGTGGTTCGACCTTCGCATATGCGTGTTTCCTCCAAAGCCCTCGAGATTGCTCCTCTCGAGCCCGCACACGTGCAAGGCCGGTTCCCGGTTTCGACCGGGAACGCAACTCTCACCCTCCCAATCACTTGGGGACCGTACCGGTCGCCGGTGTGGGAGTGACGCCACGCGCGGGAGATTGCACCGTGCCACCCGTTCGCTCGTTGCGCGTCGCGCCGGAGTGGGGCGCTGCGGTGGGGCCTCACCCGGTCGGGCGGGTCACCTCGAGCACGCGGGCTCCGGTGGCCAGCGGGGTCCGAGTGGCGCCTCCCCCCGGCCAGCGCACGCGCACGGCGGCCACCGGCGCGTGGAGGCCGAGCGTCTGGGCCGGCTCCGACACCGCCCAGTAGCCCGACCCGGCGCTCACCACCCGGGCAGGCCCGAGCGTTCCATCCGCGTATTCGACCCGGAGCACCGCCCCCACCCCATCCGGATTGCCGGGCGACCCGTGCAGCCGCACGCGGAGGCCGGGGCGGGCGCGCACGTTCCGGAACAGCCTCGTCTCGCCGCCGTTGACGCCCATCGCGACATCGACCCGGCCGTCCAAATCGAAGTCCGCCAGAGCGACGGCTCGGCCGTCCCCGTACACGCGGATCCCGGACTCGTAGGCCGAGGCGGCCGTGAAGCCTCCCGCACCGTCGCCACGCAGCCACAGGCCGCGTCCCGCATCGTAGCGCGGCGTGCCCGGGCGCACGTCGTAGTAGTTCTGCGACAGGACGAGATCCTCCGCGCCGTCTCCGTCCAGATCGCCGACCGCCACCCCGAGCGCCGGCGCCCGCTGTGCCTCGGGCGGCAGCGGCCGCGGCTCGAATCGCCCGCCCCGGTTGAGGAACACCGTGTGGCGGAGCTCGCGCACGTCGAGACGCGCGGTCGAGTCGAAGCTCGTGCCGAGGAGCTCGGCGAGCGTCTCGTCCCGGTACTCGACGAACGGGACCCGATTGAGACCCGGCAGGCCCCGCGCGAGCTCATCCCGGCGCCGGAGCGGGCGCCAGCCGGCCGTCCCGCGGACCGCCTCGATGACGTCGAACGAGCCGTTCCGGTCGAAGTCGCCGAAGAACACGGAGTAGCGCGGCGGGACGTCGAGGTTGTCGCCCCACCCGGTGGCCACGAAGTCGAGTGCGCCATCGCCGTCGAAGTCTCCGGCGGCGACCGCGTTCCAGCGGCCCGGCAGGGCCGCCAGACCGGCGTCGGCCGTCGCGTCCACGAACCGCCCGCCGTCGTTCCGGAACAGGCGCACGGGGCCCCATTCCGTCGCCAGCAGGAGGTCCGGATCGCCGTCCGCGTCGATGTCGGCGAACGTCGCTCCGGACACGAGCCCCGCGGCCTCGAACGGGCGCGAGGCGAGGGAGTCCGGCACGAGGACGCCCCCCTCGTTCCCGAGCAGCCGCGAGCTCGCCGGAAGCGGCACGAGCCACGGGATGGCCCGTCCGCCGACGAACACGTCGAGGTCGCCATCGCCGTCGATGTCCGCCTGCGCGAGCGGACCGGTGGCCGAGGGCGGCTCGCTCGCCGCCAGGAGCGGGAGCGGGTCCCCGGCGTTGCCGCTCGGCCGCACCTCGAGCAGCGCGGGGATGGCGGCCGCCTCGCCGCTGGAAGCCACCTCGTATCCGCTCGCTCCGATGAGGAGCTCCGTCCCTCCCCCCGGTGCGCGGTGCGGGAGAATGGCCGTGGCATCGAAGTCGAGCGCCGGGGTCAGCGCACGTGGCCGGTCGAACTGTCCGCCCAGGTTCCGGATGAGGACCGGCGATCCGCCGCGGCCCGAGCCGACGACGAGGTCCGCGTCCCCGTCCCGGTCCATGTCGATCCACGCCACACCGGGACCCAGGCGACCCAGCGACACGGGGATCAGCGGCTGCCGGCGCCGGTCGTCGTACCCGGTCTCCGCGTGTCGATGGCCGAGGCGTGCGGACACGTCGGCGAGCAGGGGCATGACGGTCTCCGCGGCGCCGGGGCGCGCGTCGGCCACCCGATCCGGCCCGGCATCGTCCGGCGAGGGGTACGCGATCTCGTACTCCCGATCCGCCCCCACGTCCCCGACCACGGTGCGCCGGCCATCGGGCCAGTCCACCACGATCTGCATGGGCGCATTCGGGACGGCGGCGAACATGACGCACGGCTCCGACGACGACAGGTACGAGCCGCCCGCCGTGATCTCGTCCACCTGATCCCCCACGGGGTGGCCGCGCAGCGTCACGCGCGCACCGACGCCGTGCCGGTTGCCGGCCGGTCCGCGCAAGCGGACCAGGACGCGGGGGCCGGCGCTCCGGTTGCGGAACAGGAGGGGCGGGTCCCCCAGACGGGTCACGACGACGTCCAGATCGCCGTCGGCGTCCAGGTCGCCGGTGGCGATGCCATGCGAGATGTCGGGCTCTCCGCCCCACCGCCAGGCGTCGGTGACGTCCTCGAACGTGCCGTCGCCGCGGTTCCGATACGCGGCGTTCCGCTGTCTGAGCGGCGGGTACAGGGCGAGCTGGCGGCGCCAGTCCGCGCCGACAGGCCCCGCGCGCAACCGTGCGTCCATGTCGCCGTCGAGCTGGTCCCACAGGTGGCCCGTCGTCACCAGGAGGTCCTCGTAGCCGTCGAGGTCCACGTCGAGGAACACCACCCCCCACGTCCAGTCCGAGGCGGCCACACCCGCCTCCCGGGCCACCTCGGCGAACGTGCCGTCTCCCCGGTTGAGCTGCACGGCGTTCCGGTTCACCTGGAGACGAGTCGCCACGACCCCCGGCGGCTCGGGGAGGGGGGTGAAGCTCGGCACCTGCGACAGCCGCAGGCGCGGGTCGCGGGCCAGCATGTCCGTCGTCACCAGGTCGAGGTCCCCATCGCGCTCGATGTCGGACACATCCACCGACATCGACGACAGGCTCGTCGTGCGGATGGAGAGTGGCGAGGCCGGATCGAAGGTCCCGTCTCCGCGATTGACCCAGATCCCGTCAGGGCTGTTGAAGTCGTTGGCGACGTACAGGTCGGGATCGCCGTCCCCGTCCCAGTCCGAGAACCGGGCCGTGAGGCCCCAGTCCCTGAGCGAGTCGAGCACGCTCCCCTCGGGGATGCGGAGGCGCTCGCTCAGGACGGCCGCCGTGAAACGCCCCGAGCCGTCGTTCAGGTACAGTTCGTCGGGCTCCCCCAGCTCCCACCAGCGCACGAAGCGGCCGTCGTAGTCCACGTGGTAGTGCTCGGCGATGCGGGGTGGCACCTCCAGACGGCCGTCGGGCCCCGGTCTGAGCCGGCTGAGCACGCTGCGCTCGACGGGGCTCAGGAGGTCATCGGCCTGCCGCGTCTTGTAGTTTGCGATGTACAGGTCCAGGTCGCCGTCGCGGTCGATGTCCGCCAGCGCCGCCGAGGTGCTGCCCCACGTCCCCGCGAACCCCGCATCCCGGCGCTCCTCGAACCGGCCCGTCCCGTCGTTGAGCAGCAGCCGATTGGCCCCCCCGTGCACGGTGGCCACGAGATCGAGATCTCCATCGCCGTCCACGTCGGCCAGCGTGGCGCCCCTTACGAGCACGTCCTCGAGCGCCACCCCCGCCCGCCCGGTCACGTCCTCGAAGCGCCACTCCCCCTCGTTCCGGTACAGCGCGCTCGGCCCGCCAAACCCCGCGAAGAACAGGTCGGCGAGCCCGTCGCCGTCCACGTCCCCCACGGCGACCCCGGCGCCCTCGGCCCGCACCCGGTTCGCGTAGCGGTCCGCCTCGGACACGTCGTACACGAACGAGATCCCGCGTCTGGACGCATCGATGCGCTCGAGCCCGGCATCGCCGCCCGGGTGCACGGCCCGCCATCGAACATCGCCCTCCGACACCCAGTCGCCGGGCGCCGCGCCGCCCCCGCACGCGAGACACAGGAGCGGGAGGACGGTCAGCAGCGCTGGTGCGACGCGCTCCAGCCCGGGTGCCCGGTCGCATGTCGGCGGGATCAACGGGCGGGGCTCCCGAGCGGCAGCGGGGTCGTGGGGACCGGCTCGAGCCGCCCGCTTCCCTCCCTCAGCCGGTATACGGCGTCGAGCGGCGGTCCCTCGAGACGCTCCACCACGCCGGATCCCGGCCACCGCACCTCGATCTCCCGGATGGCGGTCGCGTCGCCGAGCCCGATCTCCTGCTGGAGGCTCGAGCCTCCGAAGCTCCCGCCCGAGCCGGCGAGCGCGTAGATGTCGCGGCGGCCGGTCGGCGTATCGACGTCGACCCGGATGCGGGCGCCGATCGCCGAGCGGTTCGCGCGCACGCCCTCGAGTCGGAGCGTGATCCACGCGTTCCCGTGGCCCGGGTTCTCCCACAGGGCGTCGCGTCCGATGTCCGCCTGTACGGCGCCCCCGATCACCTCGTACACATCCTGGTCGCCGTCCGCGTCGATATCCCCGAACGCGACGCCGTGGCCCTTCGACAGGTGGCCGAATCCCCCCGACACCGTCACGTCCTGAAACCGGCCCGCGTCGTTTCGGAACATCCGATTGGGGACCATGGCCCGCAGATTCGGCGCCCCCGTTCCCACGTAGAAGTCCAGCCAGCCATCGTTGTCGAGGTCGCCGTAGTTGGTGCCCATGGCGTACATGACCCGCCTCAGGCCGGCCTCCTCCGTCGCGTCCTCGAACGTGCCGTCCCCGCGATTCCGGTACAGACGCGGGAGCGCCACTCCCTCGGCATGGCCGAGGTATTCGGCGGCGACGTCGACGGCGCTCAGGCGGAACCCGAACACGAGCAGATCCAGGTCCCCGTCGTTGTCGTAGTCCCAGAACCAGGTCTGGAAGCTCTCGCGCGGCTCGGCGACTCCCGCCGCCTCGGTCACGTCCCGAAAGTGCCAGCCTCCATCGGGTGTGGGCCCCTCGTTTCGGAACAGTCGGTTGGGACCTTCGAGACGCGACAGATATACGTCGGGCCGCCCGTCGTCGTCGTAGTCGCCCCACGCCACCTCCTTGATGAACCCGACGATGTCGAGACCCACATCGGCCGCCACGTCGACGAACGTGCCGTCGCCCTCGTTGCGATACAGCTCCGCCGGATGGGCCTCCGCCGCTGAAGCGCGCGGCAGAGTCTCGTTGCCGATGAACAGGTCGAGGTCGCCGTCCCCGTCGTAGTCGACCCAACTTCCGGTCTGCGTCGGGTTGGACGACAGGACACCGGCCTCTTCGGTGACGTCGGTGAAGCGTCCGTCCCCCTCGTTACGGAGCAGCGAGTTGGGCTGCCCGTCCACGCTCCACGCGCCGCGGAGCACGAACACGTCCACGTCCCCATCGTTGTCGTAGTCGGCCTGTATGAGGTTGAGACCGCCGGTGAGACCCGACAGCCCGGCCGCGCGGCTCGCGTCGACGAACCTGCCACCCTCGTTCCGGAACAGCCGGATCTCGTCGGTCAGGTAGATCGAGGAGGCCATGAGGTCCAGGTCCCCGTCGCCATCGAGATCTTCCATCACGCTTCCGCCCGCGCGTCCGGGCACGTCCACGCCGAGCTCGGCCGCCCGGTTCCTGAAGCGCCCGATGTCGGTCTCGGAAGCGAACGCCTCGGGCGGGATGCGCCACGGCTCGGGCACCCCGTCGGGGTATCGCCCGGCCGCCATGGCGGACAGGTTGAGGAGCCAGGCGTCCCGCAGGCTTCCGGAGCCGGCCTGGAGCAGCCTCCGATACGTCTCGAAGGCGCGCTCGGGACGCGAATCCTCGACGAACGCGTCACGGGTCAGGGGGAACAGACAGGCCTCCGCATCGTGCAGACAGGCGTTCTGCACGGCGCCCCACAGGAGGATGCTGGCCTCGAGCTCGGCCATGTCGCGCTTGAAGTCGGCCGGCACCTGCTGTGACCACTGCGCAATCGTCGCGGCCATGCGCCGCAGCTCGTCGGCCGCCTCCTCCAACCGGCCGGCCTGCTCCAGGAGCTGCGTACGGCGGGCGGCGTACAGGAGGCTCCCGCGCAGGTCCTCCGGGCGCGGCGTCGAGTCGAGCGCCGCCACCTGGCCGTCGTAGCTCGCCGGATCGTCGAGCGCCGCGAGCCGCTCGGCCATCCTCCGCGTGCTCGGCGGCAGCTCGGGATCGGAATCGGCGTCGGCCGCGGGTCGGACATCCGTGCACGCTCCGAGCGCCGCGACCCCCGCCCCGATGGCCGCCAGCCGGACCGCCACACCCCACGCGCGGCTCATCCGCCCGTCTCCTCCCGCGGGATCACGACCTCCGATACGTCCGGCTCGACGGGCACCTCGACCTCATCCCCTCCCGGCCACCGGACCCACACGGCCACCGGGGTCCCGCGGCGCCCGAGCACCTGTGTGGCCCCATCCACCGACCAGTATCCCGACCCGGCCCGCACCTCGCGCAGCGGGCCGCGTCCGTCCGCGTACACGAGCCGCACGGCGGCGCCGATCGCATCGGGGTTCGCCGCGGGGCCCACCAGCCGCACCCGCAGACCCGGGGCCGCGCCGACGTTGTGGTACAGGACGAGCGGCCCGCCGTTCTGGCTCACGGCGAGGTCCACGCGGCCGTCCCCGTCGTAGTCCGCGAGGGCGGCGCCGCGCGGATCGCCGTACACCGCCACGCCGCTCCGCGCGCCGGGGACGGGCTCCAGACCCCCCCTGCCGTCCCCCGCAAGCCACAGGCTGCGGCCCGCGTCGTAGCGGGCTTCGCCGGGGACGGTGGCGAAGAAGTTCTGCGTGAGGAACACGTCCTCGGCGCCGTCCCCATCGTAGTCGGCCACCCCCGCGTAGAAGCCCGGCGCCACCTGCGCCTCGCGTGGCAGGGGCACCGGCTCGAAGCGGTCACCGCGGTTGAAGAGTACCGTGTGCGCCATCGTGCGCGCCTCGAGCGGCGTCCGCCTCCCGATGGCCTCGCCGAACATGTCGACCATCGTGGCCCGGGAGTACGCCTCGAACGACGGCACCGAGCGCCGGAGGGACGGAAGGGCCGGCCCCAGCCGGGTGAGGTCCTCGATCGGGGCCATTCCACCTGCCGCCGGCTCCTCCATCGCGCGGATCATCTCGTACGTGCCGTTCCCATCCAGGTCTCCATGATACACGAGCAGCGGCCGTTCCGGAGTCGGCCGCACCCCCGTGTTCCAGCCCCAGGAGGTGGCGACCAGATCGAGCCGCCCGTCGCCATCCAGATCCCCCGCCGTGAGGCCGTTCCAGCGCCCCGTGAGGCCGTCCAGACCCAGGGCCCGGGTGGCATCGCGGAACCGACCGGCGTCGTTGCGGAAGATGCGGATCGGCCCCCAGTCGAGCGCCAGCGCGAGATCGGGATCGCCGTCGCCATCCACATCGGTGAACAGGGCGGCCGACACGACGCCCACCTCGCGCAGGAGCGCCTCGGCCGCGGCATCGGCCCGCCACGACCCGTCGTCGTTCAGGTACACGTGCGAGGACACGGCCGCCGGGTAGCGGCCCGGAAACACCCGCCCGCCGACGAACAGGTCGAGATCCCCGTCTCCGTCGACGTCCGCGATGGCGAGAGGCCCCACGCTCTCGAGCGACGGCGGCACGACCGTCGTCTCCGCGCCGGTGGTGGGGGAGAGCCGCACCACGGCCGGCACGGCGAGGGCAAGGTCGGGGGACTCGGCCTCGTACGTCATGCGACCCACGAGGAGGTCGCACCCCTCACCCGGTCCCGGCACGCCGAGGATCGTCGTCTGGTCGAACGGCGTGGCCGGAAGCCGGGCCGGGCCGGGCCGGAAGCTCCCCCCGTCGTTGACGAGCAGGCTCGGCGTGCCGCCGCGCCCGGCCCCCATGAGGAGATCGGGGTCGCCATCCGCGTCCACGTCGATCCAGCTCACCCCCGGCCCGAGCTGGGCCAGACGCTCCGACAGGAGGGGCTGCCGTACGAGCTCGGGGGCGGAGGGATCCGTGTGCGTCGCCTCGACGGTCACGCGCTCGAACACCGGCCGCGGCGCGTCGCCCGTCGGCTCGCTCCGGCCGCCGTCCGCCGCTCCGTCGGGCTCGCGCACCTCGACCAGCCGATCGGGCGCCACGCCCGCGATGCGCGTCACGGCCCCGCCCGGCCACCGGACCTCGACAGCGACCCGCTCCGCCGTCCCGGTCCCGAAGGCGATCTCCGGCTCCGAGCCCGACAGATACGTCACCCCGGCCGCGACCTCGCGGACCTGGAGGGGCACGGCCCCGCCCTCGACGCGGATCACCGCTCCGATGCCGCGCGTGTTGGGGGGCCGCCCGGCGAGCCGCACCGCCACCCGCGGGGCGGTCGAGCGGTTCCGGAGGACGAGGGGCGGCTCGCCCAGACGGGTCATGACGAGGTCCGGATCGCCATCCAGGTCGAAGTCGCCGGCGGCCACTCCGTGCGCGATGTCGGGCGTCTCGCCGAGCCCCCAGGCGACGCCCCGCTCCTCGAAGGTCGCGTCGCCCCGATTCCGGAACGCGAGGTTCCGGAGCGGCATGGGGGGGAACAGGCGGCGTTCCTCGCGCCAGTCGACCGTACGCCGGGCGGCCGCCACGCGCGCCCCCACATCGGCGTCGAGCAGGTTCCACACGTTCCCCGTCGCCATGACGAGGTCCTCGTATCCGTCCAGGTCCACGTCGAGGAACAGGGCGCCCCACGTCCACTCCGAGCCGGCCACGCCGGCCATGGGGGCGATGTCGGAGTACGTGCCGTCCCCGCGCGCGAGCTGGAGCGTGTTTCGGGCCCGCTGGACGCGCGTCTCGATGGCGCCCGGCGCGGTCGTGTCCGAGCGCATGGGCGGAACGAGCCGCTTGCGGCGGGGTCCGTCGAGCGGCTCCATGTCCGTCGTGAAGATGTCCTCGATCCCGTCGCGGTCGACGTCGGCGAACTCCACCGACATGCAGGCGAGGCTCGTGGTACGCACGCGCTCCGGCCCGGCCTCGCGGAAGGACCCCGAGCCGTCGTTCAGCCAGATGCGGTCCGGCGTCTCGAAGTCGTTGCACACGTACAGATCGGGCGACCCATCACCGTCGAGGTCGTGGAAGCGGACCGAGAGCCCCCAGTCGCGCGGCGCCGCCACCAGCGGGGTGCCGTCCGCACTCCGGAAGCGACCCCCGGTGAACGGCACGAGACGGAAGCGCCCATCCCCGTCGTTGAGGTAGAACTCGTCCTCCTCGGCGATCTCCAGCCAGCGCGTCACGCCGTCGAAGCAATCGACGGCCCAGTGCTCGGCCACCTCGGGCGCGGCCCGGCACCCGGTCTCGTCCCGGATCACCACCCGGTCGCGCGTGCGCTCCTCGGGCGGAAACAGGTCCTGGACCACGCGGGTCTTGTTGTTCGCGACGTACAGGTCCAGATCGCCGTCGCCGTCCACGTCCGCGAGCGCGAGGCTGCGACTCGCCCGCGCGACCGAGAACCCCGCCTCGTTCGACACGTCGGTGAAGCGCCCGCCTCCCTCGTTCCGGAGGAGCGCGTTGGGCGCGCCGAGACCGGCGACCACCAGATCGAGGTCACCGTCGCCATCCACATCCGCGAACAGCGCACCGGTGGACGGGTGCTCGGCCAGGGCGACGCCGGCGGCGGCCGCGACGTCCTCGAAGCGCCACCCGCCGAGGTTGTGGTACAGCGCGTTCGGAGCGGCCACCCGCGCCACGTAGAGGTCGGGGAGCCCGTCTCGATCGAAGTCCCCCACGGTGACGCCGGACCCATCCGCCAGCGTCCGATTCTCGAGGATACGCTCCTCGGGGACGACGTCGGCCGCCGTGATGCCCGTCTCCGCGGGCGGCAGGACCTCGAAGCCGCCCTGCGCCGACCCACGCGGGTGGAGCGCCCGCACCCGTCCTCCCTCGACGTCCACCCACTCGCCGGGGCTCGCCTCGCCGCACCCCGCGGCGGCCCCCGCCAGCCACAGGGCGACGGCCGCGGCGATCCGGCGTCCGCGCATCGACTCAGCCACCCGCTCCCTGGTCCGCGGCCAGCCCCCGGCGACCGATCACGCCCTCGAACAGCTCGTAGATGCGGCGGTACTCGTCGGTCCACGAGGCGGGCTCCACGAACCCGTGGTTCTCGACGGGATACACGGCGAGGTCCCAGTTCTCCTTGCCGAGCTCGATGAGCCGCTGGGTCAGACGCACGATGTCGGAGAAGTGCACGTTGGTGTCGTACATGCCGTGCAGCATGAGCAGGTGGTCCTCGAGCCCTTCGGCGAAGTAGATGGGCGAGGACTGCCGGTACGCCTCCTCGTCATCCTGCGGGAGGTTGAGGATGCGGCTCGTGTACCAGTGGTTGTAGTGCGCCCAGTCGGTCACCGAGCGTAGCGCGGCCCCGGCCTCGAACACGCCGGGCTGTGTGAACAGGGCCATCAGGGTGATGAATCCACCGTACGACCCCCCGTAGATCCCCAGCCGGCCCGCGTCGACGCCCTCCTCGGACACGAGGTACGCCGCGCCATCCACCTGATCGGTGAGGTCCGCGCCCCCCATGTGCCGGTAGATGGCCGTCCGCCAGTCGCGTCCGTATCCGGCCGAGCCACGGTAGTCGATGTCGAGCACCGTGTAGCCGTTGGCCGCGAGGAAGTGGTTGAACATGTACTCCCTGAAGTAGCTCGACCATCCGTGGTGCACGTTGTGGAGATAGCCCGCCCCGTGAACGAACACGACCCCCGCCCCGCTGGGCTCGGCGCCCAGGTCGTGCGGACGGTAGATGCGGGCGGGGACCATCGTTCCGTCCCGCGCCTCGAAGCGGATGATCTCGGGCTCGATCCACGGGAAGGCCCGCCAGTCCTCCGTGGGCGAGACGGTCACCCGCTCGAGGTCGTCGAGCGTGAGCCCGGGATCGTTCGGACCGAGGTACAGCTCCGGGGGCCGGTTGGACCCGGACGCGAGCACCGCGAGCCGCTCGCCGTCGGGCGACGGGATCGCGTCGAAGAACCCGTCCCCCTCGATCACCTCGACCCGGTTCGAGCCGTCGAACTCCAGGCGCCACGGGTGCCGGTCGAAGGGCGAGCCCTCGCTCGTGTGGATCAGGAACCAGTCCCGCCCCTCGGGGATGGTCACGCCCTCGACTTCCCACTCGCCGCGCGTCAGTTGCGCCCGGTCGGTGCCGTCGGCGTCGATCTCGTACAGGTGCGCGTATCCGGTCTCCTCGCTCACGTACCAGGCGCGCGGCCCGTCGCGCGTCGTGCGGTCGCCGGAGGGGATCCAGCCCATGCAGCCCCCGCCGAAGTCGGCGAAGCACGGGCCGCCGACCCACGCCTCGTCGTGGAGCGAATCGAGCAGGGTCGTCTCCCCCGTCGCGGCCTCGACGGAGTACAGACGCCACGTCTTGAAGTCGGCGTCCACCGCGAACGCGAGCCCGTACGCACCCGTCTCGTCCCAACCCACGAAACGCGCCACGGCGAGCCCGTTCCCGATCGCCGGTGGGGCCCCCGCGGCCTCCTCTCCTATCCCGCTCTCCCCGGCGGCGGCCCCGACCGCTCCACGCTCCGCCGCGCCCTCCGTTTCCGCCTCGCCGGGGGCGGTGCCCCCGAGGTCGAGCCACGTCGTCGCGCCGCTCTCCACCTCGAGAATCCCGATCCGCGAGCTCCCCTGCCGGTCACCGACCTTGGAGCGCATCTCGGTGTTCTCGGTGTATCCCGATTCGGTCACCCAGCGCGGGATGTCCGTCTCCTGGGCATCGCCCGGCGTGCCGGCGGTGATCGCCACGAAGCGGCCGTTGGGGTCGGGCTCGAGAGACGCGGCGCGCTCGCCTTGCGCCAGGTGGAGGGTCTTCGGCTCGTCCGCCTCGCGACGCTCGGTGCGCTCCTCGCGGCGCTCGTCCTCCTGTTTCTCGATTCGGATGTGCTCGAACAGCTCCTCTTGCTGCCTCTCGAGAAAGGCCTTCTGCCCCACGGGTTCGGGCTTTTCCGGCTCCTCGGGCCCCGATGCGATCCGCGTGAGCTGCCGCAGCACCCCATCCGACAGCGACAGCGCGAACTCGTCCTGGTCGCGCCGGAAGAAGACGCTCTCGCCATCGCGCGAGAAGCTCGGCTGGCTCTCGGACGCCTCGGTCTCGGTGAGGCGCCGGACCTGCATCGCGTCGCGCGAGATGAGGTACAGGTCCCCCCCGCTCGACACGACGCGCCGCGTGCCGTCCGGCGACAGATCACCCCCCGACAGGATCGGCGACAGGGCGAGCTCCTGCTCCTCGTCGATCCGCTCGGGCTCGCCACCCGAGGCCGCGACGCGGTACAGTCGGCTGTCCTCGTGCCACGCCTCGCCTCCCGGCAGCCAGCGGAAGTACACCCAGCGGCCGTCGTCCGACCAGCGAATCCCGGACGGGGCCTGCCCCACCAGCTCCGGGCCACGCATGATGTTCCGGATGGTGAGCGGGAAGGGGTTCTGGCGAGCCACCGGGGGCTCGTAGGAGGCGGTCTGCGCCGCGAGGGCCGTGGGGGCGGGGACCGCGAGCGCCAGCAGCGCGAGGGCACGGCCGAGCCCATGCCGGCGGGTGGCGGGGACAGTACGCATCGTCTCTCTCCGTCGTCGTGGCAGCGACCGGCGAGCCCGCGGGACCCGGCCGGGCCGGGCGGACGTCTCCGGAAACGGGACGAAAGGAGAAAGCTAACCGATCAGCGGCGCACGAGCAGCGAGGCGGGCTCCTCGGTCGGGACGAGCTCGGCACGGCGGGAGGCCATGTCGCGCAGGCACGCCGCCACGTCCTCCCGCCACGGTGGCAGCGAGATGCCGAGCGCCGCGGCGAGCCGGCCGCTCGTCATCCGCGTGTCGCCCGGGCGGCTGGCCTCCGCCTGCCATTCGGCCCGCGAGATGGGGTCGACGCGCTCGGCCTTCACGGCGAACACCGACTCGCGCGACGCGAGGGCCTGGATCTCGGACGCGAACCCGTGCCAGCTGGTATGGTCGGGGGGCGAGAGGTGGTACAGGCCGCCCCGGGCGCGCATCCCATCGGCCAGATGCGAGCTCGTCATCCGTGACCACGGGCCTCCCAGCGCCTCGAGCGCGGCCAGGGTGCAGGCGGCGATCCTGCGGGACCACGTGGGCCCCCCGAGCTCGTCGGCGACCACCGACACCCGATCCCGCGTGGCGAAGCGCTCGAGCATCGCCGTGACGAAGTTCTGGCGGCGCCCGCCATACACCCACCCCACCCGCAGCACCAGGCAGGGGGCCCCCGAGCAGGTGACGGCGCGCTCGCCGATGAGCTTCGTGCGCCCGTACACGTTGACCGGCGCGGTCCCATCCTCCTCGGCGTAGGGAGCGCCCTTGCGGCCGTCGAACACGTAGTCGGTCGAGTAGTGGACGATCGGGATGTCCAGACGAGCGGCCTCCCGGGCCAGGATCCGGGGTGCCTCGGAATTCACGGCCAGAGCCCGGCCCGGCTCGCTCTCGGCTCGATCCACGCTCGTGTACGCGGCCGCGTTCACGATCAGGTCCGGAGACCTCTCGTGCACGGCGCGAGCCAGCGCCTGTCCGCCCGTCAGATCCAGCTCGTCGCGACCCGCCGCGTCCACATCGGCGACACCCCTCAGGGCCCGCAGGAGCTCGCGCCCCACCTGCCCGTCCCGTCCCGTGAGGAGGATCCGCATCCGTCCGACCCCGGCGTTCACAGCACGACCACGGCCCCGGTCCCCGTTACGGGGACGATCGCTTCCCGTTTCCCGCGCCCGGCCCCGGCGAACCCCGGCAGGAGGTCCCTCGCCTGCAGCGTCTCGAGCCGACGCCCGGCCGTATCCTTCGGAGACAGGATCGGGTCCTGGACCGGCCACTCGACCGCCACCTCCGGGTCATCCCACGCGAGGACGCGCTCCGACACCGGATCGTACAGGGCCGTGCAGTGATACAGGAGATCCGCCTCGCCGCTCAGCGTCACGAAGCCGTGCGCGAAGTCGGGCGGGATCCAGAGCTGAAGCCCGTTCTCGGCCGACAGCTCGACGCCGTACCAGTGCCCGAACGAGGGCGATCCCACGCGGATGTCGACGGCCACATCGAACACCGCCCCACGGGTGGCCGACACGAGCTTCCCCTGGGCGCACGGGTGCTGGAAGTGGAGGCCGCGCAGGACCCCCTTCACCGAGGTGGTGCAGTTCGTCTGGACGAAGCGGACCGCCAGCCCGAGGTCGTCGTAGCGTCCCTGGTGGTAGCACTCCACGAAGGCGCCGCGCGGGTCCCGGTGCACCTCCCGTCGAAACAGGATCGGTCCGGGGGGGTCGAGGATTGGCTCTGGCTTCGGCACGTTGTCCTCCTGTGTCCTGTCTTCCAGCTCAGCTGTCCCGGCCAACGAGCGCCGCGTAGGGCTCCGACCCGGGCGCGGAAACGGAGGCCTCCACCTCGCCCCCCTCGGACTCGTGACGGAGAAGCCGGGCCAGGTAGTCCCCGTACGCCGTGTCTCGGATGGGGTGCGCGATACGTTCGATGTCCGCCGGGCCGATGAAGCCCATGCGCAGCGCGACCTCTTCGGGGCACGCGATCTTCAGCCCCTGACGCTCCTCGACCGTCCGGATGAAGTTCGCCGCCTCCAGCATCGACCCGGGCGTGCCGGTATCGAGCCACGCGAAGCCCCGACCGAGCTTCTCGAGCGTCGCGCTGCCCTCTGCCAGATAGCGGCGGTTCAGGTCGGTGATCTCCAGCTCTCCACGGCCCGAGGGAGCGAGGTCCGCCGCGAGCCGTGGTGCACGCCCGTCGTAGAAATAGAGACCGGTGACGGCGTAGTTCGAGCGCGGTCTCTCGGGCTTCTCGCGGATGTCCGAGAACCGGCCGTCGGCATCGAACTCGGCCACCCCGTAGCGTTCGGGATCGTGCACCCAGTAGCCGAACAGCGTCGCCCCGGCCTCGCGGGACGCCGCCATCCTCAGGCGCTCGGGCAGCCCGTGACCGTAGAAGATGTTGTCGCCGAGGATGAGGGCCGACGGACCCTCGGAGAGGAAGTCGCGCCCGATCAGGAACGCCTGCGCGATCCCGTCCGGGGATGCCTGCGCCGCGTACCTCAGGTCGATGCCCCACTGGCTCCCATCGCCGAGCAGACGCCCGAAGGCCGGGGCGTCCTCGCGAGTCGTGATCACCAGGATGTCGCGGATGCCGGCGTGGAACAGCGTGCACAGCGGATAGTAGACCAGCGGCTTGTCGTAGATGGACAGGAGCTGCTTGGACGCGGCGAGCGTCATCGGGTGGAGCCGCGTTCCCGTACCTCCCGCCAGGAGGATGCCGCGCCGGTGCGCGACCGACCGTCGGGGCGTCGCGATCGGAGCATCGACCGTCGTCGGGACCAGGAGCGACGGGGCGGTGCTCATGCCGACACCCTCAGCCCGAGACGCTCGCCGCCGTAGCGGGTCTCTCGGATCGGGCCCCACCACGCCTCGTTGTTCAGGTACCATTCGACCGTACATCGGAGGCCCGTCTCGAACGTGTGGCGCGGGCGCCAGCCCACCTCGCGGCGTATCTTCGAGGAGTCCACCGCGTATCGTCGGTCGTGCGCGCGCCGGTCGGGGACGAAAGAGATCTGGCCCCGGAAGCTTCTCCCATCTCCGCGCGGTCGGAGCTCATCGAGGATGTCGCACAGCCGCATGACCACCTCGATGTTCTGACGCTCGGAGTCCCCGCCGATGCAATACGTCTCGCCCACGCGGCCCCGATCGAGGACGGCGAGCAACGCGTCCACGTGATCGTCGACGTACAGCCAGTCACGGACGTTCCGCCCGTCCCCGTACACCGGCAGGGAACGCCGCTCGATCGCGCGCAGGATCATGTTGGGGATCAGCTTCTCGGGGAACTGGAAGGGTCCGTAGTTGTTGGAGCAGTTCGTGATGATCACGGGCAACCCGTACACGCGCTGCCACACGCGCGCGAAATGGTCCGCCGCGGCCTTGCTGGCCGAATAGGGCGAGTTCGGGTCGTACGGCGAGGACTCGGTGAAGAACCCGCGCTGTCCGAGACTGCCGAACACCTCGTCGGTGGACACGTGGAGGAACCGGAACGCGTTCCGGTCGGCGGGATCGAGCCCGTCGTGGAAGCGCCGCGCCTCGGCGAGCACGGTGCACGTCCCCGCCACGTTCGAGTGCACGAACACGAGCGGACCGTCGATCGATCGATCGACGTGCGATTCGGCGGCCAAGTGGAGCACGGCCTTCGGTCGATGGCGCTCGAGGACCCGGCGCACGGCCGGGGCGTCGCAGATGTCGACCTCCTCGAGCTGGTAGCGCGCCGAGTCCCGGACATCGACCAACGAGCCCTCGGTGGCCGCGTACGTGAGACAATCCACGTTCACCACCGTCTCGTCCGTACGCCGGATCAGCTCGCGCACCAGCGCCGATCCGATGAATCCGGAACCCCCGGTGATCAGGATGGGTCGGGTCACGCCGTTTCCCTCGGACGTCATCGCGTCGAACTCATCGCACCGAGAACCAGTAGGAGACCTTGAGGACCAGGACGTGCCGACCCGCGTCTCCGAACGAGCGGAACAGCGAGCCGGCGCCGATGTGGTCCCCCCGGTCCTCCTGGTACCATCGGTCCTGCTGCCAGATCAGGTGGAGCGTGCTGCCGCTCCTCCATTCCCACTTGAGCACCGCGTTGGACCTGAACGATCGAAGACGGAAGTCCGAGTCGAACAGCGTGAACTGATCGGCTCCGTCCGTGACGAGTCGCGAACCGTCCTCGAGCTCCTCGACGGTCGTACCGTCGGCGCCGTACAGGCGGAGCGAGCGCTCGCCGGCCGCCGTGAGCTCGCCGAAGTCGTGGAAGCGAGCGGAGGCGGCGAACGGCTCGCCGTACAGCTCGAGCGTCAGATCCGGCGTGATGCCGTACCCGACCCGAAGCTGGGCGTAAAGCTCGGATCGGTCGAGCCCCGCGAACACGTAACGCTGTCCGTAGGTGGACTCGGGCCCGCCCGGGAACACCTCGAAGAACTGGCGGGATTCGTCCGAACGGGTGAAGCCGGGGCTGAGCGAGATCTCGAGACGGGAGTCCGGACGCACGGAGACGCTGGCGTTGGCGCTGGCGCTCCACCCGCCCAGCTCGTCGAAGTACGCGCTTCCCCCCGCCGACCACTGCGTGGGCGAGGCGTGCGAGCCCGCGAGCCCGGCGTCGATGGACCAGGCCCGGGGGGTGCCCATCAGCGGTCCGCCCCTGGTCAGGTCGTCGCTCAGGGCCCGCGTGTGCAGCGTGACCGTCCCGTAGCTACGCCAGAAGTTGTGCCACACCGCGTTCCCGAACAGCCCGAGGCTCGTGCCGCGGCGGACGCCATCTTGGTTCCAAGCCGCGTTCGAAAAGGCCCCGAGCGTGAACTGGCGCGCGGCCCCCTGGAGGCCGAGCTGCCGCAAGGACACGGAGCCGCCCACCTCCCGGGTGTCGGCGCGGCGGAGGATCCCCACGTCGTTGAGCTCGAATCCGGGCGTGGTGGTCGACGCCGACAGCTCCCACAGCCACGGCGCGCCGCCTACCTTGGCGATGCTCGCACCGGCGGTCGTGCCGGACAACGAGGTCCGGGTGGAGTCCAGCCTCACGTGTCCGGCATCCGGACGCTGGTAGTAGTGGACGCTCGATCTCTGCAGCCGCAGCATGGCCGCGGGATCGCCCGCCACACGGCTGAACCCGACGTATCCACCCACCTCGTACGTCCCCCGCCCGAAGCGGAGGCTCCAATCGGCACCGCCGGAGATGGCGGAGCGCGCCAGGAGATCGTCGAGCGCGCCGCCACCCGGCAGGTTCCGGCCCACGCCCGTGAGGAGCACGCCCACGCTCGATCCCTGACCGCCGATCTCCTGCTGCACGCGCCCGGCGGCGAACATGGTCGTGGGCGCGACCGGCACGGGGATGCTGTCCCCCGGGGCGACGGCGATCGTCTCCCGATCGGTGAGCGCCGTGAGCGCACCGATCGAGAGCCCCGATTCGAGACGCCCGGTGAGCTTCGCCGCGCCGAGGATCGTAGCGCCGCCCGGCGCCTGCGCGGTCGCGTCCCCGTCCAGCCCGCGGGGCAGCGCCCCGACGCGCCGGGAGTAGAAGTAGTCCGGACCCGAGCCGCGCAGGAGCTGCGCCCCCTCCTGGAAGAAGGGCCGTCGCTCCTGGAAGAAGGTCTCGAACGCGGTCAGGTTCACCTCGGCTGGATCCGCCTCCACCTGACCGAAGTCCGGGTTGAAGGTCGCGTCCACCGTGAGCGCGGGACCGAGACCCAGCTTCAGGTCCCCGCCCACCCTCGTCACCGCGTCGCCGAAGCCACCCTCCCCGCCCGCGGCGCGATCGAGCCGTGTCGTGCTCCCGAGCACGTAGGGAACGATCTCCAGCCTCCGTCCGCCGTCCCCCGTGCGCACGCCGACCAGGTCGCCGAACCGCGACGACCAGCCCGCCTCGTAGGTGGGGACGACGACCCAGTACAGACTGACGAAGCGGGCCGGGTTCTCCCGCTTCACGTTGAGGCCCCAGACCTGCGGTCCCCCGTCGGAAAAGCGGAGCTGCGAGAACGGGATCCTCATCTCGGCGGTCCAGCCGGTGGAATCGCGGGCCACGCCGGCGTCCCACACCGGATCGAAGGTGCGATCGGCCGGGAACTCGTGGTCGGACGGGTGATAGTAGTCGAGCCTCGTCCCGCCCTCGGTGACGCCGAACGTGTAGGCGGTGTGTCGGTCGTGGTGCGTGTCCAGCGACACGAGCAGCCGGTCGTCGGTGCCGGGGTCGTCGCGACCGCGGACGAGCGCCGCGGGCCGGTCGGCCGGCGCGTACAGCCGGGCCCCGACGTAGAGGGCGTCCTCGTCGTACACGAACGCCACCTCCGTCCGCACGCGCGACGCATAGCCGCGGTCGTGGCCCTTTTGGAGGAAGTCGTCACGGAAGGTGGCCTGCTCCCACGCGGGCTCGTCGAGCCGGCCATTCACCGCGATGTCGCCCGCGCGAGGAGCGGCCCGCGTGAACTTGGGCGCCGGGTGGAGGGCGCCGATGTCGAGCGCGTGACCCTCGCGATCGCAGGCGATCTGCTGCGGGCTCGCGAGCAGCTCGACTCCCCCATCGGCCACCCGGACGGAGAGGTCGTGGATCCGCCCATCCAGCAGCTCGTCCGGGTGCTCGAAGTAGAACGCGTGCGAGCCGCTACCCTTTCCGTTGTCCACCAGGCCGCGACGGTAGATGTCCGCCGTCACCCTGCCGAGCAGTTGGTCCCCGTCGTAGATCTCGACATCGAGCGGCTCGTTGGGATTCGTGCGATCCCACACCCATCCCGCGGTGCGCGTGCAATCGCTCGCCTCGTGGTGACCCTCGAGCGCTCCGAGGCCATCCGCCCGTACGGTCCCGGGCAGCGTCGCGTCCCCGGGGTCGCCGCCGGTCACGTGGCCATCGATCTCCTCGCCGGAGGTCTCGTCGCCAGCATCCAGCGGGGGCGGTTCGTCGCTCTCCCCCGGGGCGATCACGAGCTCCAGGGGCTCCTCGTCGCGCCGGGCGAGCCACGCGTCGCCGTACCCGAGTCGCCGGATCCGGATGAGGACGGATCGCGCCTCGTTCAGCGAGTCGAAGTCCCCGACCCTGACCCGGTGGCGGTCGCCGCGGGAGACGTACACGGCCAGAGCGCCGTCGAGGAGACGGTGGATCCTGCGGGCCTCCGCCTCGGCCTGCCCGGCATCATCCCTGAGCGCCGCCTGGATCCGATAGCGTCCTCCACCCTCGCCGTCCTGGGCGCTCAGCGGGCCGGCCCCGATCGACAGGGCCAGAGCGGCCAGCACGCCCAGCGCAAGCCGGCTCGCCGGGCGGCTCATGCCGGCACTCCGGCGCGCGGGGTGCCTGCGGACGTCGGTCGGGCCGGCGTCCGCAGGCTCGAGTAGGACAGGAGCTCGATGCGGAGTCGGGCCACGTGGGCGCACACCCTGGGGTCCGTCAGCGTCTCGACCTCGAGCGAGCGCTCCCGGGCGTATACCGAGCGGAGCGCGTCGTCACGCCCGGGGTGGCAGCTCAGCTCGGTCAACCCCGGTGACAGCGCCTCGAGCAGGGCGAGAAGGGCGGGCACGGTGATCGCTCCCTCGATGGGGCGACCTTCCCCGGTCTGACCGTAGAAGTCGCCTACGTAGCGGATGCGGCCGTCGAGCGCACGGATCGGAATCCCGATCCGATCGTGCACCCGCTCCACGACCGAACGAACGGGCTCGAACAGGTGGACGTGCTGGTGCGAGTCGAGGTGCGTGGGGGTGCATCCGAGCAACCGCTCGAAGCGCGTGAGCTGCGCGGCCACCTCGGCCTGCACGGCCTGTCCATCCGAGAGTGGCACGACCTCGTAGGCGGGCACCCATGTGCCGCGCTCGTGGATCCACTCGCCCAGATCGAGATGGAGTCCGACGCTCAGGTCGGGGTAGCGGCGGGCGATGCGCGCCGCGTCGGTCGCCGCCGCGGCCCGGACCATGAGGCTCGCGCTGGTCACGATCCCATGCCCGACGGCCTCTTCGATGCCTCGATTGACACCCTGCGAGAGGCCGAAATCGTCGGCGTTGACGATGAGTCTGGTGGTCTCCAACGCGTGGCTCCGTGGGCTTCGATCCGCGGGGACCTTCGAAGGGGAGCGCGAGCAGAAGTCGTTCCCCCCTCTCCGCTTCCACCGCCCCAGGGCCGCATCCGGACCGCTCAAGTGGAAAGCGCCCGTGGTTGCAGCGTTTTCTCCCGCTCTCGCGCTTTGCGAGACACACGCGGGGATGGGCGGATGGGCGGACGTGTGTGCAGAGTTTTCAGGCAGCGGAACGTTGTGCGCGCCCGACGACGGCCGCGGGCGCCGGCCCGGGGCCGGATGACCGCGAATCAGACTTGCGCCCATGTGGCGATGCGCGACGCGGCGGCCCGGGCCTCGGCCTCCCAGTCCCACGCCTGGTGGGGTGGCGCCGACCACCCCTCGGACCACCCCAGCCACTGGAGGGCGTTGATGAGCGTCGCGCACTCCAGCTCGCGGTCGAGCCCCACCCCGCGGGTCGGCGGATCGGGCGCGGCCGAGCGATAGGCCTCGATCAGCCCCGCACGGGCCGTCGCGCTCCACCCTCCGGTAGTGAGCGCGGCGAGATCCAGCGCGGCGGGCCCGACACCGATCGATTCCCAGTCGACCACGCGGGCCCGCCAGCCGGAGTCGGCCCGGGACACGATCACGTTGGAGGGATAGAACTCGCCGTGCACGAGCGTGCGTGGGGCCGCGGCGAGGATGCGGATGGCGCGCCGCGCCGCCCGGGCGACCGACCCGGTCCACCCGGGAGAGGGGGCGCCCCCCACCGCCCGCCGGAGCGCGCGAGCGAGCCAGCGCTCGTGTAGCGAGGGATCCTGCGCGAGGAGCCATCCCGAGGCCGCCGCTCGCTCCCACGCGGCCCGACCGCGCCCGTGGAACCGTCCCAGCCAGCGGGCGGCGGCGCGCCACGCACCGAGATCGCCCACGAGGTGCAGGGGCTCGCCCGCGACGCGCTCGAGCACGAGCCTCTGCCCGGACCGATCGAGGTCGAGCACGCCGAGGAAGCGGGGCGCATCGACATCCAAACGCGGGAGCAGATTCTCGTACGCCCACAGCTCGCGGTGGCCGTCCATCACGATGCGCGGCCGGACACCGCGGGTGGCCGCCAGCCCGCACGCCTTGAGGACGAGGGGAACGCAACGGCCACCGGGGAAATGGACCTCGATGTCTTCGAGCGCGTGCGTGGAACGGAACGGACACTCGCTCCGCGTGACGCGGAGCGGCCAGTCCCCCGGCTCCGAGTCCCCGAGCAGCGCGCGGAGCCGGGAGGCGACCGCATCGTCGGCCGGCCCGCGGACGGACGGTCTCACGCCACTCCCACCGCGGAGAGCAGCCGTGCGAGGACGAGCCGGGCGTCGAAGTGGCTCTCGGCGATCTCCCGTGCGGCCCGGGCGTGCCTCCGGTAGTCGCGCCGCACGGCCTCGACCGCGGAGCGTGCCTCCTCCACGGTGGCGAACGCGAGCAGCCCGAGCCCGGTCGGCAGACGGCGCCCGAAGCCGGTCTCCTGGGCCACGACCGGACGACCCGACGCCAGGTAGCAGGCGCTCCGGTCGCTGAACCAGCCGCAATCGGCCTCCACGTATCCGCTCTTCGCGATCCCGATCTCGGCGTACGAATCGCCCACGAACGCACCGTACCTGGATGGCGTGCCGGCCACCTCCCCGGGCGGGATCAGCTGCCAGCCGTGGCGCCTCAGCGCCTCGAGGTCCCGGGCCTCGTCCGGGTGGATCGCGAGCGCGACCTGGAAGCGATCGGCCGTCAGCGATGGGAGGTCGATGAGCTTGCGGAAGGCGTGCGCCTTCTGCCCGTAGTGATGCCCGTCGTGCTCGATCGACCCGTAGGCGCGCCAGTTCCCGAGGGTCGTCCACGCGCGTTGCGGCTTGTCACGGCACACGGGCCACGCGTCGAGCGCGACGGGCGGCAGGGTGGGGATCCAGCTCCGGCCGAGATCGGGCACGCCGCAGCCCGGGTCGCCGATGTCGCGCCCGACGGTCGCGAAGTGGGTGTGTCCCTCGAGCCGCATGTCGATGCCCTGACACGCCTGCCAGAGCTGGGTGAAGCCCGGATCGACGTCCACGTACACGCGGACGGGGACCGCCTCGAGGATGTCGGGCGCCCGCAGGGAGCCCGCCAAGTCGAACAGCACCACCGCCCCGCGGGCCGCCTCGCGAACACGCGAGCGCGGGAGGCCGTGCGCGCTCCCCCCGGGGCCGAGCAGCGCCGCGCGTCCCTCCAGGCCGAAACGCGTGCGGACGTCGTCGAAGTAGCGCAGGACCTCCGGACTCGGCATCGTCCCCTCGATCGACTCCACCAGGTACACGTCGAAGCCGAGCTCGCGGAGCCCCAGCACGTACTGGAGCACCGCCCACGTCGCCCCTCCCTGGCCGGGCACGCCGGCCACCATCCCGGAGACGAACGCCACCGGCCGCGTCGCGCTCACGGACACACGTCCAGCTGTTCGAGAAGGCGCCCCAGCACGCGGTCGGAATCGAAGTGCTCCGCGGCCAGGCGGCGCGCCGCGGCGGAGTGCCCCGCGGGGTCGGCCGCGAGACGGTCGGCGGCGGCGGCCGCTTCCCGCGGTGTGCCGAAGGCGAGGATCCCCTCGCCCAGCGGGAGCGTGTCACCCAGACCTGTATCCTGAAGCAGCACCGGCTTCCCGGCCGCCAGATAGCGTGCAGACCGATCGCTGAACCAGCCCGTGCGGAGGGCCACGTAGGGGCCCTGCGCCACCGAGAACTCCGCATCCGAGCCGAGCACGTAACGCCGGTACGCGGCCGGGGAGCCCGCGACCTCCTCGGGGCGGGCGAGCCGCCACCCGGCCGCGCTCAGGGCCGCCCGGTCCGCCTCATCGGCCGGGTGGATGTGGAGCGCCGCTTCGAAGGTGTGCTGCGGACAGCGGGCAGGGAGGTCGCGGAACTCGCGCCACTCGTGCGCCTTCGTCCCGAGCGTCACGCCCGCTTGCTCGAGCGCGCCGGACGCCCCGCGCCATGCGGCCACCGTCGTGAGCCGGAGACCCGCGGCGGTGGTAGCCGGCCCGCCCCCGGCCCAGTCCTCGAGGACCACGGGCTGTCGGATGGGACACCACCGGATCCCGTTCGTGGGCACCCCACACCCCGCGCGCCCCACGTTCGCGCCCACCGTGTAGTGGGCGTTGTGGCGTTCGAGCGCATCCCCCAGGAGGCCACGCTCGTGCCACACCTGCGTGTAGCCGGGATCCAGATCCACGTACACGCGGACGGGGATGCGGTCGAAGCGGGCGTCGGGCCGCAGGTGTCCGCTGATGTTCACCAGCAGGCCGCAGGAGGCGGCCACATCGTCCCACGCGCCGCGCTCCCTCCCCACCGGCACTCCGTCCGCGAGGAGGAGCGATCGCTCCTCGAGCCCGAACCACCGCGTGACGTCGCGGAAGAAGCGCAGGTTGACGGAGTCCTCGACGGCGACGGACCGCCCCTCGTCGTCGACGGCGTTCCGCGAGTCCAGGGCCTCGACGAGCCACGCGTCCATACCCAGACGCTGGAGCCCCCGCGCCCACGCCGGGCGCACCCACGCTTCACCCCCGTTCGCGGGCTTGTTGGCCAGCGCTCCGGCCACGACCGCGACGGTCATGTCGACGCCGGGGCGCAGGCCCCCGCACGATCGGCGAGCGAGGCGAGGACGGCGTCCGAGTCGAAATGGCACTCCGCGAGGGCGCGCGCGGCGCGTGCGTGCCGTCCGGGATCCGAGCGCACCGCCTCCACCGCCGCGGCCGCTTCGTCGAGGTCGGTGAACGACAGCAGGCCCTCGCCGCTCGGGATGCGCGCGGACCAGCCCGTCTCCTGCGCGACCACGGGGCGGCCGCTGGCCAGATAGCAGGCCGAGCGATCCGAGAACCAGCCGCTCCGCGTCTCGACGTACAGACCCTTGGCGATGCCGATCTCGCCGGCCGAGCCGCGGATGAAGCGACGGTACGCGGACGGGTCACCGGCCGCGGACAGGGGGTCGCGCAGGACCCACCCGGCACGCTCCAGCCGGGCACGGTCCGCCGCGTCCGCCGGATCGATTTCGAGCGCGAGCTCGAAGCGGGCCGTGGTCCGGGCGGGGAGATCGAGGAAGCGGCGCAGCTGGTGCGCGCGGAGCCCGTAGCGCCGCCCCCGGTGCTCGATGGGGGCGAACGGGCCGCGCCATGTGCAGATGGACGTGAATGCGCCCGCCGGACGGGGGTCGGCGGCCCGGAAGCGGTCGAGCACCACGGGCGGCAGGGTGGGGATCCACGCGAGACCGAGGGTCGGGATGGCGCACCCCGGGGTGCCGAGACCCAGGCCCACCGTCGCGTACGCGTCGTGGCCGTCGAACGGCCGCGCCAGCCCCAGATCCTGCCACAGTTGTCCGAACCCGGGATCGATGTCGAGGAAGACGCGGCGGCGGGCGGCCGACAGGATCTCCTCGTCGCGGACGTACCCCATGACGTTGACGAACAGGTCCGCGGCCTCGACCCGCTCGAGGAGACGGCGGCGGGTGGGACCGCATACGGGGTCGTCCTGCCCCTTTGGCTCCGTCGCTCCGCGCAGGAGCGCCGCATCGGCCTCGAGCCCGAAGGCCTCGACGATCGATCGGAACCACGCTACCTCGCCCGGATCCGCGATCGCGTCGCCCGGGGCGCGGTCGACCGAGTCGAGGAGCAGCACGTCCCACCCCAAACGACGGAACCCGAGCACGTACTGGAGGAGGGCCCACGCGTGACCGGCGCGCCCGGGACGCCGGGCCACGGCGCCCGCGATGACGACGGCGGCGCGGGCGCTCACGGCCGCACGTCGCCGTTGGCCGGCTCGAGCCGGTAGATCAGGCACGCCTCGTCGGCCCACACGCGCGCGTGGCGGCTCGCCAGATGGTCCGCGAAGCCCGTGTAGTGGTCGAGCCACCACCAGGCCGCCCGTGGCAGCACCAGGTAGTCCGTCCCGCGCGAGCGCAGCTCCTCGAGGTGTCGGATGGCCGCGCCGTCATCGGGGGGATATCCTCGCGGGTGGAGCGCCAGATCCGGAAAGTGCCTCCCGCGTCGACCCGCCTCGTGGAGCAGAGAGGGATCCCACTTGTCCAGCGCCGCCACGCTCGCCTCGACCGGCACGACCCGGCGGATGGTGGACGCCACACGGGAGCGCTCGACCGACCACGCATCGGTGGCGTCGAGCTGCGCCAACACGCGGGCGCCGAGCCGGGAGTCCGCGATGCGCCGCGCCAGCGACCGGAGCGCGCGGCTCGCCTCGATGTGGCACGCGTGCTCGTCGCGGTCGAGCGCCGCGCCCGCGGCGGCCATCAGGTGGGGCCGGCAGTCCGGCACCACGCGCGCCGCCCAGCCGAGCGCGCGCACGGCCAGGCGCGGGCGCGCGCGCGCCAGCGCGTCGGAGCCGGTCCCGATCGCCCGGATGCCGAGGGCGGCGCGAGCGCGGCGCGCCAGCCGCCTTCCCGTGGCGGGCTCGAAGCCGCCGGCGCGCAGCGCCCGCGCCACCACCCGGGCCTCGCTCGACAGCCAGGCGAGGCTGGTGGAGCGGCCGTGCGACGCGCCGCCGGGGTGGCAGCGGTAGGTGGCCACCGGCCGGGCCGTGTAGGCCACGTCGCCCAGGAGCGAGAGGCGCAGCCAGGCGTCCCAGTCCTCGGCCCGGTCGCCCACATCGAGGGGGTACGGCCCGGCCGCGCGCTGCGTGTCGCTCCGCACGACGACCGTGGGGGCGGCGATGTAGTTGGACAGGAGCAGCTCGCCGAAGGCGTCCTCACCCGTCTCGACCGTATCGCGCTCGAAGGGGCGCTCCCAGGCGGGCTGGGGCCGGTCGGACCCGTCCACCACGTCGAACGCGCCGTGCGCCAGCACGACCGACGGCTCGCGCTCGAGCGTCTCGACCTGACGGGAGAGCCCGCCCGGCAGGTAGGCGTCGTCGTCGTCCAGCCAGGCCAAATACCGACCTCGCGCCGCGTCGAGACACGCGTTCCGATTGCGGGCGATGCCCACACGCGCGCGCTGCCGGCGGTACCGGATCCGCGGGTCGTCGAGCTCTCGCACGGCCGCCGCCGTCTCGTCGTACGAGGCGTCGTCGTACACGACGACCTCGAGGTCGTCGAGCGGCTCGGCGAGAACCGAGGCCAGGGCGCTCGCCAGCGTGGAGGCGCGGTTTCGCGTGGGCACGCACACGCTCACGAGCGGCGAGTCAGTCGAGCGCATACCCGAACGCTTCGAGAGGCTCGGCGAACGCAACCCGGCACGCCTTGACGAGATCGGGCCCGAGCTCCGCGCGCCACCGTCCGATCGAGGCCCCGGCGTCCTGCGTCGTCCGGTGCCGCGCGAGCGCCCCGTCGGGCTGCAGCGCCCGCTCGAGCGTATCCGCGATGGTGACGGCGTCCGCGTCCAGCCCCAGCCCTTCGCACAACGTCCCCAGCGTCGTTTCCGGCTCGAGCATCAGGTCCTCGTAGCGCACCAATCGGGCCCGCTCTCCGCGCTGTCGCCAGCTCTCGAGGAGCCCCTGCGCCCCCGTCCGCAGGTTGCGCTCGATGAACTCGGCGTCCGAGCTGGCGTTCTCCCGTCCGAACGCGACGAAGCCGCGCTTCGCGTTGAACGCGAGGATCGAGCAGGCCATGTCCCGGAAGTCGCGCACGAGGAGGATCTCGCCCGCCCGGGGATAGAGCTCCCACATGAGCCACGGCACGTGGCCCGGGACCAGCTTCTCCGCGAACGCGACCACGTCCGTGCGGCCGGCGGCGGCGGCGACGCGCGTGTAGAACTCGTCGATCGAGCGCTGCGCGAGCTCGGCCAGACGCACCGGATACGTGCCCGCGAACCAGTCCCACAGCTCGGGCTGATCCATCAGCGACTCGCGGTAGAACGGGTGGTGCCCGATCGACCACAGGTCGTCCGGGAACGCATCGGGGTGCGACGACTGCAGCGCGTTCGCCGGATCGGAGAGCACCCGCACCATGTGCAGCCAGTAGGCAGCCGAGCGTGTCTCGAACGGGTAGCCGCCGTGCACCGCGACCTGCGGGTGCGCCCCGAGGAGCTTCATGAGCCACGTGGACCCGGTTCGGCCGAGCGTCGTGACCCCGATGGGGCGCAGGGCGGGCTCGTAGCCGGTCGCCAGACCGTGGTGACGGCCGCGGATCGTCGCCAGCGGGTGGAGCCCCCCGTCATCGAACACGATGCGGACCGAGATCTCGAACGGATCCGGGAGTCCGATGGTCGTGACTCCCGTCCGGAACCCGCAGCGCTCTCGCACTCCGGGCTGCTCGGCGTGGCGCTCCATCACGTCCGTCCGGTGCATGGCGAGCGGGACCTTGCGGAGGATCCGGCCCGCGTGGACGAGGTCGACGGCCACCGCCGGTACGTCGGTCCCCAGCGCCCACCCGGCGAGCGACAGCGTATGACCGTCCCACCCGTCCCCCTCGCGCGGACGATCGATTCCCGCTCCCAGGAGGCGATCCGCTTCCAGGGGTCGTGTCTCCACCCCCACGACTTCGACGGTGGGCCCGATCCGCCCACCTCGCCCGGCTCGGGCCGGCCGCTCGAGTAGCTCGGCCGCCCCGGTCCTCCGGGGTCGCGGCTCGCTCATGGCTCCGTCCTTCCGTTCGAGGCTTCGTGCCCCACCGCGGCCTCTGCCGGCGGGCGGGTGTCCAGCGCGTAGATGACGCACACGGCCGGGTCGTCGACGAGTCGCGCGTATCGTCCGTCGAGGTGGCGGTGGAAGTCGTCGTAGTAGTCCAGCCACCATGCGGAGGTGGCTGGAAACAGCAGGTAGTCGGCGCCGGAGGCGCGCAGCTCCTCGAGGTGCGAGATCGCATCGTCGCTCGTGCGCGGGTGATAGCCGGCGTACAGGCCGTTGTCGGCGCGCGGGAAGTGCCATGCCTGCCGTCCCCCGAGATGCATGAGCCGGTAGTCCCCCCGGCTCACGACCGCCACCGTGGCCCCCTCCGGAAGCGATGCGTCCACCCGATGCCGGATGCGGTCGACGAGCGCTTCGTAGTGCGTCGGTTCGAGCCGCACGAACGGGTCCCCCGGTGCCCCCTCTTCGGGAGGATGCTCACCGTTCGACGACGGCTCGGCCTCGGGCTCCCGGACGAGATCCGGGGCGTAGTCCATCTCCAGGGTCCCCTGCGTGCGCGCCCACTCCAGAAACGCTCCCCGGTCGCGACCGCGCACGTCCGGAAAGGCCTCCTGGAGATCCACCCGGGCCTCGTACAGCTCGAGCAGGAAGTAGCTGAGACCGCCCGACTCCGGACGGGGCCGGGTCGCCCACGCGCGGAATCCGGTCGGACCGAGGTCGCGGTACGGATCGCCGAGCGCGCGGCGCTTCTCCTCGTCGAGCCCGAGATACAGCCGCCGCAGGAGCGGGTGGACCCGCAGCCCATCCGCGAACCGCTCGTAGCCGTACTCGTCCTCCCGGGCGCTCGCCCACCCGTGGCGCTCGAGACGAGCGGCGTACTCCTCGAGCAGACGGGCCAGCCCGCTCCCCGGCTCCACGCGGGTCCGCGTCTGGTGCTTCGAGACGAGGTCGGGGCGGCGCGGATCGAAGCCGCTGATGTGGAAGAAGGCCGCCGGGAGCCCGTTCACGAGATACCGTCCCTCCGCACGCTCGATCTCCCGCTCGTGCAGGTTCCAGAAGGCGACGTTGTATCCGGGGTGACGCAGGATCGTCGTGTCGGGGAACAGACCCGGGACGAGGTCGATCCACTTCTGATCCGTGAACAGCCCGTGCGACACGTCGATCCGGCACCCGTCCTCGAGTCGCCGGGCCCACCACGACAGGAAGCGGCGCGTCTCGGAGGTCGCCCTGAGCCCGATGAAGCCCAGGTTGTAGGCGCCCGACACCATGATGTCCGGCTCGCTGGGAGTGAGCCCATCCTCGGGGATCGGGGTCGTGATGTGCGGCGTGAGCACGATGCTCGAGGAGGCGAGGGCGTCGCGGAGCTCGTCCAGCCGGCGCGTGACGAGGATGTCGGGATCGAAGTAGACGACCTCCTCCTCCCCGTACGCATCGAGGAGGAGCGACAGGAAGTACGGCTTGACCGCCGTATTGAACTCGACCACCCCGTACTTGAAGGACATGGAGGGGAAGTCCGGGATCGGGAGCCGGCCCGGCGACACGACCTCGATGGCCGCATCGACCTCGACCGTGTCCGGTTCCGCGTCGAGGACGAGGAGGTAGAGCCGGGCCGCGGGCTCGCGTTCCCTCAGGCTCTCGAACAGCGCGCGTGCCTGCGCCAGGTAGTTGCGACACACGATCGTGCAGGCGGCGAAGGAGCGGGCGGGCGATCCCCGCTCGGACCCGGCCGGCGCCGGGACGCGGGCCACGGCCCCGTCCTGGAGCTCTTCGATCCGCCCTTCGAGACGAACCACGCGCTCCTTGGCCTCGAGCCAGCGTTCGCGAAGGCGGATGACGTCGGGGTGGGAGGCAAGACACGCGGAGCGCTCGTCGAGCGCACGGCGGAGGACGCGGATCTCCTCGTCCCGCTCGGCGACGGCCTCGAGGATGCGGCGCTGGAGCGCCAGTTGTTCCTCCAGGTCTCGGTGCTCACCGGAGGCGGGCGAGCCGTGCGCGCCCGGACTCCCGGAGTCGAGGGGCCGTGACCCGCTCATGCCACCTCCCCGAGGGCCCGACGCCCGGTGGTGGGGCGCTCGAGCAGCCGCTCGAGCGAGCGGAGCTCGGACGCGGCGGCCGCGGCTCGCCGCCGGTTCGCGTCGCGCCCCTCGATCGCCTCCTCGTACACCTCTCGCATGCGGGCCGCGTGCTCTGCCTGCGTCGTGACGCGTGTGGCCAGCGCGCCCTTCGCGAGCCGGCGCCGGAGTTCGGGCTCGCGGCCGAGGCGCCCGATGAGCGCCCTGAGCTGCGCGGGCTCGTCGTGATCGTAGAAGAAGCCGTTCACGCCGGGATCGATGGCCTCGGCGAGCGCGCCGAGGCGCGTGGTCAGCGCCGGTACGCCGCGCGCGTGCGCCTCGCGGATCACGAGGCAGAACGTCTCGGGCCATACGGATGGCGTGACGAGCGCGTGCACGTCGGCCAGCAGGAGCGACAGCTCCTCCGGCTCGTAGGGGCCGCACACGCGCAGCTCGAGGTCTCCGATCTCCGCGGCGCGGCTCCGGAGCTCCCCCAGGTACGCTGGATCGCCCACCGGCCCGTGCACGAACAGGGTAACGGGCCCGGCGTCCGCCCCCGCGAGCGCGTCCAACACCACGTGGTGACCCTTGTGCGGGGCCACCGCGCCGAGGATGGCGAGCCTGAGGCGACCGTCCCGGCGTGGCTCGGGCGGATCTCCCGGACCCTCTGGCACGTCGACCCCGTTCGGCCGCACGAGGAGGCGATCCGGGTCCACGCCCCACTCCTCGAACCAATGGGCCACGTACGCCGACGGACACACGATCCGGTCCGGGAGGTCGAGCAGCCGACGCGTGTACAGAGCCCGCAGGACCCAGCGATCCGCGGCGTCCGTCGAGGAGTCGCCTCCGCCGGCGCAGCCGCGTCCGCAGGCCCGTCCACCCTCCGGCCCGCCGCACCGGGCCCCGTCCGGCTTCAGGAGCGTGATCCGCGGACAGGGGATCCAGAAGTCGTGCAGGGTCATCACGAGCGCGGCGCACCGGGCGCGTGCGGTCACCGGGATGCGGGGCGACAGGTCGACCAGGTGGTTCACGTGCACCACCTGCGGCGCGCGCTCGTCCAGGAGGCACTCGAACACCCGGTCGAGCTCGTCCGCGAGGTGCAGGATGTGTTCGCGGTCGACGCCGCCCCCCGTAAGCCGGATCACCTCGAAGGGACCGCCCGTGCGGTCGGGGACGGACCGGATCGGACCGGGGCCCGGTCGCCGGCTCACCACCGTGACCTCGTCCCCGAGCCCGCTCAGCTCGCGTGCCAGCGACTCGGTGTGGCGCTCCACGCCCGCCACCGCGTCGGGCGGGAAGCGGTGTGCCGTGATCAGGACGCGCATGGCGCCCCCACGCGCTCGAGGAGCTCGGAGAGGACCACGCCCGCCTCGAAGCAGGACCCGGCGATCTCGCGCGCGGCCCGGGCGTGGCGGTCGTAGTCCGCCCCCACCTCCTCGAGCGCCGCCACGGCCTCCTCCCCGGTGGACCACGCGAACAGACCCTCCCCCGTCGGGAGGGCGCACCCGAACCCGGTGTCCTGCGTGACCACGGGGCGGCCCGCCGCCAGATAGGTGGCCGCCCGGTCGGAGAACCAGCCGGAGCGAAAGCGGACGTTCTGGTCCTTGGCCACCGTGAACTCGCCCCGCGACCCCACGATGTAGTCGCGATACGCCCGCGGATCGGTGGAGAACGAGAGCGAGTCGCGTACGCTCCACCCGTGCCGGATGAGGAGATCGCGGTCCTCGGGCCCGCAGTTCGCCAGGGCCAGCTCGAGCCGCTGAGACGTGCGTGACGGCAGGTCGACCAGCTTGAGGAACTCCAGGTGCTTGCTCCAGTGGTACGTCTCCCCCTCCCACTCCACCTCGCGCCACCGCTGCCGCCAGTTCGCGATCGTGGTGAACTCCCTGCCTCCGCGCGCCGGACCCCGCCACAGATCGAGCAGCACGGGCTGACGCGTGGGCAGGAGCTCGAAGCGATCGGAGACCGGAAGCCGGCACTCCGGGCGACCGTAGTTCTCGGCGAAGGTGAAGAAGGCGCAGTGGGGCTCGAGGAACTCGATCGCGCTCGCGTCACCCCGCGCCAGCTCGATCTCGAGCTCCACCGGATCGGTTCCCAGGTACACCAGACGGTCGGTGGCGTAGTGCTCCGGGCGGGGTCGGGTGCCCCCGTGCAGGTTGATGACCAGCTCCGCCGACTCGAACAGGGCACGGAGGCGGGCCCGGCTGAGCCCGAAGCAGGTGCCGTCGTCGTGCAGCGCCTCGTAGGCCCACCGGTCGGCGAGGTCGAAGCGGCGCATGACGCCGGCGATGAACCCGGCGGCCGATACCGCGGCGTCGTCGTCCGGGCCCCGCATCAACATGGAGGGCGTGCGGGCGTGGGCCTCGACGTAGTGTACGTCGTAGCCGAGCCGCTGGAAGCCGAGCAGGTAGTGCACGTTCTGCCACACGACCCCCGCCACGGGCATCTTGGTCATCGATCCGAGCAGGACGAGCCGGGGACGTCGCGGGATCATCGACGACCTCCCGCCCCGTACACGGCGAGCTCCGGGACGATCGCGGAATCGGGGGTGTGTCCCGACTGGATGTCCCACAGCTGCCGGAAGAGGCCACCATGGCGCAGGAGCTCGTCCGGGCGCCCGCGCTCCACTACGCGACCTCCGTCGAGGACGAGGATCTGGTCGGGGTTCCGGATCGTCGACAGGCGGTGGGCGATCATCAGGGTGGTGCGACCCACCATCAGGCGGTCGAGCGCATCCAGGATCACCGATTCGGTGCGGGAATCGATGGACGAGGTGGGCTCGTCGAGGATGAGGACGGGGGCATCCTTGAGGAACGCGCGCGCGATCGACACGCGCTGGCGCTCGCCACCGGACAGCCGCGAGCCACGCTCGCCGAGCTCCGTCTGGTAGCCATCCGGGAGACGGGTGATGAAGTGGTGCGCGTTCGCCCCCCGCGCCGCCTCCTCGATCTCCCCGTCCGTGGCGTCGAGCCGGCCGTATCGGATGTTGTCGGCGATGGTCCCCGAGAACAGGAGCGGCTCCTGGAGCACGACACTGATCTGGCGCCGCAGCGAGGCGAGCGAGAGATCCTTCAGATCGATCCCGTCGAGCAGGATCCGTCCGCGGTCTGGATCGTAGAAGCGCGGGATGAGGCTCACGAGGGTCGTCTTTCCGGCGCCCGTGGGCCCCACGATCCCGACGATCGTGCCCGGTGCCGCCTCGAACCCCACGTCGACGAGGGTCTCGCCCCGCCCGTGGTATCCGAACGACACGCCCTCGAACAAGAGATGTCCCCTGGCCCGCTCGATGTGGCGGGCATCGGGCGCATCCACGATCTCGGGCTTCTCATCGAGCAGGTTGAAGGCGATCTCGAGCGAGATGAAGCGCTCCTTGAGCGCCCCCACGGTGGTCGAGATCGCCTCGAGCGGTCCGTAGATCGACGTGACGTAGGAGAACACGATCAGGAGCTCGCCGCCGGTCATGTGCCCCAGGAGGATCTGGTGCACGCCGAAGCCGAGCACGAGCGCGATCCCTGCGGCCGTCGTCGTGTTCACGGCGAGCGAGAACGCGGTCTGGCGCACGGTGACGTCCACCCGCGCATCCACCGCCCTGCGCCCCTGCTCGCGAAACCGGCGGTGCTCGTAGCGCTCGCGTCCGAACGCCACGATGACCCGCAGCATCGAGACGGCCTCGTGGATTCTCGACAGCGACTCGCCCTCGAGCCCCTTCACGACCCGCAGCCGCGAGTCGATGTGCCGCATGTAGTAGGCGACCGAGTAATAGAGGAAGGGCACGACGAGCAGCGACACGAGGGCGAGCCCGGCGTGGATGTGGTACGTGATCCAGAACATGCCGACGATCGTCAGGCCGCTCTGGACGAGCGGCTGGAGCGCCATGAGGAGCCCCGCGGCGCTGTCCGCCTGGTAGTTGATGGCGTAGATGAGGCCGCCCGCGCGCCGCCGGTCGTGAAAGGCCAGCGACAGGCGCTGGGCGTGCTGGAACAGGTCGCTGCGGAAATCGAGGATGATCCCCTGCTCGAGCTTCGTCTGGACGTACGAGTTCCACACGTGGAGGAGGTTCTCGGCCAGGGTGATGAGGAATCCGCCGCTCACGACGATCACGAGGAGGAGCACGCGGTCGTGGGCGAGCCCTTCGAGCACGGGCTGGAGCGGCGCCGGCAGCGGGTGGTTCCCGAGCACGCTGTCGAACAGGATCTTGAGCGGCCACGGGGCCAACAGACCGAACCCGGCGACGAGGATGGTGAGGACCGCCGTGAGGGCGGCCAGCCCGCGGAAGGGGCGCACGTAGCGGAGCACGCGCAGGAAGTGCCTCACGTCGCCGACCCCTGCGCCACGAGGGCGATCCGCGTGGAGGGCCGGGGCGGACCCCCGTCCTCCTCCTCGGGCACCGGCTCCGCATGCTCCACCTCGAGCTCGTGGACCTCGAGGTGATCGACCGCCTCGAGCGCGGCCGACAGCGCGGCCCCGGTCTCGAGCAGCCCGCGGAGTACGACGCCTCCCCCGATCGCGGCCAGCGCCGCCGCGGCGAGAGGCGGACCGCTCGCCAGCGCCCACGTCGCCAGACCCAGAAACAGCGTCGCCACGGCGGCGGCGGGGATCGAGGGCAGGGGAACGAACTTCAGACGCACGAACTGATAGCCGGTTCCGTGCTCCTCGGTGCAGGCGTGGATCCGCACGCGCCCCGCCAGCCCTCCCTTCACGAGCAGATCCCAGCGATCGAACGGGCCGCCGCGCATGACGGGCGCCCGCAGCTCGCGCAGACGCCCCTCGAGCGCGCACAGCCTGGCCGCCGGCGTCGTCCAGCGTTCCGACCACACGAACGCGGTGCGCGGCGCCGGCCACGCGAAGCTGCGGGCCGCGCGGATGCGCCACGGAGTGAGACCGTGGAGCAGCCGGCCGCGGAGCCTCGCGAGCGGCTGGATCACGTGGAGCCAGCCGGTGAGCCACCTCCGGCGTCTGCGCTCGGCCCCCGCGAGCGAGGGCGTCGGGAACCGGGCCCGCCGGGCTCCCGACACCGCCGCGTAGACCATCGGGGCCGACGCCACGGCGAGGAGCGGCACGGCCGCGAGCAGCGGGGACCACGTGAGCCCGAGCAGAGCCAGCACCAGCAAGGCCCCCAGAACGAGGAACCACTCCGGCATGGCGGCCAGCGACTCGAGCGAGCCGGGAACCCCGGGCTGCGAGGTCTGGTAGGGAGCCTCGCCCCACACGCCGTGGTACACGCGCGACCGGCCGCTCACCCACGGGCGCCTGGCCCCCCCGTAGACCCTGCCGCCCCAGGTGACGTGACCCGCCGAGTTGTACTTCTCGGGCCACTTCTCCTCGAGCAGGGCCTCGGCGCGTCCGTACCCGCGCTGCTGGGCCCAGTAGGCCCTCACGCTCCGCCGGGGGTGGTGCCAGACCACGGCCGCGGGACAGTAGCCGAGGGTCAACCCGGCTTCGCGGATGCGCCAGCAGAGGTCCACATCGTCCCCCGCCACGCGGAACCGGGGGTCGAAGCCCCCGATCGACTCCAACGCCTCGCGTCGAAACGCCATGTTGCAGCCGGGAATGTGCTCCGCCTCATCGTCGGACAGGAGCACGTGGATCGGGCCGCCGGGCGCGCACGCCACGCTGTCGGCCACCGGGCCATCCCCGGGCGGCGCGAGGTTGGGTCCTCCGATCCCGGCGTAACCGGTCTCCTCGAACGCCGCCACCAGGTAGCGCAGCCATTCGGGATCCGGACGCGCATCGGCGTCGGTGAACGCGATGAGATCGCCGCGCGATTCCGAGATGCCGCGGTTGCGCGCCCTCGACAGGCCCTCGTTGGGCGTCCGCACGAGGGTGACGGGGAACCGGCTCGCGATCTCCGACGTGCGGTCCGACGAGCCGTCGTCCACCACGATGATCTCGACGCGCGGGTAATCGAGCCGGCTCGCCCCCTCCAGACAGTCGGCCAGCGTCTCCTCGGCGTTGAACGCGCAGATGACCACGGAGACGAGGGGCCTTTCCGGAGGCGCGGCGTGCGGCGGAGACTCGAACGCGCGGCGAACCGCGGACAGGGCGGGCTTGGGGCGGCGCGCCCGATCCGTCACGCCGAAGCTCCACTCCCGGATGTCGCGCCCCCCGGCGTGCCACTCGTCCGTCCACGAGAACACGAAGGCGCCCGCGCACCCCGAAGCCAACGCGGCCCGCACCTGCGCGTCGAGCCCCCAGGCCTGACCTCCTTCGCCGTGCCGGCCCGCGTCGAGCCCGAGCTCCCCCATGAGCAGCGGCCGGTCGCCGGCGAGGTTGTGGAGGCGTTTCAGATACGCCGTCAGACGGTCCACCGACTCGAGGTAGACGTTGAAGGCGACCAGATCGAGGAACTCGAGCTCCAGGTACTCGGTCGACGGGTAGTTCACATACGTGACGAGACCGTTCGGGTCTTCGCCACGCGCCGCCTCGCACAGGCGCCGGATGTGGCGCTCGATGCGCCGCCGACCCGACCAGCGGACGATCTGCGCCGGGATCTCGTTGCCCACCGCGTAGCACAGCACGCCCGGGTGACCGCGACAGGCGCGCACGCCGGTCCTCACCGTCTCCTCGATGGCGTCGGGGAGGCCCGGCTCGTCGAGGAAGGCGACGTGCTGCTCCCACGGGATCCCGACCATGACGCGCAGACCGGACGCGTATGCCGCGTCGAGCACTCGGCGTGGCGGCACCGTGTAGGTGCGGAGGGCGTTCGCCCCGGCGCGCCGCATGGCCGCGAGGTCGCGCTCGACCGTCGGCTGCCCGGGGAAGAGGTCGCCATGCCCGTCCGGTGCGAACGGCCCGTAGGTGAACCCGCGGATGTAGACCTTGCCCGGACCCGCCGACAGGAACTTGCCTCGTGCGACGAGACGGCGGCGGGATCGGGCAGGCGCGGGTCGAGTGCCGTTCGTGTACGGGCGCGAACGATCGGCTCGCATGTGGGCTCGGGTGACCTCCGACTGGAATCGACGTGGCGTCAGGGTACCCGTCGGAGGAAGCAGCACATGTGCCATCTCGCGACGTGTCGCGATGCGGTCGGGGCCGCACCGGCGAGGAGCCCGCCCTTCCCGACGTGCACGCCGCGGGAGGGCGTGCGGCACGCCTCCCCGAAAAGGGCGGCGGGCCGCGGCGGAGCGCGGGGGGGCGTGGAAGAGAAGGTGCCGGCGCGCCGAACGACCCGATCGGGCCTGACGGATCCGGGGCCACCACGACCCCGTCCGGCGCCGCCCGGAGAGACGCCGCCGCCACGCGCACTTCTTTTCACAGCCACTGAAACCAGTGCCGAGCGGGACGCGCCTCTAGGAGCCGCCCTCCAACTGCTCGAGCAGGCGGCGGATGAAGCCGTTCTGGGGGTCGAGCGCCTGTGCCCGCTGGAGCGCCTCGCGGGCCTCCGCCGTCTCGTCGCGACTGATGTGGACGCGCGCGATCGCGACCAGGCTCTGGATCGACGCCGGGTAGTATTCGAGCGCGAGGTCGAGCACGGCGAGCGCCGCGTCGGGCTCGCCTCCGTCGGCCAGCTCCCCGCCCAGCTCGACCAGCGGCTGCTCGCCGAAGTCGTACGATCCGCTGCCGTAGTACTCCTCCCGGAGCTCGCGGTACTTCGCGAGCCCCGCGTCGACGCCCTCGTCGGCGACCGCCGCCGCGATCACATCGCCGATCTGGCGTGGAACCGCGAGCCCGCGGTGGCAGGTCACGCACTCGACGCGGAGGGGCGGGTCGACCCGGCTCGCCACCTCGTTCAGCCCCGGCAGTCGCTCTTCGTTCAGGTACTTGACCATCTCGAGCATGAAGCGGGCTTTGCGCTTCTCCGGCTTGTCGTCGGATGGGAAGTCGTATTCGGAGAACGGCCGCCCCTCCTCGCCCTCGTGGCAGTAGGTGCACCGGACGCCTAGCCCCAGGGCGAACCCCCGCATGACGCGAGTGAGATCGCGGCGCGAGATGTCCTCCGGCAGAACCTTGAGGTTGGTGAACTCCTCGGGGATCTGACCCCGCGCGGGGGCGTGGATCAGGACCAGCGCGAAGGTCCCGGCGATCAGCGATGAACGCAGCGAACGGGTCATGTGAGCCTCGCCGAGGCGGCTAGGGATGGCTGTCCAGATACCGCTCGGGAATCGGCATGTCCGGCCGCTCTCCCGCCCAGAAGATGGTGACCACGTACCAGCGTGTCCCGTCGTTCATGAGCTGGATCGAGTTGATCCCCCGCTGGAAGGGCTCCGGATCGTCCGCCTTCCAGCGCGACTCGTAGGTCGAGAACGCGTGCGCGATGTCGCCGTAGCGCTCGGTCGTGCGCGCGACCTCCCGCTCGAAGAACCCCCGCTCCTCCATGAGCGGGCCGGACTGGGTCGCGAAGTCCTCCACGCTCATCACGCGGTGCCCGAACTGGCCCGACGGATTGCGGCCCGTGGGGATGAGCCGCGCCTGCGGGAGGTGGAGGGACCGGAACCGGTCCCAGTCACGCGCCTCGCCCGCGGGGCCCGAGATCACGTCGTACAAGGCCGCGATGATCGCGTCGATCGAGGCCACGTCGGCTGGGTCGGCCTCCGGCCACGTGTCGGCCGACTGCTCGGCGGCCATCTGCGCGCTGGCGGGCCGGATCGCCACCGGCGTGGCCAGGGCCAGCGCCAGGAACAGCACTCCGTAGCGGATCTTCGTCATCGCTCCTCCAGCCGTCCGGTGATGCGTCGAGCGCCGATCGAGCGCTCAAACTTCGTCGCCCGGGATCGCACGCGATACCCCGGAACGAGCCGCTCGGTCAGGGCGTGACGATGGGCGGCAGGCGGACCACCTCGAAGGCCGAGGAGGGGACGGTCTTGAGGGCGCCGAGGACCTCGTCGTCCCAGCGCGAATCGGGCGCGCCGCTCACGTACCACGGGCTCCCGTTGTCGGCGAGGAACAACCCGTACCGCTTCATGGCTGCGAGGATCACGCGTACCTCGGGCGGAAAGCCCGAGTCCTCGAACGAGGCCTCCAGCCGCACGCGCATCCCCATGGGCGGCAGATCCGGATCAGTATCGCTCGAGGCCCAGTGGCGGGCCGGGGAGACGTAGGCCCGCCGG
>Ga0307444_1000028_pt1 | contig 68743 bp, 72 predicted proteins | sample SalMarSW160340MG_FD_202145 | JGI IMG/M metagenome (GOLD analysis project Ga0307444, IMG submission 202145) | Salt marsh sediment microbial communities from the Plum Island Ecosystem LTER, Massachusetts, United States - SW1603-40 | ecosystem: Environmental > Aquatic > Marine > Intertidal zone >...
CCCGGACGCCGGCCCTCGCGCCGTCCACGGGGTGCCCGCGCAGGCGGAGGAGCGCCGTGGCGTTGTCGGCGCCGCTCAGCCATTCGCGGAACACGGGCCGGTCGAGCGCGAGGGCGACATCGGCCGGCCGCGCGGCCCCGGGTCGTTCGATAGAGCCCGCGTGCCGTCCGGCGGCGCCGGCCAGCAGCCGGAGGAGCGTCGACTTGCCGCTCCCGTTGGGTCCCAGGAGTCCCACCGCTTCGCCGACCGCCACATCCAGCCCCACGTCCCGGAGCGCGACGCTCCCGTCGGGATACGTGAACCCCACGGCGCGGGCGCGCAGGACGGGGTCGCCGGCGGGGGAAGCGGGCCGCATCGGATCAGGGGATGATGGCCACGCCGTCCTCGAACACCGTGATCGCATCGACGGGGCACGCGGCGCAGGCGTCGAGAAGCCGGCCGCGACCCGCCTTCTCCGGGTTCGTGAGGATGGCGATGCCCTCGTCGTCGATGTCGAACGCGTCGGGCGCCTCGGCGATGCAATCCGCGAAGCCGACGCACAGGTCGCGGTCGATCACGACACGGACGCCGTGTACCTCCCGCACGACCTCGCGCGGCTCGTCGTCGGTCACATCCCCTCGAGACCGAGGTCCGTGCGGGCGCGGTCCATCACCGCGGGGGTGATCTCGCCGATGCCGTGGTCCCTCGCGTACTCGATGTAGATCTTCTTGACCATGCCGCGCACGAAGGAGGGGACGTGCCCGAGCCGCTCGACGGCGTCGACGCTCCACCTGACGGGGGCCGGAGGTGACGCGGGCTCCTTCGGAGCTGCGAAGGCGTCCTCGCGGCCGGACGCGACCCCGGTCCGGATTCCCTCGAACGGTGCCCCCGGCACGGTCCGCCCGCCGACCTTCACGCCGAGCGAGGTGACGAGCTGGGTCTCCATCGGGTTGGTCAGCATCGCGGTCATGCGACCGCACGCCGGACAGCGGAAAACCGCCGCCAGCGTCCCGTCGCCGGGAATCCGACGCTCCTCGAAGTGCATCTGCTCGTCGCACTCCACGCACAGGAACTTCATCGGCTCGCCACCTCCCCGGCGGACCGCCCGGCCCCCAGGGCGGCGTCGAGGGCCTCGCCGATCCGACCGAGCCCGATCGCCGTCGGCCCCCCGGCGCTCAGCCACGCATCGAGCTCCCCATACGCCGCCGCCCGGTCGAGGGTCGGGTCGAACGGGAGGCCCCCCAGCACCGGGACGTCGAATCGCCGGGCGAGTCGTTCGGCCGCGTCGCCCCCGAACAGGGCGCCGACGTCCCCACACCCGTCACACCGATAGCCGCGCAGGTTCTCGACCAGACCGAGCAGTGGGATCCGGCGCCGGGCGGCGAGCTCGAGCGACCGCGCCACGGCGTCCCTCGAGGCTGCCGAGGGGATCGTGACCGCCAGCACGCCGCTCAGCTCGGGAACCAGCTCGTGGAGCTCGGCGAGGCGGCCGACGCCGGGGGGGAGATCGACGAGCAGCAGATCCAGCTCGCCCCAGCCCACGTCGGCGAGGAACTCGCGCACCGCGCCCCGCTCCTGGACACCGCGCCACACGAAGGCCGCCCCGTCGGGCTCCTTCCAGTGAAGCGCCATGTCGGCATCCAGCAGGAGGTCCATCGACATGACGAGCGCGCCGCACGGCGTGCTCGCCGGATCGATCCCATCCGGGCGCTCGGCGAGCGGTCCCCGTGGACAGCCGAGCATGCGTCCCATGCTCGGCCCGTTGAGGTCGGCGTCGAGCACCCCGACCCGCCGCCCCCGCCGCGCCGCCAGCGTGGCGAGCGCGGCCGTCAGCAGGCTCTTCCCGACGCCTCCCTTCCCGCTCATGATCCCGACCACGTCGTGCACGAGAGCGAGACGCGCCTCCACGCGCGTCTGTTGTGCCGCGACCTGGTCCCCCAGATCCGACCCCGCATTCTCGATCTCGTGGTACGTGCGTATGTTCAGCGTCACGGGAATCACCGGTTCCGGCCCGTCGGGGACGGGGATCGAACGGGTTCAGCTCGCGGCCGGGAGGACGGCTCGGTGGGCCACCCACCGACGCCTGCCGGCTCCGCGTGGAACCTCCCACCCGCCGCGGGGTCGGTCAAGCGTATTTCGGGCGTCGCCACGTGCGGTTACCATTGGAACACGCGAGCGACCCCGCCGGCGCGCACGTCCCGGAGCACGGATGTCGATCATCACCTTCCACCGTTTTCTGATCAGCACGGCGATCGCCTTCTGCGCGCTGTTCGCCGGGTGGGAGTTCGTGCGCTTCTCGCGCGGAGGCGGCACGCTCGAGCTGACGCTCGGGGTCACCTTCAGCGTGCTCGCCCTGGCGCTCGTCTACTATCTGATCAACCTGCGCCGATTCCTCGACCGGGGTCACGCGGGCTGAGCCTGAAGCGCCCCGCCGCCGCGGCGCGGCGTCCCGATCGTGCCGACGATGTCGCCGCGCAGGCCGGTACGGTCACGCCGGTCTGGCTGCTGGTGGCGGCGGGCGTATTCGTGATCCTGATCGCGCTGGTCCTCGTGTCATCACTGGTGCGCCCCCACATGCCGAGCTACGCCCCGAGCGAGCTCACGGACCGGTCGGCGGGCGCCGGGCTGGTCGTGGACACGGTGACGCTCGACGCGCGGGATGCCGATCGCTGGGTGTTTTTCGATTTCGAGCGAGGCAACGCGGTGGACGGTCCGGGTGGCACCACGTGGGACATTGCGGTGCAGCGCTACCATCTCATCGTGAACGGGGGCGAGGCGTTCGAGGGTGTCGGGGGCGCGCTCTCGCTCCCCACCGCGTGGCGGGATGTCCGCGAGGCGCCCGCGTCGGGCTACGTGGAGACCCGTGGCGGTCCGCGTGACGCGCCGTCGAACCCGGCACTCGAGCACTGGTACCGGTACAGCTTCTTCGCGCACACGCTCGCGCCCAGACCCGAGGTGTACGCGCTTCGCACGGCGGACGGCCGCTACGCGAAGCTCCGCATCCTGAGCTACTACTGCCCCGGGGCGACCCCGGGCTGCATGACCTTCGAGTACGCCTACCAGGGAGATGGCAGCCGCTCGTTCCTGCCGTAGGGGGACGAACACGGTCGCCTACGCCTGTCCGTCGTCGAGCAGCGCCGAGGTCGACACGCCCGGAACGAGCGGGACCCGGACCACGCGCCCGCCGCTCCCCTCCACGACCTCGCGTCCGACGATGTCCGCCAGCGCGTAGTCGGCCCCCTTGACGAGAACGTCGGGTCGGAGGGCCTCGATGAGCGCGCGGGGCGTGTCCTCGTCGAACACCGTGACGGCGTCGACGAGCCCGAGCGCGAGGAGTGCGCGCGCCCGCCGGGCCGCGCCGCGCACCGGTCGCCCCGGGCCCTTCAGGCGGCGCACCGAGCCGTCCGAGTTGAGACCCACGAGCAGGCGATCGCCCAGCTCCGCCGCGTGCCGCAGGAGCGCCACGTGTCCCTCGTGCAGGACATCGAAGCACCCGTTCGTGAACACGAGCTCGAACGCCCGACCGGGACCGAACGCCTCGATCGATCGCGCGCGCGAGATCGGGCCGCGCGTCCCGGACGAGGGCTCCATGTCGCGCCTCACCCGGCGCCCTCCCGCCGCCGCGTGGCCGACACGAGCTCCGCGGCTCCGTCGGCCAGCAGCCGGGTGGCCAGCTCGCGCCCGAGCTCGCCGGGACGTGTGGCCCGCCCGACGGCGCGTCCCGCGATCGGGGTGCGCTCGCCACGCGGGTCGTACACCACGGCCCGCAGCTCGAGCGCCTCCCCACGTGACCGCGCGAGCGCCGCGACGGGCGCGTGGCAGCCCCCTTCGAGGGTGGCGAGCAGGGCGCGCTCCGCACCCGTCTCGGAGCGTGCTCGCACGTCGTCGATCCGCTCCACGATCGCCCGGATCGCTGGATCGTCCGTGCGGCCCTGCACCGCGAGCGCGCCCTGGCCGGGGGCGGGGAGCCACTCCGCTTCGTCGAGCGGGAAGACGTTGTCGCGCACGAGCCCCAGGCGCCGGAGGCCCGCGGCCGCCAGGAGGAGGGCGTCGGCGGCGCCCTCCTCGAGCCGGGCGATCCGGGTCTCGACGTTTCCGCGAACGGAGACCACGCGCACATCGGGCCGCAGGTGGAGGATCTGACCGGCCCGGCGGGCGGAGGAGGTCCCTACGCGCGCGCCCGGCTCGAGCCCGCGCACACCCGGCACGGGTCGACGCGTCACCAGGACATCGCGAGGGTCTTCGCGGCGGGGGATGGCGAGCACCCGGAGACCCGTCTCGTCCTCGGCCGATTCGGCCGTCGTCGGCAGGTCCTTGAGCGAGTGGACGGCGATGTCGATGTCGCGGTTCCGGAGCGCCGCCTCGAGGTCGGCGGTGAACAGGCCCTTTCCTCCGATCTCGGGGAGGGGCCGGTCTCCACTGCGATCGCCGCGCGTGACGAAGGTCCGGATCTCGACGTGCAGCCCGGGGCAGGCCTCCCGGAGCCGCTCTCCCACCCACTCCGCCTGACGCACCGCGAGGGCCGAGCCGCGCGCGCCGGCCACCAGCCGCCGGTCGGACTCCGTCATCCCCTCCCTCCGACGCGCCTCTCCGTCAGGCGTGCTCGTGGATCGGCGGACCGGCGGGCGTGTCGGTCGACCGCCGCTCGAGCAGGGGCTTGAGCAAGGGCGGGACCATGAAGGTCGAGATGATCACCATGATCAGGATGGCGCTGTACACCTCGCCGGACAGGATCCCCTCGCGGAGCCCGAAGGAGGCGAAGATGAGCCCCACCTCGCCGCGGGGTATCATCCCGACGCCGATCGCCAGGCGGTTGAGCTCCCGCCCGCGCGGGGCGAGACCGGCCATCAGCTTCCCGACGATCGCGATCACGGTCAGGATCCCGCCCACGATGAGCACGGGAACGCTGAAGTCCTCCGAGCCCGGGATGAACAGGGCGACGTTGACCGGGGCGCCCACCGCCACGAAGAAGATCGGCGTGAAGATGTCGGCGACCGGCTTGATCCTGTCCTCCACCGCGTCGAACTGGTTCGTCGAGGAGAGCACGATCCCGGCGGCGAACGCTCCGATGATCATGGCCGAGCCCGAGAGATCGGCGAGGGCGGCGAGTAGCAGCGCGAAGCAGAACGCCGCCACGAGAAGCACCCCGCGGACTCGCATCCGGTCGACCAGATTGAACAGGGTCGGGGCGGCGCGGTTGCCGATCAGCACCGCGAGCACGAGGAACCCGACCGCGAACAGGAGGATCTTGCCGATCGCCAGCACGCCCACCGCCGCCCCGCTCGCCAGCCCGACGACGACCGCGAGGATGACGATCCCCATCACGTCGTCGATCACGGCCGCGCCGATGATGATGCGGGCCTCGGCGGTGTGCATCTTGTCGAGATCCGACAGCACTCTCGCCGTGATCCCGACGGACGTCGCCGTGAGCGTCGCGCCCACGAAGATCGCGATCATCACGAAGTCGATCCCCGGCGGGTGGACCCCGATGCTCGGATTGACGAGGTACCAGTAGAGGAAGCCGAGGCCGAACGGGAACAGGACGCCCACGGTCGCGACCGCGAACGCCGCCGGACCCACGCGGAACATCTCCTTGAGGTCCGTCTCCAGACCGATCTCGAACAGGAGGATCGAGACGCCGATCTCGGCGAACACGTGCACCACCTCCCGCATCGGCGTTCCTTCGGCGGGAATCACCCCCAGCACGCTGGCGCCGAGCACGACGCCCGCCAGCAGCTCGCCGAGCACCGCGGGCTGTCCGAGGCGTTCCGCCCCCTCGCCGAACAGCTTCCCGGTGAACAGGATGGCGATGAGGACGAGGAACATGTGCGAGATCTCGATCCCGTGCTCCCCGGCGTCGGCAGCCTCCTCCCCGAGGGCCTGTTCGCCGCCCGCGGCGGCTTCCTGCGAGCCGGCCACGCGGTGGGCGTCGGCCGTCGAGACGACGGCGATCGGGGCGGGATCGGTCGGGGGGTGGGCCGCGGCGGGCGAGCCGAACGGATCGGCGAACAGGATCCACGCACCCGCCGCGAGCGCGAGCAGCCGGCGGAGTCGGCGCGCGCCCGACCCGCACGAGAGGGCGAAGGGGTTGGACATGGAGTCTGGCCTCAGTAGGTCAGGTCGACTTCGATCCGGCGTTGCCGAACCCAATACCAGCGGTGGAACAGGGTCAGGCTGTCCGGATACTGGATCGTGATCTGGATGTGGTTCGGCGGCGTGCGGCGGATGGTTGGATGGCCGGCGGACACGGGCAGCTCGAGACGCGAGGCCTCGTTCTGGATTCCCTCGCGGATGGTCTGGTCCGGGGTGTCCAGCGCCTGACGGGCCAGGTCCTGCGCCTCGCTCCTGAGCGTCTGGTAGTCGATCTCCTTACCCACGAACTGGACGGCGCCGTAGCCCACCAGCACGAGGATCAGGATGGCCAGGAGACACCCGACGCGGCTCGCCCCGGACTGGCCGCTCATGTCACCACTGCGATTGCGCGCCATCGACGATCTTCTGTACGAGGTTCTCGATCGCGATCTCGGTTCCCTGCTCCTCCGTCTCCGATCCGGGCTCGTACTCCCCCGCCCCGCTGAGGGCCTGTGAGCTCCAGATCGCGACGTCCTGGGCGCGGTCGTAGATCTCCACCGTCGCGGTGATCGTGACCCGCCGCTGGAACACGTCGGCCCCCTGCCCCTCCACGGCGTCGAAGCTCACCGCATCGTCGGTGTATTGCCGGATCGTCGCCCGGATGATGGCGTCCGCCTGGTCCTCGGAGGCGAGCTGCAGACCGAGTCGTTGTCGTGCGGCCTCCAGCAGCCGCTCCGTGAGGGTCTCCGCGATCCCGAATCGCGTACTCTGGTTGTCCACGGGCTCCACATACGCCGTTCGGATGTGACCGGGCAACCCTCCCCCTCCGGAGAAGCTGTAGCAGCCCGCCGCCACCAGGGGCAGCGCGAGGCTAAGGCGCCGGATCCACATCGTAGATCCCGTCGTCGAACGGTTGGGTCTGCGGAACCGCACGCACCAGCTCCCAACGTACGCGGCTCCGTGGTGCCACGTCGTCGCGGTAGCGCGCCTCCCGAGGCCACACGGGATCCTCGCCCCACTCGAGCTCGATCCGCCGTTCGAGCCGGCCATCGCGGCGCTCCTCGACCCGCGCCAGCCGTCCATCGAGCAGGTAGAACCGGCGCACCGCGCGGTCGGAAACGGCGTATCCCACCACCTCGTACGGCCCACTCGAGAACCCTTCGCTGGGCGTCCGGGAGCCGGGGCGGAACACCCCCGTCATCGCGTACAGAAACGCCGGAGGCGGAAGCTCGACGTCCTGCAGGTCGCCGCCGGTCCGCAACTGGTCATCCACCAGGACGGCCCGCATCGAGCCCTCCCCGGTGCTGAACAGATCGAGCCTGAAGCGATCCGGTGGGTTCACGCGGCCCACGCCGTCGCCCCGCAGGTTCCCGCGCTCATCGGCGTACTCCCAGCGGAAGATGACCCGAACCGGCCGGGCCGCGCCGGTCGCCTCCGCGGCTCGCGCGGCGACGCCCGCCGGGTCGGACAGCGGCTCGCCCGTCTCGAACCCCCCCGCGCACCCGAGACAGAGCGCCACGATCGGCCACCGCGCATGGCGGAAGCTCGACGCCCTCACGGCAGTGCAAGGTAGGGGACGCCGAGAAACCGGGTCAAGAAAACGTGGCCTCATCGACTCTCTTCCCCGGAGGGTCGTTCGGGTGGGGCCAGCCGTGCGAGCGCATCCCGCACGGGGGGCGGAAGGCGCCGCGGACGGCCGTCGGTGTCGGCGCTGGCCAGCGTGATCCGGGCGAGCGCGACGGTCGTCCGGTCCTCGTCGCGCGTCAGTCGGTAGCCGAACTCGACGCTCCGACTCCGTACCCGCTCGACCCGTGTGTGGATCCGAACCACCTCGTCGTAGAACACCGGGGCTCGATACTCGATCTCGACCCGGGCCACGGGGAGAAGCACCCCATCCCGCTCGAGGGCGGCGTACGACAGCCCGCTGTCGCGCATGAGCGCCGTGCGCCCGAGCTCGCACCACACGAGATAGTGGCGATGGTGCGCGCGGCCCATCTGGTCCGTCTCGGCGTAGCGCACCCGGATGTCGGTCGTGCCTGTCACGCGGTCCCTCCTCGCGTTGCGCCGGTTCCGATCGGGAGGCACGGGGTCGGTCGGGCCGCGAGCGTACGATGGCGGCCCGAGCCCGTCAATCGATCGCGCATCGCCCCCCGCGCGCGGCGGCGACGCAATGTTTGACGCCCCGGGACCGTCCGCCGAGCTTGCGCGGGTGAACTCCCGCACGGTCGTGGTCTCCGACATACACCTCGGCGCCATCCCGCCGGCCGGGGAGCGCGCCTTCCTGGCGTTTCTGGAGGGCGTGCCCGACCTCGGCGATGAGCTGCTCATCAACGGCGACCTGTTCGACTTCTGGTTCGAGTACCGCGAGGTGGTGCCGCGGGGTCATTTCGCGGTGCTCGCGGCGCTGCGCGGTCTGGTCGAGGGGGGGCTGCCGGTGCGGTTCCTGGGAGGAAACCACGATGCCTGGGGCGGGGGGTTCCTCGAACGGGAGGTCGGGATCCGGCTCGTGGAGGGTCCCGCGGTGCTCGATGTCGGAGGACGACGGGCGTATGTGGCGCACGGCGACGGTCTGGGCGTGGGGGATTGGGGCTACCGCGCCCTCAAGCGAGCCAGCCGCAGCCGGCTCGGGCGCGCCCTGTTCGGGGCCATCCATCCCGACCTCGGCGTGCCTGCGGCCCGTCGCGCGAGCGCGACCGAGATCAGACGGGTCGGAGGGCCCGGGCCCGAGGTGGCGCGCGCGGATCGCCTGGCGAGCCACGCGCGGGAGCTCCTGGCGTCGCGCGAGGACATCGACCTGGTGATCTTCGGTCACACGCACCGCCCCCAGCTGGAAGAGGTTCGCCCGGGACGATACTACCTGAACGCAGGCGACTGGATCCACCACCGGAGCTACGCGGTCGTGTCGCCCGGGAACATCCGTCTCGAGCCGGCGGCCGCGTCATCGACGGACGGCTGACGGCCGTGCTCGCCCGCCACGGCGGGTTCGGCCCCGGTGGGGCGGCCGCGTGGGCTAGGAGGGCCCCTGCCCGAGCGCGACCGACTCGACCCGCTCCACGGGGGCGCCCAGGAACAGCCCGGCGAGCTCCCGAAACAGGTGCGTGTCATCGGTCACGTAGTGGTGCGCGATGGGCGCGGAGCCGCTCGAGGTGAGGCTCCGAGCGCTCAGCAGACGGGCCGTCTCACGGGCCGTCGCCTCGGCGGAGTCCACCAGCCGAACGCCGCTCCCGGCCACGTCGGCGAGCATGGGCTTGAGGAGCGGATAGTGCGTGCAGCCCAGGACGAGCGTGTCGATCTCCGCTGCGAAGAGGGGGTCGAGGTAGCGGTGCGCGGCCAGCTCCGGCACCTCGCCGCTCACCCAGCCCTCCTCGGCCAGGGCCACGAACAGGGGGCAGGCGGCGGAGCGCACGGTCGCATCGGCGCGCGCCGCCAGGATGGCCCGCTCGTAGCTTCCGCTCTCGACGGTCCCCCGGGTACCGATCACGCCGATGACGCCACTGCGGCTGGCCGCGGCGGCCTCGCGGGCGCCCGGCTCGACCACGCCGAGCACGGGGATGTCCAGGCCCTGCGACAGTGTCCCGAAGGCGTGCGCCGTCGCCGTGTTGCACGCGATGACGAGCATCTTGATCCCGCGCTCCGTGAGGAAGCCCGCCGCCTCGCGGGCGTACCGGCGGACCGTGTCCGGTGACTTGGGTCCGTACGGTACCCGGGCGGTATCCCCCAGGTAGATGGTCGACTCGCCCGGAAGTTGCGCGTGGATCGCCCGCAATACGGTGAGTCCGCCCACGCCGGAATCGAATACGCCGATGGGCGCGTCGCGCGGGTCGCTCGGCGGACCCGGCCCCCGCGTCCCCGCGGGTGTCACGGGAGCTCCACCGAGAACGCGACCGCGAGACCGACCGAGCCGTCCGCGGGGGCCTGGATGCGGGGCTCGAAGTCCCAGAAATGGGTCGACACCCAGGCGTCCACACCGCTCACGAACGCGATGAACACGGACAGCACGATCCAGTTCTCGCGCTCGCGCGTGCGGGCATCGACGAGGTCCCCGTCCGGCGGATCGGCCCGGTTTGCGGCCGCCAGCCGCGCCTGGCTCTTGAACACCATGAACAGGCTGGCCGCCTCGCCCGCGAAGTAGATCGCGCCCCGCGAAGGACGCCCGACCTCTACCTGCCCCCAGCCCGGGAGGACGAGCGAACGGACGAGCGCGCCCAACGGGCTGATGGGGGGAACCGTGTCCGGGCGTACCGCCTGCGGCTCCGTCCGCGCGCTGTCGGCCGGCGCTCGGGCGGTGTCGGGCGTCGTCGCCGGGCGCCCCTGCCCTGCCGCCGGACAGGGGGCGAGGGCCAGGACGGCCACGGCGAGCGCCGCGCGGAGGGGGCGGGCGGCCCGGCGGTGGATGGCGGGAACGTGTGGGAATCGAACCCACCCGGGACGCACGAGCGCCCCGTAACGGTTTTGAAGACCGCAGGCGACACCAGTCACCATCCGCTCCCCCGTTCGCGTCTCGGTCCCGTCCGAGACGTCAGCCGCCCGTCGCCCCGCCCGCGCGCGCGATCACCTCGATCTCCACCCGCGCCCCTTTCGGCAGCTCGCGCGCCGCGACCGTGGAGCGCGCCGGATAGGGCGGGTCGAGCGGGGCGGCGTAGATCTCGTTGACGCGCGCGAACTCGCCCATGTCCGCCAGGAAGATCGTCGTCTTGACCACGTCCGCGAACGTCAGGCCGGCGGCCGCGAGCACGGCCGCCAGATTCTCCATCACCTGACGCGCCTGTGTCTCCACGTCGCCGCCGACGAGCTGCCCGGTGGTCGGGTCGAGTCCGATCTGCCCTGCCGAGAAGAAGAGCTCCCCGGCCCACGAGCCCTGCGAGTAGGGCCCGATTGCCGCCGGCGCGCGCTCGGTGTGTACGACTCCGGTTCTCGTCACTCCCGCTCCTTACGCTGTGGGTCCTGCTGCACGCCTCCCGGCCGTGTCCGCGCCGCGGCGAGCAGCGATCGCCGGCCCACCGGTCGCGCGCCGAGCCGCGCGACCGCGATCCCTGCCGCGAGGTTGGCCAGGCGTGCCGCGGGGCCCGTTCCGATCCCGCAGGCGAGGGCCGTCGCGAGCACGGCGGTGACCGTGTCCCCGGCGCCCGACACATCGTACACCTCCCGGGCGCGCGATGGTACGAAGGTCGGCACCGTCGAGCCATGCTCGAGGAGGCACATGCCGCCGGCCCCCAGCGTGATCACCAGGTGGTCGCACTCCAACCGATCCGCGAGCGCGCGCAGCGTGGGACCGTCCATCGGGAGATCCTCGACCCCCAGCGCCTTCGCGGCCTCGGCCCGGTTCGGCTTGAACACCGTGGCCCCCCGATACCCGAAGAATCGCCGCAGCTTGGGGTCGACGACCACCGGGGTGCCGGCCCCACGGGCGGCGACGATCACCGGCTCGGCGACCGCGGGGCTCAAGACCCCCTTGTCGTAGTCCTGCAGCACGACCGCGTCCGCTTCCTCGAGGCGGTCGACCGCGCGCGCGGCGAGCTCTCGGGCCACCCCCGCGTCGAAGGGCGACGAGTCCTCGCGGTCGATGCGGAGCACCTGCTGATGCCGCGCCAGGATGCGGACCTTGGTGGTGGTCGGTCGCCCGGAGACGCGAACGATATCGCCGGTCGGGATGCCTCGACGCTCGAGGGCCGCGATGAGGGCCGACCCCGCCCGGTCGGCGCCGACCGCGCCCACGAGACGCACCGCCGCCCCGAGGGCGCGGATCCCGGCGGCCACGTTGGCTGCCCCTCCCGGCGCCGCGCGTCGGCGCCTCTCGTGCACGACGGGGACCGGCGCTTCGGGCGAGATTCGATCCACGGATCCCGAGACGTACCGATCCAGCATGAGGTCGCCGACCACCAGCAGGCGGACCCGGGTCGCGGCCGTCAGACAGCGCTCCGCGAGCGCGGCGTGATCGCTAGATAGCGGGGACATCCGCTCCTTGCATCGGGTCGGGGGGCGCCGGTAACCTCCGCGGTCGGGCCCTGACGGGGAGGCTGTCCCCGCGGTCGAACCCGAAGGGAGCGGCCGGGCGCGAAGATATGACGAACCCCTTCAGAGCGCCAAAGAAGAACGCATGGCCCAGGCCTCCGCCAGCCGATCCGCCGCCCGGCTGACACGCGACGCCCTGCTCGGCGCCGCGCTCTCGGTGCAGGAGTACTTCGCCCTCCTCGGGCGGCTGCTGCGCGGGTGTGTCACGCGCCCCTTCTACCGGCGCGACGTCGTTCAGCAGATGGACACGGTCGGGGTGGCCTCGCTGTTCATCGTGGTGCTCACGGGTCTGTTCACGGGAATGGTGCTGGCGCTGCAGTCCGCCGTGGAGATGAAGCAGTTCGGCGCGACGATCTACATCGGGCGGCTGGTCGGCGCCTCCACGATCCGCGAGCTGGGGCCCGTTCTCACCGCCCTCATGGTCACCGGTCGCGCCGGCTCGGGGATGGCCGCCGCGCTCGGCGCCATGAAGGTCACCGAGCAGGTCGACGCGCTCAGGACGATGGGCGTCGATCCGATCCGCAAGCTGGTCGTGCCGCGCTTCGTCGCGGCGGTGTTGATGCTCCCGATCCTCACCGTGCTCGCCGATCTGATCGCGATCCTCGGGGGCCTCCTGATCGCGCTCCTCAAGCTCCACCTCAGTGCCGATCTGTACATGCGCTCCGTATACACCACCCTGGCCGACAACGGCTTCGTCCTGCGCTACCTCCCCGTGGACCTCATCCAGGGCCTCGCGAAGCCGATCGCCTTCGGCGCGCTCATGGCGCTCACGAGCTGCTTCTACGGTCTCCGGGCGTCCGGCGGTACGGAGGGGGTCGGCCGGGCCACGACGCAGGCGGTGGTGACGACCTCGATCCTCGTCCTGGCCACCGACTACTTCCTTACGCAGGTCCTCATCGTGCTGTTGATCGAATGATTCCGGGAAAGCCCGTCGACGTGGATGACAGGGATGGGATCGGGGGAGGCACCGAGCGGCAGGAGGCGTTGCGCGCCGAGGTTCGCGAGGAGGCCCGCCGGGAGCTGGAAAGCCACGCCCTCCCGGCTCGCGAGGAGGGGGCCGCGACCGTCGAGCTGCGTGACGTGTGGCTCTCGTTCGGCGATCACGAGGTGCTTCGCGGGATCAGCTTCGACGTGCGCCGCGGCGAGACGCTGTGCATCCTCGGCGGGTCGGGGGTGGGGAAGTCGACCATCCTGCGGCTCATCCTCCGTCTGCTGACCCCGTCGCGGGGCGAGGTCCTCATCGAGGGACGCGACATTGCGTCCGTGTCGCGGGACGACGTGCTGGAGCTGCGCGAGCGCATGGGGATGGTGTTCCAGGGCTCTGCCCTGTTCGATTCGCTCACGGTGTTCGACAACGTCGCGTTCCCGCTGTACGAGCACACCGCGAAGAGCGAGGACGAGGTCCTCGACCGGGTGTGCGAGGTGTTGAGCTTCGTCGATCTGGATCCCGACGAGGTGCTCGATCTCCTCCCGGCCGAGCTGTCGGGCGGCATGCGAAAGCGCGTCGCCATCGCGCGTGCCATCGTGCACGAGCCGCCCATCCTGCTGTTCGATGAGCCCACCAGCGGTCTCGATCCGATCACCACGCGCACGATCGACGGTTTGATCCAGAAGCTCCGCCGGGAGCTCGCCGTGTGCGCCGTCGTGGTGACCCATGACATCAAGTCCGCGTCGCGCATTGCCACCGAGGCGGCGCTCCTCAGGGACGGAGGCATTATCTTCAAGGGGACCCCGGAGGACATGTTCGCGGTGGAGGAGCCCTACGTGCAGTCGTTTCTCGGCTGACGGGCAGCGATGAACCGCGGTTCACCGGGCTTCGACGGCCCGCCGGGAGACGGGAGAGACATGGTCTGGATACCGCGCGCGAGACCCCATGCGTAGGTCGGCTCCCATCACGTGGGATCAGGTCCGCGTGGGGCTCGTGCTCATGCTGGCCCTGGCCATCCTCGGGTTGGGGATCTTCTTCATCGGCAACATCGGCGACGTGTTCGGGAGCAGATATCGTCTCGTGACCCTGATGGAGTCCGCGGCGGGACTGGTGCGGGGTGCCCCGGTTCAGGTGGCCGGGCAGAACGTGGGTCAGGTCGACCGGGTCGAGTTCATCCAGCCCGAGGAGCGTCCCGAGTCGGGGGAGGCGGTGGCTGTGTGGCTCGGTGTGAACGTGGGCATCCGGGACCAGATCCGGGCCGACTCGCGGGCGCGCGTCCGCACGCAGGGCCTCCTCGGCGACCGGCTGATCGACATCGAGCCCGGGTCGCCGGACAGCCCGGTGCTCGCCGATGGCGATACGCTGGCCGCCGCCCCCGCGCTGAGCTACGAGGAGCTGCTCGCGCAGGCGGCCGACGCGGTGCAGAGCCTCATCACCCTGTCGAACGACCTGACGGGCACCCTGGGCCGGGTGGCGGCCGGCGAGGGAAGCCTCGGACAGCTCCTCGTGGACGACGCGCTGTACGGTAGCCTCGTGTCGCTCAACGAGAACATGAACCGGGTTATCGGTCCGTTGGCCGAGGGCCGCGGCGCCCTCGGGCAGCTCCTCACGGATCCCGAGCTGTACGACCGGCTGGTGGATGCGACGTCACGGCTCGATTCGGTGACGGCGATCGTGGTGGACGGCCAGGGGACGCTCGGACGCCTGATGCGGTCGGACTCCCTCTACGCGGCGCTCGCCTCGTCCGCCTCCCGGGCCGATTCCCTACTGGCCCTGATCGAGCGCGGCGAGGGCTCCGTCGGCCAGATGGTCACGGACGAGCGGTTGTACGAGGCGCTGCTGAAGACCGTGGTGGATCTCAACGCGTTCCTGCAGGACGTGCGCGAGAATCCGAAGCGGTTCATCCCGCCCGTGAAGGTGTTCTGAGCGACCGGGACGGGGCGGCGGCATCGGCGCGTGTCGTGATGTCCCGCGTTTCCCGCGTCAGGACGCGCCGTCGACGAGATCGTGGAGGGTCTTGAGCGCCATGACCTCGAACTCCCGTGCTCCGGCCGGAAGGCGCACCGTAACCACGTCGCCGGGCTGCCGACCCAGCAGGGCCTTCCCGATGGGCGACTCCATCGAGATCTCGCCGCCGTCGAAATTCAGGTCGTCGCCCAGCGTGACGAGGAACTCCTCGAGCTCGCCATCGGCCATGTCCCTGACCGTGACGCGTGATCCAAATCCGACGCGGTTCTCGGGGACGTGGTCGATGTCGATGTCGCCCAGGGTCGACATGCGCCGGGCGAGGTAGTCGAGTCGGGCCCGGACGAACCCCTGGCGCTCCAGGGCGGCGGAGTACTCGGAGTTCTCGCGCAGGTCTCCCTGGGCGACGGCCTTCTCGATCTCCCGCGGCAGGATGACGTTCAGCTCGTGCAGCAACGTCTCTGCCTCGTCGGCCAGCTTCTGTCTCAGCTCATCCAGCATCTGTCCTCCCGCGTTGGCTCGGCGGGACATAAAAAAAGCCGAGGCGTGCCCCCCGGGAGGGGACGCCCCGGACGAAATGGAGGCGGCGGGAATCGAACCCGCGTCCGCGAGCCCATCCACCACGGATTCTACGTGCGTAGTTCGCGGTCGTTTTCTCCTCCGACCGGGGCCCGCGAACGGCCCCGGACGAAGCAGCCACCATGCGGCTACCGCCGCGATCTCGTCACGTCCGCCGGTGGCGGGCTTCGGTGACCAGCCCGATTTGTCGACGTCCATCCGGAGCCCCTCGGGCCCGGGTCTCCGGTGGACGGGCTACGTCAGATTACGCAGCCAGAGCCAATTCGTTGTTGGCACTTGGAGTTTTCCCGGTGTTTTACGAGGACCCGAGCACCTCGGCACGCACCCACGGCTTCCGGTGAACACGTCGAAGCCAGGTCGCCCCCAATTGTCAAAAAACCGGCGGCGCGAATGCGTGATCGCGCCGACCGTTCCTACACGGTCGTCGTCGGCACGGTTCCGCGCAAGTTCCCGGCCACCGGGCGTGGAGGAGTCCGAGCCGGGACGTTTTGACACGCTTCGTCGCGCCCCGGTATACTCGACCTGCGCCCCGCGCAGCGAGCCGCCCGGCCCGCCTGCCGGGGCCGCGCCGTGTTTCTCGAATTCGATCACTACCCCGCCGTGGCGGGGAGGAGACATACATGTTGCTACGCGAGTTCTTCTCGCCGGACACCGTCAGGCTCGACCTGGAGGCCGAGACGAAGGACGACGCTCTCAAGGAGCTCGTCTCGGTGTTCGGTCTGGACGAGAAGTCGGAGGGCATCCTGTTCAAGATGCTCAAACGCCGCGAGAACCTCGGCTCGACCGGGATCGGCCGGGGCATCGCGATTCCCCACTGCCGCTCCCTGGTCGTCAACCGGCTGCGCGTCGCGTTCGGCCGCAAGGCGTCGGGGCTCGACTTCAAGGCGATCGACGAAAAGCCGGTGCGGTACATCTTCCTCATCGTCGCCCCGCCCCTCGAGGTGTCCAACCAGTACCTGCCCGTGCTCGGAAAGATCGCGCAATTCGGCAAGGAGGCCGACGTTCCGGACGCGCTGGCGGGACTCGAGACCCCCGATGACTTCATGGCGCTGCTCGAGTCCAAAGGCATCTGAACGCGCCCCGAGGAGGACCACCGGTGCACCCCCAGCTGGAACTGCTGCTCGAGATCCAGGACCTCCGGACGCAGCGTGGCGGACTCGCCGATGGCACGCTGACCGATGTCGAGTCCGATGTGTTCGCGGTCAGCATCGAGGATGCGATCGAGGCGCTGGATGAGAAGGTGGCGGAACTGGAGAGCCGACTCCACGACGACGTTCGACAGCGCTACCGGATGATGACCGCCAAAGGGATGCGCGTCGTGGTGCCGGTGTTGAACGGCATCTGCTACGGGTGCTTCATGGCGGTCGCGACGGCGAAGGCCTCGGTCCACGACCGCAACGCGCGGGTCGAGTCGTGCGAGCACTGCGGGCGGTTCCTCTACCACCTCGACTGAACCCGCCCTCCCGAAGCGTCACGGGTCCGCGAGGACCCTCCCTTCGCCGGTGCGCCTCGTGACCCCGACCCGGTCGAGGTATTCGAGCAGCGGGATGAGGTACTTCCGGGTGAGCCCGAACGCCTCCTTGAACGTCGTCGGGGGCTGTGGCGCGTCCCCGGCGAAGAGCGTGCGGACACGCCCGACCATGTCGTCGATCGCCGGCACCCACATGTGGATCTCGGGCGTGATCGCCTGCACCTCGCCGGACTGGGCCAGGAGCCGCAGCAGGTCGTCGAGCAGGTCTCGGTCGAGGCGGAGCGAACGGCTCAGCTCGTCCACGGTCGGAGGCTGGAGCCCTCCCTGTCGGATGGCCTCCCGCAGCGCCTCGAGCGCGGCCCGCTCGTCGGGCGACAGGGCGGGCTCGTGATCGGGTAGCGCCAGCGTCGGACCCGCCGCGCGCAACGATCCGTCCGCGACGAGCCCGACGAGCGCCTCATCGGCCAGCGCCGGCTCACACCGCGCGAGCAGCCTCGAGCGCGCGGCCTCGCGCGATACCGTCGCGGCGCGTCGGTGGGTGGCGTGCAGCCGGCGGACAATGTCGAGGCAGGTGGACCGTGCCCGGTCGAGCGCCCGCGGCGCGAACCACCGTTCGCCGAGGCGGATGGCCTCCGAGTCGGCGGCGATGTCGCGCACCTCGCCGGGCGGGATGCCGAGGGCGAGAGGCGCCTCCTCCTCCCCCAGGCCCTTCATCCCGCGCAGTCCCACCAGACCCTCGAAGGCGTCGAGCTCCGCCCCCTCCAGGATCCGGTGCCAGACCGGGATGCGGTCCAGCCACCGACGGGGCGGATCCAGCTCGGCGACCCGGGCACCTCCGACGGTCGTGATCGGGGAGTAGAAGCGCAGGATGGCACGATCACGCACGCGGGCCACCAGGCCCTCCTCCAGCGCCAGCACCGCCCAGGCCACTCCTCCGGGTGGCACGCTCGAGGCCTCGGCGGGATACACGCGGGCCATCACCTCGCGCGTGCCGAGATAGACGCGGATGCGCTGTCCCTCCTCGAGGACACGTCCGGGTCCACGGAGCGTTTCGACGCGCACGGCGAGCCGCCTCGCCGCTCGCCACCCCGCCCCTCCCACCAGCGTCGACCCGCGGCCGGCTTCCCCGGCATCGATGCCGACCAGCGCGATCGCGCAACGCCGCCCGGCGCTCACTCGGCGGCGGGGATCACCATGTACCTGGAGAGCGCGGACGCGGACTTCCCGATCGGCAGGGAGCAGCCGGAGGGTGCCGCCGGTCTCCACGGCCCCGCTCCACACGGTGCCCGTGACGACGGTCCCGGTGCCCCGGATCGTGAAGGCCCGGTCGATCGGCATGCGGAACAGGTCGGTCGCCCGCCGGCTCTCGAGCCCGACAGCGGCCTCCAGGAGCCCGCGCACGAGCTCCCCGGTGCCCTCTCCGGTGACCGAGGATAGGGGGTAGATGGGCCACGACTCGTAGCCGGGGGTGTCGCGCAGCAGATCACGCGTGGCCTCCGCGGCCAGCTCGAGCCATTCGGGGTCGACGCGGTCGCGCTTGGTGAGGGCGACCACGCCACGCCGGATGCCCAGCAGCCGCGCGATGGACAGGTGCTCGCGCGTCTGCGGCATCGGACCCTCATCCGCCGCCACCACGAGGAGGAGGAGATCGATGCCGGTGGCGCCCGCGAGCATGTTCCGGAGGAAGTCCTCGTGTCCGGGGACGTCCACGACGCCGGTCTCGATCCCGCGATCGAGATCGAGTGACGCGAACCCGATGTCGATCGTGAGGCCCCGCTCCCGTTCCTCCCGCCACCGATCCGTCTCGGTTCCGGTCAGGGCCCGCACCAGCGAGGTCTTTCCGTGATCGACGTGGCCCGCCGTGCCGATCACGATCCCCCGCCGCTCCCCGTCGCTCACGGCAGCGATCGCAGGAAGGGCAGCGAGCGCAGGTTGGCGCCCTCGGCGAGGTGATACCGGATGAAATCGGCCAGCCATCGGCCCTGGCGCCCGTCCGGATCGGGCGCAGCCTCCCCCCGCGCCAGCCTGCGGAGCGCATGGAGCTCCTCCGCCTCCAGCCCCGGGGTCGCGCACTCCGCGCATACCACCCCGCCGGCCGCGTAGTCGAAGCGCGCGCGCTCCTTCCCTATCTGCCGGCCACAGTGCAGGCAGCGCTCCAGCTCGGGGTGGAAGCCGAGCGTCGAGACCAACCCCCACACGTGCTCGAGCCCGCCGACGCCCCCGTTGCGGCTCGAGGCATCGAGGAGCGCGTCGAGCCCGGCCACGAGGCTCCCGTACAGTCGGTCGTCGCGGTGCTCCGGTGCGAGACGCATCACCAGCTCGCACAGCACCGAAGCGATCGTGTAGGCGCGAAGCGACCGTCCGAGGTCGCGACGCTCCCGCACGAGCTCGAACCCCGACAGCGTATGGAGGTCGCGGCCCTCCTTCGTGTACAGCGTGGCGTCCCCCTCGACGAACGGGTCGAGCATGCCGCCGAAGCGGCTACGGGGACGCAGCGCGCCCTTGGCGATCGCCGAGCACGGGCCGTGCTCGAGCGTCATGAATCGCAGGATCTTGCTGGTGTCGCTGTAGCGGTACGTCTGCAGGATGACGGCCCGCGTGGTGGTCAGAGCCACGGCGCTTGCGTCCAGCGCCGCACCGCGACGGACGCCCGCTCAGCGGATCGCGATATCGATCGCGCCCGCACCGGTGGCCACATCGTCGATGAACGTCCCATCCGCCTGCATGAGCACGAGGCGCCCCGGCGAGCTCGGGGCGTCGACGTCGAAGGTCGTGCACAGCAGGCGGCCGCTGACTAGGGCGGAGGTGGCACGACACGTGTCCAGATCCGACCCGTCCGCGTTCTTGGGCCGGATGGGGTTGCTGGGTCCGTGGACCCACATGTTATTGACCAGGCTGAAGCTCAACACGTCCGAGGCGAATGTTCCCGCGCCCCGGGTCCGTGTCACGTACGCGAGCCCGTCGCCGCCACCCTTGATCGCGACCCCGTTGCCCTCGAGCGGGAGCACGCTCACGACGCCCCGCCCGAGGGCGTTGATGAGAGCCAGATTCCCGTTGCCTTCCGGAAGGCCGCCATTGTCGAGACTCCCCTCGGTGAGCACCAGGAGCTGCTCCCCCAGGATCACGACATCGGTAGCTCCGACGGCGCCCTGGATGTCGAACGCGTCGAAGAACACTCCCGAGAGGAATTCGGAGTACTGGATGCGGGTGGCTCCCAGCGGTTCGAGCGACCCCCCCACATCGTCGAGATTCGCGTCGATCGAGATGAGCAGGTTGCCGAACGGGACGACGCGCTGCACGTACTCTCCGGCGTCGGCGGCCAGCAGCGTTGCCTGCTGCACGCCCGGGAACGAGACGTAGATGGAGTTCCTGGCCCGGGCCGGGACGAGGGCGGCCACGTTCCCACCCAGGTCGATGACGAGCGTCGGTCGGCCCGGATCCGCGACCGATGCCCCCGGAAAGCCCGTCGTGATCATCTCGCCGGTGTCGAGCGAGCCCCATATCACCCGCCCCACCCCGTCCCCGGTGCTGGTGGTCACGAACAGATCGAGGGACAGGTCGAGCGCGACGCCGTCGAACCCGGAGGGCAGAGACACGCTCACGCCGGTCGACGCCACCGTCTGCCCGTCGGTGTGGAACTCCTGCACGCTGGGCGAGAGGCGGCTGAGGACCACGACATCGGCCCCACCGGGTGGCGGCGGCGGTCCGCCCGGACCGCTCGAGTCCGAGATACAGGCCGTCGCGAACAGCGCGATCAGCGTCGAGATCGGCGCCAGCCAGCTACGTCTCCTCATTCTCCGTCTCCTTGGATGGGATCCCCCGGCGACCCACGACGTCTACGAGAGGCCCGCACCGTATCCGCCCGGCTCGGCTCCGGCTCGCGTCCACGCGGGTGAAGCTCCCGCGCGGGGCGCTGGCCGGCAAGCAGGCGGGCGCGCTGCGGGTGGCCCGGGACGTCTCGACCACGGGAGCTCGGTGTGGCTCGACTCCCGAATAAAACGTCCGGGGGCCGGCAAACCCGACGGCGCCGTGGCGACGGAGCTCACACGGCCGGCCCGCCCCGCGCCCCCGGGCCGGCGAACGAAGTGGGAAGGACAGCCAGACCCGATGCACCCAGGTCGTGGACTTCCACCGAGCCGCCGTACGCCGCCTCGAGCACCGGGGGGACGAGGACGTCCCGCGGGGCCCCGTCGGCCAGCACGCGGCCGCGGCCGATGAGCACCAGTCGCTCCGCGCGGCGACTGGCGAGATTCATGTCATGCGTGATACACAAGACCGTAATCCCCTGCTGCATGACCAGTTCCCGCATCGCATCGAATACCCACAGGGCGTGACCGAGGTCGAGGTGCGCGGTCGGCTCGTCGAGCACGAGTACCTCCGGTTCCTGCGCGAGTGCCCTGGCGAGCTTGGCTCGCTGCCGCTCCCCGCCGGACAGATCGGACACGGGGCGCCGCTCCAGCGGGCCGAGGCCGGTCCGCTCGAGCGTCCGGGCGACGAGAGCTCGCTCGGCGGGACCGGGAGCGGACCACGGACTCATGTACGGGGTGCGTCCGAGGGCCACGTACTCCCGGACGGTGAGCGGCACGGCCGGCGGCGGCTCCTGTGTGACGACCGCGAGGCGTCGGGCCAGCTCCCGCCGTGGCCACTTCGCCAGCGGACGGTCGAGAAAACGAGCCTCGCCCCGCGTGGGTTCCAGGACTCCTGTGAGTAGTCGGACCAGCGTGGTCTTCCCCGCCCCGTTTGGCCCCAGGACGGCGGTGAGCCCCCCGGCGTCGACGCGGAGATCCACGTCCCGCAGGGCCTCGGGCTCGCCGTCCCGGTAGCGGACCCCCGCCCCGAGCAGCTCGAACGCGGCGGGCTCAGGCACCGGCTCGCCGGAGGAGCACGAGAAACAGCGGCACCCCGAGCACGGCGGTCACCACCCCGATCGGCAGGACGAGTGGACGCGCCACCGTCTGGGCGACGGTGTCGGCGACCACCAGGGTCACGGCGCCCCCGAGCAGCGAGAGCGGGATCAGCGTACGATGGTCCGAGCCCCACGCCATGCGCACGGCGTGCGGGACGACGAGCCCCACGAACCCGATCACGCCGGCGACCGAGACGGTGATGGCGGCCGCCAGCGAGGCCGCCACGTAGGCGATGCGCTTGACGCGCTCCACGGGAGTCCCGAGGTGCGCGGCGGCCTCCTCGCCGAGCGCGAGGGCGTTCAGGTGCCGGGAGAGCATCAGCCCGGCCACCGCGGTCGCCAGGGCGCCCAGGCCCAGGAGCCCGACGCCGTTCCACGACGTGCCATCGAGGCTCCCCATCGTCCACAGCACCGCGGAGCGGAAGACGTCGCCGCGCGCCAGCGACAGGAGCAGCATCACGCCCGCCCCGAAGAAGGCGGATACGACCACCCCGGCCAGGATGAGCACCCGGGTGTCCACCCGTCCGACGGTCCACGCGACGCGAAACACGATGGCGATGGCGAGCAGCCCCCCGGCGAAGGCGAACCCTCCGGTGGTGAGCGTCCCGAGCGCGGGGCCGATCACCGTGAGCGCCGCGACGGCGCCGAATGCCGCGCCGGAGGAGACGCCGAGCAGGTACGGCTCGGCGAGGGGGTTTCGGAGGAGCGCCTGAAACAGGGCCCCGGACATGGCCAGGGCCCCGCCCGTGAGGGCACCGGCGAGCACGCGTGGCAAGCGAATGGAGCGCACGATGGTGAGCGCCGTCGGGTCGCGACCGCTTCCGGCCAGCGCCGACCACACGGCGCCCGGGGGGAGGGGCACCGACCCCAACGCCACACCGCCCGCCAGCGCGGCGACGAGTGCCGCCGAGAGCAGGATGCCTCCCACCAGTGGTCTCCTCACGGCACGCACACGGCCTCCTCCGGTGGTCGGATCGATCCCGGCGACGGCTCGTCGGCCGGTGCGCTCCCGCGGTGGACCGCGCGGGCCAGCTCCCGGGCCGCGTCGGCCACCCGGGGCCCGAGGCGGGTCACGAGCTCACCATCGATGCGTGCCACCCGTCCCGCGGCGATCGCGGGGATGTTGTCCCACCCCGGTCGCTCGTCGGGGGCGGCCCCCCCTCCCTCCGTCCAGTACAGCACGAGCTCCGGGTCCCGCCGTACGATCGCTTCGAGGCTCACCTGGGGTGACGGAGCCGGCAGATCGCCGAACACGTTGCGCGCACCGGCGAGGGTGAGCAACGAGTCGAGATAGCTGCCGGCGCCGATCGTCATCGGGGGATCCGGCCACACGTCGTAGTACACGCGGACGGGGGGGGGCTCTCTCTCTCTCTCGACGTCGGCCAGCCCGTCGTGGATGCGCCGTACGAGGGATCGGGCGCTCCCGCCGCACCCGACCGCATCGCCGAGGGCGAGGATGTTCCGCTCTAGATCCCCGAGCGTGTTGTGCGTCAGCGGGAGCGTCCGCACGCCCAGCGATTCGAGCCGGCGCGCGACCCCGCGATTGTCGCTCCCGGCGACCACCACCACGAGGTCGGGCTCGCGCGCCATGATGGCCTCGAGCGCGGGTCGGATGCCGTCCCCCACATCGGGCACCGCGCGCGCCGCCGCCGGGTGTACGCCCCAGTGCGTGCGACCCACGAGCCGGTCGCCTGCCCCGATCGCGAACAGGATCTCGGTCGCCGCGGGGATGAGCGAAACGACCCGTGTGGCGGGTCCCACCGCGTCCTGGCCGCCCGGGCGCCTCCCCTCACGCGGCCCGGGTCCGCGGAGGATCGCGAGGGTCGCCGCGCCGAGCGCCACGAGGGCCGCGACGATACCGGGAGTCCGCCAGGCATGAGGGCGCATGGGTCCATCCCCGGGAAGGGGGACGGAGAGTCGACCGACTCATCGGGCTCGGAGAGACGCCGCCCCGCTCTTCCCGCGAAGAGCTCGAAACGGGGCATGGGCCGGGACGTCTCCTGGCTCGAGGCTCTGGCCACGCGCCTTCCGGGATTCCCGTGGCGACCGCGCGGACAGCGGGGCGAATGCCCCTCGGCCTCTCACAGTGGCGGGGCCGCGTCGGTTTCTCACCGACTTCCGTGGCCCGATCCATGTCGAGAAACGCGGCAAAACTTGAAGGCTGCGAGGCCGGGGGCGCAAGGAGGCCGCAGGGCCGCGCGGGTCCCGGCCGTCCGCGGGCGGGTCGGGACGGACGAGCTCAGGGCGGCTCGAAACGGCCGAAATCCTCCGGGTCGAGCCGTTTCAGATAGTCCCGTAGCGGCTCGGCCAGGTGGTCGAGCTCGGACAGATCGGGCTCTTCGGCCGCCGGCCCGCCGAAACCCTCCGGCGCCTCGTCGGCGTCGAACGTGGCGTCCTCCACGTCGAGCGACGAGAGCTCGAGGAGGCTCTCATCCGCGTAGATGGGGGCGTCGGCGCGCAGGGCGATGGCGATCGAGTCACTGGGCCGCGAGTCGATGGATATGAACTCGCCGTCGCGCTGGAAGACGAGGGACGCATAGTAGGTGTTCTCCACGACCTTGGTGATGAGCACCCGCACCAGCGCGCTCCCCAAGCCGCGCACCACGGCGGTGAACAGGTCGTGCGTCAGGGGGCGGGCGAAGTGGACCCCGGCGAGCTCCATGGCGATGGCGCTCGCTTCTCCCGGCCCGATCCAGATCGGCAGGAGGCGCTCGCCAGCCTTCTCCTTGAGGATGACCACCGGGGTGCTGGATGCCTTGTCCAGCCCCAGGCTCGCCACCGTCACCTCCAGCATGTCGGTCTCCATCGTACCGGTCGGACCCGGAGGTCCGTTCGTCACCCCCCTTCCTGAAACGATGCAGATTCGTTGCCACGGACTCGCGCGGTCCCGCCGGCACGCCCGCTCATGCCCTCATCCCGCCAGTTCGTCCACTCGATCCGTGCGTTCCCACGTGAAGCCGCCGTCCTCGGGCTCGCGCCCGAAGTGCCCATAGGCCGCCGTCCGCCGATAGATCGGGCGTCGAAGGTCGAGACGCTCGATGATGGCGGCCGGCCGCAGGTCGAACACGTCCGTGACGCGTTGCGCCAGCGCCTCATCTCCGATCGTGCCCGTGCCGAACGAGTCCGCCATCACCGAGACCGGCTCGGGAACCCCGATGGCGTATGCGATCTGGACCTCGAGGCGATTCGCGAGCCCCGCGGCCACGACGTTCTTCGCGATCCAGCGCGCCGCGTACGATGCGGAGCGATCCACCTTCGAGGGGTCCTTGCCCGAGAAGGCCCCGCCACCGTGGCTGCCGACGCCGCCGTAGGTGTCGACGATGATCTTGCGCCCGGTGACCCCGGCATCGCCCTGTGGGCCCCCGGTAACGAAGCGTCCCGTCGGGTTGATGTGGTACGTGATCCGGTCCGGGTCGTACAGGTCGGCGGGGAGCACGGGTTCGATCACGCGCTCGATGATCTCCTCGCGCATGCGCTCCGGCCCGACGTCAGGGTCGTGCTGGGCGGACACCACGACGGTCGGGATGCCCGCGGGCTTGCCGTCGCGATACTCGACCGTCACCTGCGCCTTCCCGTCCGGCCGCAGCCAGCCCACTTCCCCGCTCTTCCGGGCGTCGGCGAGCCGGCGCGTGAGCCCGTGGGCCAACGTGATCGGGAGGGGCATGAGGGTCCGCGTCTCATCGGTGGCGTACCCGAACATCATGCCCTGGTCGCCCGCCCCGCCCCGGTCCACCCCCATGGCGATGTCGGCCGACTGGCGATCGACCGTCGTCAGCACGGCGCAGTTGTCCCACTCGATGCCGTACGCGGCCTTCGTGTACCCGATGTCCCTGAGGACTCCGCGCGCGATGCACGGGAGGTCCACGTAGGTGTCGGTCGTGATCTCGCCCGCCATCAGGACCAGCCCGGTCGTGACCAGCGTTTCGCACGCGACCCGCCCCGCGGGGTCGCGTTCGAGGATCGCGTCGAGGACCGCATCGGACACCTGGTCCGCGATCTTGTCGGGGTGACCCTCGGTCACGGACTCCGAGGAGAACCGGTGCGTTCCCTGGACCAAGACCCCGTCTCCCGCGTCAGGCGTGAATCGATCCGGCGGGCGCGGCGCCCCCCGGCGGCCGAAAGCTGTCGGACCCGGCGACGTGTGGCAACGAGCCGTCGCGGCTCAGTGCGGAAAACGGCTGGTCTCGAACGGCACCGTGTCCGTCAGGTATTCCGCCAGTCGCCGCGCCACGCTCGACACCCGCTCGGGATCGTCGAGGTCCCGGCAGGTCTCCTCGAGCTCTGCTGCAGACAGCGTGCCCAGCAGCTCGCGGATCTCGGGGATCGAGGTCGGGGCGAGGCTGAAGTCGCGATACCCCAGTCCCAGCAGAAGCGCGAGCCCCACGGGGTTGGAGGCAAGGTCGCCGCACACGCCGGTCTCGAGCCCTGTGTCGGCCGCGGTGCGACGGATCCGGGCGTACAGGCGGACGAGCGCCGGGTGCAACGGGTCGGAGAGGTGGGCCAGGCGGGCATTGCCCCGATCGACGGCGAGCGAATACTGCGCCAGGTCGTTGGTCCCCAGACTGATGAACTCGATGTGCGGGGCCAGCAGATCCAGCGTCTCGACCAGTGCCGGGGTCTCGACCATCACTCCGAGCGGCACGCCGTGCCGCTCGCGGCCGATCCCCGTCGCCACCTCGTCGAGGATGTCCCGGGTCCTGAGGACCTCGTCGAGCGAAGTGACGAAGGGCAGCAGGATCCGCATCTGGCCCGAATCGCCGTCGGCCCGCAGCGCCGCCCGCAGCTGGTTCCGGAACAGGTCCGGCAGGTCGAGACACACCCGGATCGCACGCCACCCCAGGTAGGGGTTCTCTTCCGGGGGCATGTCGAGGAACAGGGGGAACTTGTCGCCACCGATGTCGAACGTGCGCAGCGTGACGGGCTGTCCCGGGACGCCGTCGATCACCTCGCGATACGCCTCGAGCTGCTCGGTCTCGCTGGGGATCACGCGCTGCCCGATGACGAGGAACTCGGTGCGGAACAGACCGATCCCCTCGGCGCCCACCCGCTGCGCCGCCCGCACGTCGTGTGGCTGGTCGAGGTTGGCCCGCAGGTGAATGGCCTGTCCGTCCGCGGTCCTGACCGGGCCCGGAGGCCGCTCCCAGAAGCGGCTGCGCCACTCGGTGAGGCGCTGCTCGAGGTCGTGGTACGAACGGATCTCGGACTCCTCCGGGTTCACGACGATCCTCCCGGTCGCGCCGTCCATGAGGACGGTGGCCCCGTCCGGGATCCGCGACAGCCCCGTCCCGACCCCGACCACGGCGGGCACGCCCATCGAGCGGGCGAGGATGGCGCTGTGCGCGGTCCTCGAACCGGCCCCGATGATGAGGCCGAGGACTCGGGAGGGATCGAGGCGCACGGCGACGCTCGGGGCAAGATCCTGGAACACGAGGATGGCCTCCTCATCGGGCAGGCGGAGCGCATCGGGGCCACGACCGGCCAGCTTGGACAGCACCCGCATCCGAATGTCCATCAGGTCCGCCAGCCGGTCCGCCACCATGAGGTGCTGCGTGTCCAGCATGCGCGTGCGCAGCTCCGTCATGCGCCAGTCGAAGGCCCGATCGGCGGCCAGGAAGTTCTCGCGGACGTAGCTCCGCGTCCCTTCGACGAGCTCCGGATCCTCGAGCATGAGGATCTGGGGATCGAAGATCTTGGCCTCGACCTCGCCCAGCGTGCCGGCGGTGCGGTCGCGGAGGGCGCGGATATCCGAGATCGCCGCCCGGCGGGCCGTCTCGAAACGCTCGATCTCGCCCTCGATCTCGGCGGGACCGATCGTGCGGTGTGGCGGGGTGGGGACGTCCCAGCTCACCCGCCGGACCGTTCCCAGGCTGCGGCCGGGGGCGGCGGCGAGGCCGAGGACGTGGATCGTGGCGTCGTCGGCGTTCACCAATCGCCTCCGGCAGGACCGATGCGCTCGTCGATCTCCTCTCCGAAGCCGGCGTGCACGAGCTCCACCAGGCGGTCCACGGCCCGCTCTGCATCGGAACCGACCGCCCGGATTCGAATGCTCGATCCCGCCTCCGCCGCCAGCATCATCACCCCCATTATGCTTTTGCCGTTGACCTCGAGCCCATCCTTGTCCACCCATATCTCTGCCGCGAACGAGCCAGCCAGCTTGACGAATTCCGCGGCGGGACGGGCGTGCAGCCCGAGCCGATTCCGGATCGTCGCCGGCCGCGCGTACTCGGTCGTCCGGCCGTCGCCCGTCATGCGAGCAGCCACGCGGCGCCGCTCGCGAACAGCAACAGGATCGCGAGCGCGCTCGCCCGGCTCGGGAGGAAGAAGGCTCCCATCGCCGCCGCGGCGACCGCGCCGGCCACGAGGGGCCCGTCGATCAGACCCGGCGCCCTCGCGATCAGCAGCACCATCGCGCTCCCGATGAGTGCCACGTTGAGGGGAACGAGGCGCGCCCCTACCCCCTTGAGGGGCGACTGCTTGAGCACCCTCCCGACGTCGAGTCCGTGGGTCCACCCCACGCGGAGCCCCCACACGCGGAGCGCCAGGTGCGCGGCGTTGTACACGAGGACGAACGCGAGCGCGGCGATGCGGGCGTCGAGCCCCAAACAGTACGCAACAATGGCCCCGATGGTACAGAACGGCCGCCAGCCGGCCCACACGGCCTGGTCCCCGACGGCGCCGAGGGGACCTCGAAGCGCGTCGCGAAAGCGGGCGATCGTCGCCGGGTCGCACCCGTCGTACTCGAGCCGCGCCAGCGCTCCCATGGCCAGCGTGGCCAGGTACGGGTGCGCGTTGAAGGCCCCCGCGTGCCGCTCGATCGCCTCCCGAAGGGCCACCGGATCGCCCGCGTGGATCCTCTGGAGGAGCGGCAGGAGAGCGTACGCGATCCCGCCGCCGATCATCGTACGGTAATTCCACGATCCCTGTACGGCAAAGCTCCTCAGGAAGGCAGCCGTGAAATCCGACGCGCGCGGGGTCACGCGCCCACCCAGAGCAGAAACAGCCCGGCGAGACCGCCCGCCACGAACGCGGGCCACGCGTGGCGCCGGCCTCCCAGGACCCGCGCGGCCACGCCCCCCAGCGCGGCGAGGGCGAGCGCCGCCAGACGGGCCGAAAGGGTGACACCGGCCGTGTCCGCGGGCCAGCTCTCGAGCCAACGGACCGCGAGAACGGCGGGGACGAAGAGCGAGCCGGTGAGCAGCGCGGCCCTCATCGCGTCGAGCCGCAGCGCGAGGCGGTGACGCCGCACGACCTCCTGGCCGCTCCCGGCGAGCTCCCGCGGATCCCCGATCAGGCGGGTGTTGTAGGCGCGCAGGGCAGCGATCGCGTGCATGCCCACCCACCCGATCGTCCAGCCGACGAGCACTGAGGCGACCAGCGGCAGCATGGCGCCGGTGTCCGAGAGGGCGTACGCGGCGCCCGCAATGAGGGCCGCGGGTCCGGTCTCCGGATACCGGGCGGCGCCATACGGCGGGTGGCGCGCGGCCATCAGCTCCAGCCAGGCTCCGGCCAGGAGTCCGCTGCCGGGCGCCCCGAACAGGACGCCTCCCAGCGTACCGGCGACGATGGGCCGTGAGACCATGGCCTGCGGCCAGCCGATCGCGTCGAGTCCGAGGACGGTGCCGAGCGCGGTCACGAGGAGCCAGGATCCGAAGCTCAGGTCGACGCCGGTCATCCGCCTACCAGCGCATCGAGTCCCACCTCGGAGGCGGTGGGCAGATCGCGGGCGGTGACCCGGGCCCCGTGGCGCGTGATCTCGAGCAGGTCGCGTCGCTCGGCGTCCCCCAGATACACGTAGTCGAGGACCTTGTGACGGCCCGGCGCGTCGTGCAGCCCGCCGAGGTTCACGCGGCGGCCGTCGAGCGCTCCGCTCTCGGCGAGTCGACGCATCGTGTCGGTGCCACGCGTGATGAGCGCGGCGGGGCGCGGCCGGGCGTCGAGCTCGGGGAACCGCTCCACGGCCTCCGCGAGGGTGAGGAAATCGGCCGCCGCGCCGTCCGGCAGGGCGCTCTCGTACAGCTCCTGCTCCCATGCGCTCGAGGCGAGGGTGTCGTCCACGACGATGTAGTCGCGGATGCCGAGCCTGGCGCCCCACCCCACGAGCACCTGACCGTGCAGGAGCCGCTCGTCGACCCGAAAGAGCTCGAGCGGCATGGTCTCAGGCAGTCTCGGAGGGATCCGGCGCGCACCCGTACGCCCGGATCCCGGCCCGTGACTTGTCGCGCAGGCGGGCGGTCAGCTCGTCGAGCGGGAGATCGCGGTGGAAGACGAAGTCGAGCAGCATGGGGACGTTCACCCCGGTGAGCACCGCGAGCTCGGCCTGTTCGTGCGACAGCCCCAGACCCGCGGTCGCGCAGCTCCCGGAGGCGAGGTCCACGAACAGGACCGCGGGCTCCTTCCCGATCTCACCCCGGAGGACATCCCGGAGTCGCTCCGGACCCAGCCCCTCGTTGCTCACGGGTCGCAGACCGCCGCTCAGCCCGGAGATGCGCTCCACGGTGCGGACGAGCGCCGCGGCCAGATCTCCGTGCGCCACCACGATCCCGCGCACCTCACTCATCGTCTTCTTCCAGGTAGTCGCGGATGGGCCGCATCCGCTCGAGAAGGTCGCGCTGGAACGCGGCGGCCGTGTCGACGCCCGAGTAGTGGAGGAGATGGTTCATGGCGACGACCTCGGCGATCACGGTGATGTTCTTGCCCGGGTTGAGCGGCACCATGACCTGGGGCACCGCCACGCCGAGGATGTCCGTCGAGTCCTTCGCGAGCCCCGTGCGATCGTACGCGCCGTCCTCGCTCCACTCCTCGAGCTGGACGACCACTTCGATCCGCTTCTGCTGGCGGACGGCCCGGATGCCGAACAGGGCCCGGACGTCGATGATCCCGATCCCGCGGATCTCCATGTGGTGCCGCTGCGCGTCATGTCCACGACCGATGAGCACATCGCTCCCGCGCCGATGCGCGAGCACGACGTCATCCGCGACGAGCCGGTGCCCGCGCTCGACGAGGTCGAGGACGCACTCGCTCTTCCCGATCCCCGACGGTCCCATGAACAGGAGCCCCACGCCGTACACGTCGGCGAGCGACCCGTGAAGCGAGGTGCGGGGTGCGAACGCCTCCTCCAGGTAGGGTTGCAGCCGGCGGTAGAAGTCCCCCGTCTTGAGCGAGGTCCTCAACACGGCCACGCCCGCCGCGTCGGCGGCCTCCGTGAGCCCGGGCGGCGCCTCCATGCCCTTGGTGATGAACACGCAGGGGATGCCCGAGCCGAACACGTAGGCCAGCGCGGCGGCGCGATCGGCCGGGGGAAGGCTCGCGAGGTAGGAGAGCTCTGTCTGCCCGAGAACCTGGACGCGGGTCGCGACGAAACGATCGGTGTATCCGCTCAGGGCCAGCCCCGGGGAGGAGACCTCCGGGGTGGAGATCTGGCGCTCGAGCCCCGAGCGGCCCGCGACGACCTCGAGCGACAGGGTCTTCCGCTTGCGCTCGAGCAGCTCCGAAACCTTGAGGCTCACTCCTCGTCCGTTCCGGGTTCCGGGGGTGGTCCGGCGAGCTCGGTGGAGACGATCTCGTCCAGCGGAGGGGCCTGGTGACGGTGATGCCGGTCGTGCCCCCTGCGCAGCTGGACCGCCAGCTTCTCCATGAGACGATCGACGGCGCTGCGCACATCCTCGCCGTCGGCGCGGGCGTGAACCCGATCCGCGCGGTCGATGCTGACCACCGCCTCCGCCTCGAATCCGTTCTTCTCCTGCGTCAGCGTGACCTCCGCTCGCGACGCCCGGGGCTCGAAACGCTCCAGCCGGTCGAGGCGTTCCTCGACGAGCCCCCTGAGGTCATCGGGGAGCTTGAAGTGTCGCGCGGTCAGTATCAGGTGCATCGCATCTCCGTTTCGCTCCTTACGTTGGTTTACGGGCGCGGGGTCGGCACGGCCGTCCGGACCCCGACGACCTCCCGAATGTGGCGCTCCGTCGCCTCCGCCGCGCGGTCCCACGAGAACCCGGCGGCGTGGCGGATGGCTCCACGCCCCAGCCGTGTGCGGAGTTCCGCGTCTCCGAGGAGGGCCTCGAGCGCCGCCGCCCACGCCTCGACGTCCCGGTGCGGGACGAGGAACCCGGACTCGCCGTGTCGCACGGACTCGCGAAGCCCCGGCGAATCGCTCGCCACCACCGGCGTTCCGCACGCCGCCGCCTCGACGTTCGCGATCCCCCAACCTTCCTTCGGCGAGGGATACACCGCCACCCAGGCGCTCTGCAAACGCCGGACCTTGTCCGCCTCGTCGACGAACCCCAGGAACCGCACGTGTGCGGACAGGTCGAGGGTGCGAACCAGACGTTCCAGGCGGTCGCGATCGTCGCCCCGACCGGCGAGCAGCAGACGCGCGGACACCCCGCGTGACAGGAGGCGGCGGAGCGCTCCGAACAACACGTCGATCCCCTTGTACCGCTTGAGCCGGCCCACGTACAGGAGCGTCGGTGTCCCGGTCCTGCCGTCCGGCGGTCCGGGGACGAACATCTCGTGGTCGATGCCGGGCGTGATGACCGCGATCCGCTCCCGAGCCACACCCCGCCGGACCAGGTCGTCCGCGGTCCCCTCCGAGATGGCCTCGAAGGGAACCTCCCCGTACGAGCGGGGGACGCCACGCTCCGCGAGCCACACGGCCGCCGCGAGCGGCCAAGCCACCTCCCGGAACGCCGTGGTCCCGAACAGGTGCGGGACGAGGGCGATGAGTGGACGGGCGAGCCAGAGGGGCGCGTACAGGGGGATCTTGTTGATGTCCTCCACGACCACGTCGGCCGCCTCGCGCGCCAGCTCGTCCCGCACCGCGTGAGGGGCGAGGAACGGAAACGAGTGTCGTCCGCCGACCCGGCGGACGTCGATGCCGTCCAGCTCCACACGCCCGGGCGCCCCGCGCCACCCGCCGACCACTGCCCTCACACGGTGGCCGGCGGCGGCAAGCCGGCCGAAGATCTCGTGCAGGTGGATCTCGGCGCCTCCGGCCTGCGGGTTCAGCCGGTCCTGCCAGTTGAGGACCAGGATCCGCAGGTCCCCGCCGTCGTCGGGCGACCCGCTCACGGACCCCCGCCGCCTCCCCGATACACGGCATCGAGAACCCCGTTCACGAAGCCCGGGCTGTCGGCGCCGCCGTAGCGGGCCGCCAGCCGGACGGACTCCTGAATGGCCACCGGGGGCGGGACGTCGTCCCCCCAGCGGAGTTCGGCGATGCCCAGCCGGAGGACGTTGCGCTCGATGACCCCGAGGCGCTCGAGACGCCAGTTGTCGGCGTAGCGCTCGATGTCGGCGTCGATCTCGGGCAGGTGTGCCTCCACGATGCCCACCAGTCGTTCGGCGTAGGGGCGGTAGCGGTCCGAGATCAGGCGATGGGCCAGGGCGGTCGCGGCGTGCTCCGAGGGGCTTCCCTCGCCGGCCAGCTCCCAGCCGTACAGGAGCTGCAGCGCCCAGCTCCTCGCCCGTGAGCGCGCGGGTCGCCCCGGTGTGCGGCGTCCGCTCACTCCCCGGTCCGAAGCGCGGCCACCAGGTCCGCCATCTCGAGGGCCGCGTCGACCGCCTGCGCCCCCGCGTGGCCGACCTCCCCGCCGGAGCGGGCGAGCGCCTGTGCGAGATCGTCGGTCGTGAGGACGCCGAGCCCGATGGGCACGCCGGTCGCGAGCTGGACGGCCCGCAGCCCATCGAGCGCGGCCCTGCTCACGAACTCGAAATGCGGGGTTCCGCCCCGGATCACGCAGCCGAGCGCGACGATCGCATCGTAGCCCCGCGTGGCGACGGCTTGAGCCGCCAGCGGGAGCTCCCAGGCTCCGGGGACCCGCACGATGTCGACCTCGTCGGCGCGCACGCCGCGCCGCTCGAGCGTGGCCAGAGCCCCCTCCAGCAGCCGCTCGGTGACCATGAGATTGAACCGGCTGGCGACGATGCACACGCGCCGCCCTCGCCCCGCGGACGTGCCCTCGAACTCCGTCATGCCGAAACCCGGTGCCCCCCGGCGTCGTGCCCGACTCAGGTGGACTGGATCAAGTGGCCCAGCTTGTCGCGCTTGGTCTCCAGATAGGGGCGCAAGCGCTCGTCCGTGGACGGCTCGAGGGGGATGCGGTCGGCGATCTCCAGACCGAATCCCTCCAGACCCGCCAGCTTCTTGGGGTTGTTCGTCATGATACGGATCGAGTGGAGTCCGAGGTCGAGGAGGATCTGGGCCCCGATCCCGTAGTTGCGCAGGTCGGGCGGGAATCCGAGCGCCTCGTTCGCCTCGACGGTGTCGTGGCCCTGATCCTGGAGCTCGTATGCGCGCAGCTTGTTGAGCAGCCCGATCCCGCGCCCCTCCTGGTCCAGATAGACGATCACGCCCGCTCCGGCTTCCACCACCTTCCGCATAGCCGCATCGAGCTGCGCCCCGCAGTCGCAGCGCCGCGAATGGAACACGTCCCCGGTGAGGCATTTGGAATGCACGCGCACAAGCACTCCGTCCTCTCCCTCGACCTCGCCGCGCACGAGCGCCACATGTTCTCGGTTGTCGACGTCGTTCCGGTACCCGATGATCCGGAAGTCTCCCCACGGGGTCGGCAGACTGGCCTCGGCGATCCGATGCACCAGGCTCTCGGTCCGCAGCCGATACGAGACGATCTGCGCCACCGTGATGAACGGGATGTCGTGCCGACCGGAGAACGCCTCGAGGTCCGGACGACGCGCCATCGTACCGTCCTCGTTGAGGATCTCGCAGATCACGCCCGCCGGACGAAGCCCCGCCAGCCTGGCCAGATCCACCGACGCCTCCGTCTGTCCCACCCGCTGCAGGACGCCCCCCGGCTTGGCCCGCAGGGGGAATACGTGACCCGGACGCAACAGGTCGTTGGGCCGAGTCTTGGGATCGACCGCGACCTGGATCGTCCGGGCGCGATCGGGCGCGCTGATTCCGGTGGACACCCCGAACTCGTTCCGCGCGTCGATGGAGACCGTGAATGCGGTCTCGTTGGGATCGGAGAGCTTGCCGTTCGTCATGAGCGGCAGGTCGAGACGGTCGGCGATCTCCTCCGCCAGCGTCAGGCAGATGAGCCCCCGGCCGTGCGTGCACATGAAGTTGATGGTGTCCGGTGTGATGCGCTCGGCCGCGCACACGAGGTCGCCTTCGTTCTCACGATCCTCGTCGTCCGCCACGATCACGAGGCCGCCCTGGCGGATGCTGTCGATCGCCAGCTCGACGTGGTCCTTGAACGAATCGGTCATCGGAACAGTCCGTGTCGAATTGCGAGTCTCACGTCGAAGCCCGCTCCCGGGGCTCCCGGTAGGGGGACAGCAACCGGCGCACGTACTTGCCGATCAGATCCGCCTCGACGTTTACGCGGGAACCGACCGCGAGTTCGCAGAGCGTGGTGTGGCTCCATGTATACGGTATGATCGCGAATTCCGCGACGTCGGCGGCCATCTCGGCCACGGTCAGGCTGACCCCGTCCACGGCCAGGGAGCCGCGCTCCACGGTCACCGAGGCTACCTCCGGCCCGATGCGTACCCCGAGCATCACCGTGGCCCCGGCATGCTGGACCGCGACCACCTCGCCCACCTCGTCCACGTGGCCCTGGACGAGATGTCCTCCGAGCGGATCCCCCGCCCGGACGGCACGCTCCAGGTTCACCCGATCGCCGGGCCCCCGCTCCCCGAGCGTCGTCCGCGCGAGGGTGGTGGACACCGCATCCACCGTGAACGACGCGTCGTCGAGCGCGCTGACCGTCACGCACACGCCCGCCATCGCCACCGAGTCGCCCGCGCGCAATCCCCCGGCAAGGCCCGGGGCCTCGATCCCCATGCGGGCCCCGCCCTCGACCCGCTGGGTCGCGGCGATCCTGCCGACCGCCTCCACGATCCCGGTGAACATCGCCTACAGATGCGCCAGGGTCTCGGCGAGCGCGCGGTGCTCGATCACGATGCTCGTGTCCGGCCCGACGGCTGCCCGGTCCACGGTCCGCCACTCGCCGGGCTCGCTGGGGTCGAGCTCCGGGAATCCCGGGACGCCGTCCTTGCCGAGGAACATGGGGGCGAGGAAGGCGTGCAGGCGCTGGATCCGCCGGCTGCGGAGGAGGGCCGAAGCGACCCGCCCGCCCCCCTCGACGAGGATGGATCCGATACCGCGGTGGGCGAGCTGTTCCCAGATATTCTCCACCTTGAGCGTATGGTCCATCTCCCGGGTCACCGGGATCACCTCCACCCCCGCCCCCCGGAGCCGTTCGGCACGCTCGTCGAACCCCTCGAAATCCGGATCGCCGATCACCCACACCGGTGCCTGGTCCACGGTGCGCACGAGCTGGGAGTCGAGCGACAGCTGCAGCTCGCTGTCCAGCACGATGCGCGCCGGGGGGCGGCGCGGCGCGGTCTCGCCACGGGCGGTGAGCAGCGGGTCGTCCACGTCCACGGTCCCCCGACCGATGAGGATCGAGTCGTGCGAAGCCCGCAAGCGGTGAACGTCCTCCCAGGCCTGCGGCCCCGTGACCGCCGTGCGCACCCCCGGGGCTCCCAGCCTGGCGTCCAGCGACAGCGCCAGCTTGAGCGAGGCGAAGGGCGTTCCGGTTGCGTGGAACCAGAGAAACGGCGCGTTCAGCCGACGCGCCGATCGACCCTCCAGCCCGATCTCGACGTCGAGACCGGCCGCCCGCAGCTCCTGCGCCCCGCCGCCGGCCTGTGCGTGCGGATCGCGGCAGGCGATGACCACGCGCCGGATCCCGGCCCGCCGGATCGCATCCGTGCAGGCCGGCGTCTTTCCCCCGTGCCGGCAAGGCTCGAGCGTCACGTACAGCGTCGCGCCGGCCGCTCGCTCACCCGCCTCGCGTAGCGCCACGACCTCGGCGTGATCCGCGCCGTATTCCGCGTGCCACCCGCGGCCCAGCACCTCGGCCCCCCGGGCCACCACGGCGCCCACCAGCGGGTTGGGCGACACACGTCCCCACCCGCGGATCGCGAGCTCGAGGGCCTCGCGCATGTGCGCCGGATCTTCGGTCCTGCTGGGCGGGGCCCCCTCGATGGGGCCGGTCGGGTTGCTCACTCCAGTCGGACGCCGCCGGACCCGGGGACCAGCTCGCCGAGCACGAACGTCTCGCAGCCGGCGGCGGAGACTTCGGATGCCACCCGCTCGACCTCGCCCGGCGGGACCACCGCGATCATCCCGATGCCCATGTTGAACACCCGGAACAGCTCGTCGCCGGGAGCCCCGCTCTCGCGCCCCAGCACGCGGAACTCGACGGGGGGGGTCCAGGCGGCCGTCCTCACGACCGCGTCGAGGTCGGCCGGGAGCACGCGATCGAGGTTGCCGGGGATGCCGCCGCCCGTGATGTGCGCCAGGGCCCGGACGCGCCCCGCCGACAGGCTCGACTCCAGGGGGGCGAGGTAGGAGCGGTGCGGGGTCAGCAGGACCTCGGCCACCGTCCGATCGGTGTCGGGGAAGCGATCCGTGACCTCGAGGCCCAGGCGGTCGAACAGGAGCCTGCGGACGAAGCTGTAGCCGTTGGTGTGGAGACCGCTCGACGCCAGCCCGAGCAGCACGTCGCCTTCCTCCACGCGGCGCTCCCCCACCGCCGGGTACGCGATCTCGCCCACCACGAAGCCGGCCAGGTCGTACTCCCCCACCCCGTAGAAATCGGGCATCTCGGCTGTCTCGCCCCCGATGAGCGCGCAGCCGTTGTCGCGGCAGGCCCGCGCCAGACCCGCTACCACGGCGGTCACGATGTCCGGATCGAGCGTCCCGCAGGCCACATAGTCCATGAACACGAGCGGGCGGGCCCCCTCGGCCAGGATGTCGTTGACGCAGTGGTTGACGAGGTCGATCCCGACCGTGTCGTGCCGGCCGGCGAGGAAGGCGACCTTGAGCTTCGTGCCCACGCCGTCCACGCTGGCCACCAGATCGCGGCCGTCCGCGGCCCGAAAGCGCCCGCCGAAGGAGCCGAACCGCGACGCCACGGCACCCGTCCGCGTGCACTCGACGAGCTCCGCGATCCGGGCCTTGGCCCGTCGCGCGGCCTCGAGATCGACGCCGGCCTCGCGATACGTCAGCGCATCGGTCATGGGACCTCCACGTGCACGGGCTGCTCGAAATGCGTCAGCTCGCGGAACAACCTCACCCGTCTTTCGACCTCGGAGGCGGTGAGCTCCCGCAGTCGCTCGGGACCGAACGCCTCGCAGGCGAACGAGCCCAGCGCGCATCCGTACACGATGGCCTGCCTCAGGTCCCGAGCACCATCCCGGCCGGAGCGCGCCAGGTGCCCCAGGATGCCACCGGCGAACGCATCCCCGGCCCCGGTCGGATCCACCACGTTCTCGAGCGGGTACCCCGGGGCGAAGAAGATGTCGGCGTCCGAGAACAACATGGCGCCGTGCTCTCCCTTCTTGATCACCACGTGACGCGGTCCCTGCTCCTGGATCCAACGTCCGGCGCGCGCCAGGTTCGGCTGTCCCGACAGCTGTCTCGCCTCCTCGTCGTTGAGCGTGATCATGTCGATACGCGAGATCACCTCGAGCAGCGGGCCCCGTGCGCCCGAGATCCAGTAGTTCATCGTATCGCACGCCACGAGATGCGGCGCCTCGATCTGGTCGAGGACCGACAGCTGCAGGGCCGGATCGATGTTTCCGAGGAACACCCAGCGCGCCGCGCGAAACGCCTCGGGGATCCGCGGCCGGAAGTCGGCGAACACGCCCAGCTCGGTGTGCGTCGTGTCGCGCGTATTCATGTCGTAGTGGTACCGCCCGCCCCAGCGGAAGCTCTCTCCCGCGCGACGCTCGAGCCCCCCGAGGTCCACCCCGCGGCGCTCGAGGAACTGGAGCCGCTCGGTCGGATAGTCTTCACCGATCACCCCGACCAGCTGCACGGGCGCGAACAGCGAGGCGGCGGCGCCGAAGTGGACCGCGGCCCCGCCGATCATCTCGTGCACGCTGTCGAACGGCGTGGCGATCTCGTCCAGCGCCACGCTACCGACGACGAGGATGGACTCCGGCGCGGACGCCATGTCTACTCGCGGCTCAGGGACGCGGGGGCCGACAGCCCGAGCACCGTCAGCCCGTTTCGAAGCGTGATCTGCACGGCCCGCGCCAGCTTCAAGCGGCCCTCTCGGGCCGGACCATCGGCGAGCACCCGGAGCTCCGGGTCGAGGTTCCCCTGGTGGTACCAGGCGTTCACGAGTCCAGCCGTCTCCTCCAGATAGGTGCACAACCCGTGCGGAGCCCGTGCCTCGGCGGCGGCCCGAACGACCTCAGGGAGACGCAGGAGCGCGAGCGCCACGTCCCGCTCGGCTTCCTGCTCGAGGCGCTCCATGCCGTCCGTGGAAGCTGGGATGGACGCGGGATCGATCCCGCCCTTCGCGAATACGCTGCACATGCGGGCGTGGGCGTACTGGACCTTGTAGACGGGGTTGGCCTCCGACGTGTCGAGGGCCAGGTCGAGGTCGAAGTTGAGATGGACCTCGGCGCGCCGCATGAGGAAGAAGTAGCGGGTGACGTCGACCCCCGTCTCGTCGAACAGGTCCCGGAGGGTGACGAAGTGTCCCGCCCGCTTGCTCATGCGCGCCTCCTCCCCGCCCCGCATCACCGTCACGAGTTGGATGATGAGCACCTCGAGGAGGTCCGGCAGACCCAGCGCGGCGAGGGCCGCCAGCATCCGCTTCTCGTGTCCCTGGTGGTCGGCCCCCCACACGTCGATCGTGCGCTCGAACCCGCGCCCCGCCTTGTCGAGATGGTAGGCGAGGTCGGGGAGGAAGTAGGTGTAGGTGCCGTCGCTCTTGATGAGCACGCGGTCCTTCTCGTCCCCGAAGCTGGACGTCCGCATCCAGGTGGCGCCCTCCGACTCGTATACGAGATCGGCCTCGCGGAGGGTGGCGAGCAGCGAGTCGACGGCGCCGCCGTCGTACAGCGATGTCTCGGAGAAGAAGCGGTCCATCCGTACGCCGAACTCCTCGAGATCGCGCGCCTGCCCGGACTTGAGCGATTCCACGGCCTCCCGCTCCAGCCGAGCGAGACGCTCGGCGGACGACAGCGCGTCGAGCCCCGTGGCCCCCACACGCGCGGCGATGTCGCGCGCCAGCTCGACCACGTATTCGCCCTGATAGCCCCCTTCGGGGATCGTGCCGGAGCCGCCGCGGAGCTCCCGGAAGCGCGCTTCCACCGATTCGGCGAGCAGCCGGATCTGCCGGCCGGCGTCGTTGACGTAGAACTCCCGCGTCACCTCGTGGCCGGTCCATTCGAGGAGCGAAGCGACCGCGTCGCCGATCGCGGCCCCGCGGCCGTGCGCGACGTGCAGGGGCCCCGTCGGGTTCGCCGACACGAACTCGACGTTGATGTTCATCGGGGGCGACGCCTCGCTGCGTCCCCAGGCGTCGTCCGCGGCGATCAGCGCGGCCAGCCGCGGCCACAGGGTTCGGTCGGCCAGGCGGAAGTTGAGGAAGCCGGGACCCGCCACCTCGGTGCTCTCCACCCCGGCGGCTTCCTGGTCCAGGTGACGGACGATCTCCTCGGCGATCTCGCGTGGCGGTCGTCCGAGTCGGCCGGAGAGGACGAGGGCGGCGTTGGTGGACCAGTCGCCGTGCGAAGGATCCCGCGGGCGCTCGAGCCGGGGCTCGAAGTCCTCGGGTGCGCCGGTGCTCCGGACGGCGATGGTGACCGCCCTCAGCAGATCGGCGGCTCCTCCGTCGACGCTCAAGGGTCCCCGGCCTTCGTGTCCGAGCCCCCGGATCCGGACGTGGTGCCGGAGTCGCGGCCGGCGTCCTCCTTTCCAGCGCCCCCGGACTCGCCGGAGTCCTTCGACTTCGGAGGGCCGTCCTTTCGGTAGTCGGTGGCGTAGAACCCGGGGCCCTTGAACAGGAGCCCCCCGCCCGACGAGATACGGCGTTCCGCCTTGCGCTTCTTGCACGCCGGGCAGGTCCGTACCGGCGGGTCGGACATCTTCTGGAAGCGCTCGAACTCGTGGCCGCATGCGGAGCAGCGGTATTCGTACGTTGGCATGATCTGTCTCGACTCGTTTCGTTTGCCGGGAGGACCGGGCAGCCGGCCGGCGTGGGGCCGCGCCGCACCCGGCGCGTCCCGTGTGCGGGGTCCGGCGTCGCGCCGCGGGACTATTCTGCCGTCAGCCGCGCGGATGGTACACCCCCCACACCTCGCGCAGGGCGTGGCTGATCTCCCCCAGCGTGATCCGAGCCTTCACCGCATCCACCATGGCGGGCACGAGGTTCTCGTCGGTGCGGGCACGGCGGCGGATCTCGTCCAGCCGCGCCCGCACCGCCGATGCGTCCCGCTCCGCACGCAGGGTATCGAGCCGCGTCCGCTGCTCGACCGCCATGCGCTCGAAGTCGGGCCGCGGGGGCGGCAGGGGCGAGGTGTCGTCCGCGTACACGTTGACCCCCACGACCTCGGCTTCGCCGCTCTCGATCTCACGCTGGCGCCGGTAGGCCGCGTGGTGGATCTCCTCCCGCATGTACTCGATCGCGGCGGACGGTCCACCCATGTCCTCGATCTCGCGCAGATATTCGCCCGCCCGGGTCTCGAGGCGAGCCGTGAGGTCCTCCACGAAGAAGGACCCCCCCAGCGGGTCGACGGTGTCCGTCACGCCCGTCTCGGCGGCCAGGATCTGCTGTGTGCGGATCGCGAGCCGTGCCGCCTCCTCGCCGGGCAGCGACAACGCCTCGTCGTAGCCGTTGGCGTGCAGCGACTGCGTGCCCCCGAGCACTGCGGCCAGGGCCTGCAAGGCCACGCGCACCACGTTGTTCATCGGCTGCTGCGCGGTGAGCGACGAGCCCGCGGTCTGTGTATGGAACCGAAGGCGTGCGGCCCGATCCGAAGCGCCGAAGCGCTCGCGCATGAGTCGCGCCCACATGCGGCGGGCGGCACGGTACTTGGCGATCTCCTCGAAGAACAGACTGTCGGCCGAGAAGAAGAAGCTCAGCCGCGGGGCGAAGTTCTCGAGCGCGAGCCCGCGGGCCAGGGCCCGTCGGACGTATTCGAGCCCGTTTCCGATCGTGAACGCGAGCTCCTGCGCGGCGGTCGCGCCGGCCTCGCGCACGTGGTAGCCGGAGATCGAGATCGAGTTCCAGCTCGGCAGCTCGCGGGCGCAATGGTCGAACACGTCGGTGACCAGCCGCAGGCTCGGCTCGACCGGGTAGATGTACGTGCCGCGCGCGATGAACTCCTTGAGGATGTCGTTCTGCACCGTGCCCCGCAGCGAGGCGCCGGGGATGCCCCGCTCCTCCGCGACGCCGACGTACAGGGCGAGGAGGATGGGGGCCGTCGAGTTGATGGTCATCGAGGTCGACACGCGGTCGAGCGGGATGCCATCGAGCAGGCGGTGCATGTCCTCGATCGAGTCGATCGCGACTCCCACGCGGCCCACCTCGCCCGCCGCCATCTGATCGTCTGAGTCGTAGCCCATCTGCGTCGGGAGGTCGAACGCCACCGAGAGTCCCGTCTGCCCCGAGTCGAGCAGGTAGTGGAAGCGGGCGTTGGTCTCCTCGGCCGTCCCGAAGCCGGCGTACTGGCGCATCGTCCACAGGCGGCCGCGATACATGGTCGGGTAGACCCCGCGCGTGAACGGGAACTCGCCCGGGAACCCAAGCTCGACCGGATCCAGGGGCTCGTCGTCGGGCGGATACAGCGGCGCCACCTCGATTCCGCTCGTGGTCTCGAAGCGCGGCTTTCGCTCTCCAGATGCCTCCACCGCCGGCTGGAGCGTCTCCTCACGCCACCGCTCGTGCTCGTTCATCGACCGGCCTCGAAGCGGACGAGGACCTCATCGCGGTCCACGGCCTGTCCGGCCGACACCTCCACGCTCGCCACGGTTCCGGCCCCCTCGGCCCTGAGCTCGTTCTCCATCTTCATGGCCTCCACCACCACCAGCCCGTCTCCGGGCGCCACCGACTGTCCCGGCTCGACCAGTACCTTGACGACGAGACCCGGCATCGGGGCGCGCAGATCCCCGCGTCTCTCTTCGACCACGGCCCCGGTGAGCTCTCGTATGTGCCGCGCGCGCTCGTCCTCGACCTCGATGTCGAGCACGCGCCCGCCGACGCGCACCCGCCACCCGCCCGCGATCGGCCGCGCGAATACGTGGAAACTGCGGGTCCCCACGCGCGCGTGCGCTTCGCCGGGTCCGAGCGACTCGAGTTCGAACGGGAGCCTCCGGCCATCGAGGGTGACGTACCCCTCTCCGGGCTCGAGTTCGTACGTCCGACCGTCGAGGGTCGCGTAGTACCTCACGCGGCCCGTTCCGGGCCGCGCGCGGGATCCAGCCACAACACGGTCTCGACGTGACCCGTGTGGGGAAAGGCATCGAACGGCCGGGCGAACCGCGGTTTCCACCCGGCGGACAGGCGCTTCATGTCGCGCGCCAGCGTGGCCGGGTCGCACGACACGTACCCCAGCCGGGTGGCCGGAAAGGCCGCCAACCGGTCGGCTGCCTCCTCCGTGAGCCCGGATCGCGGCGGGTTGACGACGACCGCGTCCGCCCCCGCGAGTCCGGCGAGCGCCTTCTCGACCCGGGCGCGCACGAAGCGCGGGGTCGCCCCGACCCGGCGCGCCGCCTCCTCGCCGGTGGCCACCGCGTCCGGCTCGCGCTCCACGGCCACGGTGCTCGCCCCGGCTCTGGCCCAGCGGATCGCGCGCAGACCCACCCCGGCGTACAGGTCGAGCACCGTCCGGCCAGCCACGGCCCCGAGCTCCTCGTCGAGGTGACGTTCGAGGCGCGCGGCGACATACCGGTTCACCTGCAAGAAAGCGCGAGGTCGGAGCCGGAGCTCCAGCCCGTCGCCAGTCTCGCTGAGAAGCTCGACCCCGCCCAGGTGGCGTCGCGGGCCCCGCGCAGGGGCCCACCAGTAGCTCGTCACGTCGGGCGCACCGCGCAGCAGGGCCTCGGTGGCCGTCGCGGCGGGGGGCTCGGACGCACGTCCCCCCTCGACCCACAGCCCCACGTCCCCGGCGGCCGTCGCCCTGAGGGTCAGGCGCAGCTCGCGCCCCGCGGGGAGCCGGCGGGCTTCCGGCCCCCAGACGGCCGACAGCCCGCTCCACGCGCGGGAGATGGGCGGCTCGGCCAGCAGGCAGCGCTCCACGTCGATCAGCTCGGGCCCAGACTCGGCGTGGTAGCCGGCTCGCACGCGTCCCCCCTCGCGGCGCAGCGTGAAGCTGACGCGGTTCCGGTATCCGTATCGCGGCGGCGCCGACTCGATCGGCTCCACACGCACGGTCCGGCCCCCGATCCGCGCCAGCGTGTCGGCCACCACGCCTTCGAGCGCCGCCGCCTGACGGGTCGCGTCGAGGTGCTGGAGACGGCACCCCCCGCACGGACCGAAGATCGGGCAGGGAGCGTCCACTCGTCCCGGGCCGGCCTGCAGCCACTCGAGCACGCGGCCCCGCGCCCAGCGTCGGTGGTGCTCCACGAGCTCGGCCACCACCCGGTCGCCGGGCGCCGTGCGTGGCACGAACACGACCTGGCCCTCGGCGGTCCGACCCACGCCGCTGCCCCCCGCCGCGATGGTGTCCACGGTCAGCTCCACCGCCCGTTCGCTCACGAGTCGCGCAGCGCCCGGATCCAGGCGGACAGCTCGTGCGGGTCTCGTCGCGCGGACGGCAGGTCGGACGGGGAAGGCACACGAGCCGCCCCCTCCCCGCTCGCGGTGGCGAAGGAGAGCGCCACGGCGAGCGCCACATCCCGCAGTCCCTCGTCCACCGCGGGCTCCGCATCGGTGTGCTCCTCCACGTAGCGGATCGACAGGTCGCCGCTCCGGAAGTCGGGCTCCTCCATGACCGCGAGGTGAAACGGGATGGTCGTCGCCACGCCCTCGATCCGGAGCGCGGCCAGCGCGGTCCGCATACGCTCGATCGCCCGCCCGCGCGTCTCCGCGTGCACGATGAGCTTGCCGAGCAGCGGATCGTAATGGAGACCCACCGTGACCCCGGCTCGTACGCCCCCGTCCCAGCGGATGCCGGGGCCGGCCGGCACGTCGAGGGCCTCGATGCGGCCGCTGGAGGGGAGGAAGCCGCGTGTCGGATCCTCGGCGCCGATGCGACACTCGATCGCGTGCCCGCGTGGCGCCGGAGGCTCCCCGCCCTCGAGCGCCCGCTCGCCGCGCGCCACCCGCAGCTGCTCGCGCACCAGGTCCACGCCCGTGACCAGCTCGGTCACCGGGTGCTCGACCTGGATTCGGGTGTTCATCTCGAGGAAGTAGAACTCGCCCTCCTCGAACAGGAACTCGACGGTCCCGGCCCCTCGATACCCCACCGCCTCCGCGGCCCGCACGGCTACGGCACCCATGCGGGCGCGCAAATCGGCATCGATCGCCGTGGACGGCGACTCTTCGATCAGCTTCTGGTGCCGTCGCTGGATCGAGCACTCGCGCTCGCCCAGATGGAGGACCGTCTCGGCATCCGCGAGCACCTGGATCTCGATGTGCCGCGGCCGTTGAAGGAAGCGCTCGAGGTACACCCGTCCGTCCCCGAAGGCCCGCGTCGCCTCGCGCACCGCGCGCTCGTACCCCGCTTCGAGCTCGGTGGCGCTCCCCGCGACCCGCATGCCTTTCCCGCCGCCCCCGGCCGCCGCCTTCAGCATGACGGGGTACCCGATCTCGCCGGCCGCCGCGACGGCGGCCCCGAGGGTCGGGAGCGGCGGGCTTCCGGGAATGATCGGCACGCCGGCCTCGCGCATGCGGGCCCGCGCCCTCGTCTTGTCCCCCATGGCGTCGATCGCCTCGGCGGGAGGCCCGACGAACACGAGGCCCGCGTCCTCCACGGCCCGAGCGAACCGGGCACTCTCGGCGAGGAACCCGTACCCCGGGTGGACGGCCCCCGCCCCGGTGGCGCGCGCCGCATCGAGCAGACGGGCGATGTCCAGGTAGCTCTCGGACGCGGCCGCCGGTCCGATGGCCACACACTCATCGGCGGCGAGCACGTGCGGCGACTCGCGGTCCGGCTCGGAGTACACGGCGACGGTCGCGAGGCCTTCCTCGCGGCACGCCCGGATCACCCGGACAGCGATCTCGCCGCGGTTCGCGATGAGGACCTTGTCGAACATCCGGATCCGCGTCAGAGGGGGATGTTTCCGTGCTTCTTGGGCAGATTGCGGTCGCGCTTGTTGACGAGCATCCGGAGCCCGTCGATGAGCCGACGGCGTGTGTCGCGGGGGTCGATCACGTCGTCGACGTATCCCCGCGCGGCCGCCAGGTACGGGTGCGCGAACTTGTCGCGGAACTCCGCCTCCAGCTCCGCGGTGCGCGCCTCGGGATCCTCTGCGGCCGCGATGTCGCGGCGGTAGAGGATCTTCACGGCGCCCTCCGGCCCCATCACGGCGATCTCGGCGGTCGGCCAAGCGAGGTTCAGATCCCCCCGGATGTGCTTGGACGACATGACGTCGTACGCGCCGCCGTACGCCTTTCGCGTGATCACGGTGAGCTTGGGGACGGTCGCCTCGCAGTAGGCGTACAGGAGCTTCGCCCCGTGCCGGATGATCCCGCCGTGCTCCTGGGCCACGCCGGGCATGAAGCCGGGAACGTCCTCGAACGTGACCAGCGGGAGGTTGAACGCGTCGCAGAAGCGCACGAAGCGTCCGGCCTTCACGCTCGCATCGATGTCGAGGACGCCCGCGAGGACCGCCGGCTGGTTCGCGACCAGCCCTACGGGCCGGCCGCCGAGGCGCGCGAACCCGACGAGGATGTTGCTCGCGAAATCCCGGTGCACCTCCATGAACTCCCCTTCGTCCACCACGCGGGAGATCACCTCGTGCATGTCGTACGGCACCTTGGGCTCGTCGGGGACGACGTCCAGAAGCGCCTCCTCTCGGCGATCGGGCGGATCGTCGGTGGGGCGCGTAGGCGGCAGCTCCTGGTTGTTGAGCGGCAGGAAGCCGAGCAGGCGACGAATCTGTGCCAGGGCCTCGGCCTCGGTCGGGCACCGGAAGCTGGCCACGCCCGACCGACTGGCGTGGATGCGCGCCCCGCCGAGGTCCTCGAAGCTCACGTCCTCGTGCGTCACGGTCTTCACGACGTTGGGGCCGGTGACGAACATGTGGCTGATCCCATCCACCATGAACACGAAGTCGGTGATCGCCGGGGAGTAGACGGCCCCCCCCGCGCACGGACCGAGGACGGCGCTGATCTGTGGCACGACGCCCGAGGCGAGCGTGTTTCGCAGGAAGATGTCCGCGTAGCCGCCGAGCGACGCGACCCCTTCCTGGATGCGCGCGCCGCCCGAGTCGTTGAGACCGATCAGGGGGGCCCCGTTCGCGATCGCCAGGTCGAGGAGCTTGACGATCTTCTCCGCGTGCGCCTCCGAGAGCGAGCCGCCGAACACGGTGAAATCCTGGCTGAAGGCGTACACCGGCCGCCCGTCGATGCGTCCGAAGCCGGTGACCACACCGTCGCCGGGGATCCGCTGGCCATCGAGGTCGAAGTCCCGGCAGCGGTGTTCGACGAACCGATCGAGCTCCGTGAAGCTCCCGGGGTCGAGAAGCAGATCGATGCGCTCGCGGGCGGACAGCTTTCCGCGCGCGTGCTGCCGCGCCAGCCGCTCGGCGCCCCCTCCCTCCTCGGCCGCGCGCGAGCGCCGCTCGAGCTCCCGGAGCCTGTCACGCACGCTCACCGCCGGTCCCCCCCGTCGGGGTCCCGTGGGCGGGCCCGTTGCTCGGCGAGCCAGTTGAGCAGCTCCGAGCGATCGGGCCGCTCGAGCGCGCCGTCGATGAGCATGCGGATCGACGTCGTTCGGCGGACGGTGGAGGTCCCGGGGTCCGGCTCCAGGACGCCCGTGACTCCCTCGACCTGGATCCCGCGCTCGAGCGCCGCGGCCAGCGCGGCCGGAATCGGCAGCCCTGCCGCGTCGAGCGCCGCGAGGACCAGCTTCATCGCGTCGTGTGACAGTGCCGGCAACATGTTGTTACGCAGTGACTTGCGATACTTGCGCTCGTACTCCGTGACAAACGTCTGCCACGGGGTGGCGGCCGACACGCGGTCCACCCACAGCCCCACAACGCGGTGGTTGGCGGCGAAGGGCTCGAGGCGGCGCAGCACGGTGGGATCCGTCCACCCCTCGCCCCCCATGACGATCGAGCGATCGAGCCCGTAGTACACGAGCTGAGGCGCGAGGGTCAGCACCGTCTGCGGGGCGTCCACCGGCGCGAACACCACGTCCGGGTTCGCGGCGGCGACGGTCGTGATGGGTTGCTGGAAGGTGGTCGAATCGGGATCGTAGCGGGCGCTGGCCACGATCGTCCCGCCGGCCTCCTCGTACGCCGACCGGAACGCCTCCGCCGCCCGTCCGCCGCCGGCGCCCATCGGGATCAGGATCCCCGCCCGGCGGAGCCCGAGCTCCGACACGGCCCATACGGCGAGGTCGTGCGCCATGTCGCGCTCCCGGCGTCCCAGGTCGTACAGCGAATATGCGTGCTCCATCGTGCCGAGGACCTCGGTCGCCGTGGGGCTCACGATCGGGAGGCGGCGATTCGTCCGCGCCCGGGCCGCGGCGGCGAACGACTCGGAGCGCAGCGGACCGATGATCGCCACCGCTCCTTCTCGCTCGAGCTCCTCGACGAGGGCGGCGGCGCGCTCGGGATCCGAGCCGTCATCCTTGAGCAGCAGCTCGACCGGGATTCGGTCGGGTCGCTCGCTCCGGTAGGCGTCGAGCTCGAGCTCGAGGCCCTCGCGCAGCAGCTGTCCGATGCCCGCCAGCTCACCGGACAGGGGCAGGATGGCGCCGATGCGGGCCGTCATAGCGCCCCGCTCGGCCTCGCCCGACGCCAGCAGCTCGGCGGTGGAGCGTTCGGGCTCCGCGGGTCCCTCCTCCAGGACGCGAGCCGCCACGCGGCGCGCCGCGGCGGCCTCGCCCCCCGCCGCGAGGAGTTGCGCGAGCTGGACGTGGACGATCTGGGCTTCCACACTCCCGGGCTCATAGCGCTCCGCGGCCGACCGAAGTTGGCTGACCGAGAGCGCAGCGACCCACTGGCGGAGATCCTCGAGACCCTCCGAATCGAGGACGCCGGGGTTGGCGAGCACCAGGTCGACGGCCTCCCCGCTTCGCCCCGTGCGGGCCAGGATGGAGGCGTAGCGCTCGGTCGCCTCGTCGTGGAGGGGCCCCTCGGCCACTCGGTCGAGGATCTGGTCGAACGCATCCCCGGCCTGTCCCACCAGACCGGCGTCCTCGCGTGCCCGGCCGACCAGCATGAGCGCCCGATTCGCCAGCGTGCCGAGCGACGGCTCGCGGCGCCAGGCCTCGAACAGTGAATCGGCGCGAAAGGCGGCGGTCTCGTAACGGCCCGCGTCGTACTCGGCTTCCGCGGCCTGGAGGGCGGCGACCGCCGCATCGACATCGTCCCTCGACGGCGGTCGGTCCGCGGTCTCGGGGGCGCGACGCGTGGTCGCGCAGGCGCCGGCGAGCAGGCAGAGCGCGAGGGCCGGGATGCGACTCTCGCGACGTGGACGGGGCCCGGGGGTGGTCGACGCGCGTGGCTGGCTCACGACCGGACCCTCGTTCGTGGACCCGGCGCGCGAGAGGTCCCGCCCAAGAAGCCGGGCCCTGCGTCGCGATCGCGGGTCGAGGTCGCCGCGGGGGTCAGTCGTCCTCTTCCTCGACCTCGTCCTCGGGGCCTTCCTCCTCATCCGCCGCCTCCTCGGCCTTGGCCACGGGCTCGGGCTTCCGCTGCTCGTCGCTGTCTGCCGGTTCCGCCTCGTCCGCCGCATCCCCGGGCTCGGTCGGCTCGTCGTCCCCGGCGTCGGCGGGCACCTCGGCGTCGCCGGAGGGGGCCGCAGGTTCGGTCTCGCCGTCCTCTCCCTTCGACTTGGATCGGCTCTCGCCGTCCATGTCGATGTCGTCCTTGTCGTACGGGACGTCCGGCGCGCCCACGACGGCGAGGACGATGCGCCGGTTGATCGGATCGGTCTCGAGCACCCGCAGCTCGAGCGGATCCCCCTCCGAGAAGCGGTCTGCCGGCTCGTCCAGGTGCTCCTCGACACCGAGCTGCGAGATGGGCACGAATCCCTCGAGGTTGTCACCGAGGTCGACGACGACGCCCTTCTCGAGCAGCCGCGTGATCTTACCCTCGACCTCCTTGCCCGGCTGGTACTCCTGGGCGAGCTCGTACCAGGGATCCTCGTCCACCTGCTTGAGCCCCAGCGAGATCCGCTTCTGCTCGGGATCGATCGACAGGACGATGACCTCCACCTCTTCGCCTTTCCGGAGCACCTCCGAGGGATGCTGCACGCGGCGCGTCCAGCTCATGTCGGAGATGTGGACGAGCCCGTCTATGCCGGGCTCGACCTCGACGAAGGCACCGAACGACGTGAGGTTGCGGACGACACCCTTGATCTTCGTGCCGGGAGGATATTGCGCGGGGAGCGCGAGCCACGGATCCTCCTCGACCTGCTTCATGCCGAGCGAGATCTTCTGAGCTTCCTCGTCGACGCGCAGCACCACGCATTCGACCTCGTCGTTGATCGCCACGAGCTGCGATGGGTGCCTGACGTTGCGGGTCCACGACATCTCCGAGATGTGGACGAGCCCCTCGATCCCCTTCTCGAGCTCGACGAACGCCCCGTAGTTGGTGATCGACACCACGCGGCCGTGGACCCGGATGCCCACCGGGTACTTCTCGGCCACGTTCTTCCAGGGATACGCCTGGAGCTGCTTGAGACCGAGCGAGATGCGCTCGCGGTCCCAATCGATGTCGAGGATCTTGACCTCGAGCTCCTCGCCGATCTGGCACACCTCCGACGGATGTCCGATTCGGCCCCAGGACATGTCCGTGATGTGGAGGAGTCCGTCCATGCCTCCGAGGTCGATGAAGGCGCCGAAGTCGGTGATGTTCTTGACCACACCCCTGCGGAGGTCGCCGACTTCGAGCTCCTTCTTGAGGACCTCCCGCTTCTCGGCCCGCTCTTCCTCGAGGAGCACCCGCCGGCTGACCACGATGTTGCGGCGCCGCTTGTTGAGCTTGAGGATCTTGAAGTCGTACTCGTCGCCGATGAGGTCCTCGACGTTCGGCACGCGACGCAGGGCGATCTGGGATCCCGGGAGGAACGCGTCGACGCCCATGAGGTCGACCGTCACGCCACCCTTGATCTTGCGCTTGATCGAGCCCTTCACGGGGCGATCGTTGTCGAACGCGTCCTTGATCTTCTCCCACACGCGGAGGAAATCGGCCTTCTTCTTGGAGAGGACGACCACCCCGTCCTCGTCCTCGAGGCTCTCCAGGAACACATCCACCGTGTCCCCCGCCTGGACCTCGTCCGGATTGCGGAACTCGTCGAGCGGAACGGCGCCCTCGGATTTGAACCCGACGTCGAGGATGACGTTGGTCTCGGTCTTGGAGATCACGTGCGCGGTGACGATCTCGCCCTCGGCGATCTCGCTGAGCGTCTCCTCGTACATCGAGAGGAGCGCTTCGTACTCCTCCTCGCCGTACTGGGTGTCGTCCCTGGGGTCTGCGTCGAGCGCGAGGTCGAGTCGCCCGGGCTCGAAGGAGTTCGCGGTGGTGGTGGAGCCGTGGGACTCGGACGCCTCATGGGGCGGGGATGTCTCCGCTTCCATGTCGGGGGCCGCCTCGATCTCCGGCTCGGCGGCCTCGGCGGTCGTCACCTCGGCGTCTGTCACTTCCTGGGTCTCATCTACCATCGCGGGGTCGCATCCTTCGATTCGCGTCTCCGGGAGACGCGGGCTGTGGCAAAAAAAGATCGGCCAAGCCGAGCGTCCACGCTCCTCCGCCCAGCCGCCGGCCGATCCTCTCCGGGTCGCACGGGAACGACGACGGGGCGCCACGTTCCCCCGTCGCCATCCGGCGAACAATCCGAAAAACTAGACCTGGCCGGGGGTTGCGTCAACCGGCGTGGGGGCGGCTGGACACGGCGTTTCGACCGTCGGCCGGGACCCGGCGACGCGGCGCCCGAACGGGGCCGATGACGCTCCCGGTCGGCGCCTCACGGGCCGATCAGACCGCGGGCACGCGCGAGCGCCACGATACCCTCCACGACTTCCTCGGGATCGCGGCTAGTGGTGTCGATCTCGACCGCATCCGGTGCCCGTCTGAGCGGTGACAGCCGGCGGGTCGAGTCGGCGCGGTCACGGGCCTCGAGCCGCGCCGCCTCCCTCTCGATCGCCTCGTCGTCGGGCACCACTCCCACATCGAGCAGACGCCGTCGGGCCCGCTCCCTCGCGGCGGCCACCAGGAACACCTTCACGTCCGCCCGGGGGAACACGGTCGTCCCGATGTCGCGGCCATCGCACACGAGGTCGAAGCGCTCGCCGGCCTCGCGAAGCCGTGCGAGCACGACGGCGCGCACGATGGGTCGGGCCGACACGGCCGACACGCGCTCGGACACGGCCCGGCCGGAGAGCTCGGACCCGGGGTCCTCCCCGTCCACCTGCACGTGCACCTCCCCGTCCGACACGGTCAGCGCGATGTCGGTCCCCCGCACCCGTTCCTCGAACGCGGGCTCTCCGGTCTCGAGTCCCTCCCGCAACGCCCTCCAGGTGATCGCGCGATACAGCAGTCCGGAGTTCAGGTGGACGAACCCCAGACGCCGCGCCACCGCCCGTGCCGTGGTGCTCTTCCCGGAGCCCGCGGGGCCGTCGATGGCGACCACCCGATACCGGCCGCCCGCCGGCCGTCCCTCAGCCACGCTCCACCTCGCCGAGGGACGTCCAGAAGCCGGGGAACGAGACGCTGACGCACTCCGGGTCGTCGATCTCGACCGCCGCCCCCGGGTCGACGCCCAGCGTCCCGAAGGCCATGGCGATGCGGTGGTCTCCGTCGGTGCGGACCCGTCCGGCCAGAGGATCTCGCGTGCCCTGCACGGCGAGCCCATCGGCGAGCTGCTCGACCTTGACGCCCAGCTCTCCGAGATTCCGCGCCAGGAGGCCGAGGCGGTCGCTCTCCTTCACGCGCAGCTCGCCGGCGTCCCGGATCACCGATCGTCCCGCGGCGCGCGCAGCGAGGACCGCGAGCAGCGGGAGCTCGTCGATCAGCGTGGGGATGTCGCTCCCCCCGACCTCGAACGGTTCCAGACGCTCCGTGGGGTGGACCCGCCACTCGCCGAGCGGCTCTCCGCCCGTCTCGGAGTCCGCGCCCGCCTCGACACGCACCCCCATGCTCGACAGCACATCCAGGAAGGCGACCCGCGTCGGATTCACGGACACCCGCTCGATGCGGCAGGCGCGACCGGCCAACAGCGCCGCTCCCACGAGAAAGGCGGCCGACGAAGGATCACCGGGCACGGTCAGGTCGAGGGGCGCCAGGCGGCCGTCCCACCCGGTCGGGTCGAGTGCCGCCTCGTACCCGCCCTGGACCGGACGCGTTTCTAGCGGGGCGCCCATGGCGCGCAGCATCCGCTCCGTGTGATCACGGGATCGGGCCGGCTCGACCACCGACACCGGCACGCGTGCCGTGACGCCCGCCAGCAGAAGGGCCGACTTCACCTGCGCGCTGGCCACGCGGGCCCGGTGCCTGAGCGTCCGCAGGGAACCGCTCCGCCGGGGTCGGAGGCGGACCGGGAGGCAGCCGGCGGCGCCGAGGTACTCGGCCCGCAGGCCCATGGCCTGGAGGGGGTAGATGACGCGTCGCATCGGCCTGGCACGCAGCGACGGGTCTCCGTCGAGGGTGCCTCCCACACCGGAGCCGGCGAGGATCCCGGCTACCAGCCGGGCCGTGGTGCCCGAGTTTCCGCACTCGAGCGCGCCGGCCGGGGAGCTCAGCGGGCCTCCCCGCACGGTGGCGTCCAGCCCGCCGCGCTCGGCCGGGCGCGTGTCGACCTCGGCTCCGAGCGCCCGCACCACCGCCAGCGTGCTCAGGATGTCGGCCCCGTCTCCCAGGCCCCTGATCCGCGATACGCCGTCGGCGAGCGGCGCGAACAACAGGGCCCGGTGGGACACCGATTTGTCACCCGGCACGCGGAGCGAGATCACGTGGCGTCCGTCACCGGGTGAGCCGGTTCGACCGGCCGGTCCTCGTCGGGCGGGAGCGGGATCTCGATCACGAGCCCGTCGCGGGCGATCTCGGTCCTCGGAAACACCGCGCGGGCTTCTTCCAGGAGTCCTCCCCCCCGGTCCGCGTAGCGCGCGCTCAGATGCGTGAGGACGAGCCTCCGGACCCCGGCTTCGCTGGCCACCCGCGCGGCCTCCGAGGCGGTGGAGTGACCGGTCTCGCGCGCCCGGGCCGCTTCGGCCTCGTCGAAGGTGGCCTCGTGCACGAGGAGATCCGCCTGGCGGGCGATGGCGACCGTGGCCGGGCAGGGTCGCGTGTCGGAAGTATAGACGACGCGCCGGCCCCGCCGCGGCGGGCCGACGAGGCTCCCGGGGTCGACCACTCGCCCGTCCACGAGCTCGACCGATTCGCCCCGGTGGAGGGCCCCGAACAGGGGACCCTCGGGAACGCCGAGGGCCCGGGCGCGATCGACGTCGAAGCGGCCGGGGCGGTCGTCCTCGATGAGGGCGAGACCCATGGACTCCCGGGTGTGCCGGGTCGGGAAGGCCTCGATCCGGAAGCCGTCCTCCTCGAGGACGGGGCCGGGCTCCACGGCGCCGAGGCGGACGTCGTACGACAACGGCTCGCCACCGAGGTCGATGAGGATGCGGAGCGTATCCGCGGCGCCCGCCGGACCCCAGATCGTGAGGGGTTCGACGCGCCCCTGGAGCCCGAACGTGCGCAGCAGCCCGGTCAGACCGAGATAGTGATCGGCGTGCAGGTGGGAGACGAAGATGTCGCTCACGGCGAAGCCCACCCCGAATCGCATCATCTGCCGCTGCGTGCCCTCGCCGCAGTCGAACAGGAACAACCGACCGTCGCGCTGGACGGCGATCGAGGACACGTTCCTGGCGACGGTGGGGCGCGACGACGCGGTTCCGAGAAAGGTGAGGCGGAGGATGGATGCGCTCCTTCGAGGCCTGCTGAGCCGTGCCGGCCACGCCCGTGGGCGGTTGTCCGGTAGAGGTCCGGGCGAAGCTACGCCGGCCCACCGGCCCGTCAACCGCCGCGCGTACGAGCGGTAGTGGGTCGACCCACTACCCGTACGAGCCGTACCGTTGACCGGGCCCGCGGCGTCCCCTACATCGAATCCCGTGGCGCCTCCAGCTTTCGACGGGTACGACCCGCCCCCGATCCGACGATCCGAAGACGGTGTCGAGCGCTCCGGCTCGACACGCGACTCCGGCATCCTCTCCTCTCTCGTCCATCTCGTGACCGATCGTGCCCTCCGCGTGCGGGATCGCGGGTCGACCGGCGAGGCTCGTTCGATGCAGGCCCTGCGCGAGGCCGTCGACGCCCTCGGGCACCACCTGGACGCGCTCGACCTCCTGCGCGGGGCCGGCCTCGACATCGAGGTGTCCCCACCGCCGGAGCGCCCGCCGGGGGCCCCCGGCGCCCGAGCGGCGAGCGGCACCGGGCCCGTCGCCGGCCCGGACCCGGGAGCCGCGAGCGAGCCGGTGTCGGCCGCATCCGCACCCGAGCGCGGCCCGGTCGGCGAAGCTCCGGCCGCCGGATCCGCCGGCCACTCGGAGTCGTCCGACGGCGCGGTCGGGCCGGGGCCGTCCGCTGGAGGGGCCCTGCCTTCCGCCGGCGAGCGCGCGCCCCGATTCCCGCCCTTCCGAGACCAGGCCACCGGTCTCCTCAGCCGTGAGGGATTCGAGTGGGTCGCGAGCGGCGAGCTGAAGCGCTGCGCCCGTCACGGACGCGTCTTCTCGATCCTCCTCCTGCAGCCCGAGCAGGCCGACGAAGAGACCCTGGTCCGATCGGCCGAGGTCGTGCGGCGCGGGCTCCGCGGCTCCGATGTCGCGGGTCGGGACGGTGAGCGCGCCCTCCTCGTCGCGCTACCGGAGACGGCTCCGCGGGAAGCACGCGCCGTCGCCGAGCGTCTCGTCGAGCAGCTCGAGGGCGCGGGGGCGTGGAGCCGCGAGGGCCGTCTCGGGATGGCCGGCTACCCGGCGCACGGCGAGACGGTGTGGTCGTTGCTCGAGATCGCCCGCGGGAAGCTGACCCAGCCGGTGGGCGGCACGCTGCAGCGGGGCGCGGACGGGGGCTACTGGTCCGTGTGAGCGATGGCGGCGACGAGCTCCGCGTCCGACGTGTCCGCCAGCGACGCCCCCGGGTGCACCACCACCGGATGGTCGGCCCCGAGGCAACGCAGCCGGACGCCGATCACCTCCCGGGACGTCTCCCCCTCGTACCACACGGGGCCGCAGGCCTGCGCGAGCCACGGCTCGCCGTCCGGCCCCTCGAAGCGTCGTTCGGTGCCGGTGAGGGGCGCGCCCTTCTCCCACAGCTCGCGAAATCCGTCCGCGTCGAGCTCCGTGACGATCGTGTCGGGCGGGAGCGCCGCACGCCGGTCGGGCGGCCCGTCCTCGGTACTCACGAAGTATCCGAGCCCCAGCCCGCCCGTCGACCGCCCCGCGTCGAACAGGGTCCACACGGTGCCGTCGATGTGCCCTTCCACCCGTGGACGCTCGCTCATCGGATGGCTTCGCGGCCAGGCGCGCCCCGCTTTGCGCCGTCGGCCGGCTCGGCGTACACGCCGCGTGCGGCGCTCGGGCCCGATGGCATCCGTGTCGCGCGGCTCTCGAGCGCCGCCTCCTGGGCGGATTCGATCTCGCGGGTCACATCGCGCTCCGCGGCGGCGAGCTCATCGCGGTTCCGCGTCTCGCGATCCCCCTCACCCGGCGCGAGGTCCCACGGTCCGGTGGCCAGGTACTCCTCGTACATCCCGATGGGATCGCGCCGTCCCCACCGGTCGAACAGCCCCTGCGGGAACGTCGCGCGCGCCTCGCGCACATCGTGCGTGGCGTGGCCGCCCATCCGGAAGGTCGTGGCCTCGATGAATACGGGTCCCTCCCCCGCCCTGCAGCGCGCGGCCGCCAGGCGCGTGGCGGCATACATGTCGAGCACGTGGTTCCCATCGGCCGACAGGAGCGGCACACCGTAGGCCACTCCCCAGTCGCGGAAATCGGCCGCCGCGTGGTGCTGTTGCAGACGCGTGCCGAGCGCCACCTGGTTGTTCTGGAGCACGAACACCACCGGCAGACGGAGCACGGCGGCGAAGTTGAGCGCCTCGTGCGCCTCGCCGTGCTTGGTGGCGCCGTCCCCGATCCATGTGAGCGCGACGCGTCGCTCCCCTCCGCGCCTGAACGCGAGCGCGATGCCGTTGATCACGGTCGCGAGCGACGCGACCATGCTGATCGGCGGGCAGACCCCCAGCGCGAGATTCCCGACATGCAGGTCCCGCCCCCCGGTGGGCGAGTCCTCGGTGGCCAGGTACGCCCGCAGCATGTCGGCCACCGGCATCCCCATCTCGTGACACGCGCCCGCGTTCCGGATCATGGGTCCGACCACATCGCCACGGGCGCCGCGGCGGTCGAGGGCGTGCACCGCCCCGATGGTGACCGCTTCCTCACCGGTGCCGAGCCAGGCCTTGGAGATCACCCCCCGCTTGACCCAGCGCGCGAGCGCGATGTCGTGCAGCCGGAACCGGAGGAGACCCCGATACAGGTCGAGGACCCGGCCGGCGTCGAGGGCCTCGATCTCGCGTCGCCGCTCGGGATCCGAGCTGGCCAGCCGCCGGTACTCCTCGAGGAGCCCGGGGTCTGGCTGCCAGGAGACGTACTCCGGGGGGTCGTATGCCGCGTATCGTCGCATCGTGCCACGGGCTCCGGAACGATCGGGTGGCCGGATCTCCGGCCACGCGTCCGTCATCCTACGGGATCGGACGGGCGGACGGAACCTCGCGCGCCCCGACCGGCGCGGACCCGTCCGCCCGTCCCGACGGTCCCCGGCGGCGTCCCGACCCGCTAGATTGTCGATGTACCGGGAGGTGACCGTGAAACCGTGTCCCACGTGCGACTGCGTCATCCCGGATGCTGCCCGACAGTGTCCGCACTGCCGCGCGAAGCAGCGCCGGGGAGATCGCGTTCCCCAGACGGTCTTGAGCCTGATCGCCGCGGCGGTGAGCGCCGCGGTGGTCGCCGACGCCTGCCCGTCGGCGGGCGCGAACCCCGCTCCTCGCCTCCACGGCGACCCTGTGGCCGCCGTGTGGCGCGCGGGGCTCGGGACGTCTCCCTACCTCGAGGCCCCGGGCGTTGCGCGGCTGCGCTACGACGGGGGCGGCGACTGGTACGCCAATCCCTCCAGCCTGCCGAACCTCCTGCGAGCCATCCAGGAGCGCACGGGCATCCCGGTCGCCCCGCAGCCGGCCGAGGTGGGGCTGACCGATCCGGATCTGGCCGACCACCCGTTCCTGTACGTGACCGGACATGGGAACATCTCGTTCTCGCCGCTCGAGATGGAGCGGCTGCGGGCGTTCCTGCGGGCGGGTGGGTTCCTGCACGTGGACGACAACTACGGTCTCGACGAGTCGTTCCGGCGCGAGATCGCCCGCGTGTTCCCCGACACGCCCCTCACCGAGGTGCCCCTCGACCACCCCGTGTATCATCTGCTGTACGACTTTCCGGGCGGGCTGCCCAAGATCCACGAGCACGACGGAAAGCCGGCGCAGGGATTCGGGATCTTCCTCGACGGCCGCCTGGCGGTGTTCTACAGCTACCAGTCGGATCTGGGCGATGGGTGGGAGGACGCGGCCGTGCACGGGGACCCGCCGGAGATCCGCGAGCAGGCGATCCGCATGGGCATCAACCTGTTTCTCTACGCCTTGTCGTCCACCTCGGAGCGCTGAGCGTCTTCGAGCGCCCGACCCATCGCGCGCCACCCGGTCCCACGGGACGCGCGCCGGATCCGGGCCGCGCATCTGTCGGGCCCGAACGCGTGGGGCGAGGCCGGCGATGGGCACCCACGCCTGTGGAGGAAGCGTCCACCGCCCCGCCTGCACCGCCCACGAACCGGGGTGTGAAGCGGCGCCGTCAGAATCAGACCCGTCACGACCGGCCGCCTCCCGTCCCGCTCAGCTGGTGAACTTCCCGAAGATCGCCATCAGGGCGAGGATGATCGACACCGCGATGAACAGCCCCCAGGTGAACACTCCGGTCAGGACACGGCTGTCGAACTTGAGGTGCATGAAGAACATGACCACGAGCGAGAACTTGGCGGTCATCATCACGAGCAGCACGGGGACGATCACCGGGTGCAGCGCCTCGACGTAGAACACCATCACCTCCATCGCCGTCAGCACCGCCAGGATGAGGGCGATGACGACGTAGAGGCGGGTGCTCGCGTGCGGCTCGCCGGTCTCGTGTGTCGACATGATCCCCCTACTGCAGGAGGTAGATGAGCGTGAACAGGACGATCCACACGACGTCGACGAAGTGCCAGTACAGACCGGCGATCTCCACCGTCTCGGCGTGGCTCCGGTCGAGCTTGCCTCCCGCGGCGCGCACGAGCAGGGTCCCCAGCCACACGACGCCCACCGCCACGTGCCCCCCGTGCGTGCCCGTGAGGACGAAGAAGGTGGACGAGAACAGGTTGCGGGACAGGGGCAGGCCCTCGCGCACGAAGTGGCTGAACTCGAAAAACTGACCCCCGAGGAAGATCAGGCCGAAGAGCGCCGTGAGGGACAGGAACACCATCGACTTCGCGCGGTCGCCACGCTCCACCGCCGACAGGGCGAGGACCATCATGAGGCTGCTCATGAGCAGCACGAAGGTGGTCACCGTGATGAACGGGATGTTGAGCAGCTCGTCCGGATAGGGACCGACGAGGTTGCGGCCGCGGTAGATCAGGTAGGTTGCGATCAGCGTCCCGAACAGCATGCATTCGGACCCGATGAAGGTCCACATGCCGAGCTTCCGATTCGGGATGCCCGTGGCGGAGGCGTCCATCAGTGCCCTCCCCGCTCGGGCGGCTCGAAGGCCCAGCCGAACAGACCGAACAGCGTGAGCGCCGCTCCGCCGAGCACCACCGGCAGCGAGCCGAGCGCCCCCACCGTGGCGACGAGCATGCCGATCGCCATGACGAGGGGCCAATAGGACGGGTCCGGCATGTGCACGGGGTCGGGTGGCACCTCGGGCTGCAGGCGCGGTGACACCCCGCCGGGCTCCAACTCCCCCGCCCAGGCGAGACCGGGCTCCACGTGCGGGTGCCACAGGGGATCGCGCCGAGCCACCCTGGGGGTCACCGCGAAGTTGTAGTGCGGAGGCGGGGACGAGGTCGTCCACTCGAGGGTGGGGGCGTCCCACGGATTCGGCCCGGCGGGCTCTCCGCGGCGCCAGGCGCGCCACAGGTTGGCGAACAGCGGCAGGAGCGACACGGTGAACAGCAGCGCCCCGAGCGTCGAGATCAGGTTGAACACGTCGAGCCCCAGGCCCGCGGAGTAGGTGAACGTGCGCCGCGGCATGCCGAGGAGTCCCGAGAAGTGCATCGGGAAGAAGGTCGTGTTGAGCGCGACCATGGTGAGCCAGAAGTGCCACCGCCCGAGCCGCTCGCTCAGCAGCCGGCCCGTGGCCTTCGGGAACCAGTAGTACATGCCGGCGAACAGCCCCATCACGGTGCCGCCGACGAGCACGTAGTGGAAGTGGGCCACCACGAAATACGTGTCGGTCTGCTGCAGGTCCGATGGCGGCGAGGAGTGCATCACGCCGGAGAGTCCACCGATCGTGAACGTGGCCAGGAGCCCGACGGCGAACAGCATCGGGGTCCTGAAGCGGATCTGCCCGCCCCACATGGTGGCGATCCAGTTGAAGATCTTGATGCCGGTGGGGATGGCGATGAGCATCGTGGCCCCGCCGAACACGGCGTTCACGATCGGGCCGAGTCCGACGGCGAACATGTGGTGCACCCACACGCCGAACCCGAGGAACCCGATCAGCCCGCCCGAGAACACGACGACCGGGTAGCCGAACAGCGACTTCTTGGAGAACGTGGGGATCACGTCCGACACCACGCCGAAGGCGGGCAGGATGAGGATGTACACCTCGGGGTGGCCGAACACCCAGAACAGGTGCTGCCACAGCACGGGGTCCGCACCGGCCGCGGCACCGTAGAAGTGCGTTCCGAACGTGCGGTCGAACAGCATGAACACGAGCCCGACCGTGAACGGCGGGAAGGCCAGGAGGATGAGGATCGAGACGATCAACGTCATCCACGTGAACAGCGGGAGACGCATGAACTTGAGGCCCGGCGCCCGCATGTTGACGATGGTGACGAAGAAGTTGACGCCGCCGGCGATCGAGCCCACCCCCGCGAGGAGCAGCGACAGGATGTAGAAGTCGAGCCCCGGCCCGGGCGAGTACTCCGGCCCGGTGAGTGGCTGGTACGCGAACCAGCCCCCGTCCGGGGCACAGTTGCAGACGCCCGCGAGCGACAGGCCGAAGCCGACGTACAGGAACAGGCCCGCGAACAGGAGCGTCCAGTACGAGAAGGCGTTCAGCCGCGGGAAGGCGACGTCGCGGGCGCCGATCTGGAGCGGGACCACGAAGTTGAAGAACGCCACGATGAGCGGCATGCCGGCGAAGAAGACCATCGTGGTGCCGTGCATCGTGAACAGCTGGTTGTACAGGTCCGGGTTCAGGATCCTGAGGTCGCTGTGCGCCAGCTGGACGCGGATCGCCTGCGCCTCCAGACCCGCGACGAGCAGGAAGACGAAGCCGGTGACGAAGTACATGATCGCGATCCGTTTGTGATCGACGGTCGTCAGCCAGCTCCACACCCCCCCGGAGTAGGTCCCTCCCGTATGCTCCAGGCCCGGCGTCCCCGGCACGCGTGCCTCCGCGGTGGCCATCTCGCTACCTCAGGCTCAGCAGGTAGGTGACCAGCTGCTGGACCTGCTGTTCCGTTAGTGCGACTTCGGGCATGTGGTTGCCGGGCTTCACGGTCTGGGTCGAGTCGATCCAGCGCACGAGGTTCTCGGGCGTGTTGTCCAGCAGTCCGGCTCCGAGCGTGAGGCGGCTCCCGAAGTGGGTGAGGTTCGGACCGAACACCCCCCGGGCCACGGTGCCCTCGATCGCGTGACAGCTCACGCAGGCGTTCGACATGAACACGCCCTGCCCCGCGCGCGCCTGTGCCTCGCGGGGGGGGGTCGCGGGGGCCTGCTGGGCCGCGACCCACTCGTCGAACGTCGTCGAGTCGTCGACCACGACGCGGAAGCCCATCAGCGCGTGCGCCGTGCCGCAGTACTCGGCGCACTGTCCCCAGAACACGCCCACCGAATCGGGGGTGAACCAGATCTGGTTCTCCCTGCCCGGCACGACGTCGCGTTTCCCACCCAGACGCGGCACCCAGAACGAGTGCACCACATCGGCCGAGTGCAGCCGCACGTCGACCCTCCGGCCCACCGGCAGGTGCGCTTCGTTTGCCGTCGTGATCCCGAGCTCGGGGTAGCGGAACTCCCACCACCACTGGCGACCGACCACCTCGAGCGTGAGCGAGGCGGGCTCGTCCGGAGGGCGGTCCACCACGAAGATCGTCCGAATGGTCGGGATGGCGATCGCCACGAGGATGAGCGCAGGCGCCAGCGTCCAGCCCACCTCGAGCAGGGCGTGGCCGTGCATCTCCCGGGGGCGGGTCGCGCCGGGCCGCTCACGCCACCGGATGATCGTGTAGGCGAGCGCCCCCATGACCACCACGAACACGCCCATCGCCCACCAGAAGATCTGCATGAACAGACCGTCGAGCCGGTCGGCGAAGTCGGAGGCCGGATGCAGGGCGGACTGCGGGTACGCTCCCCCACAGCCCTGAAGGACGGCGAGCCCGGTCACCAGGGTCGCCGCCACGAGAAAGCGACGATTCAAGAGCTCTATCGAGACGTTACGGATTCGTGCGTTGGCGCCACCGGGACCACGCCCGGGGGCGCCACGGTAGGTTCGGCCTTCCCGGGCGTCAACCCTGCCGACCGGTCCCGCCAGGAGTGCGTTCGGGCGCCCCATCAGTGCCGGAACAGGCGGCGGCCGGTGAGGACCATCGCCACGCCCTGCTCGTCGGCCGCCCGCACGACCTCCTCGTCACGAATCGATCCCCCGGGTTGGATCACCGCCCGGATGCCCGCCGCCGCGGCCGCGTCGATCGAGTCGCGGAACGGGAAGAAGGCGTCGGAAGCGAGGACCGCTCCGTCGAGCGGGAGCTCCTGTGCCCGCGCCTTCCGGATGGCGATCTCCACCGAGTCCACGCGGCTCATCTGACCCGCGCCAATGCCGATCGATGCGCCATCCCGTGCCAGGAGAATCGCGTTCGACTTGACGCTCTGCACAGCGGCCCACGCGAATTCGAGATCCTCGCGCTCGGCCCCGGTCGGGGACCGCTGGCTGACCACCTCGAAACCCGCCGTTCCGTCGGCGGGCGTCGCGGGGCGCGGCGCCGTCTGCAGCAGCAGGCCGCCCCGAACGCCCCTCGTCTCGACCTCCGGCCACAGGTGGCCGGAGGTCTCGTTCAACGCCTCGGGGCGCTCGGGCCGCAGGATGCGCAGGCTCTTCTTCTTCTGCAGGGTGAGCAGCGCGGGATCCGCGTAGCCCGGGGCGATCAGGCACTCGACGAAGTTCTCGGCGATGGCGTCCGCCACCGCCTCGGTGACCGGTTGTGTGAAGGCGACCACGGAGCCGAACGCCGACATGGGGTCGCACGCGAGGGCCTTCCGATACGCCTCGAGGGGGGAGCGCCCGACCGCCAGTCCGCACGGGGTGGTGTGCTTGATGATCGCACACGCGGGCCGCTCACCGGGCACGAAGGGCGCGACCGCCGTCAGTGCCCCGTCGATATCGAGAATGTTGTTGAACGACAGCTCCTTGCCGTGTAGCTGGAGGAGCCCCGGGATGCCCCACGCGGCCCGCGACCCCGCGCGGAAGAAGGCCGCCCTCTGATCGGGGTTCTCCCCGTAGCGGAGGGTCTGGACGGGCGTGAGCGACACCAGCAGCGGCTCGGGGCCCTCGTCCGTCGTCTCCGCGAACGGGATCGCCGCCGACAGGTATCCGGCGATCGCCGCGTCGTAGGTGGCGGTGTGACGGAACACCTTGCCGGCCAACGTTTTGCGCAGCTCCGCATGATCCCCTTCCCGCGCGGAGCCGTCGAGCGCGGAGAGCACCCGGGCGTAGTCTCGCGGATCGCACACTGCCCACACGAACGGGTGATTCTTGGCGGCGGCCCGGAGGAGCGTCGGGCCTCCGATGTCGATCTGCTCGAGTGCCTCGGCGAGGGTCACGGAATCACGCGAGATCGTCTTCAGGAATGGGTACAGGTTGACGGCCACCAGGTCGATGGGCTCGATCTGCTGGCGCTGGAGCTGCTCCATGTCGCCCGGCAGGCTGCGGCGCGCGAGGATCCCGGCGTGCACGTTGGGGTGGAGGGTCTTGACCCGCCCGGCGAGCATCTCCGGGAAGCCGGTGAGCTCGTCGATTCCACGTGCCTCGATGCCGGCTTCGGCAAGGGCGTGGCGAGTGCCGCCGGTCGAGACGATCGACCACCCCCGCTCCACGAGCCCGCGACACAGCTCCTCCACGTTCGTCTTGTCCGAGACGCTGACCAGCGCGATCGGCATCGGGTCCTATCCTCCCGTCGTGTGATGATTGCCCGCTCGGGGCGGTGAGCCGAGCTCCGCCCGGTCGGACGCCCTCCGAACGCGGAATCTGTCGCCATCGATCCACGGCCGGCTCCAGCGCACCCGGCCGTCCTCCCCCAGCGTCACGATCCCCCGCGCGAGCGCCCCAACCACCCGCGGCAGGAGCTCGTGCTCGATCTCGAGGACGCGCGCGGCGACGTCGGCGGCCGTGTCGCCGTCGAGCACCGGGACCGGCCACTGGGCGATGATCGGGCCTCGATCATACGCCTCGTCCACGAAATGCACAGTGACCCCGGTGACCCGCACCCCGGCATCCACCACGGCTTCGTGCACCCGGGACCCGTACATGCCCCGGCCCCCGAACGCGGGCAGGAGCGCGGGGTGGATGTTGATGATGTGCCCCCACCACCCCCGCACCACCTCGGATGGGATGAGGCGGAGGTACCCTGCCAGCACGATGAGGTCGGCTTCGAGGCGCTCGAGCGCGTGGAGCAGGAACGCCCCCTCGCGTGCCGCTCCCTCCCTCTCGGCTCCGGAGACCTCGGCCGTCGAGGCCACGACCCACGGAACGCCCGCCCGCTCCGCCCGTCGGATGGCCCCGGCGGTCTCCCGGCTGGCCACCAGACCGGCCACCTGCACGCCGTCCTGCCCGTCGGCGAACCGATCGAGGAGCGCCTGGAAGTTGCTGCCGCCGCCCGAGGCGAACACGATCACCCGCACGGCCGGCCTCCGGGCGCGGATCCGGTGGCGGCGAACGCCCGTTCCACCGCATCGGACAGATCGATGGCGCGCAGGATGCCCGCCGGAAGCTCGTCGGGGAGCGGTGCCCCCGTGGCCACGATCACCGCCGTCCCTCCCCGCGCGACCCCGAAGGTCAGGTCCCGGAGCCGATCCCCCACGTACAGACCGCGCGCCAGGTCGAGCCCGAGCTCACGGGCCGCGCGCTCGAACAGCCCGCCGGCCGGCTTGCGGCAGCCGCACGCGGCCTCGGGGGCGTGCGGGCACACGTACACCGCATCCACATCGGCCCCCGCTTCGCGGAGCCGCGCCCGGACCTCCCGTTGCACCGCCTCGAACGCGGCGCGGTCGAAGCGCCCCCGCCCGAGCCCGGACTGATTGGTCACCACCACCACCGGGATGTCGAGCGTGCGGAGCCGCCGGAGAGCCGCCGCCGCGCCCGGAAGCAGACGCACGTCGGCGGCGGCGGACGGGTAGCCGACCTCCTCGATGATCGTGCCATCCCGATCGACGAACAGCGCGGAGAAGGGCGTCACGGGGACGTGACCGCCCGGAGGACGCCGGCGAGAATCGAGGCGGCCCGGTCCTCCTCCCCCGGCGCGAGCGTACGCACGTCGACGATGAAGGCCTGCTCCTGGACCCGTCCGATGAGCGGCGGGTCGGCGCGTCGGGCCGCCGCCGCCACCTGGTCGGGGTCGCAGCCCCGCACGATCCACCCCGCCGAATCGATCTCCAGACCCGGAAACGACCCGCCGCCCACGAGGGCACGCGTGGTCCCGACCGTCCAGGTCGCCTCCCATCCGCCGATCGCTTCGAGTGCGGCGCGGGCCCGCGCCTCCACCGACCCGACGGGCTCCCGGAGCATGCGGAGCGTCGGGATCCGCGCCGCCGCCAGTTCCGGATCGAGGTGGAGCCGTAGGGTGGCCTCGAGCGCAGCGAGCGTCGTCTTGTCCACGCGAAAGGCGCGCAGCAGCGGGTTCTTCCGCAGCCGGTCGATGAGCGCCCCGCGTCCCACGATGAGCCCGGCCTGCGGTCCGCCGAGTAGCTTGTCGCCGCTGAACGTCACCAGATCCGCGCCCGCCCCGATCGAGTCCATGACGGTGGGCTCCGGGGGGAAGCCCGGCAGCAGGTCGCGCGTCAGCAGCCCCGAGCCCACGTCGTGGGCCAGGGGAAGACCGAGACGCCCGGCGAGCTCCACGAGCGCGTCGAGCTCGGGGCGGGCCGCGAAGCCTTCCACCCGGTAGTTCGAAGGGTGCACGCGGAGCACGAGCCCCGTGTCCTCGCCCGCCGCAGCGGCGTAGTCGGCGATCCGCGTCCGGTTCGTGGTCCCCACCTCGCGCAGCCGGGCACCGCTCCGCGTGACCACGTCGGGGATGCGGAAGGAGCCTCCGATCTCCACCAGCTCGCCGCGCGACACGAGGACCTCGCGCTCTCCCGCCAGCTCGTTCACGACCAGCGACACCGCCGCGGCGTTGTTGTTGGCGACGAGCGCGCCCTCGGCGCCCGTGACTCGCCGGAGGAGCGACACGCAGTGATCGTAGCGGGACCCGCGCCCACCGGTGTCGAGCGACAGCTCCACGTTCGCGTACCCGGCCGCGCCGCTGGCCGCCCGGACCGCCTCTTCGGCCAGCGGGGCCCGGCCCAGGTTGGTGTGCAGCACAACGCCGGTGCCGTTCAGAACCCCCCGGAGCGAGGGGCGCGTGAGGCTCCCGAGCTCCCGGGCCGCGCGCTCGAGCAGACTCGCGGTGGGATCGCCCTCGACGCCGGCTCCGCCGTTCGCACGCGCCTCCTCGAGCGCCCGCCGGAGCGCGCTCTTGACCGGCTCGTGGCCGTGTCGCTCCGCCCAGGCCCGTGTTTCGGGGAGCGCGAGCAGGGCGTCGACGGACGGCAGCGCGCGTCGCGGATCGCGATCGCTCACTGCTCGCCCCCCTGGCGCAGGGTGTCGCGCGCGATCGTGGTGTCGCGCGCCGCCGCCGTGTCCTGGACCACCGTCGTGTCCCGCGCGGCGCCCGTCTGCAGCGAATCGGCGGGGCTCTCCACCGGCGCGGCGACGAACACGGTGTCGCCCCCCCCGCTGAGCCGGCGCAGGTTGACGAACCCCTCGGCGTGCACGCGATACAGCCGGGCCCGCAGGGCACGGCCGACACGGACGCTCACGTAGCGGGAAGGCAGCGTCGGGGGGGCGGCACCGGGTGGTGCGGCCGTGGAGTCGGCTGGCGCCGCGGCCGTGTCCCCGGCGGGGACGGCCCCCCCGGGAGCCGCCCTCGCCGAGTCCGGTCCGACCCCGGAGCTGTCGGGTGCCGCGGGCATCGAGTCCGGAGCGAAGCCGACCTCGGCGGGCTCGCCGACGCGCACTGCCACGACGTCCACCGGCGCCCCCTCGATGGAATCCCGCACGGTCACGAGCGGGGTGCCCGGCTGGGGACGGAGAAGCGGGTCATCGAACTCGAGCCGGAGGGTGAGGCTGTCGAACGCCTCGACCCGCAGCAGGAGCGGCGGGGTCGAGTCGGGCTCGACGATCCGGAACTCCAGATCCGGCACCCCCCCTTCGAACGGCTCGACCGTCGCCGAGTCGTGCGGCTCGAGGTCCCGATCGAGCCGGTAGTTCCGATTTCGGTCGACGAAGCCGAACGCCGTGTACCGTCCGGGGGGGAGGGCCCGGAGCGAGAAGCGGCCATCGGTGTCGGTCACGGCCCCGTACGGCGTCGAGTCCGGGGGGGCTATGAACTGGACGCTGGCCTCGCTCCGCGGCTGCCCGCTGACGGCGTCGAGCACGGTTCCGGTGACCCGGATGTTCGACAGTGGAACGCCCGTGGAGAAGCAGAACTCGATCCCGGAGGGCGTCCGATTGCGGAGCAGATCGGAGATCCCCTCGGGGATCGCGAAGCAGTACACCACGCTGTCGCGCCATCCCCCTCTGGGCCGGATGCGGAGGTCCGAGAACCCCGTCTCCACGTCGTACACCTCCATGGGCGATGCGACGAGCCGGCGGCCGAGGTCCGATGGGATGTTGACGGGCTCGCTGAAGCGGACCCGGACGCTGCCGTCGAAGCCCGGGACGACCGAGTCGGGCGCGGGCTCGATGCTGCGCACCACCGGCGGCTCTTCGTCCGGCAACGCCCCGGGGGGCGGCATCTCGTTGGCGCACCCCAGCAGCGCGAGGCATGCGGCCCCGAGCCCCCCTGTCCGGCCGATGTCCTTCCGATCCGAGCCGTGCGGCACTACTCCCCAACCGCGCCGGTCAGGACGCGGCCCCCAGCGACTCCAGCTTCTCCTGCAGGCGCTCCAGCTGCACGCCGAGCGAAGCGAGCTTCTCCCTCTCGCGCTCGACGATGCCCGGCGGCGCCTTCTCCGTGAAACCCGGATTGCGGAGCTTGCCGCGAGTCCGCTCGAGGAGCCCCGACGCGCGCCGGGTCTCCTCCGCGATCCGCTCGCGCTCGCGATCGAGGTCGATCACGCCGCTCAGCGGGATGAATACCTCCCCACCGCGCTCCAGGATCGCGCTCGCGCCCGGCTCGCCGGTCGGTTCGCGCAACGGCTCGAGCGCGCTCAGACCGGCGAGCCTCAGGACGCTGCCGCGCTCCGCCTCGAGCGCCACGCGGAGCGGCTCCGGGGGCCTCCCCAGACGCACGACGAGCCGGGTCCCCGGGTCGACGCGGTACTCCGCCCTCAGGGTGCGCACGGCGCCC